>ERZ889217.718-NODE-718-length-18930-cov-7.102834_pt1 | contig 18930 bp, 7 predicted proteins | sample MGYA00521098_ERZ889217 | MGnify/ENA primary metagenome ERZ889217 (study PRJEB32303, sample SAMEA104408613) | aquatic metagenome | biome: Brackish water; feature: Pelagic; material: water | place: Baltic Sea | collected 2014-06-10T22:04:00 | depth 2,362 m ... | reverse complement strand
CGTCCTCGTGGTGGCGATGGTCCGAAGAGGTTTTCAGGAGATTGAGAGCTAACGATGTTGCGAGAATATTGCCGACGAAGAATTGGAGAGATGATGCGGCGTTGAAGATACCACCAATCGGAGCAAAGACCGTAATTATGAACAATACTACTATTAATGACGACGATGACACCGTAGAAGTTGAAGACGTGGACATGGAGGAAGCGCAGAAAAAAATACGTTCTAGTGCCGGCGAATTAGCAACGACATCTTCGCATGGAGCAGGAGACAACATTTCACCACAAATACAACAACAGAATGCTCCGTCGTTGACGAATCCGTTCGCACTGCTTTTACCGCCGCCGCCGCTGGAAGCTTTTCAACCCTTAGGGGATGAAGCGACGAGAGCGACGCAATCGTTTGCATGTTTAACAAACGATGAAATTCGAGAGTTATGTTTTGCATTTTTCACAATGTCAAAAGAAATAGGAAACATGTTAAGGAAAGAGAGCGACGACGAAGAAGACGACGATGACGACGATGACGATGAGGATAAAGAAGAAGACGAAGATATTGCGGATTCATTTTTAGGAAATGTTTTCAACGGTGACGAGAGTGCTCGAGATCGATGGATGAAAACGCCTCCTAAGAAAGTCGCATCTCGATCTAGCTCTCGAATGTCAAAACAAGTCGAATGTGTTGAAGAAAAGGAAAAGACTGAAGAAGATTTGATTATAATGCGCGCACGGATTTGGCTCGCAGAAATAGTCGTGAAAATTGTTGAAAGAAGAAAAGAAGCCATCGAAAACCATCGGAAGAAATTTGATAAAGATGTCATCATAACAAACGATATGAACGATTCAGGAACGTTTGGCCCGGGAGGGAAGTTTATGGGTGCTGGAAAGCTTCCGAAGAAACGCAGGGGCGGTGGCTCAAAGAGGGGAGGTAAAAAAAGTGCGTGGACGTCGAAAGCAAAATTGAAGCAACTAGAGGAATTACAAGCGATGCAAATAAAACAAGAACGAAGTGATGGAGAGGTAAAAATAGAACAAACCAATGATGAAAGTGAAGATACAACAAATACTTCCATTCGCGGCAGTGGCTATTTAGAAACGAAACTAGAAATATTGGCAAAGGAACAACAACTTCAAAATCGAATTAACGCAACGTTTGGAACATCTGGCGATCACGATGCAGTCGAGCGCATAGCTTTGGGTGAAGCAGCTCATCCGCACACATTACATCTCATGCAATCGGCGTTTAAAACGCCATGTTTTAAAGACATGGACGAGGACGCATTTGACGACGAGAACACCAAGAAAGAACAAGGCGCGGCTCTGAAAAAGAAATCAATGAAAGCAAAGGGGGCAAAAAGAGTAAAAGCGTGCGCGGTATGCGAAAAAGGATCTTCGCATGCGAAAATGACGTGTGGCACGGACGATGCGCAGTTTCGGTGTGAGAAATTGCGTGAGCGCGTGCTTGAAGAAATTAAAGAAGAGAAAAAGAGAAAAGCAGTGATTGTCGAGGAAGACGAAGAAAAGCAAAAGTCATACGTTTCAAAGAAGAAAATTAGAAGAAATAAAAAATCCGCTGCCGCCGCTGTAGACAACAACGAAGTCATTCTGAAGCGCGCCGCAAAATCGCCATTCTCGCCTGATTTCGGGAACAGAAAGAACTTTCCTTCCTTGGCCGTGGTCCCCATGCAAGGCTTTGCCGCAGACAAAGAAAGTGACGACGAAGAAGGCGAAAACGCTCTCTTAGACGCGAAGGATGAACTGAAACGTTTACACAAGTTATTTTTGAACAATCCAGAACTCGTTTCATGCGTGCCGTGTGATGATGTTGAGAACGAGCTACTTACTTGCCAGTACGAGCTCTTGTACCAAATCAACGCTAATCGATCAAATTTGACAACGTTCTTTCAAGAAATTACCGGTAAAATTGAAGAAGAGGCGATCATTTTAGACAACAGATATATCGGTATTAGTGAAGCTAATGCGTTTGTTCATACGATTCGCGAAGCGAGAAGAAAAGAAAAACGCGAAAAGCGTGTAAAAGATCAACAACAAGCACTCGAAAAAGCTGCAGCGGCAGCGGAAGAATCCACGCGCCAGGCGTTTCGAAGAAGACTTGGCGAGCAAGTTGCCGCGGCAACCGGAAACGCCGATAATTTAATTCTTCCTGATGGTGTATTACAGATGCCCGATGAATCGGCAATTGTTGCGCGTCCGCGACGAGGTGTAGCTTTAGCAAATGCAGCTTTGCAAGTTCTAGGTTTGAGAGGTTTAGGATTTTTCGGAACGAACCCGAAAGAAACTGCCGCCTTACTTGATACTAAGCAGAATTCATTCAGCGAACAACCGAAATTACAGCCAAATATAGTCGATGCGAGAAGTTTATTCCAGCTCCTCGATCCTCTCCACGCTTCGACGGATCGGATGGTTTTGGACACGTGCAACGTCTGCGCGAATTCATGTTTAGCCTCTAAGTTTGTTAAAGATAGGGTTCTTTTTCGATGTCTCGGATGTGATGTCACCGTTCATGATGGATGCTATGGAACCTTATTGCAAAAGAACGAGAAGCATAAACTGTTTTTGTGTGATGTTTGCTCGCATAATCACGGAAGTGGATACGGGTCATGGCCTGAAGCAGAAAAGAGAACCGCACACTCTCCTTTGTTGACTTCAGTTGACGAGAAGATTCGCGCGCATGGAAAAAACGTGTCGTGTATTTTATGTCCATCAAAGCTCGGCGCAATGAAGAAAGCTTCGTTGACACTCCCAGCATCTCAAACAGCGGTAGCTAGCGTACCTCAACATTCTTTGCCTACAGCATGGGTGCACGTGTCGTGCGCTGAACTTGTTAGAGGCGCGACGACGAATCCATTCGCGGATGTTGTTGAGATAAATCCAGCAATCTTTGGCGGTACAATTCAGTTTTCTGGAACGCCAACGACGATGACGACGACGACGTCGAATAATAGTAATAATAATAACAAAGATGATATTGCCAATTTATCGTCGCAGATTGAAACACCAACTTCAATTCTTTCGAATTCGTGTACGTTGTGTTATTCTCGAAGGGGTGGTTGCGCTGCGACGTGCGCGTATGGAAGTTGTCGAGCGCGTTTTCATTTATGCTGCGCTCGTGCGGCTGATTGGCACGCAAGGTTCAACGACGGCAGTGGCTCTTCTAAACGCCAACCGCGCGCGTATTGCGATCGTCATACTCCCGTGCAACGCGAAAAAGATGAAAGTAAAGGTGTTTTACCTACAAGGTTATCGACTGAGAACGAAAACGAGGTGATGGTACAAACTGTTCGCGCTTCTGCTGATGGCAAACGTGGTAAAATCTCCATGCTTGCCGCTCTGAAAGCAATGCGCGATTCTATGCGAAGAGAATGCGAGACCATTAACGCCATAAACAGTAACAACACTCAAACCCATCATCATGGAAACTCGATTGTCGGAAATGGAACGCAAGGAAATGCCTCTGGAGCTTTATCGTCCCGGAAAGATGGGAACGATCACCTCTCGCGCCAAGCGATGCTTTCGCACGTCGCAGCTGCAGATGGAGAAACCACCACCAACAACAACAACAACAACGCAAACAACGTGAGCAATATAACTCCTTCGCCAATCTTACACGGCGCGTACCTCAAAGACCTTTCGCACCCTGGGTCGACGCAAGGTACTCCAAAGAAGGCGCGTTCGACGGCGTACGCCAGAAACACGTCGCGCGGCAAACGAGGCTCCATAAGAACCTCTTCCCAAAACGGTTCGCGCGCTCCATCAACCGCGCCCATGAGCGACGACGATTGCACCAGAGCGAATAGTTCGTTACCGGAAGGCTGGCGCTACGTCGCGAGAGACGAAATTAAGTAAAAAACTATTCCATGGAAATACTACGCTTCGAACGCTCGTCTCGAACCGATTCGTGCTATCACTTCTTTCAAAATTCTCTCCGCGCGTTCGCATGCGAACCAATGCTCTCACGCTCGTCTCGAACCGATTCGCGCGCTCTTCTTTCCGCGCTTCCGTCTCCGGTGTGCTTCCTCTCCCTAGTAGGGTTGGAAACCCTAAACTCTACACAAAACACAAAAAATGAGAAGAAGAAGAAGAAGAAGAGTTCCTCAAAACACGCAAAGAAAATGCCAACGAACTCTTGCACGAAGAACAATCCATCGATCTCCCTCGAGAGCTATGGCCACAGAAAATCCACTGCGACTCTCTATCGCTTCAAACGCGGACTGCTCGTGAACGCGTTCCAAACAAGATTCGATTTTTTCGATACAAAACGGAAGAAAAAGACGAAGAAGAATTTGATCCAAAAACGAGCCTATGCAGCACGAGCGATAAACGAAACGAACGATACAGAGGAACATGTTTTGAGTAGAAGTAGCGCTAGTACTAGTGAAGCGTTATCGTTATCGGACGAAGTAAGGAAAGAGTTCCCGATAATCGTGAACACGAAGAACGAACAAGGCATGGCCGTGATTTATTTAGACAGCGCGGCGACGTCGCAGAAGCCAACGAAGGTCTTGGAAGCGCATTCGAATTTTTATAGACAGAGCAACGCGAACGTGCACAGGGCAGTGCATTACTTATCGGCGAAAGCGACGGATGAGTACGAACGCGCTCGAGCGAAGGTTGGGCAGTTCGTCGCAGCGAGAAGCGATCGAGAGATTGTGTTTACGAGGAACGCGAGCGAGGCGATTAATTTAGTCGCGAATACGTTTGGCGAGAAGTTCGTGCGCGAAGGCGACGAGATCGTGTTATCCGTGGCCGAACATCACTCGAATATAGTGCCTTGGCAGCTTTTGTGTGAAAGGAAAAAGGCGAAGATTGTTTTCATAAAGTTGAACGAAAACGAAGAGCTCGATTTAGAAGAGTTGGAGAAAGTAGTGAACGAAAAGACGAAGATCGTTTCTTTGCCGCACGTCTCTAACGTGCTCGGGTTCACTTCGGACGTCGAAAAGATTGTGAAAATAGCGAAGAAATTCGATGCAAAAGTCGTATTAGATGCGTGTCAGTCAGTGCCGCATATGCCAGTTAACGTGCAGGAATTAGGCGTCGATTTCTTAGTCGCATCGGGGCATAAAATGTGCGGTCCGAGCGGTATTGGCTTTCTCTGGGGGAAATACGAATTATTAGAACAAATGCCCCCTTGGATGGGCGGTGGCGAAATGATACAAGATGTTTATTTAGAAAAATCAACGTACGCTTTACCGCCTGGAAGATTCGAGGCTGGTACGCCAGCGATCGCCGAAGCCGTCGCTCTAGGCGCCGCTTGCGATTACTTATCAGCAATAGGCATGGACAGAGTTCACAGGTTTGAACTCGAACTAGGGGCATACTTATACTCAGAACTCTCGAAAATCAAGGGCGTGAGAATATACGGCCCAAAACCTGAAACCGCCTTAGGCGGCGGTCGCGCCGCTTTATGCGCGTTCAACGTCCAAAACGTAAACTGCCAAGACATTTGCACCTTACTCGATCAACTGCACGCCGTCGGTTGCAGGAGCGGTCATCATTGCACGCAACCGTTGCACAGATATCTCGACTGCTCGGGCAGCGCTCGCGCTTCGTTGTACATATACAACGACGCCCGCGACGTCGACGCGTTCATCTCAGCCTTGAAAGACGTCCTATCGTTCCTCGGCGAAGATCTATCCTCACCCGACGTCGCTTTTTCCGCTTCTGTCGCTCATTGATCATCGCGATCGTCCTCGTCAGTAGCTCGTTAAAAATTAGCGCTATAATTATATATATTAATACTACGTCACTCTCAAATACACTGAAACCCTAAACCTTAAAAACTACCTCACAAAATCTTTATCCATCCTCATCATAAATAAATAAACCATCCATGACGACGACGATGATAAACGCGATTAAACCTCACCAAGCGACTCTGCAAATTCGATCGCGTCGCGCTTCTGCTGAACGACCTAATAAATCCTCTCGCTCGTTATCGCTCGGCCAAGTTCTGCGCGCTACCATTCAAACCAATCAGATCTTTCCAAAGCAGACGTCGTCGAATAGATCGAATAGCTTAAGCGCGATTGCGATGCCGCAGCCGAAAACGCAAGAAATGAACGATGAGATCGTTTATCGCGAGACCGGGAAGTGGAGGCAGTCGTTCGATTTGCACGCTTGGGCGAAGGAGATCAGGGAGGTTTGTGATTTAGAGTATTGTTTTATTTGTACATAGTCTATATTCGTTTTTTATGATTTTGAACGCTTTAAGGGATGTGTCAGTGGGGTTGGGATTTAGAGATATTGGACGAGATCTCGCTCTCGCTCGGAAAACGATCACCGAGAAGGAAGAACGCGTGGGGAGAAAACAAACTGACTTTTATATCTCTCTCTCTCTCACTCTCTCTCTCTCTGAAAACGTACGCGTATGAATAAAAGGTTGAAAAAGAGCAACGATCGGAGAAGTATTACGAAGAGGACGTGAAGCATTTGAAGAAGATTTTGTCCTGGGCGAACATGTGCTATTACGGAGGCCTCGGCGTGACGTTTTTGTTACCGCAACTCGGTTTAGCGCAAGTGTTTGGGGCGAACGTACTCGGTGCGTTTATGGTTTCGACGGCTATTTGCGCGAGATGGACCATGGTTGGACATCACGTGTGCCATGGTGGGTATAACGCTGCGATGACTGAAGGGAATGAAATAAAAGGGAGATTTCACCGCAGAAAGTTTGCAAGAGGACCGTGGAACAGAATAATCGACTGGATGGATTGGATGATGCCGGAAGCTTGGGACGTTGAGCATAATCACTTGCATCATTACCAACTCGGCGAAGACGCTGATCCAGATTTGGTCGAGCGTAACATGAAGACTACGAGAGAAGGCGATATGCCAATGTTTATGAAGTACGTGCAAGTTGCCGCGCTCTCGGTGATTTGGAAGTGGTTTTATTACGCCCCAAACACGATGAAGGAATTATTCGCGAGAAGAGCTAGAGAGGCTGAGAAGAAAGGTGAATCTGGTTATCAACCGTTTACGACTGGAAGTATGCCGTCTACGATTTTAACTGTATTTCAGTCTGGATTCAGAGGTAATTTTGGGGCAATCATGGAAACCATCAAGTGCTTTGCGCCGTACGCATCTTTCCAATTTGCAGTTTTACCAGCCGTTGGCTATGCCATCGGTGGCGCGCAAATGGCCACTGCCACGCTTGCAACGATGATGTTGGCTGACTTGTTTACGAACTTGCACTCATTCATTGTCATTGCAACGAACCACGTCGGCGACGACATTTACCGATTCGAGTCGGAAACAAAACCAAGATCGGATGATTTTTACATGCGTGCCGTGATCGGTTCTGCAAACTTTCGCACCGGGGGCGACGTAAACGATTTCATGCACGGTTGGTTGAACTACCAAATCGAGCATCACATGTGGCCGGATATGTCCATGCGATGTTATCAAAGAGCTGCGCCAAAAGTGAAGGCTATCTGTGAAAAGTACGGCGTGCCGTACGTTCAAGAGAACGTTTTCACTCGCGTCGGTCAGTTAGTCGACGTCATGGTTGGGAAGAGAACGATGCTTGTTTGGGAAAACGGAGATTAATATATAAAAAATATTAGTATAGTTTATTTCGTTATCTTATTATTTAGCGGAGTATGTAATCAAAAGAAGACTAATCGAGCGAAAGCTCAATTTCAATAATTAACTGACTACGCACCTAAATCAAATCACCGGGCGTGAAAAATTTGCGACTAGGAGAATCCGTTTCGTTGGAATTTTTCATGTACTTGTTGTTGTTACTGTTACTGTTATTCGTAGTATTAGTTCCTTTATTATGCTTCTCCGGCTTTGCTCTCCGAAATCCATTCAAGTATTTTTCCAAAGTATCCAAAGTCAAGTATGGATTTTCATTCACCGAATCGTTCTGCAATTGCACTCGATCTAGGACTGGCGTGGATTCAACTGGACCCTCTTTTTCCAACGCATTTACAGAGTTTCGAAAAGATTCGCAAACATTCGTCGTGAACGGGTCTAGGCAAACACCAGTAGAAAGCATGACTTCGACGCGAAAGCGAAGAGGGTCGTCTGGCGGGACGTGGAAGCACTCGTACATACGAAATACGATGTGCGTCAAATAGTCCAACTCTCTCGAGCGCTCGCCAAGGAAATCATCGAGACCTTCTATGACGAGCGGTTTTTTCACGTCGTCGCTGTTGTTGTTGTTGATGATGTTGGTATAAGTAGTATCGTCAAAGTCCATAGATTTTGAGTCGAAAGAAACGTCCGCAGAAGACGCAGATGGAGGTCTTGGCGGCTTCGAAGGACTTCTAGGTGAATTCGCGGCGTGAGATAGATTTTGACCAACACCGACGCTTGACTTACAATTACGGTTCCCGTTCGCATGACGCTTCAAGTTTTCTTCCAAGTGCGCATATTTCAGAACGTTCAGAATTGAATGCAAATGTGACTCTGACGTGAAGTATAATCGCGTTCGAACATGTCTGTATGGCGAATGCACTTTCTTCTCAGTCGCGTAGCGCATGTTCAAACGCGTCGGCGCGTCTTCCTCTTCATCGTCGTCATCATCGTTATAGCGGTCTTTGGTACTGCTCTTCTCTCCTCCGAAAAGAACGGACGAGGCCCTTTTCTTCTTGCTCGTTTCCACGGCATACGATTCTTCTCTCGTGTTGTTCATATCCGCAAGAAGCTTTCCTAACAATCCACCGGCGATGGTCGCCCCGATTCGAAGCTTTGAAATCGGATGAGTTCCATATTCGTTCGGTACGACACAATCTGCGAGCTCTTTACTGAGCACGTATAACTCTCTCAAACCTTCGAGCTTTAAGTGCGCGTTATGAATCGAGTCATATTTCGCTGCATCGTAAACATCTGGCACTTTCGAAATATCAAACGTTTCTTTACGACCATGGAATAAATCTTCTTCAAGTTTCTTCCATCGAGTATGCATTAGTAAAAAGCTTTCTCCCCCTCCCGGAATCTCGAGCGTATTGCTCGTAGGCGCCGATCCTCTCGGAGCCGTGGCTGAAAAGTACGTTAACGTATCAACCCACGTGTCCGGGGGTAACGCGTTTCCTCTCAATCCTCGATTTTTTCCAAGCGCGATTAGAACTTTACGCCATCTATTCCTCGCTTTCAATTTATCGTTTAATCTAGACGCCATTTCAAGAAGTTGCGCGGAAATACTGTGCACGAGCTCAAAGACGCGCCTGAGCTTATTCAATGGCGATGAAGGCACGCCAGAGAGCACGAAATCATCGACTTGATTATATTCGCCTTCTATAGAATTCAAGAAATAATGCGAGTCCAAAAGCTTCCCTCGGTCAAATGCGGCCAATCGATCAGCAATGAGCCACGAATTTTCAGATCTCTCGACGTTGAACAGTCCTTGCGTTTGAGTGACAATTTCATCGTACTCGTTATCTTCTTGAATATCATCGCCTCCATCGGCTCGTGGTTTGGAGTTTTCGTTCGTTGATTTTCCCAGCATGCCAACCTCGTCGCTCTCGTTGCCGAGACTACTCGTTCGTCGTATATATCTCATCTGTCCCTCAGATCCCGAACGTCTCAATCTTGAAGATGAATTATTAGTATCGTCATTCGGAGGTGAACCAATCTTTATTGGTGATCTCGGCGTTCCCGATTGGTGTGAGTCACTATCATCTACTTTTGTCATCATGCGATACAGCTTATTCTTCGCGTGTAAAATCTCCGTTTCAACTTCGTGCGTGACGAAATCCAATAACTTCGCGTCCTTCGTGACCAGAGATGCTAAAATAGGAGTCAATTCTCCCTTGTGTGTTTCAAGAGCTAACAAGCCTTTTGCAAATGCGGCAGCTGTGATTTGAACGCGACCTTCATCTGAAGAGTAGATTTTCAAATCATGACGATACGTCGAATGTAAACGCAACAGACCGTCCGAATCCGTTGGATAATAATTCCCACGAGGATACATGCGCTGACGAAAATCTTTCCCGAGCACTTCGGCTTGATTCTTACCTAAATGAGTTAAAACACCACCAAATTTTAAGATGAGTAAAGCGGACTCGACTTTCTCTACTTTTCGTCCATTATTTGGATCAACCGTAGTGACCCACGAGATCGGTTTCAATTGCGCTTTTCTGTTAATGCCAGAAAAATGCCCACCCTCTTCCAAAATCGCAATCACTTGTCGCCATCCGTCTAAATTTTCTTTTGCTTGCACGCGCTGCGGATGATCCTCCGCGTTTCCTTGCACAGCGGCAGTATTCAAATCTGTGTAATTTTCAACGCCTTCGAAGAGAATAGCTTCTGATTCTTTCTTCACTTGCTCCCAAATCGAACGACATATGCTAAGAAGTTCTTGTAACCGTTCGGGGGTTTTCAATTTCGCTTGTTTACGAGTGTGATCGTTCGTGCATCGCATGAGTAAATCGAGTAAAGGCTTTTGATGTACGCGCAACTTCATTTTTTGCTTTGGCGTTCGATCGCCGTGGCGAATAACCGCGAGCACGGCTCGTAATTCTTCCGGCTTTGTAGTTAAATGATTATCGTTGTTCATAGAACTCGAAATATTATCGGCAGCAGTATCGTCGTACTCATCATCGGTGTTGAGCGAACGACCCGCAATTAACGATTCTGCGTCTTTTTCTGCCATTTTGATATTCACGTGATCTGGCCTCACGGCTTTCAAAATCATTGCACGAAGGCATAACGCCGCGTCTTCAATAAACTTCTTCGAATCTTTCACAAAACTCCAGCCGTTCACGTCACACACGTAACTTTTGCCTTTTGCTCTCAATAAATCAAACCCACATACATTTTGACCGAACGCAATGCATACGCGTCTCGCGATTTCTTTCTCTTCGGGTGAAAGTAACACAGGATACCGAACTTCTTTACCGTTTGCGTCGCGCAAGACTCTACCGTCAACAACTGGTGATTTCCGAGCCTCGGCGTGTGCGTAATCCTGTCCTAGAGTGTATACTTTGACGTCCGTACCGTTCGTGGACATGAAATCTTCATAAATGAACGAAGTCGATCTTCGCACTCTAGAATACGTAACAAACTCTTCGTCATCATCATCCTCTTCTTCACCTTCTTCTTCGTCGTTTGTTTTATTATCATCACTAGTAGTTATCGTTGTCGTAGTAGCACTATCACTTGTTGTGCTATTACTATTACCATCTGATATACTACTTTCCTTCTTCTTCTTCTTCTTCGTTTTCTTGTTATTATTATCAACGACGTCTGTTTTCGTTTTCCGCTCTTTGATTACGCTCCCTATTAAAGAATCGTTACTGCCCATTTTCTTATTCGCCTCCATCTTTTCCATCATCCTCTCCACCTCTTCTAATTGTTTCGCGCTAACATCATCATCGACAATGCTACCAGTAACATCTCCAACAACCACCGTACCATCGCTATTGACGTTTCTCTTCTGTACCGCCGTCGGCGGCGGATAATACGTACTACTCTTATTCCCAATTTTCCTGAACAATTCCTTATGTCCTCCGCCAACCGTATGCGGATAATAAATCGATATATTATGATTCTCTGCATCGACTGGTTTCTCAACGAACGGTTTATATATCCTCTTCCCTTTAAACTCTACGTAATCTTCCTTCTCATCGAAATCCTCGACTTCTTGAAACTCTACGCCCGATATCGCTTTCGGATCTTTCTTAAGCTTCTGCATCAATTCTTCGTCGTCGTGTAATTTCGACGGTTCTTTCCGGTTCACGAACACGTGATTCGGGACTTCATAAACGTATAAACGAACGGAGAAAGAAAAGACAACGCGTTAATCAGTCATTCGCGATCGTAATCATAATCATGCAAAGCAAAACAAATCAAATTAAATCAAGAAAAAACGTATACGAAGCGTAAAACAAAATTCCGACGCGGCCAACGCGCCTCATCCGAATCAATTCATGATCCCGCGATTGCGTTGCGTGGAACCACTACGAAACCGCTATGTGCGAAACCGAACCGATCGCGCGCTCTCGCATACTTCTCAAAACACACACACACACACACACACACACACACGCAGACGCGCTCGCGTACCAGGAATATTATGCTCTATCAAAGTCTCGTACACTAATCTCCTATCTAACAACGTCCATTGCCTCGTCACGTCGTTCACCATGAACGGTTTCCTTAGCACGACGTACGCGTGCGCCTTCTCTAACGGAAATCCGCGCGAATAAAACGAGATCAACGCGTCGCATTCGGGCCATTCCTCGACCGCTTTGCGTAAAATGCACTCATCCGTGAATTGCACGATATCGAATTCGTTGAACTGTTCGAGGCGTTGCAATATCGCGCGCATTTGCTGCGACTGTGATTTCTTGTTCATCGCGCAGACGCCAAGACGCACTTTAGTGATTGGCATTATCGCTCGTTATCTGCTTTTAATCCTCCTTCTTCTTCTTCTTCTTCTTCTTCTTATTTGAACAAAGTAGTAACAGCCTGCTGCGTCGTTTGGATTCTTTCGACGAAGAAGGATGTGAATAAACGCGAGCGGAAAAGGAGATGTTTCCAAAAGTTCTTCTTCGTTCACAGACGCGCTTTTTCGCACGCAAAGACGAGCTCTCGAGCTCGAGCTCGAGAGAGACTTTTTATGAACGCGAACGCGCTGCCGATGCAGTGGACGACTTCGCGTTGTTATTTAATACACGCAGTTTTTATGTGACGCGGATATTTTTATGACGCGAGAGATATTAATTCCAAAATTAGTTTCGCTTTGTTATTTGTTTTGTTCGTTGCACTTATTGAACCACACAACTAGGGCAGTTTTTATGCATAGCACACTACTGCTACTGCGTACACGTACAAGAAGCGGTTCATGCGGTTGGTCGGTACTGCGAGCGAAGGCGTGATTTAGATATACACAGTTTTAAGTATTCTCGAGAGAGATTGTAGGAGTTCCAAATTCGTTTCGTTGCTTTGTTTGTTGCACTTATTGAACCACACAAACAGTGCAGTTTTAATACATAGCACACTACTGCTACTGCATACGTATGTGAGTGAGAGTGAGAGTGTTTCCTTTCTGTGTGTGTGAGTGTGTGCGTGTTTTTGGTTTCTCGCCATCGAGGCAGTACTGCGAGCACCAAGAGGTGTTTTAGATACAGAACGGCAATGATGTGTAATGAGTAGAAAACAACCACGTTAGGGATTGATTAGGGAAAAGTCCGTGAAAAGTCTCGAAGAAATCGAGAGCAAAAAAAGGTTTGAAAATGACGTATCAGCGAAAGATAAAGAAGGTCGCGACCGCGGTAGGGACGTGTGTTTTAGTCGCTTTGATTGCCAGGGCGAAGTACTACTGGTGGATCGAAACGGCGCACGCGGCTAAGGAAGAAGAAGCGATGGTTGCCAAAAGGCGATGGAAGAAACGGGACGAGGAAAAAGGCGAAGACGACGACGGAGATGAATCGGAGTATTCTTCCGCGACTGAAGATGAAGGATTACTTTTTAATGATGACGATGGTGATAATGGGAATTCGTCGTTTGTTAGAAGGGGCGAACAAATGCCGAAACGGTTAGCGAGTACGACGAAAGACGCCGCGGAGGCGGATACTAAAAAAAGAACGCAAACGAAAAGTAGTCATACTATTACGGCGATGGATAGAATAAAAGAAGAAAGTACGAAGGATAAAAGATTGATGCACTCGGAGTCGTCCGATGCATCGTCTTCGTCTCCGAGTTGGTCGCAAGAAGAGACAGATCCGAATTTTTTTGCTTCGACAAAGTTTTTCGCTTGTTTAGAGTTGGAAGAATCGAGAGAGCTGTTTCGAATGAGTGAAGAATTGGAAATTGCGCCGAATCAAGTTTTATTCAGGCAAGGCGATGAATCGAGGGATGGAATATACGTCGTCGTTGAAGGCGAGCTAGGTGTATACGTGCAAACGCAATCGTCTGGGAAAATGAGCGACGGGTATAAATCAATGAAGTCGTCGAGCAAACCGAGCGGTCACAATTTTTCTGTTTCAGATATGAGACGATCTTTCGATCGCGCTGGTTCGCCTGGATTACCAGTATCGAGAGGGGGTTCAACTCATGGTGGAACGAGATTCTCATCGACGCCGTCGGCGAGAAGTTCGTTAGATAAAGAGAGACCAAATATAAAGTTTAGTATCGGCCCAGCGCATTTGACAAACATATTGAACAAAGGTGAGAGCGTTGGCGACGTCGATATTTTAGACTCGGCTCGGCGATCGGTCTCGTGCGTGGCAATGAATAATGGAGTAAAGCTAGTACGCATAAGGCAAGACGTTTTGTTCGCCTTTATAAAGAAATACCCGCGAACGCTACAAGTATACCTTGAACAAGCGATTGCCAGATTATGGCGCGTCGCGAGGTTTACTTTGCGAGACTTTCTAGAATTACCTCGAGACGAGGGTGGCGAAGGAGATTTAAGTCCCGGAGCTGAAGATTGTTTAACGTTGAAACCCAAAAATTATGCATCGTCGTCGAATTTTTCGACAGAGTCTTCTGAAGAAGGTTCGCTTTATTTAGCCGGCGATGAGAAAAGTTTCGACGAAGAAACTCCCGAAGATGCGAATCCGACGATGAAGTTACTCGTTCGTCATCAAGACGCGCTCGAACAATATGCCGTAAAAAAAACTTTATTGGCAAACGAGGTGTTCATAACGCAAAGAGATAGTCAAACGAGCGCGTATTTTATTCTTTTACGAGGAACTATGCGACGCGATGCAGTTCCATGGCCAGAAGGAGATGGCGTCCAAGGATCTTTACTAGAAGCACCTCGACTCGTCGGTGCAGCTCACGCAATAACTGGCGCAAAATTCGATGAAACTTTACGCTGTTGCACGGATTGTGATATCTTACTAATCACGCCGTATGTTTTGAATACGCTATGTATGAACGCACCGGATGCGTGCATAGCTTTACAGCTAGCTGCGTCGTGTTCTTTGAATCGCGCTATTCGAGCGTTTATTAGCGCTGGATTAAACCGTCAATGGCTTTCTGCAGGCGATGTTGCATTTAAACGCGGGAAAGATGCGACATCGATGTATCTTGTCATCTCCGGAAGAGTTTCCATATATAACGTTGCGTTGAAAGCTATGCGATATCGGAGCCGCGGTGAAACACTTGGCGAAGCCGCGATGCTATCACAGACGGCTCACACGTCTACGGCTATATGCGCTAGAGATTGCGAGCTAGTAAGAATGTCTAGAGCGAGCGTACAAATCATTTCGTCCAAGTATCCAGAAGTAGCTGGACGACTTTTAGAACACGTCGCACGAAAACTAGAATTGAACCAACGCGATTTGAAAACTGGAGAAAGATATAGGCCGGAGATTATTACCATCGCCATCGTGCCAGCCTCGGAAGCAGTACAGATTTCAAAGTTACCAAAATTTGCTGCCAAGTTACGAAACTCGTTGGAAAAATTAGGAAAAGGCTCGGCGTTTATATTGGACGAGAGCTCGGCCGCCGAAGTCGTTCCAGAGGGATTTAGAAGAGTAGAAACGGCGTTTTATCGCTCGAAACTAACGAGCTGGATGACCAGAATAGAAGAAGAGCACAGGTTTGTTTTACTCGTCGGCGATAAAAATACATCTTCATCTACTAGTGGTTGGTCTCGCGTATGCGTATCTCAAGCAGATTTAGTCTTGGTCGTTGCCGATGGTGGTGCGGTTGCTCTTGCACCTTCGAACAACAACAACGTCTCAAAGTCGATATACGTACAAGGAGATAAAGAAGCAAATACTGCAGTAGGCTTGAGCAGTAAAACTAAATTGTTCATCAACGGCGGTGTCGACCCGTCACCGGCGGAAACGAAGTTACTCTGGAAACGTCGCAAGAAACGTCTCGTACCAGTGAACTCAGCTTCGGAGGAAGAATTTTATGAAATGGACAAGAACAAAAAACGCGAAGATGTAAGGATGGATGAGGCGAACTTTGATGAGGAAAAGAATTCGGCCATTTTAGCACAAATCGAGCTCATTTTATTGCACGGTAAAGGAGAGTCGCCGAAGAACACGAGACGATTTTATCTCAATCGACCCGGTCTCCGGAGACATCATCACTGTCGCTTGAACTCATACTCTGACGCAGATATCGATAGAGTTGCAAGGCATATTGCAGGTTGTGGCGTCGGTGTCGTGTTGGCCGGTGGCGGGGGTCACGGCCTAGCACACTTAGGTGCGTTGAAGGCTTTAGAGGATGAAGGCGTCCCAATCGATGCCATCGGTGGTGCAAGTCAAGGAACATTAACTGCCGCTCTTTACGCTCGTACGGCAAATTCCACTATTGTCAGTGCGAGAGTTCGTAAACTCGCTGGATTAATTGCGTCTCCGCGTAGATTACTGACTGATTTGACTCCGCCATTCTTATCTATTTTGACCGGTGATTCGATCGATAAAGCAATTCGTGATATGTTTGGCGATATGGAAATTGAAGATTTATGGATACCGTTCTTTTGCTGCGCTACTAATCTAACTACTGGAAAATTGATATCGTGCACTTCTGGATCTGTTTGGAGATATGCAAGAGCGTCGATGTCCGTGCTCGGTTTTTTACCGCCAATTGCAGACGAACTCACTGGTGACTTACTCGTCGACGGCGCGTATTTAAATCCTTGTCCAGTTGATGTTTTGAGAAAGCTATCGCGCGTTGAATCGACTATTGTCGTTGACGTTGAAGATGAGCATTACTCGGCTTTCCGTTCATTAACTGCGCGAGATGGTGGACTAGGCGGATGGCGATTGTTATGGGAACGCGTGTCTCCGTTTGCGCACGCAGATAAATTTTACAGGTCTTTGTTCAACAAAACCAAAAACAAGGATACTACTTGCGATGATGATGATTCTCCTTCGTCTTCTTCTTGCGACGATGAAGACGGCGATGAGGACGATGATTCGAAAAGGAAATCTTCGAAAAGAAGGAGACGATCAAAACAACAACGCGTCTTCGGTAGTCAAGGAGCGCCTTCGTACGCGACTTTATTAGGCGCTTTACTTCGCGCAACTTCGCGCCGCGAAGTAGCCGAAGCCGCGAAGACGTGCGAGATCGATGTTTACTTGCGTCCTCCCGGAGTCCCTCCGTTCACGTTTCACACTGGGTTGACCGACACTCGCACTGACGAGTTAATACGCAGAGCGAGACATAAGTCACAACAAGTCATTCGAAAATGGTTAGAATCGAAAAGATTGAAAGACGAGAACCCGGTCGCATCCGCCGCTTCGGCTTCGTACTACGGCTTCTACTCCTCCTCAACCAACGCTACTGCTACTAATAATAACAATAGCCAAGGCCGTCTCTCTGTCATACAACCACCGATGCGCGCTCAAACGAAAACATCTTCAGAATCGCCTCGAACTCGCGACGGTACGCGTTCAGATTCGAGACCGCGCCAAACTTCCTTCGAAGACGATTATAACGACGACGACGACGACGACGACGACGAAGGAGAAGAAGGAGGAGACAAAGCGATTAAATCCCAGAAAATAACGCCTCGACGCTATAAACTCGATATCAAAACGGTCTCCTCCGCGAAGACGAATTCTACCGACCGCCCTTCTCGCGCTCGAAAATCGGAGACGAAACGAACCTGCGTCGACGAGGTCTAAAACGATCCCTATCAAGTCGTACTAATAAAGTGCCTTCTGTTTTCCATGGACGCGATTGAAAAATTGAAGCGTCGGTCGACGACGCGTAAAATGAACTCTCTCTCTCTAGCAGTCGTAACACTACCAGAATACTAAAAAGTGCCCTCTTTATTAAAAATAGAAGAAAAGTTATAAAAAAAAAATAGAAGAAAAGTTTCTCATTAGTTAGCAAACACTTAAAGTAGCTCCATCGATTCTTTGCGTGATCCAAAATGGCCCAGGCATTCACGGTAGCGATCAAACCCACTCCTTTACTGCCATTGAAGCGACAGAATTATGGCACGAATGCGCAGAGCAAGCGCGTTTGTTTCAAGGTCAGTTCTGTCCATAAAAAACGGATTTGAAACGAAATTCACGCGTTGTTCCTTTTTTTAATGACAGGTGCAAGCCGCGACTGCGTCGACGACTGATTTCAAGAACGGCATGGCTTTGATGTTAAATGGACAACCGTTTAAGATCGTTGGTACGTTTTGCCCACGCTTTTTGGCATTCGATCGCGCGCGTGAGGAAGAGTGAATCGGTCTCAGGGTTTGTTCCTCTTTTGGATAAGAGTTCTTTGAACATCTGTTTGATGACGTTTTTGGTGGCCTTCTTGGAAGGCCGCGATACGCGTTTACGTACTAACCTTCCTCTTCTTCTTCTTCTTCTTCTTCTTCTTCTTCTTTGATAATGAAAGAGTTCCAACACGTACACCCTGGCAGAGGGGCGTCGTTCTGTAGAACAAAAGTGAGAAACTATTTAACCGGGAACACGAAAGAGGAGACGTTTCGGAACGGCACGACGTTCGACGTACCGAACATAACGAACCTGGAGATGCAGTATACGTATAAGGACGAAGAGCAGTACGTGTTCATGGACATGGAGACGTTCGAGGAGTGCAGGTGTCCACCCGGGGATTTCGAGAAGTTCATCACCGAGGGCATGAACTGTCAAATTTTGCAGTGGGACGGGAAAGTCATCGGCGTCGAACCGCCCGAGAAGGTTACTTTAGAGGTTACGATGTGCGACCCTGGATTGAAGGGGAATACCGCTTCTGGAGGCGGCGATAAACCGGCGACTTGTTCCACCGGTTTGACCGTTACGGTCCCGGCGTTTATTAACATCGGCGATAAGATCATCGTAAGCACCGTCGACGGTGGTTCGTACAAAGAACGCGCTAAGTAAGCATTACATCATGTTTACTTCTTCGCCACGAAACTTTTAGTACTTCTTATGTGCCGTTACTACGTAGTAAATTCAATGTAATAAAAGTTGTTAAATTATGATTACTTCTTCGCCACGTAACTTTTCATACTCCACTTATGCTGCTTGGATGTCTTAAAATTGTTCTTCATCGG
>ERZ889217.717-NODE-717-length-18939-cov-16.946092_pt1 | contig 18939 bp, 19 predicted proteins | sample MGYA00521098_ERZ889217 | MGnify/ENA primary metagenome ERZ889217 (study PRJEB32303, sample SAMEA104408613) | aquatic metagenome | biome: Brackish water; feature: Pelagic; material: water | place: Baltic Sea | collected 2014-06-10T22:04:00 | depth 2,362 m ... | reverse complement strand
TTACGGTTACGAACCCAGCTGGTAGCGGCAGCAACAGCGCCTATGGCGGTGTGCTGAAAACTACTTTCCTGTTCTGATCGTTGCTTAGTTACAGCTAAACAACCGTTGGGGGCCCTTGGCCCCCTCGGTTTAGCTGGCAGTGGACGCCTCAGGGGGTGCCTACCGAAGGCTTGAAAATGCTCCCCACAAACAAAAAACCAGGTATTTTGAGCAAGTTGGTTTGTTGTGAACAGCTTTTGTTGTTCATTTTGAGCCAATACCCATCCTCTTTATTTGGTGTGAGGACTCCATGAAATTATTCCAGCAACTCCTGCTGGCACCTGCCGCTCTCGGCTTGGTTGCCCCCATGGGCGCCATGGCCGCTGAGCTCAACATGGACGGCGTTAACAAGTACGCCGCTTCCAGTGAGCAGGTCACCAGCATCACCCAGTTTTCTGATGTAAGGCCCACCGACTGGGCTTACCAGGCACTGAGCAACCTGATCGAGCGCTACGGCTGTGTAGCTGGTTATCCAAATGGCACCTTCAAAGGTGGCCAAGCGATGACCCGTTTCGAAGCTGCTGCATTGCTTAATGCTTGCCTTGATCGCGTTACCGAAATTACCGACGAACTACGTCGCCTGATGAAGGAGTTCGAAAAAGAACTCGCCATCACCAAGGCCCGTGTAGACGGCCTAGAAGCCAAAGTTGGCGAACTGCAAGCCACCCAATTCTCCACCACCACCAAACTCAAGGGTCAGGTGCGTTTTGTGATGGGCGATGTTTACCGTGGCGATGGCTACGCAAACTTCGGCCAAGCCAAAGCTCTCATGGGCGCCGCCAAGCTCTACGGCCAACGCGCTTACGACGGCTCCACCGGTGGTTTCCAGGATCGTTCCACCAACATGATTAAAGATAACCAGTCTCAGGGTGGGGCCTACTACTATTACCGCGCTGGCGGAGACGGCCTAGCCACAACCAGCACCAAATTTCAGCCTGCTAAAACATTCGCTCCCCAGGCCCGTCAACTGGCCTTCAGCACCACCTGGACCGGGTTCACACCTGAGCCCGGCGGCACCATCTCAGGATCACCCAAAGCTCTGAACTCACTGTTGGTTAACCCCAGCATCCCCGGCACCACCATTGCTAACCCCCTCAACGGTGGCACTGTTGGCACTCCATACGCTCCTAACCGCATCCGCGCTTCCATCTATACAAAAGATGGCTATAAGAGCGCAGTTGCAGTGCCCACCACCCCTACCGGTGTTGCACCCACAACCACAAATAAGACTATTGAGTTTTTGCTCCCTAATGTGAGCACCGCTCTGCCTTTAACCGGCAATGAGATTCTGCTTCAAGATAAATTCGGCGACACCACTCTGTTGCGTGTTCAAACCAGCGGTTCCACCAGCAGCAATTATTCAAGCTCAAGCATCCTGCTCGATCGCAAAGACATGCAGGCTTTGGTGGCCTTGGCTAACGAATCCCGTCGTGTAAAAACCTACACATACAACGGTAAGGCTGGTGCAGTTACCAAGCTTGCTAACCAGTACGACTTCATCAACATCAACGATGCTTATAGCCGCACTTATACAGGTGTAACTGCCGCTGGTGCAGCTACAACTATCGGTGGCGCTGGCCTAACCGTAACCCCAGGTGGTTATGTTCAAAACAGCAACACCTACAGCAACGTAATCAACTACCTGTTGGCTGAATACGGTTCATTGGGTGAAGATCAGCGCAAGGTTGGTTATGTTCAAAATGCAGCCACTAAGTTCGTTCGTAACTTGGCTGCTTACACCACCAACAAAAACTACGTTGCTGATAAGAACGCCTTCACGTTCTCCCACGATGCTCAACTGAACTTCAATACCAGCTTCACTGGTAAAGATCTGCTCAACTTCCGCATCCGCGGCAACAACACCCACGCATTCTCAGGCCGTGCTGCTAATCCAGCTGCTGCCCTCGCCTACGACGGTTCAACTACTGCGTGGCCTAATGGCGCCAAATCAAACATCTTCATCGACAAGCTGTTCTACCGCTTCCCAGTTGGCGATTACGCCGTGGCTGCTGTTGGTACACGCTTACCGCAAGATGCAATCCTGCCTACCCGTGGTACTTACTACACCAAAGATGCTCTGCTTGAGTTCTTCAACACCTCTGCTGGTGTATTCCCCTCCTATACCGGTACCGGCGTAGGTTTGTCCTTGGGCAAATTGGGCGGTAAAGGCTTCGGTATGCAAGGCGTGAGCTTCGGTATTGCCTACCTGGCTAACGAATCCGATGCCGTGGCACCTGATTCCTCCAACACCATGACCCAAGGTTGGTTTGGTGCTGATACCCGCTTCCGTTTGCCTGTTCAGCTTGCCTGGCAGAGCAAGGATAAGAAGTGGTTGGCTTCTGCTAACTACGCCTTTGAGCGCGGTAACAACTCCATGGGTCAAGTGGGTACTCAGTTAGCACTCACCCCCTTCATGTATGCCAGCCTCAACGAATCCAACCAGTTTGGTTTCACCCTGGCTTACCAGTGGTCTAAAGACTTCAGCATCACCGGTGCCTACGGCCACGCCTCCGTTAATGCCCGCTACGACAACAGCGTATTGGGTGTGAAGATGGCCGATGCTGGCGATTCCGCTGTAATGAACAGCTGGATGCTTGCCCTCAACTTCAAGAACGTGTTCCTCAAAGGCAACAGCGCCGGTTTTGCTATCGGTGGTGTTCCTTCACTCGTGAGCAACAGCTCCGGTTGGAACAAAGACGGTGGCATGCCTACCGCCATTGAAACCTGGTACCAGTTCCAGGTAACAGACAACATCAGCATCACACCTGGTGTGTTCTACATCTCCAGCACCACCAACTCCGATGGCATCGGTGGCGGTGATGTGTGGGGCGGCGTGATCAAAACCCAGTTCAACTTCTGATCTGGTTTAGTTCACTGTTAAACCAAATTCACTTTTCACACACTCCCAGCCCCTCCTTTGGAGGGGCTTTTTTCTGCTAATTTTTCATGAAGTTGCAATACCTCTTGGCGATATTTTTGTTTATTAGTGCAGCTCCTATTTCTGTTTCTGCTGAGCAGGAAAAGGAGCCTGAGTTAACTGATTTTTCAACTACTTCCAAGCTATCTGGGGTGGTGCGTTTTGTTCTTGGTAATGCATATCGCAATAATGGTTATGCCAATTTTGGCCAAGCCTCCGCCCTTACTAATCTTGCTGATCTCTATGGCCATCGCGCCTACGATGGTTCAATTGCTTCTGTGCAACCTAGATCTATTAATATGATCGACTCTCCCCTAAGCCAAGGGGAAGCTTTTATTTTTTATCGCGCTTCAGCGCCAGCGAAACTCAGCCGTGAATTGGCATTCAGCACCACCTGGACCGGTTACATACCCAATTATATAAACACCACTTCCAGTAGCACCACCAACGCTTTTGCTGAACCGGCCTCTAGCAACGTGATGCAAGGTGTTGGTTCTGGCCAAAATTTATTAATTAATCCCAGCACAAACCGCCCGCTAACCCAAGCGCAACTCACCCGCATCAGCCTATTTACAGATTCTGGCTTTAAGCAAACTGTTCAATTGGCAAGCTCTTCATTCAGCTTGGAATATTTGATGCCCGCTACAAATATCTACCTGCCACTACAAGGCAATCAAATTCCACTGCTCGATCGCTACGGCCGCACCAATGCATTATTTGCCACCACCAGTGGCACCAGCAGTAGTGATTTCAATAGCAGCAAAATATTGCTTGATCCAAAGGATTTAAATGCACTGGTGGCCCTTGCAAATGAGGCGCGTCGCGTTAAAAATTACGCTTACTACAACAACACCGCTAATTTAGTTGTTAAGCCGATCGGTGTATATGATCCGATCTCAATTGCAGCTAGCGCTGAACGCAATTATCAAGCCGTTAATGCTGCGGGTAATACGGTTGATAATTTCAGTGGTGCTGGCCTTGGTTTAGTTGTTACCCCTGGCGGCTTAGTTACAAATCCCACCATCTACAACAACTTACTTAATTATTTGATTGCTGAATATGGATCCTTGGCAGAAGATCAGCGCAGGGTTGGTTATGTGCAAAATGCAGCAACTAAATTTATACGTAATCTTGCTGCTTATAATACAAATAAAAATTACGTGGCAGATAATAACGCCTTCACTTTTTCCCATGATGCTTCTTTGAGCTTTGATACTAGTTTTTCTGGGGTTGATAAATTACAAATAAGGGTGCGTTCAAACAACATCTATAGCTTTGCTGCCCGCACAGCAAATCCAGCCGCAGGCCTTGCCTACGATGGCACCACCATTGATTGGCCCAATGGCGCCACTCCCTTTGTATTTCTAGATCGGCTTTTTTATGCTTTTCCGCTTAATAACTCTATTAATCTTTCCCTAGGGGTTCGTTTGGGCCAAGATGGCTTCCTGCCAAGCCGCGGTAGTTTTTATAGCCCATCTGCACTGCTTGAATTCTTTAGTAGCGCCGCTGGTGTGCTGCCTTCCTATACAGGTAGTGGCGCTGGTTTTAATTACGGGCCATTCCAATTGGATTTTTTATCCTTGAAAAATCTTAGATTTGGCATTGGTTATCTCACCAATGAGGCAGATGCAGTGTCGCCAGATGCAAATAACATTATGGCGCAAGGTTGGTTTTCAGCTAACACCCGCCTGAGGATTCCCCTACAGCTGGCCTGGCAGAGCAGCAACAGCAGATGGTTATTTACTGCTAACTACGCCTATGAACGCGGACACAATTCCATGGGTGCAGTGGGAACTCAGCTTGCCCTCACGCCTTTTATGTATGCCAGCCTCAACGAAGCAAATCAGCTTGGCGTTACCATTGCCCATCAAATCGGTGCTGATTTCAGTGTTACGGCTGCCTATGGCCACGGGGCCGTAAAAGCTCGATTTAATAACAGTGTTTTAGGCGTTAAAATGACATCAGCTGGTGATTTGGCGCAGCTAAATAGCTGGATGCTCGCTTTAAATTTCAATAATCTATTCATTAAAGGCAACAGCGCCGGCATTGGTGTTGGTGGAGTTCCCGCACTGCAAACCAACCGATCCAGTTGGAATAGTGATGCTGCGATGCCCATCGCCCTTGAAACTTGGTATCAATTTCAATTAAGCGATAACATCAGCTTCACCCCAGGCATTTTTTATATATCAGCCACTGCTAATTCCGATGGCCTTGGCGCTGGTAGTAGTTGGGGTGCTGTGCTTAAAACCCAGTTCAATTTTTAATGGCTCCCAGCTATTGATGAATAAATTCTGATCAAAATGGAATTTTTGGCTTTTGCAAAGCAGCAATGCGCCCAGCAACAGGCTGCAAGCGCCGAACAGCATTTGCTTGCTCAATTTCAGCGACAACCCCAGCCCCCCAGCGCTGATTTCGGCCTTGCCCTAGCCCTTTGTAATCTCCATTTAGATCGGCTTGATCAAGCCCAAGCCTGCCTTGATCGGGTGCTGCTCGACCATGGTGACAGCGTTGAATTGCTGCAATTAGCCCTCGCCTGCGAACGTCGCCGTAATGAAGGCAGCTGTAGCCCAGCCCTGCGCCAGCGGTTACAAGCTTTCTTAGCTGATCAAACGATTGCTTTGGAATGGTTGCAATTGCTGCAGGCAAACCTTGATCTAAATGCTGTTATCAATTGGGCCCAACATTTGCTTAGCGAATGGCCCCAGCATCCTGCGGTGTTGCATGCCCTAAGAAATCTGGCTTGGGATCTGCATGATTCCAGCTTGATGGCGCAGCTGCCAGCGCCCAGCTCCCTGCTCTGGCAGGGCAGGTGCCAATTGTTGCAGGGTGATTATCAAGCGGCCGAAAGCAGCCTGCGCAGCTGTCTAATGCCGGGTTCTTTGCCCCCTGATGAGCAACTGCAGGCATTGCACAGCCTGATATTTCAGCTGTTGCCAGCTCAGGTGGAAAGCCTTCTGGAGCCCCATTTGCCCCAGTTGGCGGCCTGCCCCAATTGGGCCTGGACTTTTGGCCGCGCCCTATTGGCAGCAGGCGCCTGGCGCCAGGGGTGGCAGCTCTATGAACAGCGCTACTACAGCCTTGATCGCGCCCAAATCATTCCGCCGGGCTTGCCATTGCTTGGTTTAGAGCGTTTACAGAGCCAGATGGCGATTAAAGGTAGTGCTGTTTTGCTCTATGGCGAGCAGGGCATCGGCGATACCTTGATGTTTGCCTCGATGCTTCCTGATCTTGAGGCTGATCTCAATGGCTCTGCTGGTTCCTTGCAGTTGCTCTTGCCGCCACGGCTAGTGCCCCTCATGGGGGCTTGCTTCCCCCACCTGCCCGTTGCCGCCAGTTATCCAGATAGCTTGCTACCCAGCTTGGATGTGGCCTGCAGCATCGGCAGTTTGGGTTTGCTTTATCGGCCAGATCAAAGCAGTTTCGCTGGCCTTAAACCCCACTTAAACCTCCCGGCAGAATTAGTTGAACCCTGGCGCCAACGCCTGGCTGATTTAGGCCCCGGCCTCAAAATTGGCATCGCCTGGCAGGGGGGCGGCACCCTCGCCAATCGCATGCAACGCTCCCTGGCCCTGGAGCAGTTATTGCCGATCCTGCAGCAACCCGGTTGCCATTGGCTGAACCTCCAATACGGCCACAACCCAGCTGAATTGGCTGCCATTGAGCAAAACCATGGCATCAAAGTGCATCACTTTGCTGGCACCGGCAGTGATCTGCTCGCCACCGCAGGCCTCACCGCTGCCCTTGATCTGGTGATCACCGTGCAGCAAACCGCCCTGCATATCGCCGCAGGCCTAGGCATACCCACCTGGGGTTTATTGCCCTATCGGGCTGAATGGCGTTATGGCCTATCAGGCCCGCATATGGCTTGGTATCAAAGTGTGCGTTTATTCCGTTTGCAGCAGCGGGGTAACTGGGCTGGCTTGATCGAAACAGTTGCCCAGCGGTTGGCCCAGCAGAATGGCCTTATTCCAAGCTCCTTCGATGGCAATTGCTCCTGACATCACAGCACTTGTGGGGCGCACCCCCCTGGTGCGTCTCAACCGTTTGCCCCAGGCGGAGGGTTGCCTTGCTGAGGTGGTAGCAAAACTGGAAAGTTTTAATCCCACCGCATCGGTGAAGGATCGCATCGGCCTTGCCATGGTGCTCGATGCAGAAGCCAATGGCCTTATCAACCCAAGCCACACCGTTTTGGTGGAGCCCACCAGCGGCAACACCGGCATTGCCCTTGCAATGGTGGCGGCCGCCCGTGGTTATCGCTTAATCCTCACGATGCCAGACACCATGAGCCAGGAGCGGCGGGCCATGCTGCGGGCCTATGGAGCTGAATTGGAGCTCACCCCAGGGGCGGAGGGCATGAAAGGGGCAATTCAACGGGCCCGCAGCCTGGCGGAGCAGCTGCCCAATGCCTACTTATTGCAGCAGTTTGCTAATCCAGCTAATCCAGCTATCCATGCCCGAAGCACTGCGGAAGAGCTCTGGACTGATACCGATGGCCGCATCGATGCCCTGGTGGCCGGTGTTGGCACCGGTGGCACCATCACCGGCTGCGCCCAGCTGTTGAAGCAGCGCAAATCAAGTTTCCAAGCGATTGCAGTGGAACCCAGTGGCAGCCCCGTGCTCAGTGGTGGTGCTCCAGGTCCCCATCGCATCCAAGGTATTGGCGCTGGTTTTGTGCCAGACAACTACCAAGCTGATTTGATCGATGAGGTCATGCAGGTGAGTGATGCCGATGCCATGGCCATGGGTAGGCGCCTGGCGCGGGAAGAGGGCTTACTTAGTGGTGTGAGCAGTGGCGCCACCATGGCGGCTGCATTAAGGCTGGGCCAACGGCCCCAATGGGCTGGCAAATTAATAGTGGTGGTGTTAGCAAGTTTTGGTGAGCGCTACCTCAGCACACCGATGTTTAGCGATGCCATGCCATGACTGCGGTGGATCCGTATCGGGTATTAGGCGTATCCCGCGGGGCCACAACAGCTGAAATAAAAGCCGCCTACAGGGCTCTGGTAAAGCAATACCATCCCGATGCCAAGGGGGGCCCTAACCAAGATGCGGCCCAGATCATTGCCATCAATGCCGCCTGGCAATTGCTGCGCAATCAGGAAAGTAGGCGTAGTTACAACGCATCTCAACCCATTCCTGCGCGATCCATCCCTAAAAGCAGTGATGTGGCCCTAGAGCAGTGGTTGCAGCAGGTTTATGGCCCCATTGATCAATTGTTAGCCCAGGTTTTAGAGCCATTTAATGCGGAACTCACGGCCCTCGCCGCCGACCCCTACGACGATCAGTTGATGGCTGATTTTTCTGCCTACCTCGAGCGCAGCCGCGGCCATCTCGAGCAGGTGGAATATTTATTTCGCTCCCATGCCTGCCCAGCGGTAGCTAGGGCGTTTGGCCTCAGCCTCTACCACTGCCTCAGTGGTGTGCAGGATGCCGTTGCTGAGCTGGAGCGCTACTGCGCCGGTTATGTGGATGATTGTTTACGGGATGGCCGTGAGATGTTGCGGGAGGCTGCCCAAAGGCGCCGCCACCTGCAGGTTCAAGTGCCGGCATAGGGCTCCAATTGATCCAGCCGCAGCCACACATCAGGCACCGGCTTGCGAAAGCGCAACTGGGCATGGGTTTCATTCACAAGCAGCACCTCACCAGGCCCCTCCAGCAGGTAGGCGGGTGGTTCCGGTGCGCTGGCGGCAGCTTCCAGGCTGCCCACATAGGCCTTGCGGTTTACCCGCACCAAGGCGCCTTTCTTGAAGCTATCAGCCATGGTTTGTGGCATTGCTTAGCCAAGGCTAATCGGCTGTGGTTGGCGTTAGCTTCCGCAGCAGTTACTTAAACCGTGATGAAGTTGTTGTTGCTTGGTTGCACCGGTTTTATAGGCCGTGAATTGGTGCCGCTCCTAGCTGCAGCTGGCCATCAACTCACCCTCGTAAGCCGCAGGGGGAATCCAGCTGCTGATTTGATTCGCTGTAATCCAGCCCTTGCTGAAAGTTGGCAGCCCGGATCAGCTCTAGCTGAGGCCCTAAACCAGGCGGAGGGGGTGGTGAACCTGGCGGGGGAGCCGATTGCCGAACAACGCTGGACCCCAAGCCAATGCGCGCTGCTGCGCAGCAGCCGCATAAACACCACCAAAATGCTTGCAGCGGCGATTTCAGCTAGCCCAACGCCGCCCCAGGTGCTGCTCAGTGGTTCCGCCGTTGGTTTCTATGGCAACAGCCCCAGTGCTGTGTTCAACGAAGCAAGCCCCGCCGCCGCTGATTTCCTAGGCCAACTCTGCAGCGAATGGGAAGCAGAAGCGGCGGCCATCCCCAGCAGCTGTCGTTTGGTGGTTTTACGCACTGGCATCGTGCTAGCGGCCGATGGTGGGGCCCTGGGCAAAATGTTGCCGATCTTTCGGGCTGGTTTTGGCGGCCCCATCGGCTCTGGCCGCCAATGGATGAGCTGGATTCAGCGCAGTGATTACTGCTCAATAATTGCTGAGGCCCTTAGCAATGGCAGCTACAGCGGCACCTACAACGCCACTGCCCCCAACCCTGCAACGATGGCAATGTTTTGCCAGGCCCTAGGCCGGGCCCTAGGCCGCCCAAGCCTTTTGCCAGTGCCAGGGCCCCTGTTGCAATTGCTCTTGGGTGATGGTGCTGCCGTGGTGCTTGAAGGCCAAAAAGTGTTGCCTGAACGTTTGCAGCAACAGGGTTTTAATTTTTGCTATCCCGATTTAGCAGCGGCCCTCGCCGCTGCCACCAGCCCCAGCCAGCGCTAATTAATGCCGCTGCCATTAGCAAGCCAATCGCTGGCGTAAACAGCGGTTCCCATAACCTTTGGAACAGGCTTAACGGGCCATGCACCTGGCGGGTTTCTAGGGCCACTGCCCCGAGAAACCACATGGCAGCAAGGATTACCAAAAACACATTCGCCACCAGCAGGCGATCAAGCCACAATTTCAGCGGATTTGGTTTGTTCATTCGCCCAGGGCCCTCAAGATGGCGGCGGCCATGGAGGCAGTGCCCCCCGCGCTGCCTAAGCGCTTTTTGCCCTCCTCCCGCCAAATGCCTTGTTGGGCTGCATTTGGTTTTTCGATTAGATCAAGCAATAAATCAAGCGATTGCTCAAGGGTATGGCTTGCGCCCACCCCTCCGGGGGCGCAAAACACAGCCGGGCCCAGCAAACGGCGTTGGGCTTCGGCAAAGCCTGCCGTGAATTGGGGGCCATGGCCTGCTAATTGCAACACCGGTTTTCCTAATCCCACCGCCTGTTCCGTGGCGGTGCCAGCCATCGATAGGGCAACGCTGCATTCAGCAAGCACTTGATTGAATTTGCCCCAACAGAGTTCGAGTGCTAGCCCTTGCCATTGCAAAACCTTGCCATTGCAACTCCAGCCCCGGCCTTTAGCCAATTGCGCCACGGCTGTGGCATCAAGTTCTGCCACAAGGGCTGCCTGGAAGCACCAGTTGCCAGCCCTGCTTGGCAATAGCTCCAGCAACTTCAACATCAATTCCAAGTTATTGAGAGCCTCCGGCAAACGACTGCCCGGCAATAGGGCCAGCTGCTGCTTGTTGTTTGATGCATTGGCATTAGCCAACACCTTTTCCATAAATGGATTGCCGAGGAATTGCACACTTCTGCCCAATTGCTGGCTGAGGTCAATAGCAGTGAGTTCATCACGGCTGAACACTGCCTTAAAGCGTTTGCTTGCTAAGCAGGCACCACAGGGCCAAGGCAGCCGCAACCTGCCTTCGTAGTGGCTGGAATAGGCAACTAAATAGGTGGCAACTGGTTTAGCCAAAAGCCAACAAAGCAGCACCGGGATCACATCACCCACCACCACCAGGCCATCGGCCCGCTGCGCTTCCTGCCATAGCCGCAGGCTGCGTTTAAGCAAATAAAACACCTGCCCCTGCAAAATTTCTGCCCACCTGCCGGCGGCGCTGGTGTAACCCAAGCCGCCGGTGCTGTAGCTGCGGGTGCTGCCCAGCACCGGAATTCTTGCCGTTAGGTAGGGGGTGCCATCACCCACCAAGGGCAAAGCTGCCACCTCCGCACCCTGCTGCTGCAGGGCCTGGGCCAGGAGGGCGCCGCTGAGATCTTCCCCATGGCCATTGCTTACCAGCAGCAGGCGCATCTCAAGCAGCCAGCCAGGCTTTTACTTTTTCCAAGGCAGGCCAGCCTGGTTTGCGCTGTAAGCCATCGGCGATGGAAGCCTCCAGTTCGCGGCTCAATTCAGGCGAAAAGGCCATCACCCGCTTCACTAATTCAATGTGTTCCCGCACCCCTTTGGCGCCGTTTTCCAGCATTGCAAGGCTGAGGTTGATGCGGGCTTGGGGATCTTGTGGATTGATTTTTACAGCGGTTTTAGCTGAATGAAGCGCATCTTCCACTTCCGCATTTAGCAGTTGCAGCCAGGCAAGGCAGGTCCAGCCGGCTGCTTGGCGGGGGGCCTGCTGGGTGATCTCTTTAAAGCTTGCGATCACTTGCGGCAGAGGCGCACCGTTTTGGTAATTGCTGAGCGCCTGCTCAAAAGTGGAAGCCCCGTTAGTTGCGTTCATGGATCGCCCGGCAATTGTTCACTGTTCTAAACGGCAAATGAACTGCCGCACTAGGGGTGCTAGTTCTTCGCTTAGCTCACCTAAATCTCGCCCGGCAATAGCCATGGCCGCATGGATGCGGCTGGGATCAATGGCTTCGTAGTCGTGAACGAGTCGATTGCGTAAACCAGCCGCAGGCACCAGCCGTTGGGCAAGGGATATGGAAATCAAGCCTTTCTGGCCAGCCAGCAAAAAAGTGTCGGCATAGGTTTGCGGTTTGCTTTGAAAGCTCTGAACTAATAGATGTTGAAGCAGATCACTTGCTGCTTCCACACTTAGATGAAGCAAACGTTCCACCAGCAGTTGTTGGCGCCGATCAATTAAAAATTCATCTAGGGAGGTGTTTGCTTCAGCGCTCAATAAATCAAGCAACTCAAGCAAATGTTCGTATTTGCGTTCAAGAACAACTTTTTTCAGGGGGCTCATGCTGCTGGGGTGAGCCTTTCTTGCGAAAGTTTTGTTTGGCGGCGCTCCCAATCCGCCCATTGCCTGATCGCCCGCGAACAGAAGTTCATAAATAAACCGGGCTGCCTTTCAAATAAAAGCTTGCCATCTTCTGCCACCATCCTTTGCAGTAGGTAAGAAGCATGATCTAAATCAATTAGATCAATCGCATCACTTGAGCAAGAAATGGTTTCAGCAAGCACTTGATCTAGCTCCAGCAGCCGCATCGGTCCTTGGGGGTAATTGTTAAACCGAATGGCTAAATCCCAGTCGCTGTTGTTGCTGTGGTCACCCCTGGCCCGTGAGCCAAATAAAACAACCAAGTCAACGTCTGCGGGTATATCCATTGGGATATCCATGAATTAAACGGCAAATGAACTGCCGCAGCCGCAGGTTTGGGTGGCATTGGGGTTGCTGAAATTAAAACCACCACCGATCAAAGCTGAGGAAAAATCCAGTTGCATCCCATAGATGTAGAGCAGGCTTTTGGGATCGCAGATCACTGTGAAGGCAGGTGCACCGGCTGGTTCATAGAGATAGCTTTCGTCATCGGCTTGCTTTTCGGCGGCAGAGATGAAATCCATGGTGTAGCTCATGCCACTGCAGCCGCCTGAGCGCACCCCCACCCGCAAAACCTGGTCGCCCCCCTGTTGTTGCATCAAGGCAGCCAGCTGCTTCATGGCTGCTGCGGTGATCAAAATGCCCTTGCCATCAACACCTGTGTGGGTTTGGGGGCTGGCTAGCTCAGTGGCCATGCGGATTTGTTGGTTATGTTGCTACTAACTCTAGGCAAAGCCACCAACAGGGGGCAGCTTTGCTCCATAGAGTTAGGCAACTGCAGGAGTTATTGGTGCGGGTTGCCATCGTGGGGTCGGGGTTGGCGGGGCTTTCAGCGGCCGTTGATCTGGTGGATGCCGGCCATCAGGTGGATATTTATGAGGCTCGGCCATTCATGGGCGGCAAGGTGGGCAGCTGGGTTGATCCAGATGGCAACCACATTGAGATGGGCCTGCATGTGTTCTTTTTTAATTACGCCAATCTTTTTGCCTTGCTACGCAAAGTTGATGCTTTCGATAATCTATTACCAAAGGACCATACCCATTTATTTGTTAATCGCGGCGCAGATTTAAGGGAGTTGGATTTTCGTTTTGCTTTGGGGGCACCATTTAATGGGCTCAAGGCATTTTTCACAACGCCTCAATTAAATTGGCTCGATAAACTACGCAATGCCCTCGCTTTAGGCACAAGCCCAATTGTGCAAGGTTTAGTAGACTATGAGGGGGCAATGCGAACGATCCGCGAGTTGGATCGCGTTAGTTTTAAGCAGTGGTTTGTGGGCCATGGCGGCAGTGAAGAAAGCATCAAAAGAATGTGGAATCCAATTGCCTATGCCCTCGGTTTCATCGATTGCCAGGCGATATCAGCCCGCTGCATGCTCACTATTTTTTTGATGTTTGCCACTAAAACAGAAGCATCAAAATTGAATTTGCTCAAGGGCTCACCCCATCGCTGGTTAACGGGGCCAATCCTCGACTACATCACCGCCCGCGGCGGCAAATTGCATCTACGCCATCGGGTAATTGAAGTGCAATTTGATCAAACAAGCTCCCCGCAAAATCCCGAACTAATAACAGCTGTAAGCGGCTTACAACTCAACACACCCAGCGGTGACATCAGCGTGCAGGCCGATGCCTACCTAGCCGCTTGTGATGTGCCGGGCATTCAAAAATTAATACCGCCGGCTTGGCGTCAATGGCCCATGTTTGAGCGTATCTATAAGTTGGAGGCGGTGCCAGTTGCCACGGTGCAATTGCGCTACAACGGTTGGATAACTGAATTGGGTGATGGAGCTGAAGCCGCTGCAAAACGCAGCGATCTTGCCAAGCCATCGGGGCTGAATAATTTGCTCTATACGGCTGATGCTGATTTCAGTTGCTTTGCTGATTTAGCCCTTGCTAGCCCGGAGGATTATCGCAAGCCTGGTTTGGGTTCGTTGCTTCAATGTGTATTAACCCCCGGCGATCCTTGGATCCCTAAAAAAATAGAAGAGATCGTTGCCCACACCGATAACCAAGTGCGCCAATTGTTTCCCTCGGCCGCACCTTTGCAATTGGTGTGGAGCAATGTGGTGAAGCTAGCCCAATCCCTTTATCGGGAAGCGCCTGGGATGGATCCCTACCGGCCAGATCAGCAAACGCCAGTGGCTAACTTCTTTTTAGCCGGCAGCTACACCAAGCAGGATTACATCGATTCCATGGAAGGGGCCACCATGAGTGGCAGATTGGCAGCAGCAAAAATTCTTGGCCACTAGGCCAACCACAAGCAAACCACCTATCCCTTCACGGAGATCCCATGGGCCGTTGGCTCGAGCACAGTGTTACCACCAGCATTAGGGCCCCCGTAGATCAGGTGTGGGTTTTATGGAGCGACCTGGAGGCAATGCCCCTCTGGATGCGTTGGATTGAATCGGTGCAAACCCTCGATGATCCAAACCTCACCGAATGGACCCTGGCGGCCCAAGGTTTTCGTTTTCAATGGAAGGCACGCATCACCAATCGGGTGGAAGCCCAGCAATTGAATTGGGAATCGGTGAAGGGATTACCAACAAAGGGTGCTGTGCGTTTTTATCCCGAGGGCCCCGCACTTACGGCCGTGAAATTAACCGTTAGCTATGAATTGCCAGGGGTGCTGGCCCCCTTGATGGATTCAGCCATGTTGGGAGGTTTAGTTAGTAAGGAATTACAGGCAAATTTGGATCGCTTTCGTGATTTAGTGGAAGAAAGGGCTGGCGCTAGATAAGGTGCCGGCAGTTGCCAAAACTAAAGCTGAAACGCTCACTGCCGTTTGCTGCATTGTTTTGCGTAGCTGCCATAGCTGGCTGCATTAATAATCCCCGCACTGATAGATCAAATACTTCGTATAAAGATCCTGTGCCTCCTTTGCCCCAAGCACCGGTGCCAGATCCACGTTTTACTGCACTACCAAAAACCGCCGAAGTTTTAGCTGCATTGCCGAGTGGCCGGATTGATCCATTTGCGCCACCGGCATTAGCAATAGATAAAAGTAAAAACGGCAAAGCTCCGCTTAAGCCCCCCAGTTTGCAATTCACTGGTGTTGCCTTAACCAATCGGGGCAGCCCCCAGGCTTTTGTTGCCTTTAATAGTGAAAGTGGTGCTGTTAGCCCCGGTGATCAAGGCGGCGCTGCCATTCCTTGGTTACCGCCTGGGTGGCGCGTAATCAGCATCAACGTGCAGCAGGGCCAATTGGTTTTAGGTAATGGGCCCCAACGCTTTCCCTTCCAACTTTGATAGGGCGCTCCGGCAGGCTTCCACTAAACCTTCAAGGTCGTGGGGATCGGCCTCACTATCCACCCGGCCCAATAATTCCCTGCAGGCATTACTGGTTTGGGGGCCAATTGATATCACCGCTAAGGGTTCAAGTAAAGCCAGCCAACTGCTGCCTAAAGCCTGTTGCAACAAGCTCACGCTATGGCGAACGGTTTTAGCACTGCTAAAGCAAATCGCTTGGGCCTTGCCCGCCAATAGGGCAGCGCTGGTGGCCGCTGGCATGGAGCTGGGGCAGCGGGATTCATAGGCGGCCACCTCCACCACCCTGGCGCCAGCTTCACCAAAGGCTTCCGCCAAGATGCTGCGGCCACCGCTTTGCACCCGCGGCAGCAGGATCCTTTGGCCCCAAACACCCACAGGAAAATTTTCCAGCAAGCTGTCTGCCACAAAATCGGGGGGCACAAAATCAGCTGCTGCACCGATCTGTTCCAAAACAGCGGCCGTTTTACGGCCCACGGCCGCCAGCCGTACCCCAGGGGGCCGGCTGGCAAGGGATTTGCCCTGATGCTGCAACCTGGCCTCCAGTGCTTCCACACCATTGGCGCTGGAAAATACACACCAATGGAAACTATCCAGTTCCGTTAAGGCATCATCCAATGGGCCTAATTCGTCTGGCGGGCCAATAACTAGGGCCGGTAGATCCAACACTTGGGCGCCAGCTGCTTCAAATAGGGCGCGGGAGCCACCCAGCTGTTGTTCAGCCCGGGTTAGCACCACCGTGGCCTTCAACTCAGGCCGCATCCAATTTCACCAGTTCACCAGCTTTGGCAGCCAGTTCCCTTGCTTCCTCTTGCCTGCCTTGGCTAAGCAATAGGCCGATCGCCGTTAGAAAGCTTTGGCGAGCAGTTTCAAAATTGCCGCCTAGTAGCTGGGCAGCCCCAAGGTTTTGATGGATTTCTGGGTTGTTTGGCGCCAACTCAAGGGCCGTTTCGTAGGCCTCTAGGGCGCCGGCGATGTTGTTTGCTTTGCGGCGAATTAAGCCGAGGTTGTACCAACCAAGTGCCACCTCCGGTGCCTGGCGGGTGGCGGCCTCGGTGTGGCTGGCAGCCTCTTCTAATTTGTTTTGACGCAGCATTAACGCCCCCAAATTGAGGCGGGCACCAATGCTGAGCCGGGGATTCAAAGGTTCGTTTAGGGCGGCGCGGTAATGCTGTTCCGCCCTAGGTAAATCGCTTTGGGAGTAGGCAATACCCAGGTGCAGTTGCAGCTCATAACGCTCTGAACTCTGCCCCTCGCTGCAGTGCGCTAAGCCCTGCTGCAGCAGGGCAATGCCCCGCTCGATGGCGCCGCTTTCAATTTCTAATCCGCCCAATTTGGCGCAGGCATAGGGATCGCCAGGGTGGGCGGCCAGTTCTGCTTCCATGGCCTGCCGTAGCCGTTCTGCCTTATGGCCTGCCACCAGGTTTTCCAATTGGTAACCGCTGTGCACAAGCGCTGGTTCAGGGCAATCCACCACCCGCCATTGGGGTTCTGTTTGCAGCAGCTTTTCAACGCTGTCGTCGATGGAGGCGTGATAAGCGCGATTCCAGTTGAGAGCTGGATGGCGTTTAAACAGGCGGCTCACTGAGGAATAGGGGGATTGGGCTGCCCCTGCCTCAAAGCGCAGCAGATTTATCACCAACACATCCGGTTGGGCCATCAGCGCCTGCAAAGGTGCTTTGGCATCGCTTAGTAGAAGTTCATCGGCATCCAACACCAACACCCAATCGCCCTGCACTAATTCCAGGGCCCGGTTGCGGGCAGGGGCAAAATCCCCTGGCCATTCGATTGTTTCCACCCTGGCGCCAGCTTCACTGGCAATCGATTTGGTGTTGTCGGTGGAGCCTGTATCCAACACCAGCAGTTCATCGCAAAAGCCCGCCACGCTGGCTAAGCAGCGGCCGATTTGCGCCTCTTCGTTGCGGGCGATCATCGAGAGGCTGAGCATGGCCGCAGTTGCCCAATGGGTGCCCGCAAACCTTAATACCCCCTAATTCGTGAAGCCCCCCTCATGGCGGGCGGCCCCAAGGCCAAGGGCTTCCAGGGCCAAAGCTTGCGCCCCTGGCATTTGACCCGGGCTATAGGCAGCGGGCAGGTTTTTGGGTAGCAGTTGCTGCAGTTCTTGCCATAGGTAGGGGCTGCCATACACCACTAGCCCCGCCAGTTTTTGTTGCTTCAGAAGGGTTTGCACCACTTCAGCCCAGTAGCCATCAGCGCCAGCGCTGCCGCGAAATGGGTTGCCCCGCACAAACAGCTGCAGCAGCACGGGGCCTGGCGCTAGGGCATCAAGGTTTAAGGCTTGGCTGCGGCCATCGATCAAGGTGGTTTTAAAGCCAGCCGCCTCAGGCCTCAGCAGGGCAGGTGCTGCCAGGGGTAAGGGGGCACAGGCGAGGCTGCTGTCTACCCGAATCAGATTTACGCCAGGCCCTTGAAGCCCCTTGCTGCCCTGCTGCTGCAGGCTTAATTGCAGTAGTTCTTGGGCTAGGGCCCCGTGGGGTGCCTGTAAGTGAGCCAGGCTTGCCAAAGCCGCCGCTGCATCGATAACTGTTGGGCGGCAGCGCCCTAGGGCAGATTGGCGCCTTTGAATGCTTTGCTCAAGCCGTTCTTCGCTCCAACGGCCTGTTATGCAGCCCTGCTCTAGGGCATCCAGGGCAGCAGCAGCATCAGCTGGCATCAAGATCAAATCAGCGCCTGCTTCAAAGGCCAGGGCCGCCGCTTCACCCGGGCCGTAGTGGTTGGTGATCGCTTCCATCACCAATGCATCGGTAACGATCAAACCGTTAAAAGCCAATTCCTGCCGCAATAATTGGCTTAACACTGCCCCTGAGAGGGTGGCGGGGCGCTCGCGATCGAGGGCTGGCAATTGCAGGTGTGCCGTCATCACGCTGGCAACATCGGCGCCGATGGCAGCTCGAAATGGCACAAATTCCAATTGCTCCAGGCGTTCGCGGCTGTGGAGTAATTGCGGCAGCTGCAGGTGGGAATCCTGGTTGGTATCCCCATGGCCAGGGAAATGTTTGGCGCAACCGAGCACCCCTTCCCCCTCTAGCCCCTGCAAAAAAGCACAGCTAAGGGCTGCTGCTGCGGCAGCTGTTTCCCCCCAGGCACGCACATTGATAACAGGATTAGCTGGGTTGTTATTCACATCACAAACGGGCGCCAGCACCCAATTGAGCCCGATGATTTGCGCCTCGCGGCCGGTGCAGCGTCCGTAGGCCCGGGCTAGGGCTTCGGCCCTTTGGGGTTCCGCCTGCCATAGGGGCGCTAAGGCCAGAGGTGGCACCAGCCAAGTGGCGCCTTCAAAGCGTTGGCCAACCCCCTCTTCCACATCGGCGCAAAGCAATAAACGGTTTTGCGCCGCTGATCCAGCCCATTGCTGTAACTCGCGGCAGCGCAGGGCTAAATCGGCGCTGCTGCCGCCGAGCAAGATCACCCCACCAACCCCTTGGTTGAGCCAATATTGCAATTCGGCATTAGCAAGTTCCCAGCGGGGGTAGCGCCTTTGGCTATCGCTGCTAAAACCACTCGCCCTTAACACCAATAGCTGGGCCAGTTTGCGGCGCAGGTTCATGGCTCCTCTTGTTCTTGGCGGGCCTCAGCTAAACGATTTAGTAAACCCAAAACCTCCACCCCCTCG
>ERZ889217.715-NODE-715-length-18953-cov-9.778231_pt1 | contig 18953 bp, 20 predicted proteins | sample MGYA00521098_ERZ889217 | MGnify/ENA primary metagenome ERZ889217 (study PRJEB32303, sample SAMEA104408613) | aquatic metagenome | biome: Brackish water; feature: Pelagic; material: water | place: Baltic Sea | collected 2014-06-10T22:04:00 | depth 2,362 m ... | reverse complement strand
AGGATTTGAACCTGCGACCTCTTGACCCCCAGTCAAGCGCGCTACCAAGCTGCGCTACAGCCCGAGATATGTGCAAGCGAGCCTAGCGTCCGCACACGCCCGCGCCCCTAGCCCCTACTTATTCAGATAAAAATCTGAACGATTCTCCAACTCAAATAAACGCACAGCGCTGCGACAAGTAATTTGAAGTGCCATGGAGTCTTCGGGAGTTCTTGATCATCATCTAGCCCACTCGCCAACCGGCGAATATCGATGTTCTCCGCCGTGACTCGACGAAAGGTAGGCAATGTGCTGGCAATCTGCGGGCTATCAAGAACCCGCCCACAGGTTGGACATGTGCCATCAGCGCGCATTGCACTAGGCGCCCAATATTTCGCACAATCCTCACAAAATGGCATGACATCAATCGCTTCGTTTACGTACCCGCAACTTCAGCGGTGTTGAACCAAAATTAAATGCTTCACGAATACTGCGCTCGAGGTAACGCAAATAGGTATGTGGCAACTCGCGGTTGACAAATAGGGTGAAAGTTGGAGGATCGGTGGCCCCTTGCAAGGCATACATCACTTTGGCTCCGCCGCCAGCGGGTTGGCGCTGCTGAGCATCTGCGATCACACGGTTGACGTCACGCGTCGGAATTCGGCGGTGATATTGCAAAATCGCCTCTTGCAACACGGGACGAAGTTTGTGCACACCCTTACCAGTGAGGGCCGAAACCTTCAACACTGGCGCGTCATCAACGAAATACAATTTGCGTTTCACTTCAAGATCAATGCGTTCTCGCTCTTCAGCATCTTCAATGAGTTCCCATTTATTGAGCATGATCACAATCGGACATCCGGCAGCATCAATGCGCTCTGCTAATCGCTGATCTTGAGCAGTAATACCTTGAGTGGCATCAATGACAAATAAAGCAATGTCAGATCCATCAACTGCACGCAAGGCACGCACTAGGGAGTAATACTCTGCCGAATCATCAATTCGCGAACGACGACGCATACCCGCCGTATCGACGAAGATCACCGGACCATCTTCGGTCTCGACCAAAGTGTCAATGGAATCACGAGTTGTGCCAGGCATGTCGTGAACGACCGCCCGGTCCTCCCCCACCAAACGGTTGAAAAGAGTGCTTTTACCGACATTTGGCCGGCCCACCAAAGCAACGCGCGGGGTCTTTTGATCCCCAACGGCCGTCAAATCTTGGTCGAGTCCGTAGTTCGGTATGTACTCGTCGCTCAACGGCGAACTCGGCATGCGAGCAATCACTTCATCAAGCAAGTCACCAGCGCGACGACCATGCAACGCACTCACTGGGTACGGATCGCCGAGACCTAATGATAAAAAGCCCCAACGATCTGACTCACGGCGATCATTATCGGCCTTATTGACAACAACCATGACCTCAGCATCACTCTTGCGGAGCCATGCGGCCATCAACTCGTCGTCGTCTGTTAAACCAACCGAACCATCAACCACAAAAATCACCAAGTCGGCTTGACGCACGGCGGCTTCAACCTGACGGCTGACCTTGGTTTCAAGTTCTGACCCGCCAGGCATCCAGCCCCCCGTGTCCACCAACGTGAATCGGTGACCTAACCAGTTGGCTTCAAGTTCCTTGCGGTCGCGAGTGACGCCTGGTCGATCCTCAACAATGGCTGCTTGCTCTCCAATGACTCGGTTGAACAGTGTGCTCTTACCGACATTCGGTCGGCCAACAATGACTGCAACTGGGAGTTGCACTTCTGATACTTCGCTCATCTGGCCACTTCCAATGCTCGCCGGAGGGCTATTCCGTCTGTTGCCACGACCTCAACTGGTCGTGGTAAATCTTGCGGCGTGAGCCCATCGAGGAAACGGCCCTCGGATAGGCAAACATCTGGCAGTAGATAGCGGTGACCTTGAGGTTGCGTTGAGAGAACCTTGGCTATGTCTTGGCCCACCATCAAACCAGTCACTGCAGTGTTGCCACCAAAGAAATCATTAGCGATCGTGATGACGCGTACATCATCACGACCGCAGCGATCAATTAAGGGTTGAAGCACCTCTGCACCATAGGGAGCGGTCAGGATTCCTACTGGAGCAGTACGTCGGGGTAACAGTGCGACTCCCGTCGAATCACCAAGTTCGGAACCGCTACAGCCGCGCAAACCTGTATCTCCTGCTGGATTTCGCGGGGCCCGGTAGCCCTGGGCGGGAGCGCCATCCACTGCTGCGAAAAAACCACTTTGGGGACCAGTTGGTAGATCTAAGCGACCGTCAAACTCCCACTCAAATGTTCGCGCCATTCCAATGCCGTCCTCATGCAAACCGAAACCTTCGTAATCTTCACCGACTGGAAAGGCCATGTCGGCCATCAGGTAATACTCATCTGCCGCAAAGACCATGCGATGACCTACGTGTGTGAGAAATATTTTTTGCCAGCGCTCAACTAATTCAACAACAGCGCGCGCCTCATCTTGAGTGTGCGCGCGCATGGTTGCTTCAGTGTTGTAACGACTGATACCGAGTGGAACTAAGGCCACATGATGAAGATCTTCATAACGATCAAGAATTCCGATCATTGAATCTTCAAGTACGTCTCCATCGTTCACCCCAGGACACACAACGATCTGCCCGTTCACGCAAATGTCATGATCAAGAAGTTGCCGGAGCCAGCGCAGACTCATACCGCCTCGCGGATTGCGCAACATCTCACTGCGCACTGTCGGATCAGTTGCGTGAATACTGACATTGAGTGGCGATAAGCCTTCAGTAATCACTCTCTCCAGATCTGCCTCAGTAAAACGGGTCAGGGTTGTGAAGTTGCCGTACAAGAAACTTAAACGATAATCGTCGTCTTTGAGATACAGACTCTGACGCATGCCGGGGGGTAACTGATAAATGAAACAAAATGCACAATGGTTATCGCAAGTCCGAACTCGATCGAAGAGAGCGCTTGAAACCTCTGCCCCAAGGGGTTCGCCGGCCTTTTTCGTCACCATGGTGTGTTGTTCAATACCACCGCGCACAAAATCGATTTCGACTTCGGCCTCATCAGCAATCAGACGCCATTCAATGATGTCTCGTGGAATCATCCCATTCAGCATCCGAACTTCATCACCTGGTTGCATACCGGCTATGTCGGCAGCTGAATTCGGGGTGACCGCCACCACAACGGGCGCAGATTGCTTGGCAGACATACGTGCAGGCTACCTGCGCCATCTCATCTAGAGCCGTGGAGCATTAGCCTGATCCCTATGGATGTCGTCACCACCAAGGTTGAGCGAGTGCTCTTAGCGGCACCCCGAGGCTTCTGCGCTGGCGTTGAGATGGCCATTAAGGCACTGGCTTGGATGGTGCGGAGTTTTGATGCCCCTGTGTACTGCTACCACGAGATAGTCCATAACAAGTTAGTCGTTGAACGTTTTGAACAATTGGGTGTGATTTTCGTGGATGAGATAAACGAAGTCCCCGAAGGATCACCGATCATGCTCTCCGCGCATGGATCAGCCCCAGACGTCGTGCGGTCAGCACGCTCGCGGGGTTCTGTGGTCATTGATTCGGTGTGCCCGCTGGTCACCAAGGTGCATCACGAAGTCAAGGTTCGCGTTGGCAAAGGCTTTCACATTGTCTATGTCGGACACGAAGGCCATGAAGAAGCCGTCGGCACTATGGCTGTTGCTCCAGACTCAATTTCGCGAGTTGAATCAATCTCTGAAGTTGATGCGCTTCCCGAATTCACAGAACCAGTCGCGCTGCTGGCCCAAACAACATTGTCCCATCGAGATTGGGCCGAAGTCGCTGTTCGAGTTCAAGAGCGTTTCCCCCAAGTCTGGACACCGGGGCGAAGCGATCTGTGTTTCGCCACAACAAACCGACAGTCAGCATTAATGTCCATGGCCCCTCGATGTGATGCCATCATCGTCATTGGGTCGGCTAACTCATCAAATACGCGAGCCCTTGAACGCCTCGCACGCGAGGCTGGATGCGCCAGAGTTTTCCGAGTGAATTCGGCTCACGAATTGCCTTCCGACTTAAGCGGCACAGTGGGAGTCACAGCGGGTGCTTCGGCGCCAGAAGAATTAGTTGATGCGGTGATCGCCAGACTCGCTCCGTTGTACGGTGTTGAGGAAGTGCGCATCACAGATGAAGACGAATACTTCCCACCACCACGCAATCTGCGTGATCTGCAAATTGCCATCGAGACTGCAATCACCACGATGTGTGGAGGTTCAATGACATCTCGTCCAAGCGTTGATGATCGCTCTTTGGGTGCGAGTTATGTGCTTGCAAGTTTGTGAACCATGCTTTCTCCAAGTTCACAGACCATCCGATTGTTCTTGCATATCCTGAGCGCCTCAGTTTGGGTTGGCGGGCAGATAGTCATCGGTGTTCTCGTTCCCAAGATGCGCCGTTTCTCAGCAGATAGCACCAAGATTCTTGCTCACGCATTTGCCCGCGTGGCCTGGCCAGCCTTTGCTCTCCTAGTTGTCACTGGCATTTGGAATATTCTTGCAGTTGATAGCACAGACCTCTCGACGGCATATCAAATCACCATGTTTGTGCACATCTTGATGGGTGTAGCAACGGCGATGTTCGCCTTCATTCACAGCATCGGACAAACTAAATTTGCCATTGCCGTGGGTGGAGCCCTCGGGCTATTGACATCTTTAGTCGCAATGTTCGTCGGAATCTTGCTACAAACCGGTCACTGATCTATCTAATTACGAGGGACTTGACTCCATGCGCGATCGCGATCAACGCGAATATCTCCAGGCAACCCGAGGACCCGCTCACCAAGAATGTTGCGCATGACTTCGCTCGTTCCCCCTTCAATAGAGTTGGCGCGACTACGCAGGAAAGACTTTTGGGTATTTTCCATTCCCATGGCAAACTCGGGTCGAATCTTGTTATATCCACTCGGGAACAACATGCCTTGCGCCCCCATCATTGAGACTGCGAAGGAATAAATGTCCTTATGTAGTTCGGCCATCGCTAACTTGGCGATTGAACCTTCAGGACCTGGATCGCCCATTTTGCGATTCTGAGAAGCGCGAATGTTGGTGAGTCGTAGCAATTCGGCACGAATCCATAACTTCATCAACTCATCTTTCGTGGCAGGATCCTGCTCATCTTGAGACAATGAACTCCACACTTTTGTGGCTTCGCGAATTGCGCCCGAACCCTTACCGGGAATCGCTCCACCAATGGAGACTCGCTCATTCATCAACGTCGTCAGAGAAACCCGCCATCCGTCGCCGACGCTTCCCAGCATTTCGTTCTGGGGAATACGCACATCGGTGAAGTACACCTCGTTGAACTCGGCCTCGCCAGTAATTTGATACAGCGGTCGCACCTCAACGCCAGGTGCTTGCATATCAACAACGAAGGCCGTCATTCCTGCATGCTTCACAGCTTCGGAATCGGTCCGCACGATGAGTAGTCCCCAACGGGAAAGATGCGCCAAAGTGGTCCACACTTTCTGACCATTGGCAATCCATTCATCACCGTCACGTACGCCTTTAGCCGATAGACCAGCGAAGTCGGATCCAGAACCTGGCTCAGAAAATAACTGACACCAAATTTCTTCTCCAGTAAACAACGGACGTAAGTAACGTTTTTTCTGCTCTGCGGTACCCCATGCGGCTACCGTTGGTCCACACATGCCATGACCAATCGGGTTTCGTCCTACGGGATTCGGTGCACCAGCAGCCAAAACCTGCTCGTTAATTTGGCGTTGCAACTTCGGATTTAAACCCAGCCCGCCGCAACCGACTTCGAAATGCACCCAAGCCAAACCTTTGTCATACTGGGCTCCGAGAAAAGTCACTGCGTCAGTGGTCTTTGGAGGAAATTCACGCAACAACTCCTCGGTCAGTTGAACGACTTTTTGCTCATCATCGGTCAAGATCATTGTGGACATTTTTGCGCTCCCTGCATTAAAAATACGAATACCCCTACCTCTTAAACTAGCGACACTCGGTTGTTACGGCGAGATTGCACAGCAAATCTGCCACGCACTATCAGTTGAGTGGGGCCATCAAACGCCTGAACTCATCGGCTTCAGCCGCACCCAAGCCTGGAAAACAGGATCTCAGACACATCACCGACCTCAACGCAGCGATATCTCGTTGATAAACATAAATTGCCTTCAAGTTATTGAGCATCCGTTCAATAACCGCCATTGGATGGGTGGCACTGAGAAAGAGGCGATCAAAAGTCTGTTGCGAGCCAGTTAAAGCGTGGAAGATTCTCTCGCAGCCCTGCTCATCAATAACCGCCCCGCCGCCGAAGGGGTCCACAAAGGTTTGTGGAATATTGCCCTGTACCTCGGGAACCCCAACCAAAAAATGCCCTGGCATCGCGACACCCACGAGAGGCACCCCAAGTCGACGCGCCACTTCAATCAAAACAATCGAGAGCGTGATCGGGATACCAGCGTGGCGGTCAATGACGCGTGATAACAGGGAATTATCCGGGTCGTAATACTCAGCCCTGTTGGCGACGAAAGCGTCGGGTCCACTAAAGAGGTACGTGGCGATCCCCGCCACGGTTGGGGATGGAACAGATGCTGCGATCTCATCCAAGCGAGCCATCTGCCCGATGAGATCAAAATTTTCGTCATTCAAAATAGCCGCTGTGATCAAAAAAGACATCTCATCGAGCGCAAGAGCTCCACCTTGGCTCACCATTTCGCGAAATCTGCCAATCGCCCATTGCGACCCACCCTGTGACGACTCCATGAGCAAAGGGTAATCGCACTAATGTCAAGAACATGCATATCGGAGACCACGCCGCCAATACACCCGACAAACTCGCTTTAGTCGTCCCTGGCTCTGGTTACACGCAGACCTTCGCTGAATTAAACGAAGCCGCCAACCGCCTTTCACATCTATTGCGCTCAGTTGGATTGCAACCCGGAGACCATGTAGCCCTGTGCATGGAAAACCATGACCGCTATCTCGAAGTCCTATGGGGTTGCCATTTCGCAGGCGTGATTTACACCGCGACTTCTTCACGACTCACGAGCGCGGAGTTGACGTACATCTTGAACGACTGCAGCGCCAAAGCCTTCATCACTTCTCGCTACAAGGCTGAGCAGGCTGCCGAAATCTTGACTGGCACACCTGGTGTTTCGTTGCGCTTGATGCTGGATGGGCCGATCCCCGGATATGAGAGCTACGAAGAAGCCGTATCTCAACAATCAAGTGCGGCGCTCCCGAACCGCATCGCAGGCGCTGACATGCTCTATTCCTCTGGGACCACTGGTATGCCCAAAGGCATCTCGAAAACATTCGAGAATTTACCCCTTGACGGTGCACCAACAGCCATTGCTCCAACCATGGGAAAGCTTTTTGGTGTCACACAAGACAGCGTTTATCTTTCCCCTGCACCGATGTACCACGCCGCACCGTTACGTTGGACGATGGGAGCCCAGGCTATCGGCTGCACTGCGGTCGTGATGGCTCAATTCGATCCGCAGCAATTTCTGGCAGCCATTGACGACAATCAGGTCACTCACACGCAGGTCGTCCCGACCATGTTTGTTCGCTTACTCAAAACCGATATCGCCGTGCGCAGCAAGTACGACGTTTCAAGTTTGCAAGCTGTCATACATGCTGCAGCCCCATGTCCGATACCAGTAAAAAAGCAAATGATCGAGTGGTTCGGTCCGATTATTCATGAGTACTACGCGGGCACCGAAGGTAATGGCTTTGTCTACTGCGACAGCAGAATGTGGTTGGCTCATGAGGGAACTGTCGGAGTCGGTATTGGATGCACACTGCACATCTGTGGCGAAGAAGGACAGGACTTGCCACACTTTGAAAGTGGAACCATTTTCTTTGAAGGCGGGGGGACTTTTGAATACCACAATGACGCCGAGAAGACGAGAAATTCGCGACATCCAAAAGGTTGGAGCACTTTAGGCGATGTCGGTTACTTGGACGATGATTTATTCTTGTACCTCACTGACCGCAAGGCATACATGATCATTTCGGGTGGAGTCAATATTTATCCGCAAGAAGCTGAGAATGCCTTAGTCACTCATCCCAAGATCATCGATGTCGCTGTCTTTGGTGTACCTAACGAGGACTTCGGTGAAGAAGTCAAAGCGGTTGTTCAACCAGTCACTATGCCTAGCACTCCCGAGGAGGCGAAGGCTTTAGAAAAAGAATTGATCGCCTACTGTCGTTCACAATTAGCGGATATCAAATGCCCGCGAAGTGTTGACTTTCGTCTTGAACTACCGCGTCATCCCACTGGCAAGTTGTACAAGCGCTTGCTCAAAGATGAGTACTGGAAGGATGCCGGGCGCTCTATCTAGGGCCTCTGCATTTTGAGATATGCGTCTCGCTCACCACCATCCGTACCTCGAACCTCATCTTTCCGATCAGTTCATCGCTTTCGCTCATCGCGGCGGAACCGATTCCCTTCCCGAAAACACTCTGGCGAGTTTTCGTCATGCCGTCAGTCTCGGATATGACTATCTGGAGACCGATGTACAACTGACAGCAGATGGCGTACTTGTGGCCTTCCATGACAACGATCTGCTGCGTACCTGCGGTCACCAAATGCGTATCAGTGATGTCAGTTGGCAAGAGGTTTCTCAGATGCGAGTCGATGGCAAGGAACCGATTCCCCTACTCGCAGAATTACTTGAGGAGTTTCCCGGAACCAAATTCAACATTGATGCCAAAAGCGATGCCTGTGTCAACCCCCTGATCGCAGTGCTGAAAAGTGCCGATGCCCTCACCAGAGTCTGTATCGGATCTTTCAGCCATCAACGAATCAAAAATATCCGCAACAGTTTTGGGAGCGATGTCTGCACCGGCGCAAGTCCGCGCGAGGTTGCCCTGTGGGTGATGGGTTTGCCGCCGAAGGAACCCTCATGCTTTCAGGTTCCAATGCGCCAAGGTCCGCTGACGGTGGTCAATGAACGAACCCTTGCCAAGGCCACACACAACGGTCAACCTGTGCACGTCTGGACAATCGACGACGTCGCCACGATGGAGGAGTTGATCAGCCTCGGCGTCCAAGGCATCATGACCGACCAATCACTGGTTCTTCGAGAAGTGCTACAGAAACACAATTTGTGGAGGCAATGAGCCCATTGCCTGAGCCGATCTGCTGGTGTTGAGGGCAAATAGTTTGGTAGATCAAACAATCATCGCCACTCAAACTAAGGTTTAAGGCATGCCCCCCATCGCTGATGAGATGTCAGATTCAGCATTGAGAATGACGAATATTTCGTTGACCTTTGCGGACGGCACTCAGGCCTTGGAGAATGTCAATCTCAACATTCAATCCGGCGAATTCGTCACCATTGTGGGACCCTCAGGTTGTGGCAAGAGCACTCTTTTACGACTCGCATCTGGACTGCTGGCTCAGACACAAGGGCTCTGCGACGTAGATCGCACAAGCCTTGGCTACGTGTTCCAGGATCCAACATTGTTGCCTTGGCGCACCGTGCGACGAAATGTTGAGTTAAATGCCGAGCTGGCTGGGATGGACAAACCTTCTCGGCAAAAAGCAGCCAATGCGGCTATCGGACTTGTCAACCTCACGGGACACGAAGACAAATACCCAAAACAACTTTCTGGCGGAATGAAAATGCGCTGTTCACTGGCCCGATCCTTAGTTCTGCAACCAAACCTTTTCCTTTTCGATGAGCCCTTCGCTGCCTTGGATGAAATCACTCGCGAACACCTCAACGATGAGTTATTACATCTCTTTCAAAATCAACATTTTGCTTCATTATTTATTACCCACAGCATCCAAGAAGCGGTCTTTTTATCAACTCGAGTACTCGTGATGTCGGCGCGACCTGGACGCATTATCGCTGAACACGCAGTTGACTTCTCATACCCGCGCCATCCAGACATTCGTTATCAAAGTGATTTTGCTGAGATCTGTGGAAAAATCAGCGCCGATCTGAAGGTCGCTCATTCATGAACAGAATTCGCCGACCATCCCTGCGGGTCAATACCTTGCTCCCGATGGCGACATTCGCCTGCTTCATCGCGCTGTGGTACCTCTACGCCAAATTCAACTACGACAATCCCGTGCAACGGCGCAATGCTCTGCCCTACCCGCACGAAATTATCACCGATGGTTTCATGCCAGTGACAGACAAAGTCAACGGGCTGCGACCGATTCTTGGCTACATGTGGCCAACAGTCAAGGTCACGATCTTGGGACTGTCCATCGCAATAACTCTCGGCATAGCACTAGCCGTGCTGATGAACCTTTCCAGAAGCGTTGAACGAGCTCTGTTCCCCTACGCCGTCGTCCTGCAGACGGTTCCCATCCTGGCGATCACTCCTCTTCTCACCCAGTTGTTCGGCGAGGAACTGGGCGTGCGTCTAGTCGTCACAGTTCTGATCGCTATCTTTCCCGTGATCACCAACACTTTGTTCGGTCTCCAATCAACCGACCAGATGCATCACGACCTCTTCACTCTCAGTCACGTCTCTCGTCGGACTCGGTTATGGCGCCTTGAACTTCCCAGCGCATTACCATCACTGATGACTGGCATCCGAATCGCATCGGGTAGTGCGGTCATTGGTTCAGTCGTCGCAGATTTCTTTTTTGTTAAAGGGGAAAAAGGAATCGGGTATTACATCCGCACCCGACAGCAAAAGTCAATTGAACGACCAGAGATGTTCGCTGGCACGATCACGGCTTCTATCTTCGGAGTGTTGATGTTTCTCCTTGTCGGGTGGGTCACAACCCGCGCCATCAGGGATTGGCACGATAAGGATTAGCCGACTTCTATGCATCCCGCTAAAGTCTGCTGTAACCAAAGGAGAATCATGTCCCCCCGACGTGTCACCGCATTAATTTCACTCTTTAGCCTTACTTCTATTTTTGTGGCATGTAGCTCGGATAAGAGCGAGAAGACAGACCCGACTACGGAAGTCTGCCCAGCCAAATTAAGCATTCAGACAGATTGGTTTCCAGAACTTGAACACGGTGGCACATATCAGTTGATCGGGCCCTCTGGCACCGCTGACAAGAACAGTGTCTCTTACTCCGGTCCGGTGCAGCAGCAATACGCAGTCGGTGGATTACAAGAAGTAGAAATTCTCACAAAAAACTTTGATAAGCAGAACAGTTCTGTCCTCGTTGACGGGGAAGCTGATATGGCTTTCATCGGAATTGCTGACCTGATCAAAGACTCTGCCGCTCTTCCGCTGGTTGCTATCGCCAAAACTCTTGATCAAGATCCTCAAATGCTGATGTGGGATCCAACTCAGTTCGCAATCAAGACTCCATCCGACATCGCTGCCAGTGGTGCCTCCTTCGTGCACTTTCCAGGCCTGTCCTATATCGACTTCATGATCGATAAGGGTTACCTGACGCCAGAGCAAAGCGACCCAAGTTACAACGGTTCCGACGCCACATGGGTGAGCAAAGGTGGCTCCATTTTGCAACAAGGATTTGCCACCAACGAAATCTACAAATATGAAAATGACATTCTCTGGAAGGACGGAGGGCCAGCAGATGTTTCATTTTTTACTGTCTCTGAACTTGGTTTTGACAACTATCCAGCAACAATCACGATGCTCAAAAGCCGAGCCACGGAACTTGATGCGTGCCTAAAGTTGCTAGTTCCAAAAATGCAACAAGCATGGGTGGACTTCTACAACAATCCAACTCCCATCACCGACAGGATGATTGAGATCAACGAAGAGTACGACGGCTTTTGGAGTCTCAGTGCAGAACTCAACTCGGCCGGCTTGCAGCTATTAGACGAAAAAAATATTGGGGCGAATAGCCCAGATGGAACGTACTGCTCTTTCGATGAGACAAAAGTTCAAGATCTCTACAAAATTTTGCAACCGATATATGCATCTCAAGGTGTGGAGATTACCGACGATGTTTCGTCGGTCTACACCAACGATTATTGCCAGGGAGCGCCTGGGCGCTGAAGTTTCATATTCAGTAAAAGCAGTCGCTCCTAGAGTCTTTTACTCAGGCGTCGCGCACATGACCTTCGCGGACGATGAAAGGATCTTTATCGCTCCACGGGAAGTTGATCCACATATCTGTTTTCTTCCATGCGTAATCTGCTTGCACGACAGAGTGCGACTTTTCATAGAGAACCGCTGTGCGCACTTCGCCGACCTTGCCTTCACAGAACTTCTGCACGCTGCGCAATGTGTGACCAGTATCGGCCACATCATCAGCAATCAGAATCTTGGCGTCACCAAGGTCCACAAAGTCGGGAGCGGGGGGAAGAATACGCGGAACTTCGAGCCGCTCATCGACACCTGTATAAAACTCCACATTCATGGTGTACACATTTTTGACGGCTAGCGAATATCCCAGCGCTCCCCCAATTAAGAGCCCGCCCCTAGCAATCGAGAGAATCATGTCGGGGTCGTATCCGTCTTCGGCAACCATTTGCGCCAACGCTCGCGAAGCCTCGCCGAAAATCTCCCAAGTCATAATTTCACGTTGGTTCGACACGTCGGCCTTTCAGAGTGCTGTGAGCCCGTTCGGCCCCCTCGTGAACAAATGTAGACGCTCGACCCTTGCTGCGCCCTATTAGTCAGATAACTACAAAAGACCTTCGCTCACTCCGGAACGATGATTTTTTTGAGGTCTTTGCTAGGAACTGGAACTTTAGGGTCCATTTCCTGCAACGTCTTCAGGATAATTTTCGCAACGGCTAAATCTCGGACCCATTTCACGTCAGCAGGGATGACATACCACGGGGCATGTGGGCGCGAGGTCTCACGCAGTACATCTTCATAGGCCGCCTCATACTTTGGCCAGATCTCTCGGTCGGAAAGATCGCTGGGATCATGCTTCCAACTCCGCTCCGGATTATCGATCCGCTTTTGCAGTCTTTGCCGCTGAACGTCATGCGAGACATGCAAATAAAATTTGAGTACTCGCGTTCCCTCGTCAACCAGCATCTGCTCAAAATCGCGAATGTGCCGATAACGCTTCTTCCACACTTCCTCGCCGACAAGGTTTTTGACCCGCGGCACCAAAATGTCTTCATAATGGCTGCGGTTCCAGACGCCGACCTCGCCCCGAGCAGGACAAGAGTCATGGCAACGCCATAAATAATCGTGCTGTTTTTCAATGCCGGCTGGCACTTTAAAACTTGTGACCCGCACTCCGGCAGGGTTCATGCCGGTCATCACATGTCGAACCAGCCCATCTTTACCGGAAGCATCTCGCCCTTGAAGAACAATCAGCAGACTCTGCTTGGCCTCGGCCATTAATCGATGCTGCTCAAAAGCCATCTCTCCGACCACTTTTTCCAACTCGCCTTTTTGAGAGCTTTTATCCCATCCCAGGTCATCGTCAGTTGCGATCGCGCTCAACTGCAGTGGCTTTGTAGCCGAGACACGAAATTTCGCCATCATGCTAGTGGTCATACATCTCTCCGAAAACCGTCAAACAACTCACAGATTACTGTAGAGGCTCAAACGGACAATGACGACAACCGCTCTCGCAGCAGTAACCCCTGTCGCTCAAGAACGCCGCAGTGAACACGCTGTATCCGCTGGTTGGGTCGCGATAACACGGTCGATTCTGTGAAACCGCTGCATCATGCAATTGGGAAATGACAAGGAAATCAGGAATATTGGCATTTAAGCGCTGAGGTAAAGCCCTCGTCAGTCCGTCAAGTCTGCGCCGATGTCCGTTGGCCATCCATGCAGTTTCGTGTATTCCTCGCCGGAAAAGCAATTGCGAGTCATCAATCGGTCGAGCAAGTCAAATATGGAAACTCGTTAGCGCCGAACTTCGCTGATGATCAGGGGCGTGCTATCCTCCAAAGTGACGGACGTCTCAAAAGGGATTTCCATGACGAATAAAGGGGAATTTATGCAGATAACAAAAACACGGCGTTATCGTGCTGCAATAGCAGTAGGCCTAACTTTTGCTTTCATTGCCGCTTCATGCGGTAGCGATAGCGGCGGGACCGAAGCACCCGGGACCAAAGCGCCCACCAGCGAAGCACCAAGCACCGACGCACCCGCTGGTCCCGTTGCCGGCGGCACACTTCGCTACGGCGTTGAGGCCGAAACTGACGGCTTGAACCCAACCAGTTCAGCATTCGCTGTCTCCGCCTACGTCATGGGAAATGCTGTCTTTGATTTTTTGATCACACTTGGCGCTGACGGTAGTTGGGTTCCAAACTTGGCAGCATCGCTCACACCTTCCGAGGATCTCAAGGACTGGACTCTCGTCTTGCGGCCTGGCGTCAAGTTCCATGACGGCACCGATCTCAATTCGGCAGCTGTTAAGGCCAACTTTGACGCTGCCTATGCAGCGCCTCTTGTAGGACTTGCAGTTCGCCCGTTTTACCCGACTGAAAACGCTGTCGAGATCGTTGACGATCTGACTCTGATTTATCACCTACTTGATGCCAACTTGCAGTTCCCACATGCACTGCGCTCCCAGTTAGGATATGTCGCCTCCCCCACATGGTTGGCCGCAGCACTCTTAGATCCAACTTTGAACCAAGAACCGGTAGGAACTGGACCTTTCAAGTTTGAGAGCCGTAGTCAGGACTCAGTCACACGCTTCGTTCGTAACGATGACTGGTGGGGTGGGGAAGTTTGGCTTGACGCAATTGAAATCATTCCTGTGGTTGATCCCGCAACGCGACTTGAGCTTCTCCAGAACGGCGAACTTGATGCGATGCACACCACTGAGACCGAGTCATTGGCCGCACTTCGTGACGATGAGACTATTTTCAACATCATTGATGACAATGGTGAAGAGAGTTTCCTGATGATCAACTCAGCGAATGCACCTTTTGACGACATTCGGGTACGTCAGGCAATCACCTTCGCCACGCCACGAATGGAATACAACACGTTATTCGGTAATGGCGAAGCTCGTTTGGCTGATCAGCGATTCACTCCAGAGAGTCCATATTATGATGAGACCATCAAGCAAGAAGCTGACGATCCAGAAGCAGCATTGGCACTTGTTGCGGATTATTGCGCCGACGGTCTTCTGACGGCAGATGGCTCACCAACCTGCACCGGCGGTAAGGTCAATATGGAATGGCAGTACACCGGTCCATCCGTTGTTGGACAACGCATCACAGACCTCTTCAACGCTAGTTGGGGTGACGCTGGTTTCAATGTGACGAATGATGAGCTTGCTCAGGATGATCACATTCAGCAAGCGGCCCTCGGTCAATACAACGTCATCGGATGGCGCCAATTTGGTGCTTACCAACCGACTTCTGACGCTGTTTGGATACTATGTCGCACAATCGGTGGCATTTCGTTGAACTGGCCACGTTATTGTGACGAAACCCGAGACACGTTGATACTCGAGGCTCAAGTAGCACCGACTCTGGCTGATGAAGTTCCACTCCAGAAGCAAATCAGTCAGAACATCCATGATGCTTACACCTACATCTTCTTGCAGCACACAGTTTGGGCTAACTCGTTTACAAGTGCAGTCCACGGTACATGTGATGTCAAGTCCCCTGAAGGTGTTGCTTTAGCTTGTGCCATCAACGGTACAACGGCATTTACTTCAACTTGGATGAGCTGAAACTAATAATTTAAAATGATCTTCATGACAGTTATTAGCGCGTTATGAAGTTTTGGATGCAGCGGGTCGCCATGGCGATTTTATTGCTCCTGTCGGTGAGTGCTCTCACCTTCGGGGCAATGAATGTGCTTGGCGACCCGCTCTTCAATATCTTGGGTCCGCTAGCCGGAGATGTAAATAATCCCAAGAGTGCTGCATTGATCGAAGAGGTCAAAGCTAAATATGACCTCGATAAGCCACTGCCTGTTCGCTACGTGAAGTGGTTGGGCGATTTTGCCACCGGCGATATGGGAGTTCAATTCAGCACAGACGGACAACCACCCGTTTCGGGGTTAATCAAAGAGCGCATTCCGCGCACGATCACCTTGCTGGTCATGGCTCAACTTCTGGCAGTGATGATTTCCATCCCCTGGGCTGCGATCACTGCAGCACGCGCTGGTAAGCGCTCAGACAAGATTTCAACGATGAACAGTTTCTTCCTTTTAGCCATGCCGAACTTTGCCCTAGCGATTCTCCTGAAATACATTTTCTCCTTGAAACTTGGCTGGTTCCCTCTCACTTATAAAGCGATAGATCCCTACTTCGAGCGACTGCGACAAGTCTTCCTGGCTGCCGTGACGATCGCCCTCCCAGCAGCTGCCGTCTATCAACGACTTTTGCGAACCGATCTGATTACAACTTTGCAACAAGACTTTATTTTGATGGCACGTGCTAAAGGTCTCTCACGTTCTCGCGTGATATTTCGTCATGCCATTCGTCCCTCCATGTTCTCATTCATCACTGTGGTGGGGCTCAATACTGGTGGGCTGATCGGTGGCGCAATAGTAGTGGAGACCGTTTTTAGAATTCCGGGGATCGGCTCAAGCCTTGTTGAATCGGTTCTACGCGAGGACTTCCCGGTGGTTCTAGCAATTGTGATGTTGATCGCCTTGGCTTTCGTGATCATCAACGTTCTCGTCGATATTCTTTACTCAATCATTGATCCGAGAGTGCGAAGATGAGCGAAGAAACCGAAACAACCGTTACTCTCTCTGACTCCCCAGAACCTGAGACCAATGCCGCATTACAGAAGAAAATCGGATGGGGCTTCTGGCTTGCCATCAGTTGGGTGATTTTCATTACCCTGCTAGCCATCTTGGCCCCCTATCTACACCTCAAAGACCCCCGGGGATATTTCATTGACTTAGATGGAAACGGTCGACCGCCCTATGGCCCCTCTTTTGAACATTGGTTCGGTACCGATAAGGATGCCCGCGATATGTTTTCGCGCTCGTTACACGGAGCCCGCATTTCTCTCATCGTCGGATTTAGCGCGATTTCATTTGGCTTCCTGATTGGAGGAACTCTTGGGATTATCGCCGGCTATTTCCGTGGTTGGCTTGACAAAATCATTTCCTTCACTTTCATTGTTCTACTTTCTTTCCCTTCACTAGTACTGGCCATCATGCTCACAGCACTCTTGAATCGTTCCTTGTTCACCATTTCCATGATTCTCGGCATCCTCGCCATCGCTCCAGTGGGTCGTTTGGCACGAGCTAGCACACTGCAATTCTCAGATCGCGAATTCGTCCTTGCCGCACGTCAAATTGGGGCCTCGGACTCAAGGATCATCTTGCGTGAATTATTGCCCAATGTCGTGATACCAATGAGCGCCTTGGCGCTTTTGGGTATGGCCGTGGCGATCGTCGCCGAAGGGGGTTTAGCATTCTTGGGACTCTCAGTTTCGCAAGGAATCACTTGGGGTTCGCTGATCCAAATTGGTTCTGATAGCGCTACAACTCTTGAAAATGCCCCGTGGATAGCATTTTTTCCCATTCTCTTATTGTTCCTGACAGTACTTTCTCTCAATTTCGCTGGTGATCGACTTCGTTCACACCTTGACGTCAAGGAGTCATCGCTGTGAACGATTCTGAGCCACGCACAACCACTCCATTACTTGAAGTCAGTGACCTGAAAACATACTTCCGTACCGAACGTGGCACGGTCAAGGCAGTTGACGGGGTCTCATTTTCATTACAACGAGGTCAATCGCTCGGCATTGTCGGTGAATCTGGTTCGGGGAAAACGGTTCTTTCACGCTCAATTATGGGCCTTCTCGGGCGAACCAACCTGATTCGTGAAGGTTCAATTAAATTTAATGAAAAAGAACTCATGGGGCTCTCTGTGAAAGAGATGCGTTCAATTTGGGGTCAAGAAATGTCGATGATTTTTCAAGATCCGATGACCTCGTTAAACCCAGTGATGAAGATTGGTCGCCAGATTGCCGAACCATTGATGCTGCACCTCGGGATGAATAAATCTGAAGCACGATTGACGGCTGAAAAGTTGCTCACTGATGTGCGAATCCCCGAACCTCAGCGCCGACTCAATCAGTATCCACATGAACTTTCCGGTGGAATGCGTCAGCGAGTCATGATCGCTATCGCCTTGGCATGTGGCCCCACTTTGCTCTTTGCTGATGAACCAACGACTGCCCTCGACGTGACAGTTCAAGCAGAGATATTGCATCTCATCAACGAGCAGCGCGTTGACCGAAACATGTCCCTCATTTTAGTCACCCACAACATCGGCGTTGTGGCTGGAAATACTGATGTCATTGCCGTGATGTACGGTGGAAAAATCGTGGAGAAAGCCCCGACCAAAACACTTTTTTCCTCGTACAAGATGCCCTACACGGAAGCGCTGATGCGCAGCATTCCGAAATTGCGCCAAGCTTCTCACACACGATTAGCGACCATCCCTGGTCGGCCTCCAGATATGGTGAACCCACCTTTAGGGTGCAATTTTGCGCCTCGTTGCGCTTATGCACGCCCTAAATGCTTAGTTGAAGAACCAGAACTGACGGCTACAGAAAATCCTGAACATGTCTACGCCTGCTTTTACCCAGTCGGATCACCCGAATACCATGAGCGAAAGCTTGAGTTATCCCAACGTGTCGATTCATTTTCAACAGGAGGTCAAAACTGATGGCTGGTACTGGCAAAACCCATTTGCGCAACTCCCCCGATGTTCTATTAAGTGTTAACGACCTCGTGGTTGAATTTCCTGTTGCAAGAACTGGGCTCAAAGTGAATGCAGTGAGCGGCATTTCATTTGATGTGATCAAAGGAGAAACGCTCGGTATCGTGGGCGAATCTGGCTGCGGTAAAAGCACTACCGGTCGCGCCATCATGCAGTTACCAGCACCCACCAGTGGATCCATCGATTTCAACGGTCAAGAACTGACCACACTGCCCAAAGACGACATGCGCGACGCGCGGACCAAAATACAGATGATCTTTCAAGATCCGATTTCATCGCTGAACCCGCGACGAAAAGTACGCGACATCGTTTTAGAACCACTTCTCGTCTGGAAGCGTGGGACCCAAGAACAGCGAGACATTTTGGTGAACAAGATTCTCGAGGATGTCGGCATTGATACTCAACGAGCTGCC
>ERZ889217.714-NODE-714-length-18977-cov-11.186978_pt1 | contig 18977 bp, 18 predicted proteins | sample MGYA00521098_ERZ889217 | MGnify/ENA primary metagenome ERZ889217 (study PRJEB32303, sample SAMEA104408613) | aquatic metagenome | biome: Brackish water; feature: Pelagic; material: water | place: Baltic Sea | collected 2014-06-10T22:04:00 | depth 2,362 m ... | reverse complement strand
GTTCGACCATTCACAAACGCCGATAGATCGCTTGTGAGATAAAGAGCAGCAGAGGCGATATCTGGCGGTTGCCCAACACGCCCAATGGGAACCACTTCATTATTCGCAGTGCGTTGTTCGTCCGTGAAAATGGCATCCAAGCGCGGAGTCAAGATTGTGCCTGGAGCAATGGCGTTGGCGCGAATTTGGTGTGGGCCCAACTCAACAGCGAGCGATTGCACCCAGGCCATTAAGGCGGCCTTGGCGGCACCGTAAGCGGCGTGCATCGGCGCTGCGCTGAGTCCACTGATGGACGAGATAAAAACCATGGTTCCACCGCCACTAGCGACCATCAGTTTTCCTAATTCCTGCGAACATAAATAGGCATGACGCAGACAGATGTCAAACTCCCAATCCCAAATCTCATCGTCGATTTCTAAAATCGATTTCCATTGCGCCATACCAATGATGTCAACAAAGCCGTTGATTCGCCCCAGTTGTTGAGATGCATCAGCAGCGAGACGTACAACCTCTGAACGTTTCGTGACATCACCGTGCCAAGAAAGTCCGCCTGGAATTTCCGCGGCTACCTCGCGCGCCCGGTGCTCGTCAATGTCCACGCACAGCACATGTGCGGCACCCGCCTGCGAGAGCGCATGGCAGGTTTGTCGTCCCATCCCGAGTCCGGCTCCGAGGACCACATAGTTGCGGCCATCGAGACGAAGCTTCTGCAAATAATCCGGAACAGGTGAGGAATCCTCGGTTGTCATTGATGTCTCCTTATGAAAGCGGTATGAGCCCCAGTCTAATGTTGCCAATCTGGAGGGATAGCGCCGACATCAGATGCTGATTCCTCTAAGGGCTACCATCACTATATGAACGTTTCTCGGCCTGATTACTTTTCGCTTGCCAACAAGGTATGCGTCGTCACTGGAGCGGCTAGTGGTATTGGTCGCGAGACATTGCTTGTCTTGGGGCGCTCGGGGGCTCATGTCGTTGGCCTTGATCGCAATATCGACACATTGGAAGAAACCCGAGCGCTTGCTGACAACGAAGGTCTCTCCGTTGAGTTTTATGGCGCTGACGTTGCAGATCGTGACGCCATCATGTCAGTCGCTGATCAAGTGCTTAAAAAGAATGGTCGAGTTGATGGCTGGGCAAACGTGGCGGGCATCCTGCGTTACGCATTTATTGCTGACATCACTCCCGAGCACGTCAATGAACTGATTGCTGTCAACCAACTGGGTGTGCTGTGGGGATTGGCCGCCGCTGCCAAGGTGATGAAATCTGGTGGATCAATTGTTTCTGTTGCCTCTGCTGGCGGAGAGATGCCTTTTCCGAGACTGGGCGGATACGGCATGACCAAAGCGGCAGTCATTCAACTCACGCGCACGGCTTCAGTGGAGTTTGGTGAATTAGGCATCCGAGTCAATGCGATTGCCCCTGGGTATGTCGAAACACCAATGGTTGCAGCGAGTTACTCGCGTGCAGACGGAACTATCGATGAAGCGTTGAAGGAGCAGTTTTTTGATGCCCGTCGAAGTCAATCACCACTGAGTATTACTGGTGAACCTCTCGACATAGCCTTGACTGTGTTGTACTTGATGAGTGATGCATCAAAGTTCATGACGGGTCAAGTACTGCGTCCAAATGGGGGAGTGTATTTCGGATGAAGGATATCAATCTTTGGAATTTGCCTGATCTACAAGTGGGAAGTGATGCCGATGACTCCTTGATTGAGCGGCGCCATAATTCGCGATTTGCTACACCCCTCATTGAAGGTGCTGTGGTGCGTGAAGAAAGCGTGGCTGGGGTTCAGTGTCTGATCGTTAGTTCAGCCCAGCCAAAGTTTTCATATCTGCATTTACACGGTGGCGGTTTTCGCTTGGGGTGGACGCGGACATGGCTCAATTACGCTTCGGACATTGCCCTGAAGGCTGATTGTCAAGTGGTGATACCGGACTATCGCTTAGCACCCGAGCACCCGTATCCAGCCGCGCTCGTTGATGCCGTTGGCGTGTACGCAGAACTCCAGAGTGAGGGTGAAGTATTTGTTGGGGGAGACTCGGCGGGTGGCGCTCTCGCACTCTCGTTGACACTTGCGGCACGCGACAGTCAACATCAGATGCCTGCTGGTCTCGTATTACTCTCACCCTGGTTGGATCTTGCAGCGACTGCTGCGAGTTATGAGAAAAATGCCTCCACAGACACGATGTTCTCGCGGGAGTCGGCCGAGCAGGCCGCCGTTGCCTATCTCGGCACATGCGCGACGACCGATCCCTTGGCCTCGCCGGCGTACGGGGACTTCTCGCAAGTCCCCAAGGTGTTGATATTTGTGAGCGGGTCCGAAGTTCTACTTGATGATGCTGTGAATTTTGCCAATAAGGCTCGGCAATCTGGTGTTGCGGTCGATCTACATGTTGTGGAAAATATGCCACATATTTGGCCGGTGATTATGGTTGATGCCGCAGAGACAGCGGATGCCCGTCAAAAGATCGTTGACTTTTTATCTTGAGTTCACGCGCAGATCAGAGTGTCATTTTTTGCTCGGTAGGCAGACCGCACAAAATATCTCGTCGATGTCGCTGACACAAGGTGGACAGATGAGCGTTCGCACTCGACAGGTGAGGTCCGAGCAGTTGTGGTATTCGTTTGTTGGCTGAGTGCAGATATGACATGTTCCGAGAACTTTTGCATCCTTGCTGAAATCGATTTTGAAGCGGTGGTCAAAAACATACAGTGATCCTTCCCACAGTCCACCGTCTTTAAATTGTTCGCCGTATCGCACGACACCGCCGTCAAGTTGATAGACCTCATTAAATCCGCGATTCTTCATCAACAACGACAACACCTCGCACCGAATTCCGCCCGTGCAGTAGGTGACGATTGGACGATCCTTGAGATGGTCATAGGTGCCACTCTCGAGCACCTTGAGGAACTCGGGTGTGGTGTCAACAGTGGGCACAATAGCGTTGCGGAATTTGCCGATTCGTGCTTCGTATTCATTTCGTCCATCGAAGAACACAACCTCATCACCTCGCTGGGCAACGAGTTCGTTGACTTGTAGCGGAGATAAATGTTCTCCGCCACCAACTATTCCATTGTCATCAACGACGATCTCGTGGGGTACTCCAAAGGTGACGATTTCGTCGCGCACGCGGATCTGTAGCCGAGGAAACTCGTGACCTTTTCCTTCTGACCATTTATATTGCATGTCGCGAAAGGCAGGAAAGTCCTTCATTGCGCGAATGTATTTTTTGACGCCACTGAGTGGGCCACCCAAGGTTCCGTTGATTCCATCTTTGGACAGCAAGATTCGTCCGCGTAGCCCGAGAGCCTCGCAGAGAGTCTTTTGCCACAACCGAATGGCGTCGGCATCAGCTAGCGGAGTGAATTTGTAGAAGAGGATGATCTTGCCTGGGTCGATCGTTTAATTTTATCGGCTAAATCAGGCGGAGCGTTTCCAACTACATGGTCCTGAAGGTCTTCAGATACCCTCTTCACAGCGTCAAAGGGGAAAATATGTTGCCAGATAAATGGATTATTGATCGAACGCCGACCAAGCGTTTCCCCAGTTACACCCGTGGTAATGCTGCTGACGTCTTAGCTGACCCAGTGAGCCCTTTGGGTTGGACTTTTTGCTGGGAGTCGGGAATTGTGCTCGGGTGCAGAGATGGCTTTGTCACTTTCGGAGTCTTTGACGCAAGTGACTACGGGGATCCCCCTGAAACATTTGGAAACTTCGGCGGGTACTTCTACAACTCCTTGATGCAGGCGCGGTTGATGGGGGTGCGCATGCCGGGAGCAAGTCCCGAGGCGATTGATGCCGCGTACTTCGATGATCGGCCCGATGTTCCTCCGTATATTGCCGAACCATGGCATGACAGCCCCAAGCACGCAGAATTATTGGCGGTGACTCAGGGCTACATCTTGAGCGGTGTACCACATCAACCTATTGAAGATCAGCACGCACTCGCTCTACGTGAGCGACGTGAACGCCCCGATCTTGGTGCACTGAGCAATGAGGCGTTGGTAGCCCGTGCCCGCACTATGCAACCACATTTGGTTGCGATGTTCCGCGAACATGTGTGGGCCAGTCTGGGAGCGTCATTTGGTCCAGGTGGCGTTTTGGCGATTACCGAAGCCCTTGGTCGCGCAGGAGACGGAGTGAGCCTGATTGGTGCGGTCGGCAATGTGGACTCAGCAAACATTGCGACACAACTTTGGGACCTTTCGCGCATTGTGCGTGCGGACTCCACGCTGAGCGCGGCCTTCGACGCTTGCTTCGCCTCTGCTCAGAGCAACGCCACTGCGATTAGTGAATTAGCACAGAGTATTTCGCACAATGCATTTGCTGAGGCGTTAGCGACATTCATGTTTGATCATGGTGGTCGTGCACCTAATGAATGGGACCCTGCAGCACTGAGTTATGAAACCACGCCGAGTTTGGCCTTCATCCAGATTGATCGCCTGCGACATCAAGATGATTCGGCTGACCCGCACCTTTCGCATCAGCGGAATTCGGCTCAGCGTGAGCGACTTTTCGCTGAGATTTGTGAGGCCCTCGCGGGTGACGCAGAAACTTTGGGTGCTTTCACTGCCTCGTATGTCTCGAGTAACGCATGGCAAGCGCTGCGCGAGCGCTGTAAGAGCAACAACATTGCAATCATCCATGAAGTGCGCATGTGTTTCAACGAAATCGGACGGCGGATGACTGAGGCTGGTCACTTAGCCAATGCACATCTGGTCTATATGTTGCTGGAAAATGAACTCGATCAATTTCTCCGTGACCCACAGTCCTTCTCGGAGACTTTGTCGGAGCGACGGGTTGAGCATCAAGAACTTGCGCTCTTGGATCCGCCGTACATTATTAATGGTCAGGCGCCACCATTGTCGCAGTGGGCTCGTAAAGATGTTGCCACAGTTGCCCAAGCAAAAGTGGGTGATGTCCTACAAGGTGTGGCTTGCTCTGCCGGTATTTGTACGGGCACCGCACGCATTATTCTTGATGTCTTTGACCCAGGCGAACTGCAAGCAGGGGATATTTTGGTCACTGTGAATACGGACCCTTCGTGGACGCCACTGTTCTTGGCTTCTGGAGCTGTCGTCGTCAATCTTGGTGCGGTGGGTTCGCACGCCAGCATTGTGAGTCGTGAACTCGGCATCCCGTGCGTGGCGTCGGTCGCCGATGCAACCTGGCGTATTCCCAACGGAGCCAATATTACGGTGGATGGCTTCACCGGAACGATCACGATCAATTCGTTGTAACTCGGGCGGTCTTGACTGCCTTCAGGTACTTTTTCTTAGTCACCGAAAACTTGTGTGGTATATGAATTGGCGAAAGTTCGTTGAGGATCAAGTTTGTCGCGAACTGCCAAAAAATCATCCCACTGCGGATATAACTGTGAAAGTTCACGATGAGTCAGAGAGTGCATCTTGCCCCAGTGTGGGCGTCCTTGATAGTCGGACATGATGTCAGCGACATCGTTGAAGTAATCGGTGTGGTCCATGCCCTTGAACATGTGGACAGCAATGTACGCAGTTGGACGCGCTGTAGCGGTGGATAGCGCAAGATCGTCTTTCGCTGTGAAGCGCACTTCAACCGGAAAACTGATCTTGTATTTCTTTGTCTCGATGACGTGTCGAACTCGCTGCAATGCTTCGCCGCAGAATTCACGCGGAATGGCGTATTCCATCTCGACGAACTTGACAATGCGCTTGCTGGAGAAAATGCGGTAACTATCGTTGACAGTGGTGGTTTGTCCTGTGGAAGGTAAAGCGGTTGCAAGACGCGGAATCATCTGTGGACGTAACCGACCAAGAGTGCAAGCGGCACCGAAGGCATAGTTCTCCAAAAATGTTTTTGAGTACCAGTGTTTAATTTTGCTTGAAGTTTGTAGAGGTTCAGTCGTGCGATTATTGGTCTTGGTGAGCGCCCACTTGGTATGAGGAATCCAAAAGAACTCAAAGTGATCGTTGCTCTCGACCAGTTGATTGAGGTTTTCAATCAAAGCATCTAATTTTTGAGCACCTTCAACGGCTTTCAATCGAAACGCTGGGACAACTTTGAGAGTGACTTGCGAAATCAGACCGAGGGCTCCGACTCCAACGGCAGCAAATTTCAAGAGATCAGAATTCTCTTTCTCGTTGATTTCTAAAATATTGCCATCACCAGTCACCAGACGCATGCCACTGACTTGAGCGGCTAGTCCTGGGAGATTGCGACCTGTGCCGTGTGTCGATGTCGATATTGCGCCGCTGATTGTTTGATAGGCGATATCTCCGAGATTCGGCATCGCCAAACCCAACTCGGCGAGTTGTTCATTGAGATCAGAGATGTACATCCCGGCCTGCACGGTGACGGTGCTGGCTTGGCGGTCAACATCAAGCATTTTATTGAGGCGCCCCATCGTGATGAGATGCCCTGTCGTCGTGGCTGCTGAAGTAAAACTGTGTCCCGCGCCGACCGCCTTAACTGTGTGTCCTGCGCGCGAGGCACGGGCGACGATGTCCGCGAGGTCTGACTCCCCAGCGGGCTCATTGATGCGCAATGGCGTCGATTTCTGGTTCCCCGCCCAGTTTGTCCACGTTCCAGAGCGGATCGCACTCACGGAAATGGACCACCGGTCAAGGCTTGAGGTGAGATGCCCATTTCGGCTAGTAAGGCCTGGCTATAAGCGACACGACCTGTGAGTCGCTTGGGCTGCCCGGAGCACAGTTCTAACGCCGCCTGAGCGATGACTTCTTCGGACTCAATGAGAAAACCTTCTAAGAGGTCATGTGCTCCAGCGCCAGGCGTGATGACATTGTCCCAAGGGGCCAAGGTGTTGACGGCAATATTGTCGGCGTACAACTCAGCAGCCATGCCAAGTGAGACTCTTTCGAGTGCCGCTTTGCAGAGCCCATAGACCGAAGAGTTACCAGTGGCGAACCAGGCTTCAAAAGGGGGTCCGACAGGCTTCACCGCGGCGCGCGAGGAAATGTTTAAGATCCATCCTGAACCCCGCTGACGCATATCAGGAATGACTTGCTGAGCAAGATCGATGGCGCCCCACACTTGAGTCTCAATCATTAATTTGAAACGCTTTTCGGGGAATGAGTCAATGGGCAAAAGAAAAGTCACGGCGGCATTGTTGACCAAGATGTCAATGGGACCAAGTTCCGCGTGCACATCATCAATAAGTTTTTTACGGTCATCAGCGCTTGAGAGGTCAGCCTTAAATGGCGCTGCGTGACCACCGTTGGAGGAAATCATTTCCACCGTGTCACGTAATGTGCCTTCGTAACGCGGATCTGGTTCAAGAGTGCGCGCCATACAAGCCACTGTGGCTCCCTCGGAGGCTAAGCGACGGGCAATTGCAGCACCGATACCACGACTCGCTCCAGTGACGAGAGCTATCTTCCCATCAAGACGATGACCGTCAATCTTGTCCTGCATTTTGCCTCCCAGCTCTTTTCAATACTGGCAGGTTAGGGGATGGGTTGGAGTATTGTTCACACTCATGACGACTGAAATTGAAGCACCGGCGCGACGTTTTTTACATATTTGCTACTGCTGCGCGAGTACCGATCAAGTTGTCAACTTTTTTGTGGATGGCTTAGACATGAAAGAGGTCATGCGTAACCCCATCCACCCTTCGGATGGATCATTGTTAGGCATTGAAGGAGAAATAATGAGCGGTGCCGCCTTCGTCTATGACAAGCGTGGTCCGCGTACAAGTTCGTCATTGGAAGTCCAGGAGTGGGTCAGTCCACAGATGACGGGAACTCCTTTGTCCGATGCTTCACGCGTAGGAATGCAAGCAGTCGGCTTTGCGGTTCCTGATCTAGAGGCGACGATCCAACGCTTACAAAAAATGGGTGCGAAAATCATTTCCCGAGCACCTGCACCATGGGCTGCGGATTGGGTGACCATTGCGGACCAAAACGGCACGCTGATTGATCTCTTTGAAGATACTGCGGTTCCCCTTGGCGAGTCGCGCTTGCGACATTTGCGTTCAACTGTGACCGATTTGGAAGTTTCTTTGCCTTGGTATTACGGCATGGGCTTCATTGATGTTGCGAGTCACGATCTTGAGAGCGGCGACTTTGTCAATCTTCAAGGACCGCAGGGAACTTCGGCTCTGGGGCGCGCTCATCGCCTGAAATTGCCCGATGAAATGTGTGAATTGGTTTTGGTGGAGTGGACGAATCCCGCATCGCATGGACAACACCCAGTTGATGCCAATCATGCCGGATGGTTTAGAACTGCGGTGAGTGTGGATGACACAGTTGCTTCCTATGACCGTTTTCTTGCAGACGGTTGGACATTTGAACGCGAGCCACGGCAGGTTGAACTCTCGGGTACTGCAGTTCCTGATATGTGGATTTGCTTTTTGAATGATCCCGATGGAATTCCGTTTGAGTTCGTGCAAAGGCCGCGTTCGGCGTTTCGACCAGAACGCACCGCAACCGAGTCTTAGTGGGGAAATAACGAGTTGCTCGCCCAACCGTCAACAGTGACATTGCGCGAACTGAACTTCCACACTCCATCAATGACCTCGTAGTGGTCGACGTACCGTCCCCAGTGGTCAAGGCCAATATCGGTGAGTACGAAGAAGTACAGCCGACCAGTGGCGTGGGCTTCATCGATGAGATCGATCTGGTGAGTCGTGGTTGAGTGGCGCACATGGGTGAGTCCTGATGCCATCGATGTGGAGTCCGCAGTGCCAGTAAAGATGGTCATCACCTCCTCAATTCCTGCGTAGGTGCCGCCAGGGTTGATGACCATCGTGGCAGTTGGGGAAAACAGTTCACGAACCTGTGCGAAGCGGCCTGTGTCGCCATTGGCGTTGTAACGCGCCACTAAGTCACGGATTGATTCACGAGCAATGAGTTGCCATAACTCCATGGGGCTCCTTATCGGCTTGGGTACGAGAGGTTTGTGCTGTGCCTGACTTTGGGACGTTAGTCACGGTACACCGTCAAGATCTAGCACTTTGGGTTGAGATGGCATACAATCTGAAGGGTAGTCAGAAAGTCCGACCAGTACCCGTTAGAGGAGTAAAAATGACTTTGCTTGAATCTCGTCCAGCTCCAGCAGATGTGACATACGGATTATCCGATGCTGATCAGCATTACTACGAAGCTGAGGATGCAGTCACCCGTCACCTTCCTAAAGAGCATCGTTCAGTTGTGCGTTGGGTTGAAGTCGATGGACGTCGTTTAGTTCTAGTAGGGGACCGTTTGTTGTCGATTGTGCCGAATCCGACCTATGACCCAGTCGGGGTCCCTGGCTCGTTAGAAGTTTATTTCCGTGCGCAGAATCACGAGGGTAAAGAGATTCGCGACATCATTGAGATGGCGCCAATTCCACCTGCGGCCCGTGATCGCGTGGCTCGTGTTGCCAAGCTTGATGAGCAAGGTGTGGATTTAGCATGGGTGCTTCCTAGTTTGGGTCTTGGCCTTGAGGAAATGTTGGCTAAGGATGTTGATGCGTTATATGCGGTGTTTCACAGCTACAACCAGTGGCTGGATGAGGACTGGGGTTACAACCGGGATGGGCGGATTCTCACCGGACCGTTGATGTCGCTGATTGATCCCGTGAAGGCTGAAGAAGAATTGAAGTTAGTGATTAAAAAAGGTGCCCGTTTCGTGACATTTCGTCCAGCACCAGTGCAGGCCCCTGATCGTTACCGATCACTTGCCGATCCGATCTATGACCGTTTCTGGCATATTGCAGCCGATGCTGGTGTTGTCATCGCTTTTCACGGAGCGGACTCTGGCTACGGCATTTATCTTGAGCGCTGGGGTGAAAGTTTGAAGTACACGGGAATGAAGATGTCCACTCTCAGTGAAGTGATGGGCGTACATATTGAACGTCCAGTCTTTGACCTCGTGGCCTCATTGATTTGTCATGGGCTTTTTGACAGAGTCCCCAACCTTCAGATCGCCACCGTCGAACTCGGAGCCGGCTGGGTTCCTGAATTGGTCAAGCGGTTCAAGCGCTCATACGGCAAAACGCCTCAACTTTACGGACGGGATCCGTTAGAAACTTTGCGCTCACATGTTTCAGTCGCCCCCTTCTACGAGGATGACATCACGGTCGTTCGAGATCTCATTGGCGCCGAACGCGTACTTCTCGGAAGCGATTGGCCACACCCAGAGGGCCTCGGCGCTCCACGAGATTGGCTCGGTGACTTTGAGGGTCTCACAGTTGATGAGCGCCGTCTTGCGTTGCGTGACAACCTGCGACGTCTTTGCGGTTTCTCGCTCTAATTCGCTAACAAGGGTTTAGGGCTTGCGAAAAGTTGCCGCGCAGGTACTAACCACGCGATCGTCATTGCCACGATCAATGAGATTGATACGGACGCCGTATTTCCCGTCTGCGCCCTTGAATGCCTCGCCCTGTGTTTCAAAAGGTCCATTCTTGCCACGGTTGCAAAACATGACGTACCAGTCTTCAACTTGAAGACTCTCTTGGGCTAAGTCTTGGGCGAGTTCGCTGGCGGCGGCTTCGAGCACGATGTGTTGCGGGCCAATGTGCAGAGCAGCATCGGGTGAAGATAATTCTGCGGTCAGTATCGGCAGTTGCCAAAGTCCGAGGCTGATTTTTGTCGCTCCGAATACCTGGTGCAAGGCAGGAAGATCTGGTGAATCAATGACAGCGATTGGGGGATTATCAATTTTTTCGTAACCTGCGGGAGCGTCGCCAAGTGACAGTCCAACTCCTGTGGAGATGGCGATAATGCGCTCTGTGTTGTCGGCATCAACGAGCAAGGCCCGACTGAAACCTAAACGTCGCCCAGTATGCAAGTTGTCAGGCAGGATCATGAGGCGTTTGACATCTTTGGCGGGATCGAGAATCTGTAGCGAGGCAATGAGAGGATTCGGCACGACGACGTCGTCGTTAAACCCTCCACATTCAGGCGAGGCCACGCACAATGGCGCCGCGGTAATTCCGCCGAGGTCATTGCGCATATCGTGGCGCAAGTTCATGAAGTTACCTTCAACTCCTGTGTCTAACGAGCCCCATTCGCGCCCCAAATAGCGATAGGTCAACAACGATGTCCATTTATCCTCAAAGACTTCCCAATATTTGTCGGGGTCGGTGTCCCGGATATCGGTGGGTCGACCAGGGGTCGCGTCATCACTACTCATATCTAAGGGTTAGCAGATACGAGGCCGTGATGTGGCAATCTGTGTCATGGACGATAAGCAGATGGCGCGACTGCGCAGTGTGATGGACCTCAAACACACCGCAGTTTTGACGATGGAACTTCAGCAAGGAGTTGTTGGAGAGGGCGCACTGATGAAGGCCCTCGTTGAAGAAGTTGATCGTGTCGGGGTGCGAACAACGGCGGGTCGGCTATGTGATGAGGCGCGTTTGCGCTCTATTCGAGTTGTGCATTGTGTGGCGGAAAATCGACCCGATGGTGTCGGCGAAATTGAGAACTGCAAGGTGTTCGCCATGAATGCTCGCTTGCGCCGTGAGACTGGTGCGACACCGATTGATCAAGGAACTCCAGGGGCGCTACTGGTTCCAGAGTTGGGTCCGCAGCCAAGTGATGTCGTGGTTTCGCGGGTTCACGGACTATCGCCTTTCACACAAACATCTTTAGATCAAATTTTGCGGAACTTAGATATCAAGACTTTGGTGGTCATGGGTGTCTCCGTCAATCTCGGAATTTTCGGAACCGTGATGTCTGCCGTTGATCTCGGCTACAACGTGGTCATCGTCAGTGATGGAGTGTGCGGGGTGCCACGCGAATATGCCGAAGCGGTTTTACAGAATTCGCTGTCGTTATTAGCCACGATCGCATCGGCAGATGAGGTTGTTGCCGCCTGGAACTAGTTGGCGACGCGGTCAAGCATGTTTGCGTAGTGTTCTATAAACGCCGGCACCCCTGCAGGGTCTTCCCATCCTTGGCGTCCAGAACCGACAATGACGCGTTCAATGCCGAGATCGCGATACATCAGCAAGGTGTCAAGACTTGGATCGCCAAAAGCCACCATTGAGATTGGAATATCAAATCGCCCCGCTGTAGCGGCTATCTCGCGAAACTTTTTCACGCGCTTCGTGACATCACCCAAAGTGACATCGAGCGGCATCCATCCGTCAGCCCAACTCACTGTGTGTTGCGTTCCGAGTTTTCCACCAGCACCGAAGAGAATCGGAGGATGGGGTGTTTGCAATGGCTTCGGGCGAGACCACAATTTTTCGAAATTGTAAAACTCTCCGTGATATTCGGACTCATCATCGGTCCACAGCGAACGTAACGCTCCAACACATTCGCCGAGAGCGCGGTAACGCAGTGACCACTTCACTGAACTGTGGTTCGCCAGTTCCTCTTGGTTCCAGCCGACTCCCACACCAAAGTGCACTCGTCCGGCAGATAAAACGTCAAGCGTCGCAACTGTTTTCGCCAAGACGAGAACATCGTGTTCCAAAGGGAGAGCCACACCTAACCCCAAGATGAGTTCAGTGGTGTGTTCGGCGATCTGAGTGAGGCTGATGAACGGATCCATCATTGTCGTGTATTGCCATGGCATCTCGCCACCGGTTGGGTATGGAGAGGTTCGTGAGACAGGGATATGACTATGTTCCCCGATCCAGATTGAGTCGAAACCTGCTGACTCGAGCAATGGTCCGAGAACTCGCGGAGAAATGTCGGCGGGCGTGTTCATCGTGGTGTAGCCGATTTTCATTCTCTGAACCTCCTCGCCTTACTGATCTTGCTGTCACGATAACGGTACTCGCCAGATCCTGATAGATGAAAGCACAACTCCTTGGAGCGATCAACTGGTTGTTGGTGGCTAGTTGTGCCCTAATGTGGCTCTTGTGATGAAAGAGACATTTTCAGCCTTCGTTTTTTCAAATGACCCCGAGAACTCGCACCGTTCAGTGCAACAAGTGACGTTGTCAGACATCGCCACTGATGGCGTGTTGATCGAAGTTGAATGGTCAAGCGTCAATTTCAAGGATGGACTTGCGAGTACAACGTCGGGAAGAATTTCTCGTCTGAAGCCGATGATCCCGGGTGTCGATCTTGCGGGGACCGTCGTCGATCCAGCGGGAAGTGATTTTGTGGTGGGTCAAAAAGTTTTGGCGCACGGTTACGACATTGGTGTATCCCGCCACGGTGGGTATGCGCAGTTTGCGCGTGTGCCAGCCGAATGGATCATTGCACTGCCGGAGAACCTCACGACGCGTGAGGTGATGGTCATTGGAACTGGTGGATTTACCGCTGCGCTGTCGGTCATGGCCTTAGAAGAACACGGACTTGAACCCGGATCTGGGCCAGTTTTGGTGACGGGAGCGACTGGCGGAGTAGGCAGCATGGCAGTGTCGATGTTGGCTGGTCGCGGATATGAAGTGGTGGCCAGTAGCGGTAAAGCTTCTGCCGCCGAGTTTCTTCTCGGTTTGGGTGCTGCGCGGGTGATTGATCGTCAGGAATTGTCAGAGGATGACCCAAAGCCTCTGCAAACCACGACCTATGCGGGGGCGATTGATTGTGTGGGTGGGGCTACCTTGGCCAACCTGATTAAACGCCTGAACTATGGCGCAGCGGTGGCCGCCAGCGGCTTGACCGGGGGTACATCGATTCCGACATCCGTGATGCCCTTCATTTTGCGGGGTGTGGCTCTGCTGGGGATTGACTCGGTACAGACCCCCATGGACGCCCGTAGAGAGGTCTGGAAGCGGATTGCCAGCGACCTGAAGCCCAAAGGTTTGGAAAGTATCGGCCATTCCATTGGGTTGGGAGACCTGGACGGGGTACTGACGGCAATCTTGAAGGGTGAAGTGTCGGGACGCTATGTTGTCTCGCCAACAGGGCAGGATTCTTGACCGTTAGGCGAGATGCACCGTACGGGCAGTGTGGTGACGAGAGTCGTTTGCGGTTACGGTAGGGATTGGTTCTGAATGTCTGCGCTCCCGTCTACTCCTTCCTCGTCAATTGTGGTCCAGGGTTCTCATTTGATGTCTGGTCTATTAGGGCCGCGGGATAGTCACTTGCGTTTGATTGAAAGTGCATTCACGGATAGCGAGATCATTGTTCGGGGTAATGAAATTGCCATTGTTGGTGATTCTGCAGTTCTGATATCGCGGCTTTTCGAGGAACTCGTGTTGCTTTTGCGTCGCGGGGAACCTGTCGATGAGACTGTCGTCAAGCGCAGTGTGGCGATGGTACGCGCCGATGAAAAACCGAGTTCAGTGCTCACAGATGAAATTTTGCGGGGATCAAAGGGGCGCACGATTCGTCCAAAGACTGCTGGGCAAAAGCGTTACATCGATGCCATCAGAAATAATGTCATCACCTTTGGAATTGGCCCTGCCGGTACTGGCAAGAGTTGGCTAGCGGTAGCGATGGCAGTGCATGCCTTGCAAACAAAATCTGTGCAACGGATTATTTTGACTAGGCCTGCCGTCGAGGCTGGCGAGCGTTTAGGGTTTTTGCCAGGCGACCTGATGGCCAAAATTGATCCGTATCTGCGACCGTTGTATGACGCCTTGCATGACATGGTTGACACTGAGGGCTTACAGAAATTGCATGAGCGTCAGGCCTTAGAAGTAGCGCCTTTGGCATTCATGCGTGGTCGAACTCTGAACAACAGTTTTGTTATTTTGGACGAGGCGCAAAACACGACTCCCGAACAAATGAAAATGTTCCTCACCAGAATCGGGTTTGGCTCAAAGGTCGTCATCACCGGAGATGCAACTCAGGTAGATATTCCAGACGGGCGGAGTGGCTTGGCGGGTCTGCAGAACCTCCTGGGGGAGATTGAGGGCTTGCAATTTGTTCATCTTGACGCCACTGATGTCGTTCGACACCGTATTGTTGGAGACATCGTTGCGGCCTATGAAAAAGATTCCGAAAGAAAGAATGCTCGTGTGAGCAAGTCCCATGGTTGAGGGTCCTCCGAGATTTCGTCGCAAGGTCAAGGTCGGTGGCAATACTGAAGCCGAAGTTTTTTGTGCCGATGAGCAAACAACTGTCGCAGTTGACTTGTTGAGATGGCAAAAATTGGCGGGCGATGTACTCGCTGCTCAAGGTGTGCGTGGCGGAACTGAATTGAGCATCTTTTTTGTGACCAGTCTTGACATGGCTGAACTCAATCTTGAACATATGGGCAAAGAAGGACCTACCGACGTTTTGGCTTTCCCCATTGATGGCGGTGAGGTTCTGGAAATGGTTAATGGCCCTACGGGCGCCTCGCTAGGTCCTGATCGCCCTGCACCCGATCGCGGTGATCTGCCGCTGTTGTTAGGTGATGTGGTGATTTGCCCTGAAGTCGCTGTTGCTCAAGCACCCACGCATGCAGGCACTGTGGATGATGAGATGGCTCTGTTGATCGTGCACGGCATTCTGCACATTCTTGGCTGGGATCACGATGACACGACGAAGACTGTAAAAATGCAAGAACAAGAGCGATTAATGTTAGAAGCGCATCATTGGCATGGCGAACCGCCACCGAATTTTCAACAAAGTCAGGAAGACGAAACCTAATGGTTCTTTCAACAATATTGGCGGCAGGTTTCACGGGTGCCGATTGGGGCATGGTCGCGGCAATTCTGGTGCTTCTGTTGCTTCTGATTTTCTTCTCCCTTGCGGAAATGGGTTTGTCGAGAATGACCAAACCCAAAGTGGCTGCCATGGCTGAGGGTGGAGTCAAGCAGGCAAAAGCTCTGCAGCAGTTGGTGGGTGAGCCGCAAAAGTGGGTGAATCCTCTCTTGCTCTCCGTCAACATCTGTCAGACAGTCCAAGCCACTCTGACTGGAGTTGTGGCCGGTCGCGCCTTTGGTCCTTTTGGGGTGGCAGCGGGAGTTCTGCTCAACGTGATCGTGTTTTTTGTTCTCGCGGAAGCAGTACCCAAAACTTATGCTTTGCAATATCCAGAAAAAGCGGCGCTGTCAACCGCTCTCGGGACAAAACTTTTGGTTTCCTTTCCGCCACTTCGCATTGTCTCTGGCTGGTTGATCAGTCTGACAAATGCCATTGTGCGGGGGAAAGGTTTAAAGCAGGGCCCATTTGTTAGCGAGCAAGAACTTTTAGGCATTGTTGATGCTGCTTACCACGATGACATCATTGAAGAAGAGGAACGTGATCTGATCGAGTCAATCATCGAGTTCGGAGACACTGTGGCCCGTGAGGTGATGGTGCCTCTGCCGGACATGATCACGGTGTCAAGTTCGTTTACCTTGACACAGGCAATTGATGTTGCCATTGAACATGGGGTCTCGCGCTTGCCAGTTCTGGCCGAGGATGATGATGTTGTGGGAATCGCTTTTATCAAGGATCTCATGAAGCAAGAGCGAGCTGGTTTGGGAAGCGCTTTAGTGACTGACCATATGCGTGCCGCCGAGGTGATTCCGGAGAATAAACCTGTGAATCGATTGATGCGCGAAATGCAAGCGAAAAAATTCCACCTTGCAGTGGTGGCCGATGAGTACGGCAGTATTGCTGGTCTGGTCACTCTTGAAGATTGCCTTGAAGAGTTGGTCGGTGAGATTGTCGATGAATACGACACGCATCATGACGCGATCGTTCAACTTGAGGACGGGCAATACCTGATTGATGGTTCAACTAGTGTTTCTGATGTCAACGACAAAATTGCTAGCAATATTCCCGACGAAGAGTGGGACAGCATCGGGGGCTTCGTTTTTGGAACCCTTGAGCATGTGCCGACACTTGGTGAGTTCATCGATTTTGATGGCTGGAGATTAACGGTCGTCGCGCTGCAGGGTCGACGGATTCGTAAAGTTCGTGTTGGCGTCATCGCCGACCCAGACGCAACGCAGGTTGTCTAAGTGTTGAGAGAGGCAAATGCCTGAGGAAGGTTGGGGTACCGCCCAGTGTTGCCGCCCCCATCAACCGAGACAAAAGAGGCGCTCATGAATGAGGCATCGTCTGATGCCAAGAAGGAAGCAACTGCCGCTATCTCGCTGGCTTGAGCAAATCGTGAAAGAGTCGCATTCTCTGTGAACTCTTCGATAATTATTGGTATCGAAAACATTCCACTGGTGGCGTTCGTCTCCACAAGGCCGGGAGCGATGGTGTTCACGCGAATATTCCGACCTCCCAATTCCATGGCGGCAACTTGGCTGAGCATCGCTACACCTGCTTTGGCGGCGCAGTAAGCCGACATTCCTTGAGAGGGTTGGATGGCATTGAGAGATGCAATGGTGATGATTGATCCGCCATCACTGATTCGACTGCCTGCGTGTTTCAAGGTGATGAAGACTCCCGTCAAACAGAGGTCAATGATTCGGCGCCATTCATCAAGGGGGAGATCTGTGATCAGTCCATAGGTTCCAGCACCTGCGTTGGCGACGACGATATCGAGGTGCCCGAATCGCTCAATGGCGTAATCGCAGAGTGCGGCGACCTCGGCTTCATTTGTCACATCGCACAGAAGAGTTGCTACTGAGGATCCAAATTGAGCATCGAGTGCTGCGAGACCAGCGGCATCAATATCTCCTGCAATGACGTGCGCGCCATCGGCGATGTAACGCTCGGTTATCGCCCGCCCGATACCAGAGGCGGCTCCCGTGATTAATGCGACTTTTCCATCAAGTTTTCCCATATGCAAAATGTAGTTCTCGCAGATGGGTCGGCTGTTAGTTCAGCAATGCCTCAGCGATGATGTGGCGTTGAACTTTGCCAACGGCCGTTCTTGGAATGGAGGGCAGATGGTAAATATCTTTAGGGGCGCAGTACATCGGAAGAGTTTGATTGACATGCGCTCGAACTTCGGCAATGTCAAGATCAATAGCGGTGCTGACTAAAACGACTTTCTGCCCCCACTCTTGGTCGTCTAATCCGACAATCGCAAAGTCTTGCTCAATCAACAAAGTGCGTAAGGAGTCTTCAACGGCCTCTGGCCACACCTTTTCGCCGCCGCTGGTGATCATCTCATCGCGTCGTCCCTCAACGCTGAGGTTGCCATTGGGGAGCAACCGTCCGATATCGCCAGTGTGCAACCATCCGGCGCTGTCAATACACGTCTCGCCATTGCGATATGAGCGCATGTTCATCGGAGATCTCAACAAGATTTCATCATCGGTGGTGAAAGAGATTTCTACACCGACAAGTGGAACACCGTCGTAGACCACGCCTGAGCCAGTCTCAGTGAGCCCATAGGTGGCAATTGTGTTCGCAGGACGGGGGTTTGGGGGGCGACTTCCTCCGAGGAGAATTGAGCGAAATAAACGCGGATCAATGCGTTGCAAAGTGGTCGGAACCAAGGACACCAAGTTGCAATCGTGAGCAGCGCGAGTCACTTCCTGCGCATCGAAGGCAGGGATCACAGTTAACGCGGTACCAGTTAGTAGTGCTCTCGTGACAACACTCAGGCCTCCAACATGGCAGAGCGGCAGACATGCCAACCAGTGATCGTTGACATCCACCTCAAGAGCACGAGAACTAGCGAGTGCTGAGGCGAGCACTGCAGCATGGGTCAGCACGACACCTTTTGCTTGGCCGGTTGTTCCACTCGTGGCAACGACGAGAGCGTCATCGGACGCAGTTTCTTGTCCACCTTCAAGAACGGTTGATCCTGTTTCATCAATAACTCGCGAGGCGCGCATCTGCGTCATAAGCGCGCGCTTGGCTTGGATCGCAAGACGCTGATCAATGGGCAAGATGGCATCACCATTATCCCAGGCCCGTGAAAGCTCGTCGACGAAACGCTGTCCGCCAGCGAGGTCTAGGGCGATCAATGAGTTCACATTTTGAGGTTACGAGATTGAGTCATCAGGCGCACTAGCGTTCAAGGGGTGAATAAGTGGATACTCGGTGCTCGCCCAAGAACCTTGCCAGCAGCAGTCGTGCCCGTGGCAGTGGGGACAGTGATTTGTGTCGGCGAAGCCGGTGCCGTGTGGTGGCGGGCGATCTTGGCACTACTGGTGAGTCTGGCGTTGCAGATCGCCGTGAACTATGCAAATGACTACAGCGATGGAGTACGCGGCACTGATGAAGTACGGGTTGGTCCGATGCGGCTTGTCGGCTCTGGCGCAG
>ERZ889217.712-NODE-712-length-19046-cov-10.651993_pt1 | contig 19046 bp, 17 predicted proteins | sample MGYA00521098_ERZ889217 | MGnify/ENA primary metagenome ERZ889217 (study PRJEB32303, sample SAMEA104408613) | aquatic metagenome | biome: Brackish water; feature: Pelagic; material: water | place: Baltic Sea | collected 2014-06-10T22:04:00 | depth 2,362 m ... | reverse complement strand
GTTCGAACCCTGTATCGCGCACCACTCTTGGAACTTGTTTCTATTGTTCCTCTGAGGTTTTAAGCTGAGTTCTGGTGAAGATGGGTCATGCGCTCAATGACTTCGCGTTATTCTTCCCATGTTTGTTAGGTAGCAATTCATGTCCGATGCGTGATTATTTGGGATTCCACTCCTTGCCTGGAGTGGCCACGCCGTCTTTGTCGGCATCCAAGAAGGTATCGAAGCACCAAACGCGGAAGCGAAGCCACTCCGCGCGCTCCAAGGCCTTGCTTTTGTTCAAGTCCATGATTCGAAATGCATTCTTGTGCCGCCATTCTTGGATAACGAGCCGTCCGTCTTTGTTTTTGTCGAGGTTGTCGAACTGCTTCGACCAGGATTCACGGTATTCCTCGCGGGAAACCACCCTGTCCTTATTCTTGTCATATCTTCTGAGTTCATTTTTTCCGATGACGACTTGTTGCTTTTTTTTGAGGACCTCTGCTTTGGGAGCCGGAGGGAGGGGTTGGTCTTCGGGAACGGAATCTGGATTTGGTGCCATGGAGGTTTCGGCCAAGTCATCGGATGGCGAGTCTTCGACCGACTGAGGTCTCAGCACATAGTAAGCCAAAATCCCGCCGACAAAAAGCAGCAGGGCGGAAATGGCGATGACGATTCCTTTGTTGAGAGAACGAGACGGATTCATAGAGGTGGGTTTTGGATAGACCCTGCACTCGGCGCTGTCATTCGAAAAATTCCGGGGGGGTATTAGGGCAGAAATCTCTTCAACGAGGAGGCAAGGAAACTTTAGTCACTACAACTGGTCTGACTCCGGCAATTTTGGCAGTTGGCAACACGGACACGGGCTTTGCCAAAGGGATCGATTCTACGGGGACGACACGCACCGGATTGATTGGGGTGGCTTCTTGGGGTGGTTGGCTGGCTACCGAGATGGGATAAACCATCGGAACGGCCGAAACTAACGGAACGGCTGAAACTGACGGAACGGCCGAAACCGATGGCGCCGGCAAAACTGTGGGTTGTGATGCGATGCGGATGGGGGAGGACCGGATGGCTCCGGGATTTGATACCACCGAGATGGGAGCTTTTGGAATATCTGGAAGCGGGGAGGCCTTAAGAATAGCGCCGGACACGACCTTCACCCCCTTGCTCTCCGAAGAGAGGGTCTGAGCTTTGGAGTGGCTCATGGTCGACTTCAAATCCTTGAGGGCTGCCAATGCATCGTAGGGGCGATCGTCGCGGGCGAATGCGAACATTTTCTCGACCCAAAGGGTCAAGGACACGGGCAATTCCGGGCGCAGGGTTTTTAATGGCGGGAAGCGGTGTTGCAGGTGCGCGGCTACCACCTCGGGCACGGTGGCGCCAGTGAACGGCCTCTCGAGTGTGAGGGCTTGATAAAAAACACAGCCCATGGAGTAAAAGTCGGTGCGCCAATCGAGCGGGTCGCGGCTGAGTTGCTCGGGAGACATCGTGTAAATCGAGCCGACGACCGAGCCGGAATGGTCTATCGTCTGAAGGGAGGGTTCCGCCATGGCGCGGGATTGCCCGAAATCAAGCAACTTGACGCGGTAGCCGCCAACAGGCTGGGGCTCGAGCATGATGTTGCCGGGTTTGATGTCGCGGTGGACCACATTTTTTTCGTGAGCGGAGCCGAGGCCGAGGAGGCATTGTGTGGCAAACTCGCGGAAGGCTTCTTCCGACATGGGCTGGGCTAATTCCTCGAGCGTTTGCCCCTGCACAAACTCCATGACGAAAAAAATCGACTCTCCCTCCTCGATGATGTCGTGGAGCATGACGATATTCGGGTGGTGGAAACTCGCCATCACCTTAGCCTCACGGGAGACGGTTTCGTCACCGGAGCTTGTTTTTTTCACCGCGACCCAGCGGCCGAGGATCGTGTCAAAGGCGAGATAAACCACACCCGCTCCGCCCGCTCCCAGCGCGCGGTCCAGGGCGTAGCGTCCATTCCCGATAAAAACTCTTTCTGACTCGTTGCTCATGGGTTCAGGCGGTGGGAATGCGGGCTCGGGATTCGCTGCGGAAAAGCAAGGCTGATCAGCCTTTGGCTTTTTTGCCTTTGGCGGGCTTTTTCGCCTCTGGTGCCTCGGCGGCGGGCTCGGGAGCGACTTCCTCTGTGGTTGGCTCGGGAGTGGGTTCCTCAGCTGGAGACTGTGGAGGGGCCTCAAAGCTATCCGGGGAGAGCATGGAGTCGATCATGGCTTGGGGATCGAGAGCACCGGAACCGGCTTCGGCAGTGGGTTCGGATTTTTGGACTTCGGGAATCAGGGGCTCAAAAACTCGCGGGGCTGGGGCGGGGCGGGCAGGGAGCGAGGAGTTATCCCACTCGGGAACACGGGAGAGCGTTTTTTCGACGATATCAAAAATCTCCTCCATCGCGCGGTCGGCGTCGGTTTGTTTGATAATGAAAGGCTCGCGTTCCCCGGTTCCTGGATACTCGGCCCAGCCTTGGATGCCGCCGTCGCGGGTGCCGCCGGTGCTGCGGGTGTTGAGGATCATCGTGGGTTTTTCCACGCCTTCGGCCGGGGTGAGCGAGACATGGAGCGAACTGGAGTGATCCATCAGATTGGCTACACGGCGGGTGGACCACTTCCCGCCTCCGATGGGTGGGAGTGAGAGGGCGTCTTTGACGAATTCCTCGGAGCGGTTGACGAATCCAAATGGGGTGAGCTTCATGAAAACAGCTGTATCAAGTCGCGGATACAGCGGGTCTGTCAAGTATCCAGATGGAGTGGTGAGTGGAAAACTCGAGTTTTTCACAGATAGGAAAAAATTGCCTATTTGATTGAAACGATCCGAGAATCTTGTAGGTTCACGCCGAATTGCACTGATTTCCCAAGAACAACTCGATGGCGCTTGACCGTATACTCGTTGTGGATGACACCCCGATCATCCGAAAATCCTTAGAGGAACGCCTCCGCGGCAAGCGCCTCTCCGTGTCCACGGCTGGATCGATCGCGGAAGCTGAGAAAAGGTTGGCAGCCAACAGCTTCGATTTGATTTTTCTAGATATGGAACTCCCCGACGGGGACGGCCGTGTTTTTATCGAGCGGATGTCGCACAGCGAGGCCAAGCCGATCGTGGTGATGATCACGGCGAATGGGAGTGTCGAGACGGTGGTGGAGTGCATGCGCTCGGGGGCTTTTGACTATGTGACGAAGCCATTTTCCATGACCCAGATCGATCTGGTGATGAAAAAGGCATCGGAGTTTCAGCGCGCGGTGAAGGTGACGGATTTCCTGAATCGGGACAGCATCTCGCGGCGGGAAATCATCGGGAAAAGCCCGGTGGTCGTTCGCTTGAAAGAGCTCATCCAAAGGGTCGGCCGCACGAATGCCACGGTGATGATCAGTGGCGAAAATGGCACCGGCAAGGAGTTGGTCGCGAATGAAATTTTCCTCAATAGCCAGCGACTGAATAAGCCCTTCATCAAGGTCAACTGCGCGGCGATTTCCGAGACTTTGATCGAAAGCGAGTTTTTCGGTCACGAGAAGGGATCCTTTACTGGAGCCACCGACCAGCGCGATGGGCGTTTTGAATTAGCCGATGGCGGCACGATCCTGCTGGATGAGATCAGCGAAATCTCGCTCGGGCTGCAGGCCAAGTTGCTGCGTGTTTTGCAAGAGCGGGAATTCGAGCGGGTGGGGGGAAACAAAACCATCAAGGTCGATGTTCGCGTTCTCGCCACGACGAACCGGGATTTGTTTAAGGCGGTGCAGAAGGGGGATTTTCGCGAGGATCTTTACTACCGACTCAATGTCTTTCCCATTCAAGTGCCGCCCCTCCGTGATCGGACCGGGGATGTCGAGTTACTCGCCACGCATTTTCTTGAACGCTTCTCGCGGGAGCATGGAATCAAGACGGCTGGATTTTCACCCGATGGCATGGCGGGGTTGGTCGCCCATAATTGGCCCGGCAATGTGCGTGAACTCCAAAATGTCGTGGAGCGCGCGGCGATTTTGACGGAGGAGGGCACGCCCATCACGGCAGACTTGATGGGTTTGGCCTCGCCGATCTCTGCGAGCGCGCCGACTGCTGGATCTGGGCAGGCCACCAACGGATCCGCTGCGAACTCGAATGGGATCGCCGCGTCAGGGGATGTGGTGCCTCTCCATGAGATGGAAAAGCGGGCCATTATCCAAGCGCTTCAACAAACCAATGGCAATCGCACTCAAGCCGCCGAGATGCTGCAGATCAGCATTCGCACCCTCCGCAACAAGCTCGCGGAATACCGGGAGTCCGGGGTGGAGTTGGAGACGCTCACCTAAGGTCTATCCCTCCGCTCGGGGATGCTTCTTGCCAGAGGCAGGGTGAGTTTGGATTCTGATTTGATGAACTCAGAGAACCCGGCATATCCAATCTCGAAATGAAGCATGGGTGACTTGGGTTTTCATGTTTCTGCTTTAACCGGACCAAGTGTAAAAACGGTTCTATAAATCCAAGAGGATTTGGGCGGCTCTCGGGCTTTTGATATTGCTTATCTGGGCGGTGCAGCGACCTGTTCTTTCCGAGTTCGTGGCCTTCACAACCGAAGTCCTCTGCGCTCGGCGCGGGGTGGAATTTCATGCGGACTCGGTGAAGGCCGGGTTGTTCGAGCCCATCGTGATTCGCGGGGCGGTGCTGAGTGTGCGGACGAAGAAAAACCCCTCTCAAAGCACCGTCGAAGTCGAAACGATCAAGCTCGATTGGCAAAATCCGCTCACTTGGTTTTCCGAACGCGGGCGATGGGTTCATGGCATCGAGATCAGCCAACCGGTTGTGTTCATTGATTTTCGCCGGGAGGAAAACGGCCGAGTTTCTGACTATGCCATGAGGCCGCTCGAACTCCTCGCGGCGTTCACAGCGATGGGGGGTGCTTGGCCTCAAAAAATCACTATGGAAAATGCCGCTATCGAGTTGATGAGCGATTCGACCCGGTTGGTGCTGGATGGGGCGCGACTCTCTCTTGGAGAGAGCGAGACGGGATTTTTTTCACTCGATTCGCTGACCATTCAAAGCAATCGGTTCGAGCGGGTTTTTGGACCGCTCTCTGCTCAGGCGGCGTGGGATGGAACGAGGATTTCGGTGGCAGGGCTGGAGATTTTGCCGGGCGAGCTAATGAATGAAGTCTCTTGTGAACTGCCGATCGGGGCGGAGCCTTCGCTGTCCTTCAATGGTCGATTTTTTGGCGGCACGATTCGTGGAGATTGGTTTTTCCAGCGAGGAGAGGGCGGGCCATTTTGGGATTTCGCGGCGATTTGCTCGCATGTGAATCTGGAGGAGATTCCGAGCCTCTTAGGCCTGGGAGACAAGATGCATGGGATTCTCTCCGAGGGCCGTTTCACTTATCGCGGCGAGCCGAATCGCCCGGCTGATGCCGAAGCGTCGCTCCGCGTGCTTGCCAAAGATTTTCGCTGGAATGACCGAGGTTGGGAGTCGCTGGAGGTCGGCGCGAGCCTCATTCACCGCCGCTTATTCGTTTCCAATTTCGACCTTCGGCAAAAGGAGAACAAAGCCTCACTGAACGGGGAAATTTCCCTCGCCGAGGGATGGGCGAAAATCACTAAGGCTCCGTTCCTGCTGAATCTCCGGGCCAACATCAAGGAACTCGGATCGATGGCCATCCTTACCGGTCCGGGCATCGAGGAAATCAACGGCGAACTCGAGGCCAACGGATCCCTGAGCGGACGGTTGGGGAGTCTGGATGGTTTCGTCGGGATCAAAGCCAAGGGCATCGAATTTCGTGGAGCCACGGTGGACCAAGCCACGCTAGAAATTCTCTTTCGCAAAAAAACAGCCGAGATCGTGAAGTGCGAGATGACTTCGCGGGATGACAAGCTGCATGCCACGGGAAGTATCGGCATTTCCTCTCCTCATCCCTACAGCGCCTCGCTTGATGCCTCACTGAGCGACCTCGCTACCTGGTTGCGTCCATTTCCAAAGCTCGGCGGTGGAGTGGTCTCGAGCGGTGCCTTGAAAGTCGTTTGGAAAGGCGAGGGGAGCACGAAAGGGCAATCTGGTGAGTTCCAGACGAGCCTCTCGAAATTTGTAACCACCTACACTCCGGTCGGACTAACGGGGCAATTTGCCGGGACCTACTCGCCGGAAAATATCCATTTCTCCAAGGCGCTTCTTGAGAATGGCAACCTCCGGATGCAATCCCGGATTACACTCTCCTCGTTAGGCTTGAATTTTGAAGACCTCCAACTGAACGCGAACGAAAAAACTCTCCTTCACGGAAAGGCATTCCTGCCCCTGAACCCCTTCACGATTTCCGCGCAGACCGATTGGAAATCTGCGATACTTGCAAGCCATGCGACCTATTTGGAAGCCACCACGCCCGGCGAGTTGGCAGTCGAGGACTTGGTGAAACTGGCCGGTCAGAATTGGCCGATTCGCGGTTTCCTGAAAATGCAACTCGAAGCCTACGGCCCCGCCGAGGAAATCACGGGCAAGCTCTCGCTCGATGCCCGCGAAGTCTTCTTCGGAAAATATCCCGCAACGAATTCCTCCAATCTGCGCGTCACCGTGAATACCTCGGCGGGTCGAGCAACATTGGAAGGGGAGGTTTTGAATCCGAGCATGAATCCGCTTCGCCTCACGGCATCATTTCCATTGGCACTCCAAAAAAGCAGCGAGGGGAGTATGCAGTGGATTCCCAGGGATGCTTCCATTCAGGCGTTACTGGATTTTCCTCGCGCGGATTTGGCGTTGCTCCGCCCATTTCTCTCCAACCTGCAAGACCTCTCGGGCGAACTCTCCGGAAGATTAAATATCACCGGTTCGCTCAATGATCCGAAGGCGGATGGCTCGATGGAAATCCGCAATGCCTCGTTTCATCTTGGATCCCTGGGTGCGTCTGCTGAATTCGTCACCGGACAACTTCAAATCGAGAATTCCTCACTCCAAATTAAAAGCCTCGCTGGTGAAATCGAGCCCGGTCGTTTCGAGCTTTCCGGCGTCTGTCATTTTCCAGCGCCATGGAAGCCCAATTGGAATCTGACTCTGCGCGGCGAAAGAATCCCTGTCCTCGTGGACAGTCTTTCGACACTCCTTCTCGAAGGGGAGTTGCAGGCGAGTGGCAGGGACGAATCGGGCAGCATCAGCGGAAAAATGTCGCTTTATAGATTCCGTGGTTCGCCGCCAGATCGAGGTGCTTCCGCTATTTTCTGCGACGGGCTCACCAAGCCTGGGCTTGGAGTCCCAAGCAGCAAACATCCAAAACCTCGCGCCTTATCCGAATTGGTCGATCCAACTCAAAATCAGAGGCGAAGATCCGATCCGGCTAACGAGCCAAAATCTCACCAGCTCGATTTTTCCAGACTTGGCCATTTTGGGAACAGTGGAGCGTCCCATTCCCGTGGGAACAATTTCCGTGGTGGGTTTGGAGTTAAAAACTCCCGGGGGACCTCTTTTCAGCGAGCGTTCGGAAATTTGTTTTTTTTCCGACCAGCCATGGCAACCGTTTGTTTACGCACGAGCCACGGGATTTTTTGCAGGATCCATTGTGGAGGCAACGGCCTTTGGCCCACTCTCGGAGGGGAAATGGCGCCTCCGCTCGATGGATTCAGATCCGCTGTTGCCTCAGACCGTCACGATGCTCCTGCGAGGGGACACCCCGGCACTTTTGATGCCTGCTGGTTTGTTGGGTCCTTCCGAGTTTTTCCTGTTAGCTAAAAATCAAACATCCTCCCCACAACCCGTGGCGCTGCGCATCGAAGACCAAACACTCGTCGGCGGCGGAATGAGATTTCAGGACAGCATGGATTTCAGTCTTCGCGGGGCGCTTTTGCCGACAGGCAGCTTCGAGCAGGGATTTCAGTGGCGCTGGATTCCTGCATTTTGAGAGCCGTCGAATTTGATTTGGAGCGCAAGGCGGCGGGCTGATAAGGGCTAGTTGTGTTCAAAAAACTGCTCAATTATTTCGGTGCGCTCCGCGAGAAGCTTTTGAATTTGCAGGACGCTCCGCATGCCTTGGCGGGCGGGGTGGCGATTGGGATGTTCATTGGTTTCACGCCGCTCTTCGGGTTGAAAACTCTCCTCTGCCTGGGTCTCGCATTCGTCCTGCGATGCAATCCGATCGCCGCAGTGATTTCGGTGTCCTTGCACGATGTGGTGACGCCCTTTTGGCCAGTGATTCTGGAGGCGGAATACAAAATCGGCTGGGAGTTTCTTCACTGGCTTCATGAGTCGCCTCCGGAGGTTCAGTCGATGCATTTTCACATTCAAGATGTGATGAAATGGACGACTTTCTTTACGATCGGATTGCCACTCCTCGTGGGGGCGATGTTTCTTTCCATCCCCGCAGCGTTTATTGCCTATTTTCTGACTCTGCCTATTTTCCGCCGCCGCGAGCAGCGACGGCAGACTTGAGGTTCAATCAATCCCACAAGCGGTCCAAACCTCGCTTCACGCAGGAGAAGAGATGGTCGATTTCCTCGCGGGTGATGATGAGTGGTGGAGCCATGGCGATCAGCGTGCGAATGCCTCGAACAATCGATCCTTCTTCGCGAATCAGCCCTGAAGCACGAACGCCAATCGTAGGTTCCGAAGCCAATCCGGCACGGCCCGAGCGAGGAATGACTTCCAGTGCGCCAATCAAGCCGTAGCCGCGGACTTCGCTGACCGCGGGATGGGCTGCAAATTCGTGGAGTTTTTGTTGGAAATAGGGGCCGGTGTCATCGCGCACGCGCTCGACGAGACCAAGGGATTCGATGGTTTCCAAATTGGCCAAAGCAGCTGCGGCGCTGGAGGGATGGGCTGAATAGGTGTAGCCGTGGGCGAAATACCCGGCTGAGAAAATCGTCTCGGAAATTTCGTCGCTCACCATCGTTGCGCCAAGAGGCAGGTAGCCGCTGGTGATTCCCTTGGCCAGCGTGATGATGTCGGGATCGAGATTCCAGAGATTGCTCGCAAACCAATGTCCCAAGCGACCGAAGGCCGTGATGACTTCGTCCGCCACGAACAGGATATTATTTTTGCGGAGCAGGTCTCTCAACTCCGCCAAATATCCCGGGGGTGGGGGAATGACTCCGCCGGCTCCCTGGATAGGCTCAACAAACATCGCTGCGATGGTATTGGCACCCTCGCGCTGGATCGTTTTGGCTGTTTCCTCGAGGCACCACTTGCCATAAGCCTCAGGGTCGAGTGGCGATTGAACGGCGTAGGGATGCGGCCCGGGGACATGGATAAAACCAGGCAGCGGCAAGTCGAAGGGTTCGTAGCAGATGGGCAGGCCGGTCATGCTCGAGGCGGCGAGGGTCACGCCGTGGTAGGAAAAGGAGCGGGAGAGAATCTTGCATTTCCCAGACTGGCCGCGTGTGTGGTGATAGGAGCGGATGATTTTCAATGCGCTCTCGTTGGCCTCCGATCCGGAATTCGAAAAGATCGTGCGGTTCAGGCGGGCGGGGGATTTTTTTGCAAGAAACTCGGCGACGCGCACTGGAGGCTCTGTCGTCGTGTTGAAAAACGACGGGTAGTAGGGGAGTTGACGCATTTGCCGGTGCACGGCTTCGACAATCGCGGCGCAGTTGTAGCCGACATTCACGCACCACAGACCGGCCAAACCATCCAGGAGGCGGCGGTCGTCCTGATCGATCAGAAAACATCCATCCCCGGACTTAATGAGTTGCGTCCCGGACTTGTGCATGTCGGAGTGATGCGTGAAGGGATGGAGGTGGAATTGACGATCCAGTTCACGCAGTTCTGAAGTGGAAGGGTCGTGATTCATGAGAAAATTTATAACACTATTGGGCCCGTTGCGCCATCTTGGAGACAATTCGGATTCGACTTGAGCTGGGGTGGGTGGCACTTTCTTTGGATGAAGTTTGTCGACCAAATCCGCGTTCATGCCAAAGCCGGCGATGGCGGCAACGGGTGCTGTAGTTTTCGCAGGGAAAAATTCATCCCGCATGGGGGACCGGATGGTGGGGATGGCGGACGGGGCGGGGATATCCTTCTCGTTGCAGATCATGATACCGCCAGCTTGGTCGCTCTGTTTTTTGAACCCCTGATCCGCTCCAAGCGCGGGGCCCATGGCAAGGGAAAGGATAAACTCGGCCGGAGCGCCGAACACACGATCGTGAAAGTCCCGATCGGCACAGTGATTTATCGGGCTGGTCAAGACCAGCGGGACGAGGTCGAGGAGGAACCCATCGCGGACCTCTCCGAGTCGGGCCAGAGTTTTTTGCTTTGCACAGGGGGTGACGGCGGCAAAGGGAATACCCATTTCAAATCCTCCACAAACCGAGTGCCTCGGCAGCACACCAAAGGATATCCGGGCGAGGAGGGATGGTTCCTCATGGAGCTTCGCACGATTGCCGATGTGGGGCTCGTAGGCTACCCAAACGCTGGCAAATCCACACTCTTACGGGCGATTTCCGCCGCGAAGCCGAAAACAGCGGCTTATCCCTTTACGACATTGCATCCTCTTGTGGGAGTGATTGATCTGCCGGAATATAACCGCGCCACCATGGCCGACATCCCAGGCTTGATCGAGGGCGCCCATGAAAACCGTGGTCTTGGCCACGAATTCCTACGGCATATCGTTCGTTGCAAATCGCTTTTCTATGTTTTGGATATGGCGGGAAGCGAGGAGCGGCACCCCATTGATGACTATCAAAATCTCCGCAAGGAATTGAGGCTCTACGACCCGACCTTGGTGGCAAAGCCCTCGTGCATCATCGCTAATAAGATGGATATGCCTACGGCAGCCGAAAATCTGAAAGCCTTCAAAACCCGCTTTCCCAAGCTCCATGTCATCCCAGTGTGCGCTGAACTCAGTGAGGGCATCGACGATATCAAACAATACATTGATAAACAGGTTTTAAAATAGGGTTTCTACACTTTGTAGAAACGCTGAAATTTTCGGGAAATCGCAGGAGTTTATCGAGCTCATCTCCAATTTAGCTCGGTAGTCGATACTCATTCCATTAGCCGCTTGCTTTTGGACTTCTGATTGTAGCGCAGGCGTCTCGCCTGTGTGGGTAGGTCTTTCGATTGCAGGCAAGACATCCGCACTACAATAAAACCTCCGAAAGTCGATTTTCCGAGAGAGTTTGGTATCAAGCGTCGTTTTCAAAGTTTGATTTCAATATTTCTGGGCCTCCTCCGAAAAACCACCCAGACGCCAACTGCCGGCGGCAAGCTGCATTTTAATTATCGAGCACTGGTTCGCTCCCTTGTGAACAACTCCTCGGCCTGTCTCCGAAAGTCCCTGAGATTTTCAAGAGGGCTCATTTATCCCAAACTTGTTCACATGGCCTCAATTGAGTGTCTCGTTTATGGATAAATATAACTTCCGATAATGCATGTAGAGGGTAATATAAATATAGGCAAATGATTCTGGGATCAATTCCCGCTTAAAAAAATTCCGCAGATGGTTTTACTTGCGCTTCGATGAATCCTTCTGCCGCAAGAAGGCAGCGGCTAGATCGGCGGCGCTTCGGATGGAGTCATCCTCAATAACCGGGTCTTCAAAGCCTCGAGCGCCATATTTTGCCTTATCGGTCTGCTCCGCGAGCTTTTTGGTGATCCCACGAATCCGCTGGCCAAGAGTTGAAGCCAGTCCGATTAAAAGAATAACGGCAGGCAAATTGTGGGTATTCAGGTATTCCTCCAGCTTTTCCCGCGAAATGGACCAGTATTGAGATGGCTCAGAAGCCACAACCGAGCAAATGGCGGTGCTTGGATCAAAAATATCAACCTCCCCAATCCAATCGCCAGGGAAAATCGGTCCAAGAACATCGTGGGAACCATCGTATTCTCTGCGGGCTTCAAATCGTCCACTGATGACGCAAAAGAGTTTCCCGTGTGGTTTGCCCTGTTTAATGAGAACGCCACCTGCGGGAAGCAAGTCAAACGCCCCGTATGAAGCCAAGATGGCACGATCTTCGTCAGGAAGGTTGGCAATGATGCCGGCGGCAGGAAGTGAATTATCCATGAATATCAATTAAAAGAACCTGCATTATGGGAAATTGGACCCTGACTGCAGGCTGAGAGTTTTTCTAATACCATGTATGGGGTGCTTTCATCAATAGTTGAATTGGGCAGTAGGGTGCTTTGTGAGTTCAATCTTGGCCGTCTTTCCAGCACGGGTTCATCCCCCACCCTAATAAAAAAGTCCGAGCGGCCCCGCCACATCGGAGCCGCCCGGTTTCTCACAACCGCTCTTTGATTTCAAAGAGACGGATTAATTTTACTTAAAATACGAGCCCGGTTAGGAAGCCGAGCACGGCGGCGTTTGCGACTTCCTCGGTGCCGTTCGGGCGCGAAAAGTATTGGAAGAAGAAGGGCTGCACATACGACCAGCCGTTCAGTTGGAAACGGTAGCCACCTTCGAGCACGGCGGTGTAGGAGCGCGAGGGGTTATAAACATCGCCCTGATACGCTCCGTAGCCGAGAGAGATCATGGTGATATCCGTGTTGCGGCCGGGAATGAGGCCCGTGTAAACTAGCCCCGTCTGGAAGTAGAACGGGTAGAGTTAGTTGTTTGAGCGGGCATAGCAAGGGCAAGTAACGGGGTGTTCATGGTGATAACGTAGTGACTTTTTGTAGGGGGTCCAATGATAAAAATGATTTCTTATTGTTAAGATTAGGCAACAGACGGGCATTTGGCTTTTTCCCAAAAGAACCAGCCCCATCCGAAACTTAATCGAATGGGGCTGATTGTATAGGATTCCGAAAAACGGATTCGGATTATCGAGCCGGTTTTAGAAGTAGAACCTAACCGCTCCGAACAAGGTCATTTGATTGAAGGAGCCTTTGTTCGCAAGGTCCATGTGGGAATACTCAAGCCCGCCCATGAGCTTCAGCTTGTCCTTGTAGATGTAGTAGTTCACACCACCGTAAAGGGCGTGGTAGTTGTTACCCTTGGATGTTGGAAGATCACTTGCGCGGCGCTCATAGCGGCTCTGCAGGCTCACTCCATTATCATCGTTGCTGACAAGGTATTGATATCTTGCAACAAGCTCAATTTGCTCGGTCAACTTGTATGACGGAAGCAGGATCACGCCGAAGAGGTCCGCTTGGCTATCCTCACCGATTGCCATGACAAGGTCAGAATCGAAGCTGAGCTTCTTGTCCAAGAACTTGCCAGAGTAGCTCAATGCCGATGTGTAAGCATAGGGCTTAGTCGCATTTGTTGGCGCATCCGTGTTACCAACGAGGAATGAGTTGTCGTAGCGGAGTTTGTGGTTCTTGTTGAACTCATACCCGATGCCGGAATAGATCACCGATCCCCCGTCGAAGGTTGGATACGCCCAGTCGTCATCCCGTGTCGCTGTGTAAACGCCAGCACCATAGGTGAATTTTCCATCCTTGGTGAACCCGTCGGAGATTTTGCCATTGGCGATCACGCCACCGAGTTTATTCGGAATTGCTGTGTTGATAAAATCCGAGCGCTCGATCGTGATGATTTCTTTCGACGATGTGCGCCACTCATTTGTGATTGGCACTTTCGTTAAGCCGACTTCCACATTGAACTCATCGAGTGGTTTCCATTTCAACCCGAAGCCTTCGTAGTCTTGCACGAAGCGGTTAGTTGATGTGTAGGGGGCCTCGAAGTTCAAGTTTAAATCGATGTAGGCTTCAAACGACTTCAAGAATTTCACTTTGCCGCCGATGCGCTGGCGGCGGTTCTGCCATCCTGGACCAGCATCACCTTTGTTTGAGTTCACGTGCCAGATCTGGCCTTGGTAACGACCGGTTAAGGCGACCTCTTGAATCCATGGGTTTTTCTTGTCTTTGTAAAGAACGGGCAGCGACCACAAGGTATCGAATGCCTTGTTCAATGAAAAACCATCATCTTCAACGATGACTGTTTCATTTGCCTCGACGACCTCCTTAACTGGAGAACCCGGGCCCGAGTTTTGCGCTACGGCATGGCCGGTAGTCAGTCCGACAATGCAAAGCGCGGTTGCAGTTTTAATGTTGTTGAGCAGGATTTGTTTTTTCATGCGGCGGCAGTGATAGGCATTCAAAAAAAGACTTCCACAATTTGATTGTTACAATTCCGTAACCAACCCGCAAAACGAGGCGGGAAGCGGATTCGAGGATCAATTATAGGAACTCTTGAAAGCAATTTTGACCCGCTCGGTAATCGCGTGATGCGCGTTGCCTCAATCAAAAAAGACACCGTAGCGGAGGTTTATTCACAAACGCCCGGAGGGCGAGGTAGCGGCAGTCCGAGCCCCGAGGGAAAGAGCTCGGGCGCTGGCGCCAAGTCAGAGCTACCGGTTTGTGAGCAAACCGGGCGCGCAGTTTTCTTTCTATGTCCTCGCGCTACGTGAAGGGATCGAGTTTGGCGAGTTTCTTTTCTAGACGAGCGATTTGTCCGGGATCGCCATCCTTGCACGCTTTGAGCCGCTCAAACGGTGTCATTGGCTCGTCGTAAGCACGCCGCCTGCGGCTGCCGCGAACCTCCACCCGGATCAATTTCATGACCGGGCAGAAGAAGTTTCGGAACCAGCCCCTTTCGTTCGCGTAAAGCTCGTTGAGCGCCTTGGCAACCTCCGCTCCTTCGAGCCGCCCGTAGCCGATGAGCTCGTGCGCACATGGGTGCGGTTTTTCTGCTCCACCCGGGCGTTGTCGTTCTTGCGATAGGCCCGCGAGCGCGTGAAGGCCACTGGCTTCTCCCGCTTTTGAAAGTAATCGACCAGATGCCAATTCAAAAACTCGCCTCCGTTATCAGTGTCGAATCCCAGGATGGCGAACGGCAGGCTCGCCTCAATGTCGGCGATCTGTTGACGCACCGCTTCCTGGCCCCGGTTGGACACCGCCCGTGTTTCCGTCCATTGCGTGTGGACATCGCTCGCCGTCACGCTCCAGCAATGCTCCCCGCTCAAGCTCCCTCCGCAGTGGGCGACGGTGTCAGCCTCCAGAAAACCAGGTCCCGCCGCATCCCAATGCTCGGTGCGCACCGGAATCTGCGAACGCAGCAGGCTGCCGGGACGCGTGGCGCTTCGACACTTTCCATACCGGAACCGGCTCGATGCCAGCAATCGGTCGATCGTGGCCGCGCTGACCTTCAGCACCCGCTTGCGCAAAGCCAATTCCAGCTTCTCGTGACGCCGCTCGTAATACGGCAACCAAAGCCTCACCGTCGGCTTCATGCGCTTTCCGCAGGGTTGATCGGCAGCCAGCCAGATGACCTGCAACACTTTCTTTTCCATCTTTCCGTATCGGGGCTTCGAACCTCCTCGCCGCTTGCCTTCCTCCCCGGCGATCGGCCTGCTGCCCGCCAACACCTTCATCGCATATTTGCGCTCGTAACCGCACAATGAACATATCTCGTCCAGCAATCGTCCGCGCCCTTCTTTCCCGCGGTTGCCGTATTTTTCCCGCGCTCTTTCCAACACCTCTCGACGACTTTTCGAACTCATTTTTGAAGACATCCACCCACGGTGTCTTTTTCATTGAGGCATCACCTCTCTCTGCCCACTTATTCACAGACACCGCCGGTGTCTTTTCATTCGACTCAATGCGTGATGTTACAAGTTCGTAACACTCGCATTTCCGCCTAGTCGCATTCAAAATCTCCTGACTACTTTCCCAGCCCTTATGAGAAAACAAATCCTACTCCTATCCACATTGACCCTTCTCGCCGCCTCCGCGCGTGCTGAGAAACTTCAGGTGGATCCTGCCATCACAGCATATGCCCCCGTCAGCGGCGTGAGCGGAAACCTCAACTCGATCGGCTCTGACACGCTGAACAACCTCATGACCCTTTGGGCCGAGGGTTTCAAAAAAACCTACCCGAATGTGAACATCCAAGTCGAAGGCAAGGGCTCGTCCACCGCGCCTCCGGCTTTGATCGAAGGCACCGCCCAACTCGGGCCGATGAGCCGCCCGATGAAGAGTTCCGAGATCGACCAGTTTGAGAAAAAATTCGGCTACAAGCCTACGGAAGTTCCCGTGGCCGTCGACGCGCTCGCGGTTTTTGTAAACAAGGACAACCCGATCAAAGGTCTCACCATGGCCCAAGTGGATGGCATTTTCTCCAGCTCCCGCAAGAGTGGTTCCGAGAACATCTCGACCTGGGGCCAAGTCGGCCTTAAAGGCGACTGGGCCGCCAAAACCATCTCGATTTTTGGCCGCAACAGCGCTTCGGGCACCTACGGATTCTTCAAAGACGAAGCACTCCAGAAAGGCGACTTCAAACCGACCGTCAAAGAGCAACCCGGCTCGTCCGCCGTGGTTCAAGGCATCGCCACCGATCTCGGCGCCATCGGCTACTCGGGCATCGGCTACAAAACCTCGGATGTCCACACCGTCGCCCTTGGCGAAAAGTCTGACGATTTGGTCGAACCCAGCTACGAGAATTGCGTGAACGGCGAATACCCGCTCGCCCGCTTCCTCTATGTCTATCTGAACAAAAAGCCCGGCACCGCGCTTGATCCGCTCACCAGCGAGTTCCTCAAATTCGTTCTTTCGAAAGAAGGCCAAGAGGTCGTGGTGAAGGACGGCTACTTCCCACTGCCAAAACAAGCGGTTAAGGAAACTCTCGAAAACCTCTCGAAGTAAAAATCACACATCCGTCGCCGGGAACCCCCACCCGGCGGCAAAACCCAAAAACGCGGCTCCGGCCGCGTTTTTTATTTAAGAAGACGAGGTCATTGTCTGACTTTTGATGACTCCCGCAAGCAGCTCATGCCTTAACTGATCAACAGCAGACGCGGGGAATCTCCGGACTGGGTCAGCGGAGCGCGATGAACACACGGCGGGACGGGGCTGTCCGGGTAGTCGGTGGCAATGCGCCAGAGATTGAAAAGCCCGAAAGAAAACGGCTGCGCGCCAGATTTCGGGGCGTAGTGCAGGTCGTAGAAATGCTCGGCCAGATACTCGCGAAAGCCGGCCCCCTCCCCTCCACCAAAGGCCGCGAGCAGAGCCTCCCGAGTTTCAGGGAGATCGATTCGTTTACAGGAATCCTCGTGGCGCAGACCCTCGCTCGGCGGGCCATAGTAGGTGCAAAGATAGGTCGTCGCTTCGATAGGCGCGCTATCGGCGTGAAACGAAAAGACATCTGTCGCCACCACGCCGGGGTCCTCATCGCAAGGGTAGCCGTAGATGCAGTTCAGTGCCGGATCGAGGGCGCGATCGCGAAGGAGTTGCCAGTCGGCAAGCATCTGCTCGACGGCCAAGCGGCCTGCTGGGCTGAGCCGCAGCGCACGCAATCGCTCCGCGTCCAGAGCCATGATTGGCTCGCCATCGCCATCACCCAGCGCTACGGCTACCTCAGCATAGTCACCAGGGAGGGTGCGTTCCCAGCAAAGGGCATTGACGCCAGAGTGGAATGGCGTGCCCGCCAACTCGGCAAAGCTGTGCACACGCCGCACGCGTGGGTAGTCGGTTGGCAGAGTGAAGGGAGTCATAGGCAAAAGTCCGGAAATCCGATGAGTCAGAATGATGACTTTGGTTGCGATTTAGTGCAGCGCCATTTTGGTGGCTGTGGAGGAGTCCATGCGGCCGCTGGGGCTGATTCCTTGGGCGACTTGCCACTCCTTCAAAGCAGCAACAAATGCGGGGCTGGGCATTCCGTTGTGCGGACCGGCGTAGAATCCGCCAGCGGCGAGAATTTGCTGAATTTGACGCAGGGTTTCGACCTGGAAATTCGCCTCGGCTCGCGCGAACGGACCACCAGCAAAAAACCGCCCGATGGTGTTGTAATCGGGAGCAGGCGCCGGGCGATCCACACCGAGCTTGGCGAGGGTTTGATGGTTAAGTTCGCCGGTGACCTTCAGGTTTTGGGCGAGTTGGAACCGCCGAATTGCGGCGTTCGTCATGCTGCCTGAGGCCCCGTCAACCTTGCCTTTGTAATAACCCAGAGCTTGGAGTTTTTTTTGAACTAAGCGGATCGATTCGTCTGCACGGACATCAACCACAGGAAGAAAAACCATGGCGAGGACTGCCACAGCAAGGTGGTGAACACAACGAGGCCGGTTCCGCATGAAGCCGATTCTTCACGGCCTGCGTCGAAAATCAAGAGACCCATCTTGATCGGTATTGCCGAAGTGGGCGGCAGAGGCTAAAAATCCGACCTGATTTTAAAACCCATGCGCAAAAAAATTATCGCCGCCAACTGGAAGATGAACATGACCGTCGCCGAAACGGTCAGCTACCTCGAGAGCTTCCGCACCAATGTCGAAGCCGTGAACGGAGTCGAAATCGTGATTGCCCCGCCCTTCACCGCCATCGCCAAACTCTCCGAACTCCTCGGTGGCTCCCAAAAAATCAGCCTTGGCGCGCAGAATATGTATTTCGAAATGTCGGGCGCCTTCACCGGCGAAATCAGCCCCGCCATGCTGCGCGAGCTTTTCGTCCGCTTCGTGATCCTGGGCCACAGCGAACGCCGCCAGATTTTCGGCGAGACCGACGCGCTGATTAACAAAAAAATCCACACCGCCCTCGCCTGTGGTCTCAAGCCGATCGTCTGTGTCGGCGAGACCCTCGAAGAGCGCGATGCAGGTCGCGAAACTGAAATTCTCACCACCCAGCTCCGAGGCAGTCTAGCCGGCGTGCCTGCAGAAAAAATCTCCAGCATCGTCGTCGCCTATGAACCCGTCTGGGCCATCGGAACCGGCCGCAATGCCACCCCGGAGCAGGCCCAGGATGCCCACGCCCATGTCCGCAAAGTTCTCGCAGAAATCTCCGATGCGGAAACCGCGAATAAAGTCCGAATTCAATACGGCGGCAGCGTGAAACCCGCCAATGCAGCCGTCCTCCTCAGCCAACCTGACATCGATGGCGCCCTCGTCGGCGGCGCCAGCCTCGAAGCCCACGGCTTCTCCGAAATCGTCAAAGCCGCCGTCGGCAAGTAAATCCCCCCCCTTTCCGCGATCCAGCAAGTGATCCCGCCGACTCGCTCGAGCGGACGCAGTTTTTTTTGCGCCAAATTCCCTGACGGTAAAAACACTCGCAAGAAAAGCGAATAAAGCCTCACGCCTGAAGCGAGCGGTTTTTTCGTGGGAGAGAATTGGGGAAGTGGCTCCTGAGGTAGGACTCGAACCTACGACCAATCGGTTAACAGCCGACCGCTCTACCACTGAGCTACTCAG
>ERZ889217.711-NODE-711-length-19096-cov-31.471824_pt1 | contig 19096 bp, 22 predicted proteins | sample MGYA00521098_ERZ889217 | MGnify/ENA primary metagenome ERZ889217 (study PRJEB32303, sample SAMEA104408613) | aquatic metagenome | biome: Brackish water; feature: Pelagic; material: water | place: Baltic Sea | collected 2014-06-10T22:04:00 | depth 2,362 m ... | reverse complement strand
AATGGGCGATTAGCACAGTGGTAGCGCACTTCCTTCACACGGAAGGGGTCACTGGTTCAAATCCAGTATCGCCCACTTAATAATATTAAGTTTTTAAAATATCTAAATTAGTTTATATTCTTATCATTTATCTAATTTTGTTGACAATTTACGATTTTGCGTCAAAGTGTAGCTTGATTTGAGCGCTTGCTTGCACGCCCCTGAACTGCCAACCGAACCCGGCGGCCTAGCTGCTTTTGGATCGCGTTTGCGTGGCGCGCGCTTGGCTAAGAACCTGAATGTAGAAGATTTGGCTGCAAAGCTTTGCATGCGCCCTGAGCAGATTGCAGCTTTAGAAGCTGGCGATCGCCAGCAATGGCCTGAAGACGCTTTTGCTATTGCGCAGGTGCGCAGGCTTGCAACCAGCCTTGGCCTTGAGGCCGATCTTCTCGTAAGCGAATTGCGGATTTTGTTGCAGCAAGTGCCAGATGTAATGCCCAGCGCGGCTGCCATTGCTGTGATGGGGGCCTCTAGCAAACGAACCATTAACACGCCAAACAGGGAAGAAGGCACGAAGAATTGGATCACTGCTTCCACTAAGCCCAAAACCAAGATAATTACTCTTACTCTTACTCTTACTCTTACTTTGCTTGCCGGTTTTGCCTTGCTAATTGGCCTTGGTAGCATTGGCTTCCAGCAACTAATTGGTAAAAAACAACCAATTAAAATTCAAGCAAGAGTTCAAAAAATACCTACCCCAGCCCCAACAAACAAGAATCTGCGTTTGATTGCAAATCAAACTGCGTGGCTAGCAGTGCGTGAGTTGGATGGCAAAAAACTTATTTTTGAAGGCAAATTCAAAGGTACAAGAGTTTTTGCCTTGGGCAAAGGTCTTGAGGTGCGCTCAGGCAGGCCCGATCTAGTGCAAGTGCAGTTTGGTGCTGCAGCTGCTAAACCTTTGGGTCGAATTGAAGTTATTGAATGGGTGAAATTTATGCCGCCCCGCTAATTAATCCACAACTTAGGCTGTAGCCGCCGCTATCGGTAAATGCAGCCGCACAACTTTCCAAACTCCAAAGTTCCAAACTGAGATCTTCTGTGGTGTTGCAAGGTTGCAGTTTTAAATTAAAATTGCCTCCAATACAACTGGCTTCAAAAGCTGCAATTACCGCCTCCGGCCTGCGATTCATGGCTGCGGCAAGGCGCAGCAATAAAGAAAGTGTTTCCACAATCCGCCTTTGATCGCGATCCAATAGCAACCAGCTTTCATGGCGTTTTTTGGGCAGGCTGCGGCGATGATACCTAGCTAGAGAAGCAATTAACAATTGCTCACTTTGAGAATATCCAAGGAGTTCGCCATTATTTATCAAATACCACGAATGCTTGTGATAACCACTGGTGTTTATGTGCAGCCCGCAATTGTGCAGCATTGCCGCCGCCCACAAAAGCTCGCGCTGCTGCTCAGAAAAATCATGAAAACTGCCTTTTGTTTGATCAAAAAGCGTTATTGCATTTGCAGCTACCCGTTCAACACGACCCCCATCAACCCCAAATTTGCGTGCTTGATGCCACACCGTGCGTTCACGAATTTCACTTTGGTAAGCGAAACGATCAACAATCAAGCCATGGCGCAGCATCCAATCAACGATCAAGCCCTCCCTTAAAGCTCGATCACTCACCTCAAATTGTTTTGCTCCAAGCAAAGCCATCGCCGTTTGCAACACCAGTAATCCGGGCACAAGAATTTCGGCGCGCCTTTCATTAATGCCGGTTAGTTCTTTGCGTTGCAGGGGCGTGAGCGGCAAAATCCGCTCCACCAGGCCATCTAATTCGGTTTTGCTCACAACTTTGCCGTGCAAACGGGCTGAATTGCGAGCTGATTCAGCTTCCAGCAGCGCCGCCACTGCCATTGCTGTGCCACTGGTGGCAACCATCACAGGCGTTTCACCCGGATTCAAACGACGCAGCACCTTGTCTACCGATGGTTCTAAGGAGCCCTGGATAAAAGCCCTAAGAAAATCAACCCGCTCCCGATCTAGCGGTTCTCGTTTCACAAAATCCCGCTGCAAGCGCACAGCCCCCACCCGGGCGCTGGTAAGTGCACGGGCTTCTTTGGCATCCGCTAAAACCAATTCGGTTGAACCGCCGCCGATATCAAGAATTAGGTGGGGGCTATCGCTGAAATCCTTGCCAGAAAGAACCCCTAAATAAATTAGGCGCGCTTCTTCTGTGCCACTAATCACTTCAAGATTTAGGCCCAGCGATTCCCTTAATTCGGCAAGAAAGGCAAGGCCATTAGGTGCCTCTCGCATGGCACTCGTGGCCACGCCAACAATTTCTTCCACGCCATGGCTGCGGGCTAGTTCGCGGCAATGGCGCAGAGCAAGCCGGGTGCGCTCCATTGCTGCAACCGTTAGTTCTCCGCTATCAACGTCCCGTTCCCCCAGTCTGGTGGTGGATTTTTCTGCCACCAACACCGAAAAACTGCACAGCAGGGGGTCTACCTCCGCTATCACTAGGTGGGTGGAATTAGTGCCTAGATCAATGGCTGCCACCCGCCGCATCCCGTTCAGCACAGCTGTGTTTTGTGCTGTCAATTCAGGATCCCCTAGAGCCGTGGCACACTCTCGCATCGCAGCACTGCTCACAGTGGCTTCACCCCCTAAAAAGCGCACCTGGCCCGCCTGGCTGGAATTGCTGCGTTGGCAAAAGCCAAGCGGACGCTTGATTTTGTTATTGCCAGCCGGCTGGAGTTTTTGGCTGGAGCAGCCTCAGCCCAATGCACTACTGCTTTTACTTGTGATGTTTGGCGGCCTTGCTGTAAGCGGAGCGGGATGCATCGCCAACGATCTTTGGGATCGCAAGATTGATGCCCAGGTGGCACGCACCCGCAGCAGGCCATTGGCAAGGGGCGCTTTAGATACAAATTTTGCGCTCTCTTTACTACTGATTTGCCTTGCTATCGCCCTTGCAGTGGTGCTTGCCCTGCCGAATCGCCTGCTATGCCTTTGCTTGGCCGTGATCAGCCTGCCTTTGGTGCTGATTTATCCCTCCGCGAAGCGATGGTTTGGTTTCCCCCAATTGCTTTTGGCCTTTTGTTGGGGTTTTGCTGTGCTGATCCCCTGGGCCGCCGCGCGGGGCAGCCTTAGCGGTGGCTGGCCCCTTTGGGGCTGCTGGGGCGCCACTATTTTCTGGACATTTGGCTTTGACACGGTTTATGCGCTGGCCGATCGCCCCGATGATCAAAGGCTTGGCGTGCGCAGCAGTGCCCTTAGCCTCGGCTCCCATGTGGTGCCAGTGGTGGGGTTTTGTTATGCCGCTACCTGGTTGCTGCTGCTTGGAGCGGGGCTTGCTGCAGGGCTCGGGGCGGGTTTTATTGCACTAGCTCTTGTAGCAGCGGTGGGTTTTGCTAGGGAATGGTTGTTATTGCGCCGCGATGAAGCAATGGGATCTCTACAAAGTGGCAAACATTTTCAACGGCAGGTGCTGCTGGGGGCCCTACTGCTTTTTGCCCTGATCATCGGCAGATATTAATAATGAAGGCTCGCATCGTTGCCCCCAGTTCAAAACTTGGTGAATTAAATAATTTGCAAACGGGCCTTGAGCTGCTTGCTAGCTGGGGCATTCGCTTAGAGCTGCCCCAAATTAGTGATCGCAGTTGGGGATACCTAGCTGGCAGCGATCAAGAAAGACTGGCGGATTTTGATGGCAGCGCTGATCTATGGGCTTGCGCCCGAGGCGGATGGGGGGCAGCGCGTCTATTAGAACTGAATTGGCAGCCGCCTCAAGGCCTACTGCTGGGCTTCTCAGACATTACGAGCTTGCTTTGGGCAATGCAGCTGAAGCGCTTTTCCGGCATAAATCAAGGCGCCCTCCAAGGCGCCCTCCATGGCCCCCTCGTAACAACCCTGGCGGCTGAACCAACCTGGAGCCAAGAACGGCTGCGGCGGCTGCTGCTTGGCGACGCTGTTCCAGCGCTTCAAGGGATCCCATGGGGTGGGGGCATTGCTGAAGGTCCGTTGCTGGTGGCAAACCTCACTGTTGCCACCCACCTGCTCGGCACCCCGTGGTGTCCGGATCTAGCAGGGGCTGTGTTGATCCTCGAAGACGTAGGGGAAGCTCCGTACCGCATAGATCGCATGCTCACCCATTGGCGACTTTGCGGAGCCCTCCAAAAATTAGCCGCAATCGGTTTTGGAAGTTTTAGTGATTGCGGTGAAGGTGATGCTGCAGAGCAGGTGCTGCAAGAACGCACCGCCAACCTCGGCATACCGCGCTTGACGGGCTTACCTGTGGGCCACGGCAGCGGCAATGCCGTGTTGCCCCTGGGGAAAATCGCCCGCCTTGATGGCGATAGAGGAGTGCTAAGCCTGGCGCCTTTTTAGTAAGGCTGAAGCCAACTCCAAATCCAAGGGGGTGGTGATTTTTAAATTTGCACTACTGGCCTCCAGCACCCGCACCGGCAGGCCCAAGCGTTCAAAAAGCGCTGCATCGTCTGTTACTTGCCAACCTTCGGCAGCAGCCCTTTGATGGGCGGCTCTAAGGGCCGGCAAGGCAAAGCCCTGGGGGGTTTGAGCCCCCCAAAGCTGTGAACGCTCTGGGGTATTACGGATATACCCCTCGCTATCAACCTGCTTAATCGTGTCTGTTACTGGCACTGCCGCAATTAAGGCCTCTCCGCTTTGCTGTAAAGCCAAGGCACAACGATTAAAAAGGTCTGGTTCCACCAGGCAACGGGCCCCGTCGTGAATAAGCACGTAAGCCGCTTCCTTTGGTAATGCGGCAAGGCCCAAGGCAACAGATGCCTGGCGCGTGCTGCCCCCTTGCACCCATTCCACCGGTTTTAAAGGCTTCAGGCTGGCCAGAATCATGTGGATCTCCTGGCGATCTTGCTCTTGGCCAACCACTGCAAGCCAGGTAATTTGTTCACTTTGCAAGGCCGCTTCCAAGGTCCAGGCCAGTAAGGGCCTGCCTTCTAGAGGTATCAGCAACTTGTTGCGATGGTGGCCCATGCGCCGGCCACTGCCAGCAGCAACGATCAGCAGGTGCAAACGTTTTGGATTCAACTCCATACAATTCGACCATCTCACTAACAGGGCTGGCTCGTTTCTGCTGATGCGTGTGTTGTTTCTGATTCCTGGCGGCGCTGAAGCTCAGCTCCAGGCCCTGCCCATGGCAGCGGCACTGGCAGAGGGGGTGTCTGCTCAACTGCAGGTGGCTTGCCCTGCAGCCATGGCACCGCTTTGGAAGTTGCTGCCAGCTGTGGAAAAGGTGTTGCCCTTTGGTTTTGATGCGAGTGTTTCCCTAGCGGATTGGACCAACCTGTTGGGTTGCGTTAGGGAGCCTGATTTTCAAGCCTGCATCAACCTTGCTTCCAGTTGGCGTTTTGATTTACTACTTGGCCTAAGCCATATCCCTGTGCGGGTTTCAAGTAAAGGCTTAGAAGCTTTTCTTACCCCTTTAGGTATTAACGCCAAACCAACTAATTACCGCCTCAAGTTGCCCCCAAAAGCCCTGGCTGATGCCCAAGCGCAATTTCCAGAAGGCAACGGTCCACTACTGCTACTAGCTCCTTCCAAAGACAACAACGATTGGCCGCAAAGCAATTGGCAAGATTTACAAAATCATGTGCAAAAACAATTACCAGAAGCGCGTATTCATCGGCTTTCAACTACAAATATCATTGAGCAAGCCGCTCAAGTAGCAAGTGCAGATGTGCTTGTGAGCAACAATCCAGCAGTAACGCTTTTAGCTGGTTTAACCGGTATCACCCTGGTGGATTTAGACCATCTTCGTGGTGAACAGCCGTTGAGCGCATTAACCCCAACAGCTGTTTTAAAAGCTCTTGGCATGGCTTAAAAAAAATGGCGTCTTTTCTAGGGAGGCGCCAACGGATGCAACGGCGCCTAAACCCTTTTCTGAATACTCCATTGCTGCCGCTTGGAATGGTGGTGATCGGTGGTGCTTGCGGTTACCGCCTCAGTGAAGGTTGGGATTGGGGGGATTGCTTTTGGCAGGTGGCAATTACCCTTACCACCGTTGGTTATGGCGATCAAACCGTAGTAAGCCCAGCTGGCCGCTGGGTAACGGTGCTGATGTTGCTCGGCGGCATCGTTGTGGTACAGCAAACCTTGCAATGGCTGCTTAGCCTTCAGGAAAGTGGTTATTTTCAGCGACGCCGGCGCTGGCAACGGATGCAAGAACTTCAACGCATGTGCAACCACGTAATTGTTTGCGGCTACGGCCGCATCGGTCGTGAAATCGCCGCACAACTCAGCGCCGAAAATGTGGCTGTTTTAGTGATCGAAACCGATCCGGAAAGAATTGCCGAGGCCCGAAATCGCAATTTGGAAGTGCTTAATAGTGATGCCACCTTGGATGAAACATTGCAGGAAGCAGGTATTCAGCACTGCAGAGCACTTGTGGCAGCTCTACCAAGCAATGCCGCCAATCTTTATGTGGTGTTAAGCGCCCGTGGTTTATTTCCCAATTGCCGTTTGATTGCCCGAGCAGATAGCGGTGAAGCAGAACGCAAATTGAGACAGGCCGGTGCTGACGCAGTGGTTTCGCCTTACATCGCCGGCGGGCGAATCATGGCCGCCACAGCCCTACGCCCCCTTGCCCTCAATTTCCTTGATCTTTTGGCGGGTTCCAATTGCGAAGTGGAGGAATTTCAACTCAGCGATAACCCCCAATTAGCCCATGCCGTGATGGGTCGTAGCTTGATCGAGCTAGACCTTGGCAGACGCACGGGTGGGGCTTTGGTTTTAGCAATCCAGGGTTCAGATGGTTTACTTGCGAACCCCAGTGGTAACACCACCTTGAGCCTCGGCCAGCGCCTTGTGGTGATGGGTAGCCCAAAACAATTAGCAGCCCTCGAACTAATTTTGGGCTCCGCTTTACAAACCTGCAGTGCAGTGCAGGGCTAAGCGCACCCTTACGATCGCGCCAGTTTCGCTGCAACCATGAGCCAAGCCCACTCCCCCCTATTGGGCAAAATCGCGCTTGTTACAGGTGGTAGCAGAGGGATCGGCAGGGCCGTGGCACTTGAGCTAGCGGCCGCAGGTGCCACCATCGCAATTAATTACGCCAGCTCCGCCGCTGCTGCTACTGCCGTGGTGGCAGAAATCACAGCTCAAGGGGGCAAGGCCTTTGCTTTGCAGGCAGATGTAAGCAATGAAGCAGAAGTGATCGCCCTTGTTGATGGGGTAATCGAGCGCGGCGGCAGTATTGATGTGTTGATTAATAACGCCGGCATCACGCGCGACGGGTTGCTGATGCGAATGAAAACAAGCGATTGGCAAGCGGTAATCGATCTAAATCTCACCGGTGTATTTCTTTGCACCAGAGCTGTTACGAGGCCGATGCTTAAGCAAAAAAGTGGGCGAATTGTGAATATCACCTCCGTGGTGGGCTTGATGGGAAATGCAGGCCAAGCAAATTACGCCGCAGCCAAGGCGGGGGTGATTGGTTTTACCCGCAGCACTGCGAGGGAACTTGCCAGCAGGGGGATAACCGTAAATGCCGTTGCACCAGGTTTTATCGCCACCGATATGACTAAGGATCTACAAGCAGAAGCCTTATTGGCCGCAATCCCTTTGGGGCGATATGGAGAAGCGGCTGAAGTGGCTGGAGCCGTGAGATTTTTAGCAGCCGATCCAGCCGCCGCTTACATCACGGGGCAGGTAATGCAGGTGGATGGGGGGATGTTGATGGGGTAACGTCCGCACCCAACTGCTGGCGCAATAGGCGGATCCTTTGCAGCAATTTCAAACGACGCCCCCTAGCTGTGAGGGTAAGGGTGATCCGCAAAGGTATGTATATGAGCGCCATTAGCAAGCCCAAGGCCGCCAACACCAGGAACGTCATCGGAAAATATCACTGTTATCAATTTTAATTGGCAAAATCCGAATAGGTGAATAATCAGCCTTTTATTTTTGCCACATAACTTGCCACCTGTAGATCAACGCCTGTGATAGCAGTGCCCACCACCACCGCATCAGCACCTTCAGCTAATGCACGGCTTGCCTCCGCAGCGCTCGCAATGCCGCCTTCGCAGATAAGGCCCGTAGTAGCTGGCAACTGCTGCCTTAAAGGTTTCAACAGATCCCAGGCCGGTGGCCGCTCAGCAGCGGTGGCTTCGGTGTAGCCATAAAGGGTGGTACCCACCCATTGGCAACCCAAAGCAGCTGCAATTAAGCCATTACTCAAACAATCAACATCAGCCATCAAAGGTGCCTTCAGTTCATTTTGTGCCCTTTGCACTAACGCCGCCAACTCCTGCCCCCCAGGCCGGTAGCGAGCAGTGGCATCAATTGCAATCACGTCTGCTCCAGCAGACCACACCTCTTGGATCTCTCTCCAGCCTGGGGTTATATAAACAGCACTATCTGGAAAGCTGCGTTTCCACAAGCCGATGATCAAAGCTTTAGGGCAGCGGCGGCGCACAGCACCAATATGTTCTGGGCTTTCAAGCCTTACGCCAATTGCCCCATTGCGCAAACTGGCTTCTGCCATAGCAGCAATTACATCGGGATCACGCATGGGCGAACCTTCCGGTGCCTGCACCGAAACGATCAAACTACGGGGCAGCAGTAATGGAGCCGAAAGGTTTTTTGAGCTCATGGCAGTTCAGCTGGCTTGACGCAAAGGGCCATCCCAACTGGGTAGCCAACCTCGCAGCCGCCGCGCAACTTCGCTTTTTGCTTTGATTTCAAGAGGAGGTTGCTGGGGTATCTCTACCTCACTTAATTCTTCTTGAATCAATTCTTCTTGAATGAAATCTTGTCCGATGATTTCTTCCTCAAGAATTTCTTCAGCAACTTCTGCTTGAGTAGCTTCATCTTGAATGAATTCTTCTTGAATGAATTTTTCTTGAGTGAATTCTGTATGAATAATTTCTACTTTAATGATTTCTTTTGGTAATAATTGAAGCTGCCAAAAGGTTGCTATCTCCTCCGTGGAGGCCAATTTGCGAATCAATATCTGTAGTGCCTTTGGCCCTTGGCGATGGGCGTAGCGTTCGCTTAAAAGCCTCAAGGCAGCCTCATCTTTTTCAGCCAGGGCAAGTTTTAATGCCTCCAGCTCTTTGCGAGCTCGGGCGGAGGCGGAAAGAGGATGGGCAACCACGGCGTTAGCTCAATTTCCGGTCTAACAAAGGCCGGATGGACAAAAACAAGCCGGCGGACAAAACCAGAAGCAACAGCAGGCATTGGGCGGCGGTGAGAGCTCCGTAGGGAGCCTCGAGCACTACCGCATCAAAAGCAAACTGGCCTAGGTAAGCCGCGCGGATCGGTTCAATCGCGAAGGTAAGGGGATTTAGGGCTGCAAGCCAGCCCAACCAGCCAGGCATGTAGCTGATCGGGGCCAAAGCAGTGCTTGCAAATAGCAACGGCAAGTTGGCAACAAAAATTACTGCAATCAATTCGATATGGCCGGGCAAAGCAAAAGCCAGAGCCAAACTCAATGCAGTAACCGCCGCCACCAGTAGCAGCAGGGTGCCGATCACCACCAGCAAACCTGCCCCCCCGGGCCAGCCATAACCCAATCCCCAGGCGGCAGCCATGATCGCCAAACTTTGCACCAAGCTAAGGCTCGTGATGTAGAGCACAGAAGCAAGCACAATTGAATAACGCGAGCGCAATGGCGCCACAAGTAAACGATTTAAAAAGCCAAATTCCCGATCAAACATCACTGGCAAGCCTGCATTTAAGGCCGCGCTGAATGCGGTGAATACAATTACCCCAGCCCCTAAAAATTTGCCGTAGCTACCACCACCAGGAAATAAACCCATCGGTGCCTTGGCAAATAAAGCGCCAAAGAGCACCAGCCAAATCAAGGGTTGCAAAATTCCCGCCACCAAAGTGGAGGGGCGCCGTTTTAGTTGCAGAAACAGTCGCTTGCTTAGAGCAAGGGTTTCCTGACTAATTTCAGCAATTGCAGATGGGGCAGACACGGGAAAAAAGAAAATGATGGGAGTAGATAGAAAGCAAACGAAAATGCAACCGGATTAACGCATCGCCTGTTTCTTTTCCGCCTTGGAATCACGGCTCGAAATGGCTGCTAATTCAGCGTCCATCAAGGTACGGCCGGTGGCCTGCAGGTAAACGTCGTCGAGGCTGGGACGACTTTGGGCTAACGAAAACACAGGTACCTGGGCATGTTCCAGCTGCTGCCTTAGTTGAAGCAGGGCTTCTGAGCCTTGGCCCTCGAGCACAAAATTAATGGCGTGGCCCTGGGCGCGATTGATTAACACCTGGCTTACGCCAAGTAAGCCCTGAATTATTTGCTGTACCCGTTGGGCCTCTTGTTGGCTGGCAAATTCACGCACCCGCAAAGTGATGCGATCACCGCCAAGCTGTTGCTTTAGTTGCTCAGGGGTTCCCTCAGCGATCACACAACCGCGATCCAAAATCGCTAAACGATCAGCCAAGGCATCCACCTCTTCTAAGTAATGACTGCTCAATAAAATTGTGGTTCCTTGCTGCCGCAATTGTTGTAAAACATCCCAAAGTGCCGCCCTGCTTTCAATATCAAGGCCAACTGTGGGTTCATCCAACACCAACACCGCAGGATCATGTAGCAAGCCGCAGGCCAGATCCAAGCGCCTACGCATACCGCCTGAATAACTGCCGCAACGGCGATCCAACCATTCCTCCATTCCTAGTAACGCCGAGAGGGCCGCGATGCGATCCCGCGATCTAGCAGCGCTTAGGTGATAAAGACTGCCCTGCAGTTCGAGGAGCTCCCTGCCGGTAAGGATTTTGTCGATTGCCACCTCTTGGGCCACATATCCCAACTGAGCCCTTGCCCCGCGAGGATCAGCCAGAGCATCCAGCCCGGCGATAAAAACCCGTCCCTGATCAGGCGCTAATAGGGTGCAAAGGATACGTAGAGCTGTGGTTTTACCGGCGCCATTTGGGCCGAGCAAACCATATAAACATCCCTTTGGCACCTCAAGAGAAAACCCCTCAAGAGCGCTAACGCTGCCATAGCGTTTATAGATTTTCTCGAGATTGATCACTGGAAACTATGAAAGAAACTGCTTAGCTGCAAATTGAAATCACTTGCTGTTGATGTTCTAGCTAGTAGTAACAACAAGCAGATGCCAAATAGATAAAGAATCGACCATCTGAACATCCCCTTTGCCTTCTGTCGATCAAATGGATCTTGCTGTAGCTGCTGAGCCATTTGCAGCAAACGGCCGTTAAAAGGCAAAACCATCAGGCCATAAAACAGTCCTCCGCTGGGAAGGATAAATACGCCCAGAAAACTCACTGCAATGGTGGCCCAGGCATAGCGAATGATCGCGTTTCCTGTCACTACAGGGCCCTTCACCACAGGCAACATCGGAATTCCCACCGAGCGGTAGTCGTCTTCTAATAAAAGTGCAAGGGCCCAGAAATGAGCTGGGGTCCAAAGCATTACCAAGGCAAATAACCACCAACCACCAAGGCCAATATGACCGGTGGCAGCTGCGGCACCAACAAGGGGCGGAATAGCGCCAGCCACCCCACCGATCACGATGTTTTGAGTGGTGCGTGGTTTTAACACCACGGTGTAAAGCAGCACGTAGCTGCACAGCCCCAATAAAGACAAAGCTGCCGCTAAGCAATTCACCCCCATCACCAAAAGCAATCCAGCACTGCAAGCAAGCGCTACCGCGATATAAAAAGCATTACCGGCACTCAAGCGCCCCGAAGGCAAAGCTCTACCGCTGGTGCGGGCCATGCGGCCATCAAGCTGCTCCTCCCATAGGCAATTGAGCACTCCTGCCGCTGCTGCTGCAAGAGCTCCGCCTCCAAGGGTGCAGGCCAATCTCGGAATAGGAATCGGCCAGCTTTCCGTTAGTGCCATGCCACCAAGGGTGGTGGCAAGCAAAAGTGGAATTAGCCGCGGTTTAGCAATTTCTAACCAGGGCGGTAATTTCAACCGTGATCGGCTGGGAACCACCTGCTCACGGCTAGTGAGGGGAACAGCGATAGCAACAGCTTCAGCCACGGGAAAACTCCACTGAGGAACTTGGTCTTAAGGCAAAAGCAGCAGCTGGCAGGGTTGCCACAAGCAAAGCTGCCAGTAACTGATGGGCAACGGTTACGAGAGGTTCAGATAACGAAAGTTTCAAGGTGAGCACTCCAAGCACCACTTGGCAGGCCGCTAGGGCTCCTGCTGCCACTCCAAGGCGCCTGGCAATGGGAGGGCATGGAAAGGCCAAAAGCAAAATCGCCAAAAGAGCGCAGCAACTTGCAGCTGGTGTGGCAAGGCTGCGGTGGGCGGAAAGCCAGGCACAACCTTCAGCTACGCGCAAACAGCGGCCAGAGGCCCATTGGGTTGCCATCAACCCACCTGCAACGCATTGGCCAAACACAAGCGAACCAGCCACAGCAGAAAGTAAAAAAGCCCCGCGAGGCCTCGGACCCGCCACCGGAGGCCGCAACAATTGAGCTATTGCACTGAGAAGCGCCACCAGCAGAAGCGCAGTGGCCAGATGGGCAGTAACGATGTCGAAACGGAGTAATTGAGTAACAGTGAGGGCTCCAAGTGCCCCTTGGGCTGCCACCAGCAGAAGAGCTACTCCGCTCAACCAAGGGAGCCAGCGAGGATTATCACGACGATTCAAAATCGATGAAACCAGTAATAAAACGAGGCCAATTCCCACAAGAAAAGCATCAAGGCGATGAAACCATTCAAGAAAAACTTGAAGGTTCATCTGCCTACTGGGCAAAAGGCTGCCGTAGCAAAGGGGCCAATCGGGGCATGCCAACCCGGCTTCCATAACCCTTGTGGCACCACCCACAACAACTAAAGCCACAAGGGCCACCACCAGCTGCCTGCACAACCGCAAGGGGTTTAAAGACGGCAATTCAAATGGGCTCAAGTTCAACCGTGTCGCGGTGCCCCACAGGGCTTGCTTTAAACGCTAGCGATCCCAAGCAGTGGAGAGCCTTAAGCAAGTATTGGGATCTTGCCTTCGTGAGGTTTTCAGCATTTAAAAGAAAACTTTCTTTTTTCGGTCGTTGTAGGTGGGGGCAAACTGCATAGGGTTAATACTCAGCTTTTAAATAAAAGCGCCAATGCGCATTCCCTCTGCGATCATTACCTCTGTAGCAGGCATGCTTCTTGTGCTTGCCGGGTTTTGGGCCGCAAATTACTCAGATTTATTACCGGAAAGTGCCAGCCTCAATGCCCCGGTATACGACGAATTATTCAAGGTATTACTGGCAATAGGCACAGTGCTTTTGCTCGGTATGACAGGGCTTGTGGTTTACAGCTTGGTGCGTTTTCGCAGGAAGGATGGCGACACCCTCGATGGGCCTGCGATTGAGGGAAATCTTTCCCTCGAACTCTTTTGGACCGTAATTCCAGCAGTTGTGGTGCTGTTTATCGGCATCTACAGCTACGACATCTACGACCGGATGGGCGGCATGGCAGATCTGAACGGCCATGAAGCAATGCATCCCAATGAACAACTTGCTTCCGTTCGCACAAGCAACCAAAAAGATAGTGAACGCATTTGGGGTGGAATCGCTCCTACTGGTAATGCTGATGTGTTGCCGGTGGAAGTTACGGCCCTGCAATTTGCTTTCATATTTCATTATCCAAAACAAAACATCACCAGTGGTGAATTACACGTACCCACAGGGCAGATGGTTGAATTACGCATGAAAGCAAATGATGTTATTCATGCTTTCTGGGTGCCTCAATTTCGTATCAAGCAAGACATAATCCCCGGGCAAACCACAATGCTTAGTTTCACTGCAACTAAAACGGGCGACTACCCAATAGTTTGCGCTGAATTATGTGGCCCTTATCACGGCGGAATGCGATCCCACGTGGTGGTGCAAGACCCCGGCGGCTTTGATGCCTGGATTGAAAAAAATTCTCCCCCAACCCTTTCATGACAATCGCTCTACCCCCTCTGCAGAGCCCGGAGGCCCACGAAAGCCTTCAACCCACAAATTGGCTGCGCTACTTCAGCTTTAGCCTCGATCATAAAGTTATCGGGCTTCAATATATTGTTTGCGGTTTTCTTTTCTATTTTGTTGGTGGTGCCCTCGCCGGTGTTATCAGAACAGAACTTGCTACACCAATATCTGATTTTGTTACTAGAGAAACCTATAACCAAGTGCTTACTTTGCACGGCACTATTATGATATTTCTCTGGATCGTGCCAGTTGTTAATGGAGGTTTTGGTAATTATCTAATTCCTTTTTATGTGGGCGCCCGTGATATGGCTTTCCCACGCCTAAATGCCGTTGCCTTTTGGATGATCCCCCCTGCAGGCTTATTACTTATCAGCAGTTATTTTATTGGCGGAGCGGCACAATCTGGCTGGACAGCCTACCCACCACTAAGCCTCACAACCCCAGCAATGGGACAAATAATATGGATAGTGAGCGTTTTACTACTTGGCGGCAGTTCAATATTTGGTGGCATTAATTTCATTGCCACGATATTAAAATTTCGTCAGCCAGGTTTAAAATTATTGCAAATGCCTATGTATTGCTGGGCAATGCTCGGTACCAGTATTTTAGTTGTGCTATCAACCCCGGTACTTGCTGGCACTTTAATACTTTTAAGCATGGATATTGTTGCCCATACTGGATTTTTCAATCCATCTCAAGGTGGCAATGTGGTTGTATATCAGCACTTGTTTTGGTTTTATTCTCATCCAGCTGTTTATATAATGGTGTTGCCAGCATTTGGTTTAGTGAGTGAGATTCTACCAATACACGCTCGAAAACCATTATTTGGTTACGTAACAATGGTTTATTCAATACTTGCGATTGTAGTGCTTGGTTTAGTTGTTTGGGCTCATCATATGTTCACAAGTGGCACCCCGCCTTGGATGAGATTGTTTTTCACAATCGCCACCGCTTTTATCGCCGTGCCAACCGGGATTAAATTCTTCAACTGGATCGCCACCATCTGGCAAGGTCGAATTGCTCTCAATAGCGCGATGTTGTTTTCGTGCGCTTTTATTCTTCAATTTGTATTCGGTGGTATCACAGGAGTAGCTCTTGCCCAGGTGCCATTTGATGTGCATGTGCATGATACTTATTTTGTTGTTGCGCATTTTCACTACATTGTTTACGGAGGGACAGTATTTGTAATATTTGCATCAATCTATCATTGGTATCCGAAATTTACTGGTCGTATGCATAACGAACATCTGGGTAGGTTGCACTTAGTTTTAACTGTTATCGGCTTCAACCTTTGTTTTGGCCCTCAGCATTGGCTTGGTTTAAATGGCATGCCGAGGCGCGTTGCTGAATATGATCCACAATTTACTTTTATGAATCAACTCAGCAGCGTTGGAGCTTTATTAATGGCGATTAGCACTATTCCTTTCCTAATTAATGTAATCGGCAGCATTTGGTGGGGCGCTGAAGCTGGGGATAATCCTTGGCGCGCCCTAACGCCCGAATGGCTTACAAGTTCTCCTCCGCCCGTTGAGAACTGGAAAGGAGCTGCCCCATTGGTGCATGAACCCTATGGTTATGGCACCGAACCGGGGCTTGTTGATCTAAAAGTGGCCACTGGTAGTGATCTTTGGAGGAATTCCTAATGACAAGCACCCGCCCAGCTGTAGCTGTCAGCAGCACCGAAATTGAGCACGCAGCCAACGATCACAACTCAGGCCACGCGGAACACCCAGACCTACGCATGTTTGGTTTGGCTACTTTTTTAGTAGCCGACGGCATGACCTTCGCAGGTTTTTTTGCTGCTTACCTCACCTTCCGCGCTGTTAATCCATTACCTGAAGGTGCAATTTATGAGCTTGAACTGCTCTTGCCCACCATTAACACCGCCGTTTTAATCGCCAGCAGCTTCACCTTTCATCGGGCCACCAAGGAATTAATGAAAGGTGCGATGGGTGCCTGCCGCGGCTGGCTACTCACCACAGCCCTAATGGGCATCGCCTTTCTTGCTGGCCAAATGTATGAGTATTTCCATCTACCTTTCGGTCTTACAGACAACCTATTTGCCAGCACTTTCTATGCTCTCACTGGATTTCATGGCCTGCACGTAACGCTTGGGGCTTTGATGATTTTGATCGTGTGGGCTCAAGCTTCTCAACCTGGCTATTTCACCCCAGAAAAGCATTTTGGTATCGAAGCAGTGGAGCTTTATTGGCACTTCGTTGATGTGATTTGGGTAATTCTGTTCGGAATCCTTTATCTGCTTTGATAAATGCTTGCTTCAAAGGCATCATGCAGGTAAGAATCAAATGAGCTAGAGCTTTTATATGATTTCCACTGAACATCTAAGCGGCGAAGCCCTAATCAATAAGGCCCGAGATTTAAGCAGTAATAGCATTGATCAAATTGCTAAGGCCTGCGGATTTGTGGGGCCAGGCGGCAGGGTATTAAAAAAGGCTTTTCTTAAGGCATTAGTACAGGCCAAAGGCTTTGCTACTCCAGAGGTTGATAGCGATGGGTTTCGAGGCAGACATGCCGAATATCGCACCCGGGTGCATGGCAACGGCAATTTATTAGTGGGCCATGCCTACACCAAAAAGCTTGGCCTTGAACCAGGCCAAGAATGCAGCATTGAACTGCATGAAGAAACTGGCACCATTTGGTTGCGCCCCATTAATAGTGAGGGAACTGAAGCGGAAGAAATCAGCAATGCTGAATAGTTTTTAACTTAAGCTTGTTTTGATTTGTTATCGCCATGCAAGCAACTACCAAAGGCAATTAAATCAATCCCTGAGAAGAGAAAACTAATTCCCACCAATATTCCAAGTACCGATAATAAACCCCCAAATTTCATAGAAACAATTAAAGCGCCAAGTATCAAAGTAACAACTCCATTTGCTAATCCCCAACGCCAGCCGTTGATTTCTTGATGGCTGAGAGCTGCAGCGATCGCCACAACACCTTCAACAACAAACACAATCCCAATTGCAACACTAAGGGCTAATACCTGCGCTACAGCATCAACGGGTCCACTGGAAAACTGTTGCAGGATTGAAATACCTGCAATTAAAAACAAAGTGGAAACCACCAAGCGCCAAAATACCAACCAAGCTTTTAATTCGTTGCGGCGGCTTATGTTATTTATCCAACCAACAATACCGCCAACTAAGAAGGCGATACCCACCACAGCAGTAACACCAAAAGAAGCCACCACTGGAAATATCAGAGCTAAAAAGCCCAAAACAAGCAACAGGATGCCTTCAGCAATTGTGAAAGTTTTCAACATGGTTTGAGGCGATACCCACAAGTTTTACTTAGCTAAGCAGTCCAGCCGTTTTCCAGCAACCAGTGCTTATCAATGTTCACATCAGCGCGAGGTGATCGGAGTAGTTTTTCAACATATTTAGCCAAAAGATCTGCTTCAAGATTCACTAAATCGCCAACTTTTAAAAATTTAAGCGTGGTTTGCTCCCAGCTAACGGGTATCACCGCCATCCAGAAAGCATTGGCAACAGTGCCCGCCACGGTGAGGCTGATGCCATTCACAGCAATGCTGCCCTTTTCGCAGATATAGCGATCAAAGGCAGAATCCTGCCAAGCCAATTCCAAACGCCAGGAATTACCTTCCTGCTCAATTGCTCGCACCACTCCCAGACCATCCACATGGCCACTCACTAAATGGCCGCCAAGCCGATCACTTAGGGCTAAAGCTGGCTCCAGATTCACCCAAGCAGCACTTTTTGAACGTTGAGCCAAAGTAGATCTGGCAAGGGTTTCAGCGCTCACATCAGCTTCAAAACCATCGCTGAGCAGTTCACGAACCGTTAAGCAAACGCCGTCTACCGCAACGCTGTCGCCCCGTTTTAAAGGGGTTAAGCCATGGCCCTGCCACTGCACCCGTAAGGCGCCAGACAAGGGATAAAGCTGGCCGATGGCCTGCACTAATCCCGTAAACATCTTGTTGGGGGTGTGGGTGATTTGTGATCTAGCCATAATCATGGTGCCCACATCACCGTTGCCATGGTGGAAATGACGGTGGCTGGGATTGCCCTTGATGCCGCCAGTAGAAGCCCAATCGTGCTGCTGCGAGATCCTTCCGGCCGGCGCCAAGTGCCGATTTGGATCGATCAATCACAAGCTCAAAACATTGTTGCGGGGCTGCAAGAGCAGAGCCCCCACAGGCCCCTCAGCCACGACTTAATGGCAAATCTGATGGCCGTAGCAGGTTTAGAACTGGAACGGGTTGTTATCCACAGCATTGAGGCAAACACCTTTAGAGCCCTGCTTAAGGTGGTTGATCACAGTGGTGAAAACCACGAAATTGATTGCCGCCCCAGTGATGCGATCGCTCTTGCTTTGCGCACTGGCAGCAGCCTTTGGATGCTGGAAGAAGTGGTGAGTGATGCATCAATCCCGGTGGATGCAGAAGCTGATGCAGAAGAAATCGCCGATTTTCGTCGTTTTGTTGACGGCCTCAGCCCTGCTGAACTGATCCGCCAACAAGGCAGAGCCCAACCTGATCGAGATCCAGATAGCGATGGAGCTCCCCAGCAAAAATCCAGCTAACACCGCTAGCCGCCGAGCCTTTGGCAAGGGGCCAGCGGTATCCCTTTTCACCCTTGGCACCATGCGTGCCCTTGGGGCTGCAAGTGAGTTGCAGCAGGTGCTGGAAGCAGCTTTAGAGGTGGGGATAAATCACCTCGAAACAGCACCGGCCTACGGCAAAAGCGAGCACTACTTGGGTTTAGCACTTAGCCGCTTGGCGCTTAAACCCAAAGAGCTTGTGATTACGAGCAAAATCCTGCCAGGCCTTGCCTTAGTTGAGGCAAAACAGCAGTTGCAACGCAGCCTGGAGCGGCTGGGTATAACCCACCTAAATAATCTTGCCGTTCACGGAATCAACCAAAAGGAGCATTTGCAATGGGCCGTTGAAGGTGCTGGTGCTGAATTGCTGGAGTGGGCCTTAAGCGAAGGCTTAGTGGGGCAGGTGGGCTTCTCCAGCCACGGCAACCCGGCGCTGATAAAGGCAGCGATTGAGAGCGGTTTATTTAGTTTTGCAAACCTGCATTTGCATTTGTTTGATCCCCTACGGCTGCCGCTAGCCCAAATGGCGCTTGCTAGGGGCATGGGAGTGCTTGCAATTTCTCCGGCCGATAAGGGCGGGCAACTTTATGCGCCACCAGCATTGCTGCTGC
>ERZ889217.709-NODE-709-length-19106-cov-16.625689_pt1 | contig 19106 bp, 13 predicted proteins | sample MGYA00521098_ERZ889217 | MGnify/ENA primary metagenome ERZ889217 (study PRJEB32303, sample SAMEA104408613) | aquatic metagenome | biome: Brackish water; feature: Pelagic; material: water | place: Baltic Sea | collected 2014-06-10T22:04:00 | depth 2,362 m ... | reverse complement strand
CCCCCCCCCCTTCATTTCCCAATTTTTTGGGTTTTTTGCCCGGCGACCTTTTTCCGGGCGACCGGTGGTGCGCAGAGAAATGCCAGTGGCTGAGCCTTGACGCGTCACCTGAAGAGGCTATGCTTCATCTGTTTTATGAATGATACAAGGCGGTATCATTCTTTTTTTTCATCAGGGATGATCGCAACCGACCCGGCTTTTGGGCCGTTTTTCAGGTTTTCGTGAATCTCAAGTCCCTCAAGATTTTCTGCGACATCATCAGCCGGCGGAGTTTCTCCCGGGCGGCTGAGGACAACGGCATTTCCCAGTCGGGCGCGAGCCAGGTGGTCGGGCAACTCGAAAACCGGCTCGGGGTGCAACTGATCGAGCGATCCAAGCGGCCGCTGGTGCCTACTCGCGAGGGCAAGGTCTTTTTTGAAGGCTGCCGCAAATTGCTGGCTGCCTACGATGCCCTCGAGGATGAGGTTCGCACGCTGCATAACGAGGTGGCCGGCCGGGTGCGTGTAGCAGCGATCTATTCAGTTGGGCTGCACCATATGAGTAGTTACCTGCAGGAGTTTCGCACCCAACACCCCAAGGCCAACGTTCGGTTGGAATACCTGCATCCAGAACGGGTGCTTGAGTCGGTTGAAAATGGTGAGGCTGATCTCGGCATCGTGAGTTATCCCCGTAGCAACCGGTTGGTCGAGGCCGAGCCCTGGCGGGAGGAGGCAATGGTCATCGTTTGTGCTCCATCACATCCGCTGGCGGCGGCCGATGAGACTCCGCTTGCGGCGATCGCCGGACTGCCGATGGTGGGTTTTGACGCCGATCTCGTGATTCGTCACGAGATCGACCGCGTGCTCGATGTGCAGGGTGTCGAGGTCGACGTGGCGATGGAGTTTGACAACATCGAAACGATCAAGCGGGCCATCGAAATCGATGCCGGGATCGCCATCCTGCCCGAGCCGACGGTGCTCCGTGAGGTGGCCGCCGGCACGCTGGCCCGGGTGCGGATTGCCGACGCCGATGCGGCCCGCCTGCTCGTGCGACCCCTGGGCATCATTCGCAGTCGCAATCGTCAGTTGGCCCCCACGGCCCAGCGATTTCTCGATCTGCTCCGCGGTCATGCCGCCGATCTCGAAGATGTGCCCGCCGTCGCGGCCGCCGCCACCTGACCGCCCATCGCTCAACCAAAGCACCCCTGTAGCACGGATTCGTTTCTATGAACCGCCGACCCGGACTTCCTCCCGCCCAGGGACTCTACGATCCCGCCTACGAGCACGACGCCTGTGGCGTGGGCTTTGTGGTCAACATGTATGGTCGCAAGAGCCACCGTATCGTGCGGCAGGGGCTCGAGGTTTTGGAAAACCTCGCCCACCGCGGTGCTACCGGCTGCGACCCGCTGACGGGAGACGGGGCCGGAATCCTGATTCAGATGCCCCGCGAGTTCTTCGCTGCGGTCGCGCCGCAGGCCGGCCTCAAACTGCCGGCGCCGGGCGACTGGGCCGTAGGCAACGTGTTCCTACCTCCTTCCGAAGGCGACCGCGAGGCAGCGGAGGCCTTCTTCGAAAAGCTGTGCGCAGAGGAGGGGCTCGACTTTCTCGGCTGGCGGACGGTGCCGACCGACAGTTCCTTGATCGGAGGCACAGCCCGTGAGGTAGAGCCCCTGATCCGCCAAGCTTTCATCGGTCGGGACAAGGAGGTATCGCGGGAGCACTTTGAGTGGAAGCTGTTTGTGCTTCGGAAGCGATTTGGCATCGAGATCGGAGTGCTCGGCCTTTCCGAGCAGGCATTTATTTATGTCTGCTCGCTGTCGGCGAAAACAATCGTCTACAAGGGGCTGCTGCTCGCCGACCAGCTCAACAAGTACTACCCAGATCTTTCCGATCACAGATTGACCAGCGGCCTGGCCCTGGTGCATCAGCGTTACAGCACCAACACGTTCCCCACCTGGGATCTGGCCCACCCCTTCCGCTACATCGCCCACAACGGTGAGATCAACACCGTCCGCGGCAACATCAACTGGATGCACGCCCGCGAAAGCATGCTCGCCCATCCGGTGTATGGTCCCGATCTCGACAAGATCAAGCCGGTGATCCGCGAAGGCGGCAGCGATTCAGCCTGCTTCGACAACGCACTGGAACTGCTCGTGCTGGCCGGTCGGCCAATCGAAGAAGCGGTGAGCATGTGCATCCCAGAGCCGTGGAGTGGCCACGAAAGCATGCCCGATGACCTCAAGGCCTACTACGAGTACCAGGCCTGCCTGATGGAGCCTTGGGATGGCCCGGCGGCGGTGGCCTTCACCGACGGTGTGCGGATCGGGGCCACCCTCGACCGCAATGGGCTGCGCCCCGGCCGCTGGTGGCAGTTGAAGGACGGCCTGGTCGTGATGGCCAGCGAGGCTGGTGTGCTCCAACTCCAACCGGGCGACGTCGTGCGAAAGGGCCGGCTTCGTCCGGGGCGAATGTTCCTTGTCGATACGAAGGCGGGTCGGATCGTCGAAGACGAAGAAATCAAACGGAAGCTCGCTACAGCCAAGCCCTGGCGGGAATGGTTGGATGGCAACCAGGTCAGGCTCGATGACCTGGCCGAGCCGGCCGACCTGGCCGATATCACCAAATCGCGTGCAGTCGCCTCTGATGAGGTGCTTTCCGTCTCCGGTCATGGCGCGGCCGCCTTGGCCCATGCCGTGGATCCCTGGCGGGCGGCGGGCGTGGCCGGCGAGCGTTCGAGCCTGCTGGAACTCCAGCGTGCTCATGGCTACACGCTCGAAGATCTGCGGGTGATCCTCAGCCCGATGGCCACCGCCGGCGCAGAGCCGATTGGCTCGATGGGCAACGACACCCCACTGGCGGTACTCTCCAACCGACCACAACTCCTCGCGAACTACTTCAAACAGCTTTTCGCCCAGGTCACGAATCCCCCCCTGGACGCCATTCGGGAGGAGATCATCACCTCGATGATCACCACGATTGGTCGGGAGGGTAACCTGCTCGCGAGCACCCCTGAGCAGGCCCGGCTTCTACGCCTCGAGTCACCTGTCATCACCAACGCCCAGTGTGCCCGGATCAAGGCGCTCGGTGCGAGCACCGCAGCCGAACATCCCGGCCTGGCAGCCACAACCCTCTCCCTGCTGTTTCCCGCGGCGGAAGGGGTTGCGGGTCTGCGGCAGCGAATTGACGCCTTGCGGACGGAGGCTTCGGCGGCGATTGCGGCGGGGACCACGATCCTTGTGCTCTCCGATCGGGGTTCAACTCGCGAACTAGCCGCTGTGCCGTCGCTGCTGGCTACCGCGGCGGTGCATCATCACCTCGTCTGCGAGGGAAGCCGCACGATGTGTGGCCTGGTCGTGGAGACGGGCGAGGCCCGCGAGGTGCATCATTTCGCCACCCTGACCGGCTACGGCGCCGGTGCGGTCAATCCCTATCTCGCCTTCGCCACGATCGATCAGATGCAGGCTGAGCGGATGCTCGACCCGGAGATCCCGCGAGAGAAGTTCCACGCGAATTATGTCAAGGCAGCCACCAAAGGGCTGCTCAAGGTGATGAGCAAGATGGGCATCTCCACGCAGCAGAGCTATCGCGGAGCCCAGATCTTCGAAGCGGTCGGGCTGGAGCGATCGTTCGTCAACGAGTTTTTCACCAGGACGGCCAGCCGGATCGGTGGCATCGGACTGCCGGAAGTGGCGGAAGAGATGCTGCGGCGCCACGAGCATGCCTGGCCGCAGACCAACGTGCCGCAAACACTCGAGCTTGATGTGGGGGGAAGGTATTCCTGGCGACGTAAGGGCGAGGCCCACGTCTTCAATCCTGATGTCGTGGCCTCATTGCAACGGGCCACGCAGATCAACAGCCGGGAGGAATTCAAGAAGTTTCAGCGGTTAATCGACGAGCAGCAAACCAACCTGCTCACGCTCCGCGGTCTGCTCGACTTCAAGTGGGGCGAGCAGTCGGTCCCGCTCGACGAGGTTGAGCCCGCCAAGGAAATCGTAAGGCGGTTTGCGACCGGGGCGATGTCGTACGGATCGATCTCAAAGGAGGCCCACGAAACGCTCGCCGTGGCCATGAACCGGCTCGGCGGTTGGAGCAATACCGGTGAAGGGGGTGAAGACCCCGTCCGCTACCAACTCGAGCCCAACGGCGACAGCAAAAACTCAAAAATCAAGCAGGTGGCGAGCGGTCGGTTCGGCGTGACGAGCCTCTACCTGGTCAATGCCAAGGAATTGCAGATCAAGATGGCCCAGGGGGCCAAGCCGGGTGAAGGGGGCCAACTCCCAGGCCACAAAGTGGATCGGGAGATCGCTCGGATCCGGCATTCCACTCCAGGTGTGGGCCTGATCTCACCGCCGCCCCACCACGACATCTACTCGATCGAAGACCTGGCCCAACTCATCCATGATCTGAAAAATGCCAACCATCATGCTCGGATCAGCGTCAAGCTCGTGGCCGAGGTTGGCGTGGGCACGGTGGCGGCCGGGGTGTCGAAAGGCAAGGCTGATGTGGTGTTGATCTCCGGCCACGACGGGGGCACCGGCGCGAGTCCTCAAACCTCGATCATGCACGCTGGCCTGCCTTGGGAACTCGGCCTGGCGGAGGCCCATCAGGTGCTCGTGATGAACGACCTCCGCGGCCGGATCGTCGTCCAAACAGACGGCCAGATCCGCACCGCCAAGGACGTGGCCGTGGCCACGCTCCTCGGGGCAGAAGAATTTGGGATCGCCACCGCCTCGCTGGTGGTGATGGGCTGCATCATGATGCGTAAATGCCATCTGAACACCTGCCCGGTAGGCGTCGCCACCCAGGATCCCGAACTCCGCCGGCGGTTCGCCGGGCAGCCGGAGCATGTGGTGAACTACTTCTTTCTCCTGGCCGAAGAGCTGCGGGAGATCATGGCCAAGCTCGGCTTCCGCACGGTATCCGAGATGGTGGGCCGGGTGGACCGGCTCGATACCCGGGCCGCAATCGCTCACTGGAAGGCCAAGGGACTCGACTTTTCCACGATTCTCCACCGGCCGGAGATGCCGGCCCATGTGAAGACCCACTGCCAGGAATCGCAGGATCACGGAATCGCCGAGTCGCTCGACATGACGACGCTGCTTTCCCTTTGCAAGCCCGCCCTCGATGAGAAGCGGCCGGTGGAACTCAACCTCCCGATCCGCAACATCAACCGCACCGCGGGCACCATCCTCTCGAGCGAAGTGACCAGACGGTTCGGCGCCGGTGGCCTACCCGACGGCACGATCAAGCTCAACTTCCGTGGCTCGGCCGGCCAGAGCATTTTGGCCTTCGGGGTGCCGGGGGTGCAGGTCACCGTCGAGGGTGATGTCAACGACTACTGTGGCAAGGGGCTTTCGGGCGGGCGGATTGTCGTCCGGCCAGACCGCGATGCCAACTTCAAGGCCGAGGAGCAGGTGATTGCCGGCAATGTGGTGGCCTACGGGGCCACGGCAGGCGAGATCTACATCCGGGGCTTGTGTGGTGAGCGGTTCTTGGTGCGAAATTCGGGCGTGGAAGCGGTGGTGGAAGGCACGGGCGACCACGGCTGCGAATACATGACCGGCGGCCGCGCGGTGATCCTCGGCCCCACCGGTCGTAACTTCGCCGCCGGTATGAGCGGCGGCATCGCGTACGTCTGGGACGCCGACGGCTCCTTCCCCACTCGAGTCAACAAGGAAATGGTCGATCTCGATCCACTCGACGGCCAAGACTGTGACTACTTGAAGGGCACGATTAAGAGGCACGTCGACTACACGGGCAGCACCCGCGGCCGTGAGATCCTCGACCGCTGGGACATCGAGAAGTCGCGGTTTGTGAAGGTGATGCCCACCGACTACAAGCGCGCCCTTGCAGAATTGCGAAAGCTCGCTGAACAGGAACAGGCCGAGGCCAAAAAAGGGGACGCAGCTCTTTTTGGGGCCGAAAAAGAGCTGCGTCCCCTTTTTTAGAGGAGAAGATTCATGGGTGACGTTCGCGGATTCATGAAGTACGAGCGGCAGGTGTCGGGCTATACGCCGGTTACCGATCGGGTTCAGCATTACAACGAATTCCTCAAGATCCTGCCGGAGGAGGAAATCACCAAGCAGGGCGCACGCTGCATGGATTGCGGCGTGCCTTTTTGCCACACCGGCTGCCCGCTGGGAAACATCATCCCCGACTTCAATGACCTCGTGTACAGGCAGCAGTGGCACGAGGCTTCTCAACGGCTCCACGCCACCAACAATTTTCCCGAGTTCACCGGCCGAGTCTGTCCCGCCCCCTGCGAGACGGCCTGCGTGCTCGGCATCAACGCCGACCCCGTCGCCATCAAGCAGATCGAGATGACGATCGCCGACCGAGCCTTTGACGAGGGCTGGGTAGTGCCTGAGCCGCCCGCCGTCCGAACAGGCAAGCGGATCGCCGTTGTCGGCAGCGGCCCAGCGGGTTTGGCAGTGGCCCAACAACTCAATCGGGCCGGCCACCTCGTGACCGTGTTTGAGCGATCGGATCGGCCGGGCGGCCTCTTGATGTATGGGATCCCGGACTTCAAGCTCGAGAAGTGGCGGGTCTGGCGGCGGATCCAGCAACTGGAGGCTGAGGGGGTGGAGTTTCGCTGCGGGGTAAACGTGGGCGTGGATGTGACGAGTCAGATGATCGTCGATGAATACGACTCCCTCGTGCTGACCGGTGGCTCGACACTCGGCCGCGACCTGCCAATCCCAGGCCGTGATCTGGTCGGCGTGCACTACGCGATGGAGTTTCTGCCTCAGCAGAACAAGCGAAACGCCGGTGACGAGGTGGCCGGGCAAATCCTGGCCGAGGGGAAGGACGTGATCGTGATCGGCGGCGGCGACACGGGCTCCGACTGCGACGGCACGAGCAATCGCCAGGGCTGCAACAGCCTGACACAGTTCGAATTGCTGCCGCAGCCGCCGGATCTCGGCAAGTATCCGCGGCGGCACGAGCGGCCCCAGACCACTCCCTGGCCGCTCTGGCCGCAGATGCTTCGCACTACCTCATCCCACGAGGAGGGTTGCCGGCGAGAGTTCGGCATCCTCACCAAGGAGTTTCTCGGCGACAGCGACGGCCGACTGCGGGCCTTGAAGACCGTGCGGATCGAGTGGTATCACGACGAATCGACCGGTCAGCACAGGTTTCGTGAACTGGAGGGAACTCACGAGGAGTGGCCTTGCCAACTCGCACTGTTGGCGATGGGTTTCGTGGGGCCCGAGAAGGTGGGGCCGATCGCCGACCTTGGCCTGGCACTCGACCCACGAGGCAACATTCAAGTGGGAGATGACTACATGACGAGCCACGAAGGCGTGTTTGCGGCTGGCGATATCCGCCGCGGCCAGTCGCTCGTGGTCTGGGCGATCCACGAGGGCCGAGAGTGCGCCCGCGCCGTGGATCTCTGGTTGATGGGTCAGACAAACCTGCCAAGCACCGCAGCCGGTGAATTCGCCGTGCATGCGTGACGGGGCTAGCAGCTCAACTGCCGCTGCGGTAGTTCCAGGGAGCAGTGGGGTTGGCCGCGGCCCAAATCCCGAGCTTTGACGCCTGGGCCGCTGACTGGGCGGCCGCGAGCGAGGTGTCGGTGCTTGTCGGGGCAACCCAAGCATTGCCCGTGGCCACCAGTTGGCGGGAAACGTCGCTGCCGTTGATGGCCACACTGCCGATCACGCGGCCGGCGGCATCGCGGCCGTTGTCCACCACCTCGACCGTGCGGCCAAACACAAGAACGGCGAGGGCGTCGCGGGATTCCGGGGCGTGGGGCTGGCCGTTTTCAGGCGCGTCGATCCCGGCCAATCGCACCTTCTGCTGCTGGCTGTTTTCATCGAGGCAGGTGAGGGAGTCGCCGTCGTAGACACCGACCACCCGCCAGGTGCGGGCGGCCAACGCGCGCGGCGGCGGTGGAGCGGTGCCGCTGAGCGTTGGCTGCGGTGGCAGCGGCTCGAGCACAGGGGCTTTTGGGGGCGGCATCGCAGCCATCGGCGGAAGCGCTGGCGGGGGCGCTGGGGCGGCGATCGCCGCGGCGGTGGCGCCAGTCAAAGCGGCGGCAGCCAGCGGTTCGACCGGCACCTGCTGCGGGCTGGCGGCGGCCCACTGGGTCGGCGGTGGTGCCATCATGGGCGCGGCAACCGGTGACGGAGCGACCGGTGCGGCAACCCAGGCTTGGACCGGCAAGGCTGGTTGTTGGGGCAGCGGGCCGGGCGGCACCAGTGGCGCGCCCGCAAGCGCTCGGGCGTCGGGCGGCAGGCGGTAGGCAGCGCGGTAGCGGGTAACCGCCCCGGGCGCGAGCGTGGTCGTGGCGGGCGGCGCACCGCTGGTCGCGTAGTTCCACCCGCCGGTCGTTGCTGTGAGAGCAGGTGGTGTTCGGTTGACCGGCATGCCACGGGTCACCGCCGGGTTGCCCCAAACCGGTGGCCCGACTTGATACGTGAAGACATAGGTGGGTGCAAAGTACATCGTGATCGGTTGGCCATCGGGGCCCATGCCCTGATAGGGCACCGCCTGCGGCTGCCAGCCTGGCGGAATCGCACCCCCTTCGATCACGGCGTTTGGCAAAGGTGGAGCCTGCCAATACGCAACGCCCGTTGGCGCCGCGGCCCCGGGTAAGCTGGCTGCCGATTGGGGTGGCGGTGCATCGGCGGCATGGACGGCGGTGCTCAGCAGGATCACAGCGGCGCAAACCGCTCCCGTCCCAGGCGTGTGGTGCAGCCGCCGCTCAAATTGTCGCCTCATCCACCGCATCGGCGAACGCTCCAGACGTGTGGCTCGTGAATAGCCCAAGGCATCGACTCGTCGCTATGCCAATGCTGTTTGTTCAAAGGCCGAAACCGTGTTGGCCCGCGTAGCCCAGCCAGGTTTATCGGTCCACCGTCCGCTCGAATCCCGTTCCGCCAAATTCCGCTGCTTGCTGGTTTGGCGGAGTCTGGGTGAACTAGAAGGCATGAGCTGGACAGGGTGGATGTGGCTGACGGTGGTAACGGTCCTCGCGACGCCGTTTGGTGTGGCGCTGCCGGCAGCTGGAGTTGCCGACGAGCGGCTCCTGGTCGTCAAGGTCGAGCCGCTTGTGGCATTGGCCCGCCGGGCTGGCCTGCGGGTGCTCGCTGGCCGCCGGCTCGTGCTCGTGACCGACCGGCCCGAGCGGGCCGGCGACGGCGTGGCCGACCTGCCGACGATCTTCGATCAGGCCTTCACGACCTGGTGCGATCACTACGGCCTGACGGCTGCCGACACGGGCGACTGGCAAGCCCTGGGCTGCCTTGTCGTACACCGCGAGCGATTTCGCGAGGCCGGGCTACTACCGGCCGACATCCCGTCGTTTGCCAACGGCTTCTGCGATCGCAACCGATTCTGGCTGATGGATCAGTCAAACCCAGCCTACCGCCGGCACCTTCTGCTCCACGAGGGCGTGCATGCCTTCACGCTCACGCTGCGAGGCCTCGCGGCACCGGTCTGGTATGCCGAAGGTACCGCGGAGTACCTCGCCACGCATCGGCTCGAACGGGAAGCCGATGGTTCGCCGCGGTTCGTGGCCACACCGATCCCAGACCGGCCCGAAGATGTCGAGCAGCTCGGTCGGATCGAGGCGATCCAGGAGCTACGGGCAACCGGCCGTTGCCCGGGGCTTGCCGATGTGTTGGCCCAGCCCATGGCCGATCACTCGGCGATTGCCAACTACGCTGCCAGCTGGGCTGCTGTCGCACTGCTCGCGAATCATCCCGCCACAACCGCGGACTTTGCCAGGCTTGAACGCGGACCGCTCGGGCCGAATCTCAACGATCACCTCAGGGCCCTGCCTGCCTGGAACGCCGACCGAGCAGCCCGCGACTTCGACGCCTTCACCGACGGACTCGACTACGGCTGGGACTTCTCCCGGATGGCGATCGACTGGACAGCCGGCCCGTCGCTCGATGGCTCCGAGGAGTTCATCGTCGCCGCCGACCGCGGCTGGCAAAACGCCGGCTGCTCCCTGACAGCTGGGCAGCGGTATGCGACGACCGCCCGCGGCCGCGTTGGCCTAGGCAGCGTGGTGGACGAGGCATCGAAACTCATCACGCCGCTCGAGAGCGAGCCTGCCGGCATCTCGCTGCAGTGGTACCGTGGCCGGCCAGTTGGCCGGTTGCTTGTGGCCCAGTGGGGTGTCGACGTGCCTGGCACACGGCCTCGCTTCATCGTCCTCGCCGAGGGCGCTGCGGCCGAGTTCACTGCTCGGTTCGACGGGCCGGTCTATCTCACCATCAACGGCTCGCCCCACGGGCTGGCAGTCAATAGAGGAGGGTATCTGGTCAGCCTGAGGCCGCTCTAAAGCCCATCCTGACGCGTGGTCATGGAACGGGTGGTCTGCGCGACCCGCGGGATGGTCAGCTGACCGGCAATGCCTGGTGAGCGGCTGATCTCGCGAGGCTGGCCGCGGGGCTGCTCCGACTCTAGTATCTCTCGGGGCAATCGGCCGAATCCACCTGCGGACTTCTGCATGGCCCATTTCCATGGCACGCCCGGCTACGGCGTTTTTCTTCGCATCCTCACTGTCGTGACGCTGGCGGCCCTGGCCGCTCCGGCGGCCGCGCTGGATGTGGTCGGCTACACCGCAGCCGCCAATGATCGCTTCGCCAGCGGGTTCCCCTCGGCTCGAGCCAGTATTGGGACGTCGGCCCCGGCGGCGTGACCGCCGGGGCGATCAACACCGCGGGCTACCTGCTCGAGGTGGCCGGCAGCGGCACGGGAATCCTTTCGGGTGTGGTCTCGGGCTCCGGCGGGCTGGCCCTTTCCGGTTCGCGGCTCGAGTTGTCGGGTTCAAACACCTACAGCGGCGGAACCTGGGTGCATTCCGGCAGGCTCGTCGTCGATGGCTCGATCACCGCTTCGAGCGGCGTCACGGTCAATGCCGGCGGCTTGCTCGGAGGATCGGGGCTCGTGGCCGCGTTGGGCGGGTCGGGCTCGATCGATCCCGGCGGCAGCCCCGGCATCCTGACCGCCCCGAGCCTCGATCCGACCGCGGGGCTCGGTTTCAACTTCGAGTTCACCCAGGTCGGCCCACCGACCTGGGGCAATCCGGCCGCCAGCGGCAACGACGTGCTTCGGCTCCAGAACATCACCACCCCCTTCACGGCCGCGCTCTCGTCGGCCAATGCGCACTTCAGGATGTCTGGGTTTTGGCACGCTGATTGCTTTTTAAAAATCCGTCGAACCAGCACGCCCCAGTGCTGCGTAGAAAGCGTCGCCCGGACAGCCGGCGACGACACCCTGGGCCCATTCACGCTCCACACGCTTCTCTGAGGACCGATTCATGCCGAAGTTCCCGACCCGTCGTTCCGCCCGCAACGCTGTCCGTTCAACGCGGCCCACAGGTCGGCGCAACCTTCGGATGGAGTCGCTCGAAAAGCGGGCGATGCTCGACGGGGCGGGTCTGGGGAGTGACCTCGACGTGCTTCCCCAGCCCAGCGGCAGCGCGATGCAGGTAGGCGACGCCTACATTCTCTTCAATCGCACGACGGGCGAGTTTCGCATGAACCCCGGGAATCCTGTCGCCGCCGGCGGGAGTTACACAAATCCCTCCCAGGAACCGCTGAGCGTCGGCGTGAATTCATTCGGCGTCGAGATGGATCCCGCCATCGGCCTGCTCTCGACGGATGTCAACGACTACTACTTCCCGTCGGGCACATGGCCGCTGTTTTTCCCGCAGACCGGAGCCAACCCCGGCAATGCTTTCGGAACGGCGTTTCAGGAATGGTCGCTTCCGAATGTGACGGGCGGAGGTGAAAGCCTGAATTCGACCAATCTCGTGATCGGTTCTCCCTGGGTGACGCAGACCGGTGGCCGGACCGGGAGCAGCGGCGCCGAGATTCCCGGAACCACTGCGGTCTACGCTTCGACGATTCCCGGCTACGAGGGCCTGCCTGAGTTTTCCTTCGGCAACTTCGGCCCCACGGATCTGACAGACGCCGAATCGCTCGCCGCCCTCGGCGTGACGACCCAGGGCGACTATGCCACCGGCAACCGGGTCTACAGCCTGCAGAACGTGGTGGGGGTGCAGTATTTCCGCGTCTTCGTCCAGTCCACCGCCATCGTTGGCAATGCCCCGACCGCCGTGCTTCTCTCCGGGGGAACGATCGTAGAAAACCTGCCGGGCGGCTCCGTCGCCGGCACCTTCTCGACCGAGGACGTCGACCAGGGCGATTCTTTCACCTACGCCCTGGTCACCGGCGCGGGCGACACGAACAACGCCTCATTTGAGATCGTGGGAGCCGAGCTTCTCGCGAAGGCTCCTTTCGACTACGAGACGGCTCATTCCTTCAGTGTTCGCGTTCGCTCGACCGACTCCACCGGCCTGTGGGTCGAGAATTCCTTCGAGATCTCTGTGACCGACGTCAACGAGGCGCCGACGTCGCTTCGGCTTTCAAACGCGTCGGTCGTCGAGTCACAGCCGGTCGGCACGCTCGTCGGCATGCTGTCGGCCCTCGATCCCGATCGAGGCGATTCGCTCAGTTTCTCGCTCGTGGCCGGCGAGGGCGGGGAAGACAACGGCTCCTTCACGATCGACGGAGACCGCCTGCTGACGGCCGCTCCGTTCACCCAGGCCGAGCGTGATTCCTACAGCGTCCGTATCCGGGCGACCGACACCGGCGGCTTGTTCACTGAGGCCACCGCCACAATCACCGTCACCGGCGTGGTCGAGAATGAAGCTCCGTCGAGCATCGCGCTTCAGGACAAACTCAGGCTGATCACGAGCAATCGTAAGACCGACCGGCGGATCAGGGTCGCCGACATCGTCATCACGGACGACGGCCAGGGATCGAACGAGATCGTGCTCTCCGGGCCCGACGCGGCCTCCTTCGAGGCCGATGCCAACCGGCTCTACCTCAAGCAGGGCGTGGTGATCGATGCCGTGGCCAATCCGAGGTTTGACGTGGTCGTTCGGGTCTTCGACCCGACCATCGACGGTGTGAGTCACGAAGCCGCTTTCTCACTCCGCGTTCTGAACGTGCGGCGGCCGAACTGGCACGACCGTGTGATCAGCCTCCCGGGCATGGACATCGCCGACTCGATACACCGAGAAGGCCTTAACCAGATCGTGAAGGAAGGTGCCGGAAGACTCATCCTCGACGCGGCATCAGCCCATACCGGCGGCACGATCATCGAGACGGGTGAAGTCATCGTCCGTAACCTGGCGGCCCTGGGACAGGGTGTCGTTGAGGTGAGGTCGGGCGCGATGCTTTCGATCGAAAGCGGTGGAGGAACGATCGACATCGAGGCACTCGTGCTCGACATCGGAGCGACGCTCGACGTCGGCCACGGGGGAATCCGGATCCCGAGCGGAAGCCTCACTTCAGTGGACATCAGAGACCTGATCAAGGCCGGCCGCAACGGCGGAACCTGGGACGGTATCGGCATCACGTCCACGAATGCCACCTCAGACGACGAGTTCTCAGTGGGCTACACCGTCGCACCGAACGGCGACACGGTGGTTCGCTGGGCGACACCGGGCGACACAAACCTCGATGGCAAGTTCGATGTGGTCGACCTCCAGAATCTCATGGCCAACAGCCGCTATGGAAGCACCTCCGGGATCGCCGAATGGTCGCAGGGCGACGTGAATTACGACGGCAAGTTCGATGCCTTCGACCTCCAGAAGATGCTGGCGGGCGGTCACTTCGGCCGAGGCTCCTATGCCCCGCCGCAGGCCACTGTCGTGGAGAGTCTGGCGGACATCGTGCCATCTGATCTGGTTCCGCAGCTGGATTCCGCCGGGGAAACCGTCGTTGAAACCATCGACACGCTGCTCGCCACCGTGAGTGAGACTGTCAGTGACTCCTCGTTGACGCTCTTCACCCTGGCTGCGAGCACGGCCCTCGAAGCAGAGCTTTCGGGGCAGATGCCGGCCGAAGATTCGCCCGTCCTGCCGACGGATCCGATGCCGGCAGCACAGCCCCCGAGTGGGCCGACAGACGGACTCGTCCTCGACTCAGGTGACGAAGCAGCTGACCTCACCGAGATGTGGCGAACGATCGGCCTGATGGCGACGGACCAACAGTCGGCATGGGCCGCAGATGGGGCCGATGACCTAGATGAGAGCGAGGAGGGATCGAAGCTGAGCCTCTTCAGTCACCTCGGCAGCCTCTGACTTTTGCTTGTTTCGGTGAAAAAGCCGGGGAGAGCCGACCTGGCTATCGGCCACATCGCCGCCGTTGCCAACGCCCTGGGCCTCGAGGACTACCGCTGCTTGGCCCGTGTGCACGACGGGCGGTGTCACAAGCCCGATGGCCTAGTGGGAGTGCTCCTCGTTGTGCCAGCGGAGCGGCTCGCGACCAATCGATCATCCACGCCGCCGGATGATATCACGAGCCTGCTGCATCGCCTGGTTCGCCGAACAACGGATCAACTCCTCCCAACAAGCGTCAGGATGAACGATTTACGGGCTAGTTGTACGGCGAAGCCATTCCCGAGCTTCGGCGCGCTCGGGAATCTCACGAAGAACCCAGGCGGCTGAGTGGTTCGGATAAGGGAGAGGCACAAGCGTGAACGAACCGTTCACACCGCTCTGCTTTATGAATGCCTCCACCTGTGAAATATTTCGCTCATGTGATATCCACTGCGGACGGTTGCCTAGGCGACCGAGCCTACGAACCGCTGCGGTTGGATCAGATTCAGGGTAAGGCCACCGGCGCACACCGTCGTAGTGGCTGTGACAGAAGAAGCCGCACCAAAGGGAGGCGATGGCGTCATCATTTAAGCCGACGTAATTGCACGCAATCGCACCTCGTGAAAAGCCACAAAGAACGACCCGAGAGCCATCCCCTCCGTATCTTTCGCAGATATCCCTAACGGTTGCCGCGCAATATCGTTTCGTCTCTTGGATGTCCCCCCACCACTGTAGGCAGTTCTGCTTGGATCCATCTGCAGCAACCTCGATGAATGGGAGGCTCACCCAGAGAAATCCCTTTCCACCGCTGAGGCCATACCCAAGCATGCACGACTCCGGGGTGCCATCAGATACGTCACCCAGGTCGTTTCGGTAACCGCCGTTTCCCGGATATTCCACGAGAACGGGATAGGCCTTTCCGGGTCGCCAGTCATGCGGCAGGTATACGGTATGCCGGATGTCACTGCGCTGCCATCCTGGGGTGACAGCCGCGACCCGTTTGCCCGCCGCGGGATCACCCTGGGTGACGTCCGGGATCGAAAGATCCGCCGCTACGTCGTGAATGTTGCCGCTTCGAGCGACGGTTTCCGCTCCCACAGCCAACGCAGCCGACAGCCAGCACCATGCCACCAAGGACTTCACACGCCACTCCTCTGGTTACAGTCCCGGGCAAACGACCAAGTTGAGCAGCTCGCAGCCAGCCCGCTCACCATACCGCAGAACGTTATCGAGAGTCTGCTCCAACGCTTGGCTCGCACTTTTAGATCGCCAAGTTGAAGGGTGATCGGCGCGTACGACAACACACTGGCCGAGCCCAACATCGGATCAACTTCAACGAAGGGGAACCGCTGCGTCATCGCGGCACTCACGCAGCCTTCTCATCCTCGAGCAGCCGCATCAGGCTTGCAGCGCCGTCGAACGCATCAAAGGGTGACCAGACGGGATAGGCCGCTTCCGAAGGCACCAGCATCTCTCCGTCCTCGCGGGCGACATCAGCCGCCAATACTTTGATAGCCCGAAGCTTCTTGCACTTCGGGAGGCCATGGAGAGCTGGGAGCAACTCGGCAAGCGTCATTGTCATTCTCCTGCTACCGGTATTCTACATGCTTGAATGGAGAAGTTGAGCAGTCGCGTTTTCGACTGGCCTCAGGGGCAAGGCGATCCACCCTTGGGACGCACGACGAGCGGGAGCGACTCACTGCAACGGGCGGCCGGCACTCGCCCCGCCCCACCAACCACCCCCACAACCAGCTGACTTCTGCTCAGGTAACGCCTGAAAGACGGCGCGGTCGTCATGAGCCTGTACCCGCGTTCGCACGCCCGATGTCGCACCCGCTACCGCAGATCCGTCATCCTGAGACCCTCGATGCAGAGGTCCATCTGGCCCCGCGGCTCGTGCGTCGTCTGGTCGTGTTCCACGTTGCCGTCATGAGCCAGCGAAACGATAATGATCGGTATGTCGTCACCTCGACCACAGCCGCCCGACAATCTCCATCCGTTGTCCCGCGAATTGCTGGAGAGCCTCACCGGTCATGCCGAGGCTGCGGAAATTGTGATCGGTGGCGGCGTTGCCCTCAGTCATTATCTGCAGTATCGCGACACCGTCGACCTTGACGCCTGGTGGCGGGCCGAACCCCGAGCGGAGGCGCTGGCGTTTTTGGAGCGGGCCATGCAGGCGATCGCCTCGCGCCACGGCCTCGACTATCGAAGTCGCTCCTGGGGCGAGACCGAAAGCCTGGAATTGCTGGAGGGCAACCGGAAGCAGTTCTCCTTTCAGATCAGTCGTCGCACGCTCTCGCTCGATGATGCAATCCCTTCCGCCTGGCCGCCGGTCTGGCTCGAGACGCTGCGAGACAACGTGGCGTCGAAAATGACCGCGCTTGTCCAACGGGGCGCACCGCGTGATTTTCTCGACATCTATCAACTCTGCACCCGCAACGTCATGAGCATGACCGAGTGCTGGAGATGGTTCATTGAGAAAAACCCCGGAGTCACTATTGACGAGGCAAAACGGAAAATCATTGCCCGCCTGGCGATGATTGAGACGACCCGGCCACTCGAAACGATCGCGGCCGATGCAGCCCGCGAGCAGGCCACGCTGGTCCGCAACTGGTATCACCGCACTTTCGCGCAGACCATGCCATGATCATCGACCGATCCGTCTACCCCGATGTCGAACCACCCACGGCGCTCACGAGCCCGGAAGCCCGGGCGGACTACCTGCACCGCATCTGTGCGGCCTTCGACTTCGGAATTTTTCCGGAGGAGACCGACTGGTCGACGTTCGCCGGGTGGAAGGAAATCTTCGATCGCTTCCCGCTCCCGGACTCACCGGGCTACCACGCCTTTCGCCACTGGTATGGCTGGGAGCCCGTGCCCGTGCAGAAACGCCTAGGTACTCCTCCCTGGAAGGTTGCCGACCTGCACGAGGGCCGGGCGGATGGATGCGAAGAGCTGGTGTGACTGCGAAACGGGCTTGACGCTCCCGGTCACCGCGGCGGCTCCAAAAGATCCGCCACGCGATCACGGGCAGTTCGTCGTTCCGTCGCTTGAAAGGCGTCGCAAAGGTTTGGGACGGAGCACTCGAGTGACCTACAGCCCCGAGTTTTCGCTGGAGGCCGCAGCGGACCTTTTACGAATAGCCGGCGTGGTTGGCTCGGCATCAACGATCCGTACTGCAGACGTAATCCGGCGTCGGCTGGAGGTTTCTCCCTGTGGGAAGTAGCAACTTTCTTTCAGAAGGCCTGCACCACATCGACGAGCAATCCGCAGAACGATTGCCTTTAGCAGCTCGCAGTCAATAAATTATTGACGCCGCAGGACGTTATCGCGATTCTGCTGCATCGCTTGGTTCGGCCTCGTCGCCATTGAAATGGGTGACGTAGACCAACGTTTTTCCGTCCGCCGACCAACACTGATCGACGTTGTTTGTGGCCGTCTGGCCGGCGACGAGGGTGGCTGACGCGCTGGCCGTCGTGCCAGAGCAGCATCAGCATCTCCGGCTTCTCGAGCCCGAAGACAGCGGACACACCGCTCGCTTTCGAGGGTTCAGGACCGACGGGGCCCGCGGGAACCTCGACCGCTGGTGCGGCCTCTGCCACGCGGTCTTTCACTGCCTCGAGGATGAGCCGGCGGTACGACCTCGGCAGCCGACTCGGCGGTCATGGCGATGGCGATGATCTGCGGCATCAGCCGTAGCATCGCCTCCTGCGACATCTCGACCGACTTTCCCGCCAGCGGGGGCTGCTTCGCCACCAAGGATTTGCCTGCGGCCGAGCGATAGATTTGATACGGCCTGTAGAGTCCTTTGGCACTGCGTGAGAACGCTCCGGCGACGCGTACCACCGCCTGCTCCTATCTCCAAGCTCCGGCAGCACTTGGGTGTTGCCACTCGTCCCGCCCGCAGCGCGGGCAGGACGTCGCGATTGCTCTCGGGGCCACACTCCACCCGCGTCTCATCACCTTGCTCACGTGGTGCAGGTTTTCTCCCGGCACGGCGCTCGGCGACGACGTGCCCGCGTCATCGGCGGCGGCGGTGGGATCCCACGACCGCGGCGGCTCCGGCAGCCGCCACGAGTGCGGCCCACGTTGCCGGCTCCGGCACGGCGACCGCACCCTGCACCGAGAAGCTGCCCCGGTTGTTGTCGTAGAAGTCCGGAGCACCGACAAAGTAGCCGCCGTCGACGATGCCCAGATAGAAGTGCGTGGCGTCGTCGGGCACCATGAACGATTGCGCGGTGCCCGAGCCCGTCCCGGTGAGTCCATCGCCAATGTAGAACGACTGGTTCGGTAGGGGCGCAAGCTGCGTGAATGAGGTGCCCAGGGGACTGCCGCCGAAGCTGCTGCTGAAGTTGAGGATCGCGGGGGCCGGCGCCTGCGGCACGCCTCCAGTCGTGAACACGCCCGACAGGAACATCACCCGACGGGCTGCCGGATTCGATTCGTAGAGCAGCAGCCCCGACACTCCGCCGGAACTGGCCATGTCCATATAGAAGGTGGTGGGAGCGTTGGCGGCCGAGGGGGGCAGCAGTCCGGGCGTGCCCGACGTCGTCAGGTAGTTGTCGGGCCAGTTGGCGTCCTGGTAGTTCACCGCACCGCCATCAGGACCGTTGTACTGGCCAAGGTAGGTCGGCGGAGCATCGACGTCGTTGTACGACACGGACCCCGTCACGGTCGCGAAGGTGAGCACGCGGCCGGTTCCCGGGGTGAGCACGACCGCCGGCGGCAGGGTGCCACCGCCGAGGAGGGGCAGGGATGTCTGGCCGACGGCGTAGAGATTGGACGTGGATTCAACGGACAGCGTGAACGACTGCGCGAGTGCTGCGCTACCCGACAACGCCATCAGCATCCCGGTAAAAAGTCCACGGACGTGAGGGAAGAACGGCGGCACGGTCACGGTCATGGTCATGGTCACGGTCATGGTCCTGGGTGAGGCTTAACAGGCTTGCTCGCCTTGCGAACAGAAAAGCGGGCGAAGGGACTCGAACCCTCGACATCCAGCT
>ERZ889217.705-NODE-705-length-19144-cov-9.214993_pt1 | contig 19144 bp, 19 predicted proteins | sample MGYA00521098_ERZ889217 | MGnify/ENA primary metagenome ERZ889217 (study PRJEB32303, sample SAMEA104408613) | aquatic metagenome | biome: Brackish water; feature: Pelagic; material: water | place: Baltic Sea | collected 2014-06-10T22:04:00 | depth 2,362 m ... | reverse complement strand
TAAGGGAAGGGGCATTAATATTAAAAAAAACCTTTTTAGATAAACATTTGTCTTTGCCAAGGTTGAGGCAACAAACAAACCTAAAGTCAATGACCCCACTGCAACAACTAAAGAAAGTGCCAGACTTGTAAACAAAGTTTGTAACGTTTTTGGTCTTCCCAAAAGGTCAATAAAACTTGAAATACCGTTTTCAGAAGAGCGAATCAATAAATAAATAACAGGGATTAATACAAATACGGTTGAAAACAAAGAAATAGCAACTAAATACTTAGGTGTTTTTGTGGTGGAAACCAGCTTCATTTTATCTGAATTTATTAGAGCATTATTCATTAGAGAAGACCTGAGCTGATCAGTAAATCTTGTGTTTTTTTCAAATCATAAAGATTAGCAAGATCTACATTTGGTATTTGGAGTTCATCAAGTTTGGGCATACCAATTGGTGGATTAACAGTTGAAATAAGCGAATACTCAAAAGATTGCTTAACAAAATTAACTTGAGATTCTTTAGATAGTAAAAAATCAAGTAATTGGTAAGATGGGTCAATATTTTGAGAAGTTTTAAGAATTCCCAAAGCACTTACGTTTAGCAAGTTACCCACATCACCGGCCTCAAAATATCCATTTACAACATCTATGTTTCTTCCCTTGGATTTGGAGATTTCATAAACGTAGTAGTGATTGACAAGTCCAACTTCAATAACTTTGGCATCGATTGCTTCAACAATTTGTCCATTTTTTTCAAATACTTGGGGATCATTTGCCACTAACTCTTCTAGCCAAGTTAAAGTTGCTGCTTCACCTCTTACTTGAAGCATTGCCGAAACAAAACTTTGAAAAGAGGAGTTTGTTGGGGCTATTCCTATTTTTGATTTCCATTTCGGGTTAGTGAGCTCATCAATTGATTTGGGCACACTAGTTTCATCTACAAGAATGGGGTTGTATGCGAGCACTCTTGCTCGTCCAGTGATTCCTACCCAGTAGGAATTAGGATCTTTGAATTTATCTAATACAACACTTGTGGAGCTAGAATTTAAAATTGAGAGTAAATCATTAGCCGCTATGGCACCTATTGCACCGGCGTCTTGGGATAGGAATACATCAGCAGGTGAATTTGCTCCTTCTTCAAGAATTTGGGCAGCAAGTTCAGCTGAGTCACCATATCGAGCAGAAATTTTAATTCCAGTATTTTTCTCAAACTCATCAAAAAAAGGCTTAATGAATTTTTCATTTCTACCGGAATAAACAGTGATAGAGGTGGTCGAATTGTTTTCAGTGTTACTTGAGGTTTTTTCTGTAGCGCACGAAGTTAAAATCAACGGCAATAAAAGCCAAGTCAAAATCGATGTCTTTTTAAGCATTCGTTTGTTTTGCCCCAAAACTGATTTAAGTAACCTTTTGGTTATCTAAAGTCATAAATGCCAATCTAGGGCATCACTCTTTATTAGTCAACCTTTGGGTTGTCTAAAGATTGAACCAACAAGGGGCTCACTTTTTGGGCTTGCCAAGGGCGAGCCCCATTACTTAAAAGCCACTCACCAGTGGTGGACAGATCTTTTGATGGTGCATCCCAACACCATCTCTTAACTAAATCAGGGGAGCAAAGGTGCTCAATTGGAATTAACAGTTCTTCACTCATTTTTTGTAAACCTGTCTTAACAAATTGCAATCGATTATAAGCTGGTGGCCTTTTTTCTAGCCAAGATTTTGTTGCAGGATAGGTTTCCATTCCTTTTTGTTTTACTGGCCATTCCTCGGATTTAAGTGAAAGTGCAATTTGTAATTGCTCAAACCAAATGCTTGAATCATTTTTGGCAGGTCGGTGTTTAATTGCAGAAAGCTCTTTTAATTCCTGCTCTGTTTTTGGTTTCTTGGCAGCAATTTCTACTATGCCAGCATCATTAAGAATTCTGCCCGGAGCAATATCTCGATCTTTTGCTATCTCATCTCGCTTAAACCAAATTTGGCGAACAATTGCAGCTTCAACTCCTCCTCGAACTTCATGCATCCCCGAAGTCCTTCGCCAAGGATCATTTCTTGATGCTGCAACTTGCCAGGAACAAAGTGCTTTAAATTCTTGATGTGCAATATCTGACTTGGAGCTTATCTCTAACTTTTCCAAAATAATTTTTCTTAATTGATGTAAGAATTCAACATCCAAGGCAGCATAAATTAACCAATCATTAGGAAATGGCCTCTTAGACCAATCAACAGCTGAGTGTTCTTTATCTAATGTGATTTGTAATTCATCTTCAAGTAAACCACCTAAACCAACATGGGGAAGTGAAAGTAAGCGTGCAGCTAATTCAGTATCAAATATTTCTCCTGGTTTTAAACCTAATTCATATAAGCAAGGTAAATCTTGGGTCGCAGCATGTAAAATCCAAGATTTATTATTTAAAAGATCTTGCAAAGGTGTTAGATCTGTCAAGGAGATAGGATCAATTAAGTAAATATCTGATTTAGCAGTCGATATCTGTAATAAATATGCCCTTTGGGAATATTTGAAACCAGAAGCTCGCTCAGCATCTATGGCATAGGGTTGCTCAGAATTGTTCAACTCTTTACAAATAGATTCAAGGCCATCTTGAGTATCAATCAAATGAAAAGGTCTTAAAGGCTTAGTTATGTGAGTTAGAAAATCTGCTTCTTCAAGAGCTATTTCTTCCAAGGACTCTGACATAGGACTCTAGCCAATCACACCATTTCTTAAAGCTGTGGCAACCAGCACGGTTTGGTCGTGAATGTTGGTTTTTTCATGCAAAATCTTACGCATTCTTTTAAATTTTGTTATTGAGATTTTTAATTCTTGTGCGATTTGAGATTGGTTAAAACCAAGTGATAAATATTTCAAAATCTTGATTTCAGTCTTTGTCAAGTTCCAATTTATTTGCTCTTGAGAAAAATCATCTTTGAACACAAGACATCTGGTATCTTTTTTTAGTATTTTAAGTATCGAATTTGGATCAGATTTTTTGTTAAAAAGCACAATATTTGAACACCCAGCTATTCGTAATTCTTGCGCTAAATTAACACCCCATTCAGCTCCGATTCTTTCATCAAGAAGTGAGATGCTTGGTGTTCCATTTTTTCTGAAATGAAGTCTCATTTGGTTTGCAGTTGTAACGTGTTTCCAATGAGTGGTACCAACTTGTTTTAATATTTGTAAAAATTTTTGAGACTGTTTTGTATCACCTGTGACTAAGGCGGTAAGGTTTTTCTTCAAGTTAAAAATTGAGACGAAAAATTGATACTAAATTGTTCCCAATTTAATGGGTTTTTTTGATACGGGTTATTCCTGGAGGTAGAGGTTGTAAGCCTGCTGCTTGACAGAGCAAATCTCCCCAAGCGGCAACGTGTAATTCAATTTGATCAGGAACAGTCCAAGAAGCTCTTATCTCAATTGTTCCTTCCAGGGCATGAGAATTAAGTTCGCCATAAGAATCTGAAGAAGTTCTAGTCACAGTGCCAGAAAGTTCAGCTGCTTTTATTCCTCTTTGGGAAAAACAATCAAGTAACCAAGTCCAACCAACTTGGGTGAGCAGGGGATCACTTGCTAAATCTGCTTCTACGCGAGCTTTAGTGAAAGTAACTAATCTGGTTGTGCCATTCCAAGCAGGAACTGCTTGTGGATCAAAAAGTAAAACTAATCGACCATTGCTTAAATCGTTTTCACCTTCCAAAACTTCAGCAGCAATGGCAAGTGAATAAGGAGCAAGTCTCATTGGTGCTGGTACTTCTTCAGTTGTGATTTCTGGTCTGAAAGGAGCACTTCGAAGTGAGGTGACAAGTTGTTCAAATTGAGGATTTTCGAATTTCACTTGCCTAACTTTATGTGTTACTGGTGTGACTAAAGTGATGAAACGCCGAATTGGGATGGGGATTTATTGTGCAGGTTTTAAACAAACTGCGTTTATGCAATAGCGCAAATCAGTGGGGGTATCAAAACCCTCTCCCTCAAACACATGTCCCAAATGAGATCCACAATTTGCACAACGAACTTCAACTCTTAATCGACCCATGGAGTAATCAGGCAATTCGATAATTGCATCTTTTGCTAGTGGTGACCAAAAAGATGGCCATCCACAACGAGAATCAAACTTTTCTTTTGTGGTAAATAATTGAGCTTCACAACCCCGGCAGACATAAACCAGATTTTCACCAGTCTCAATTTCTCCACTCCACGCAGGTTCAGTGCCAGCTTGTCTTAAAACGTGATACTCGAATTCAGATAATTCTTGTTTCCACTGCGCATCACTTTTTTGAATTGGATAATTGCTTCCATCTGGTTTTAAATCTGAAATATTTTCCCCCATTAAAATTTATGTCCTTCGGTTAAGTATCTTAAAAAAACAGTCTGATTTTCATGCAAAACATGAATTGGTTTAAAATTAATTGGGACTTTAAGGTTAGCATCTGAAACTATGTTTGTGATTTTTGAATTCTGCGATAATTTTGCCACAATTGATAAATCTATTTCATCTAATAGATTTGCTTGCAATAAACCATTCAACAAGGTAGGTCCACCTTCACACAATATTCTTTTATAAGCTCTTCTGACTAGATCTTGCTTAACACTTTTTAGATCCACTTCTTTTTGGCCACAGAAAACAAATTCTGCTAAACCAAGAAATGGTTTGATATTTAATTCATTACCTTGATGGGTGTAAATCAAGGGTTGTTCTTCATCAACTCTTGATTTTAACCAGTCTTTGGTGAAATTTAATCTATTTGAAACTACTGCCAATCTTGGTTTTTTTGGTAATCGTAATTTTTTTCTTAACTCTTGATTTGAGGTGTTTATTTTAATGTTTAAATAAGGAGCAGATTGAGCAGTAATTGAACCAACCAAAATCACTTCACTAAGTTGTCTTAAGAGTCTAAAAATTTGTTTGTCAGAATCAGTGCTGATTAGTTCTGTTGCATCATTTTGATCTTTTATGTTCCCATCAAGTGTTTGGATCATGCTGGCTCTGATCCATGGCTTATTTGGCCATGGGTAGAGCTGAAATATCTCTAAATCAGATATGACTTTCTCAGGTAAGGGGGCTATTTTTAGCATAAATCTCGGGATAGTTCCTCTCAAGTAAGAATAAATCTAATGCATCTGATTAGGTGGTGCTTCTTGGCAAAGTCTAAACCACGGGAGTAACATCTTTAACATGATCAAACACCTAAAAGTGACTTCGCTTCTTTTGACCTCGCTACTTGTCGTATCTGGTTTAACCCCAGCGCAAGGAGCAACAGGTTTAACAAAAGCACAACAAGCAAAAGTTTCTGCAGTTTTTAAGGCAGTTGCCTCAAGTAATCCTGATTCCATTAATATTTCCCGCAAACACCTTGCAGGTTCAGCCAATCTAGCTGTGGAAATGATTCAAAACTATTATTCGACAGAAAAATATATGAGATCGATATCTACTGTGGGAAGACCTTTGGGAAACACTCCTGCTAATGCCGCACCAGGTAGTGCCAAAATAACAAATGGCAAAGTAGTTCTTACCACTGCTGCACCGGGTTTTTCTGGAACTTACACAAATTTTAAATTTAACAAATCAGGAAAAATTACTTCTTGGTCAATTACCTCCAGCGGGGGAAGTAAAGTAAATATTTCTTCTCGTGTGATGGCTTTACCAAAAACCACATGGCAATATGCCAATGACATTAAGGCTGTTTATTGGGGCAAAGGTGTCCAAATTGACTCTGGCACCGTATATCAAGATTCTCTAGGGCGATGGATTATGCAACTAGTTGTTACCAATGTTGCTGGTGGGAATAACACGAAATCTTTGATAGCAACCACAGGTAAATATCAGTCACCTGACAAAAAACTTTATTCCACAACCTCTTCACCCGTTGGTTGCTTTGAAACAGGTCAAAGTGTGCACGTTACCGCAATCGTTTCTGCAGGAGCAGTGGTACTAAAAGGGGTTAAAGGTGTACTTGAGGTACCAATGAGCAATGGCTGTGCAAATGATGACTCAAATCGCCTCGAGGTAAGCATCAAACCCTAGTTTTCCACTCCAAGCGTGCCTTGGATGCCCATAAACAAGGGTTTATTGGTAGGGTCTTTAACTATGCGCCTTCCAAGACGCCTGGTCACCCTGACTATTACGGGACTTCTGGCCAGCACAATCTCAGTCCCCCCGGCTTACGCCGATGGGATTCCTGACTATCCGGGTGCTTCCGCCCTTCGAACCGGAGTCGAAAACAAAGCTGTCAAAAGAATGCAACAAGCTTTCATTGAACTTGGCTATGACATTCCAGTGGCAAATGGAAAATACGGACCAGCAACAACTCGGGCGGTCAAAAGATTTTATGCCGAACGTGACGACATTGAAGATGGCACATCAGTTGGACCAATTGGTTGGAATGAAATCTTTATTGCATTGGAATCAGAAAGAGCTGCTAATAGATCTGAAAAAGAATATGACGAAGCAACCGCAGAAGAAGTTATCGCACAACTTAATCCTGAACAAGTTGCAACCGTAATTCCTGAAGGTCAACGTGGCAAGCAACCTGCTCGCGGAACTTCAAGTAGATCTTTGCCTTACCGAATGCCGGTAATTGGTGAAATATCTGCAGTTTATAACCAAAAAGGAAGACGTTGGGCTGGACGAAGACACGCTGGAATTGATATTCGTGCACCTAGAGGAACTGTTATTAAAGCAGTTGTTCCAGGAAAAGTTACTTTTGCTGGATGGCAACATGCTTACGGTCGCTTAATCATTTTGGAACATGCTGATGGCACAACATCTTGGTATGCGCACATGTCAAAAAGAATTGCTAAAAAAGGTCAAGTGCTAGAAGTTGGAGACAAGATTGGTTTAGTTGGCGCTTCAGGTCACACCACAGGTTCACATCTTCACTTTGAAACACACAATTCTAAAGACGAGAAAATAAACCCTGTCACATGGCTACAAACAAGAGCGTGGAAAGTAGATTCTGCACCAGCAGCAACCGATCCTGCTACACCAGCAGCAGAACCAGTTGCAGCTGAAAAATAATTAAAATTTATCCCTGATTTTGCTTAGCGGCTTTCTTTTCTTGCTTAGCTGCTCTTTTTTCTTTCAATGATTTGGCAGCAGGCTTCTTTTTATTTACCTGGCCTTTGGATTTTTCACCCATTTAACACTCCTTTATCAGTAATGCTTTCATATATATCTTGGCATGAAAATGAAAGATTTCCCACAAATTCAACATGCAAATATTAAAAGTCGGATGTGGCATAGTGATAAGGGTGGGACTAAAAATTCGATTGCTCAAACAAGTTTTTATCATTTTCTTGGTCGTTGCCTTCACCCACACCACCACGGCTACCGGTGTTTCTTTCCCTCGTGATGCCGAAATTGATAACGCTCGAGCAGAAGTTGCTGCCACCAAAAAAGAACTAGCTGCAGCTCAAGAAGTATTGAAAAAAACTACAGACGAACTAAACGCAGCAGTTGCTGAAGATAAGAAAATCAGGGCCGAATTAGAAGAAGCCCAAAGACAACGTGATCAAATCATTTCCGAAATAAATGCACTCACAGCTGAGATCAGCAGGGTCCAAGCCCAAATTGATGATTTAGTTCGAGCCACCTTTATTGATGGCACTCAACAAGAACTTTACTTAGTGGAAGCAATTTTGTCCTCCGCGGATTCAAATGAGGCCTTAGCAACCTTTGCTTCACTGCAAGCACTTTTAACTAATAGCAGCAAAATAATTAAAGAATTAAACGACGATAAAGCTGCTCTTGTAATTAAGGAAAAAGAATTAGAGGTCCGAGAAAAAGATATTTTGGAGAAAAAAGCTAGATCTGCTGAGATTGTTGTTGAGTTAACTAATGTTCGAGCAAAAGCTGCTGAAGAAGCAGAAAAAATAAAGAAAATTGTGGCAGCCCAAGAAGCAATCCTTAAAAAACTTGTTTTAGCTGGTTTAGCTAGAAATAGAGCAAATCCTTCTGCCAGAGTTGGTCCAGGAGATCGAATTCTTGGTTCAGATATATCTCGTTGGCAACATTCTGGAAATCAACCAATTAATTTCATAAAAATGTATGACGCTGGTGTGAGATTTATTTTTATTAAAGGAACAGATTCTCATCCCTTAGGTGCTGCTCCTGCAAAATATTGGTCATCTATTGATTTTCCCGCGGCAAGAGAAGCAGGATTATTGACTGGTATTTATCATGCAGCACTAATTCCTCGGGGGATAAGTGCTGATGCAGCATTTAGTGTTGGACAGCAACAAGCAGATTTACCAATTGATCATTTGAATTCTTTAGGAGGATTAGTTCCCGGAGTTCTACCAATTGTGTTAGATGTTGAATCTTTCTCTAGACCATCTGGGACAAGTGCTGCAGTTGTTACTAATTTTTCTTTAGGATTTACTGCCAGAGTTAAAGAACGAACCGGAAAGACTCCAATAATTTATTCAAACCTTAATTTCATAAGGTCCTATTTAACAAATTCTTCTTTAGCAAATAATTATTTGTGGGTAGCTAATTATTCGCAAACCTCAAATCCGGCCTCAACTCCTTCTGGTGGATGTTCTAGAACTGTGTGGAGTTCTTCAGCATGTGATTTGAATTGGACTTTCTGGCAATACACCGACCGAGGAGACGGTCCTCGATATGGAATTCCACGAGGCGGGCTCGACTTAAACGTGTTTGCGTTTAGTTCCAATGAGTTGTTATCAATGGCTGGATACTGATACTTCTTTAATCTATTCCATATAGTGAAACTTGTTTAAGTACTTTATCCCTTAAAATTTAAATACTTGAGTGCTAGGGTTTAGCAGACACTTTTCACATTTAGGATCTCATTATGCAATTAGCAACCAGAAGAGCAAATTTAGGCACAGAAACCGCTTTTGCAGTTTCTTTAGCTGCTGCTGAATGGAATGCTAAAGGAAATAAAATTTATCCATTTCATCTTGGTGATTTAAATATTCCTACAGCTAAAAATATTGTGGAAGCAATGAACAAAGCAATCACTGATGGTAAAACTGGATATTGTCCGGCCGCAGGAATTCCTCAACTACGAGAAGCACTTGCAGAAGATGTTGGAAGTAGAAGAAACCTTAAATTTGATGTAGCAAATGTGGTAGTACAGCCTGGTGGAAAACCTGTTATTACAAAATTTATTCAGACCATTATGAACCCAGGTGATGAAGTTCTTTACCCAAATCCTGGATATCCAATATATGAAAGTCAAATTGATTACTTCGGTGGCATTGCCAAGCCTTATCGATACATTCCATCTGAAACAGGATTTAATATTGATCTAGAACAAATAAAATCACTTATCACTCCAAAAACAAAAGCCATAGTTTATAACGATTTGCAAAACCCAAATGGTGCTGAGTCAACTGATCAAGAACGAGAAGCTCTAGCTGAAATTATTATCAAAAATAATCTTTGGGTGTTGTCTGATGAGGCTTACTTTGAAATGCGCTTTGGTGGTAAATCAAAATCAATAGTGCAATTACCGGGCATGATTGATCGAACTGTAATTTTATACACATTTTCTAAAAAATTTGCTATGACTGGTTGGAGACTAGGTGCTGCAATCGCACCCCTTGAGCTTGCTAACAATATTTCTAAGCTGAACACAAATGATGAATCTTGCACAACCCATTTTGTGCAATACGGTGGAGTAGAGGCAATAACTGGTGATCAGTCTCATGTTCCCGTTATGTTAAACACTTTGAAAGAAAGACGAGATGTTGCCGTTGAATTATTAAATAAAATGCCTGGAATAAGTGTGCATTCTCCTAATGCAGGCTTTTATCTGTTTCCAGATGTCACTGAAGCCATGCAACGAAAAGGTTTCACTGAATTAGCAGATTTTGCTCAAGATGCTTTACATAAAACAGGAGTTTCATTTTGCACTAGATTGCATTTTGGTCGACCACAAAATGATGAAAAAAGAAAATATATCCGGCTTGCTTTTTCCGGTATCAACAAAGATCAAATCGAAGAGGGACTTGGTCTGATGGGTAAGTGGATCGCATAGCGTGGCAAAAATAGTTGTCACCGGGAAAATCCCTCAAGTTGCACTTGATTCCCTAAAATCAGTCCATGAAGTTCTGGCTTGGGATAAAGAAACACCAATGCCCAGAGAAGAGCTTTTAAAAAGAGTGATAGGTGCTGAAGTAATTGTTTCATTGTTAACTGAAAAAATTGATGAAGAAGTTTTAAATAAATCTGGTTCTCAATTAAAAGCGGTTTGTAATGTTGCCGTGGGATATAACAATATTGATGTGAATGCTTGTAAAGAAAAAAATATTATGGTCACAAATACACCAGGTGTTTTAACTGATGCAACTGCAGATATCGCCATGGCACTTATATTGATGACTACCCGAAGACTTGCTGAAGGTGAGCGTGTTATAAGAAACCAAGAACCATGGGCTTGGGGAATGTTTTACATGTTAGGAACTGGAATTCAAAACAGGACTTTAGGAATTATTGGGATGGGACAAATTGGTATAGCTACTGCCCAAAGAGCACAAAGCTTTGGAATGAACATTATCTACACCAGAAGAAACAGAATGGATGAAAAACTAGAACAGTCCTTAGGTGCAAAGTTTGTTACTTTAGATGAGCTACTTTCTTTAAGTGATGTGGTTTCAATACATTGCCCATATTCAAAAGAAACCCATCATTTGATAGCAGAAGCACAGTTAAAGAAGATGAAAAAGTCTGCTTATTTAGTTAACACTGCACGTGGCCCAATTGTGGATGAAGAAGCACTTGCTAATGCTTTGATCAATAAAGATATTGCTGGGGCAGGACTTGATGTGTATGAGAATGAACCAGCGGTCAATTCAAAACTTTTATCCCTTGATAACGCAGTTCTTATTCCCCATTTAGGTTCAGCCACAGTTGAAACTAGAACCGCTATGGCAACTACTGCAGCAAGCAATGCTTTAGAAATTTTGAAGGGAAATAAAGCACTCAATCCAGTTTGGAGCCAGGGCTATCCCACTAATTCGTAAGTGTTTTTTGTTTCACGGTCATGTTTGCAAGCAAGTCCCTTATGGTTGGCATAACACTCATCACACAACAACACTAATTGATGACAATTATCGTTGAGACAGTTTCTAAAAGACTTTGATTTGTTACTACATCTAGCACAAGTTCCTATCAATTTAGTGTGATCACTAAATTCAAGGGTTAAGCGATCATCAAAAGTAAATAGGGAACCTTCCCATAAACCATCATCACCATAGGTGTCGGCATAACGAAGAATGCCACCTTTTATTTGGTAAACCTCTTTAAAGCCTCGATTCTTCATTAATACTGTCAAGATTTCACAACGTATTCCACCTGTGCAGTAGGTAACCACAGCCTTATCTTTCAAGTGATCGTATTTTCCACTTTCTATTTCTTTCACAAAATCTCTCGTAGTGTTTGTTTTGGGAACCACAGCGTTTTTAAATTTACCCACTTTGGCTTCAAAAGCATTTCGACCATCAAAGAAAACCACTTCTTGACCACGTTGTTCTACTAATTTATTAACTTCTTCAGCTTTAAGATGGATTCCTCCACCAACAATTCCTCTCGAACTTACTTTTATCTCATCAAGATTTCCGAAAGAAACTAATTCGTCTTTGACTTTGATCTTTAATTTAGGGAAATCATTTCCGGTGCCTTTCGACCATTTAAAATCAATTTTTTCAAAACCTGAATATTCCCGTGTGGCTTTAATGTATTTCTTTAAATCTTGCATTTTTCCACCCAAAGTGCCATTTATTCCTTGGGTGGAAATAAGTATTCTTCCTTTTAAATTGAAGTTTTCACATAGAGTTTTTTGCCACAACAATATGGCTTGTGGGTCAGAAATAGGGGTGAAGCCATAGTAAAGAATGACTTTGTCTAAATCCATATAGACATATTAACTCTTTTGGTTTTTAGCCAAAAAAGTACTCTGGAGCTTAATTTCTAAGAAGTGTGTGTTTACTTCTTAAATTTGGCAGCTTCTTCTGAACCCTTGGTGGCATTTCCTTTGGAGTAACTATGTGCACCCACACCAGCTAAGGCACCATCTTTTACAACCAGGTATTCGTTACGAATTGGACGATTTTCGAAATAGCATTCCAACACTTCCCGAACACCAGCTGCATATCTGGCTTGAGCAGACAAACTTGTTCCCGAGATATGTGGAGTCATGCCATGATTTGGCATTGTTCGCCACGGATGATCTTGAGGAGCAGGTTGTGGGAACCAAACATCTCCGGCATAACCAGCTAAGTGACCACTCTTTAATGCTCTAGCAATTGCATCTCGATCACAAATCTTTCCTCGAGCAGTGTTAACAATGTAGCTTCCTTTTTTCATCTTAGAAATCATTTCATCATTAAATAGATGTTCTGTTTCTGGATGAAGTGGACAGTTAATTGTCACGATGTCAACAACTTTGACCATACTTTCCACACTGTCGTGCCAGGTTAGGTTGAGTTCTTTTTCAACACTTTCAGGTAAACGATGGCGATCAAAATAGTGCAAGTGAACATCAAAAGGCTTAAGTAAGCGAAGTGCTCTTAAACCGATTCGTCCCGCTGCAACTGTTCCAACATGCATACCTTCAATGTCATAGCTGCGGCTTACACAATCGGCAATATTCCATCCACCATCAATTACTTGCTTGTAGCTTGGAATGTAGTTTCTTACCAAACTGAGCATTTGCATCACAATGTGTTCAGCCACGCTGTTGGAATTACAGTAGGTAATTTCAACAACACTTAAGCCTTTATCCATTGCAGCTTGTAAATCAACATGGTCAGAACCAATACCAGCAGTTAAAGCCATTTTTAGTTTTGGAGCTTTTGCAATTCTTTCAGCCGTTAAATAAGCTGGCCAAAATGGTTGACTGATGACAATTTCAGCATCGTGAAGATGTTTTTCAAATTCACTATTAGGACCATCTTTGTCAGAGGTAACAATAAATTCATGACCTTGACCTTCTAGATATTTTCTTAAACCAAGTTCACCGGTCACACTTCCAAGTAGTTGTCCTGGTTTGAAATCAATTGAGTGGGGAGTGGGTAATGTTTGTCCATCTGGGTAACGAGAGATTGTGGGAATAGTGTCTCTGGCATAACTAGTTGGGTAGCCACCGTTTGCAGGATCGTCATAAAGAACACATAAAACTTTTGCCATATAGCCTCCTGAAATTTGGATAATACTGACTTTAAACACAAAGAGATGAGACGTCAACAAATTTATAAACATTATGCTCGAACGCTTACAAGGGTTTCACTATGTGGACCAAATAAATAAAGTGGTCGATAGAGGACTCGAACCTCCGACCTCATCCATGTCAAGGATGCGCTCTAACCAACTGAGCTAACCGACCGTAACTATTAAGTTTTATTGTCTTGAGGTGGAGACGGGATTTGAACCCGTGTACGCGGCTTTGCAGGCCGCTGCCTCGCCTCTCGGCCACTCCACCAATTTAAGAAATTTAAAATAAAATATTTTAAATTTCCGAGCGGACGACGGGATTCGAACCCGCGACCCTAACCTTGGCAAGGTTATGCGCTACCAACTGCGCCACGTCCGCGAATAAATAGACAAAATTAGGAAATATGGATTTTGACTATTTGTACCTGTTCAAGATACCCGAGGGTTACAGCGTTGGGTTCAGTCGAGTATCTAAACAGTGATAACGCAGGTAATGTCTCAACATATGGTGGACATTAAAAACCAGGCCCAGGAACTTGCCTATGCACAATTTGGCAGTAAGAGACTTGTTGGTTTGCAAGATGTGGCAATTGATTTAAATCGATTAAACGAACCAGGAATCTGGGCAATAATTGGCAGCTTTGAAGGTGCTTGGTTATTACTTAAGTTTGAAAAGGAAATAGAAATCACCGAAGAATTTAGTGGCGACTGGCAAGGTGTAGATCCTGATAGTTGGACATCTTCTATGTCGAAAACAGAATATGAAACAGCTGTGGAGGGGTTAAGACAACACATTGCACAAGGAGATGTTTATCAAGCAAATATTTGTCGAGTCTTAACAACAAAAATAAGAAAAGAAGGATTTGATATTGAAGGTCTGGCAAACTTGCTCACTTCCCAAAATCCGGCCCCTTATTCGTGTGTCATAAGTGTGAAAAAAGAAGCTCATGAAAGATTGACTAAAGATGTGTCTTTGGTATCTGCCTCACCTGAGTTGTTTTTAGAAAGAAACAATCAAACCATAGTTTCAAGTCCGATTAAGGGCACAGGAAAAATTGCAACAGATTTAACTGATAAAGATAGGGCAGAAAATGTGATGATTGTGGATTTAGTGAGAAATGATTTATCAAGAGTTTGCACCACTGGAAGTGTGGAGGTGCCAAGTTTACTGGAGATTCAAAATCATCCAGGACTAGTTCATTTGGTATCAACCGTGCAAGGTGAACTAAAAGCAAACACCTCTTGGGTTGAGATTTTTGGTGCCACGTTTCCACCAGGATCTGTTAGTGGGGCACCTAAGTTAAGTGCCTTGAAATTAATCAAGAAGTTTGAAAAAAGTGACAGAGGACCATATTGTGGTGCTATTGGCTGGATTAATACCAAAAACAACACCGCGAAAATAGCTGTAGGAATTCGAACCTTTTGGAAAGACCAGGAGAAACTTCTTTTTGGAACAGGTGCTGGTATCACCTGGGGGTCTGATCCTGTTTCTGAATGGCAGGAAACTGAACTCAAATGCGCTACATTATTTAATGTGGCAAGTAAAACTCAGCCTAAATTCGAACCCCATGATGTTTAATAAACTTTATTCATTTAATCTATAAATATGAATGAACGTCACACTAGTCCCATCAAAATAATCCGTGCACGCATTCGGGCTAATAGAATCGCTGATGCGGCTTGGCGAAGTGCTGTATTTTTTGTAGGTTTTTTTCTTATCGGAGTGGGTCTTGTTTTACTAGTTTTACCAGGACCTGGTTGGCTAACAATATTTATCGGACTATTTATATTGGCAACAGAATTTACATGGGCAAGTAGGTTTCTAGCCCCACTGAGACTGAAGTTAGAAAAAGCAAAATTGACGGGTAAGAAACCTGTGTGGATTTATTTATTCTTTCTTGGCGTCATGGCAGTCGGTGTTTTGTCTAGCTGGTGGGTTTGGTCGAACTTTAAGGAGTAAAGCATTCATTGCAAACCAATGAATAATTGGGCCCTAAGGGTAGTATCGAATCTGTGAAGAATGTAAAAGTTGATATTTACTTGTGCGGGGTAAAAGGCTTGGCTGCTGCTAAATTCATCACCTCTTTTTTCAAAGAATCTGTTGGATCTGTGATCATTGCCCCTGATACGGGAACAGTTGATGACCCAATTGAAAAAATCTCAAACTTATTTGAAAGTTTTGGTATCAGAACATCCACCAAAGACCCGGCTCAAATATCAGAATTAGCCCTTGCTGTTGGTTGGAAAAAAATGATTGATGCCAATTATCAACAAGTAATTGTGCTTCATGATTCACTTTTACCAAAATATCGGGGCTGGAATCCCTTGCTCACAGCTTTGATAAACGGTGATTCAAAAATTGGCTCAACTGCTTTAATCGCCTCCACTGAAATGGATTCTGGACCAATAATTGCTCAGGAATCAAAAGCAATCAAATATCCGATGAGACTTGAAGATGCCATAAATATTATTTGTGTGTTGAACGAAAAATTATTGAAGAAAACTTTTGCCCAGATTGTAAAAAAAGGCAAAGTGATTGGAAAAGCACAAAATCATAAGTCTGCCACCTACAGTTTGTGGCGAGATGAAAAAGATTTTGACATTGATTGGTCAAAGCCATCTGAAGTAGTGCTAAGACATATTCATGCCTCAAGTTATCCCTACGTGGGAGCGCGCAGTGTTTTAAATGGGGAAGAAGTCCGAGTCTTTGATGGAAAAGTTAGTAAAGAAAATCCCCGCATTATCAACAGAACTCCGGGTAAAATTTGGAAAATAACTAATGGAGTGCCAGCTGTTATTTGTGGTTCAGGACTAATTGAGCTTACAAAAGTTAGTGGTAATGGTGGCAGATCAGTTCTTCCAGTCACAAAACTACGACAAAGATTTGAATAGGATTTAACTATTGTGAGTGATTTTAAAGTAAAAATTGAGGGCAAAGAACAAAATGCCACCAGTAGTACTAATGCTATTGATTTTTACAAAGACACTAAAGAAGTTGTGGCGGCCAAGATTAATGGTGAATTAAGAGATTTAGCCACGCCACTTAAAGCAGGTGATGAAGTTGTTGGAGTATTAGCAAATTCAGAAGAAGGTCTAGCAGTAATTCGCCATAGCACTGCTCACATTTTGGCTCAAGCTGTGCAAAAAATTAGTCCCCAAACCAAATTAGGAATAGGACCACCTATCAAAGATGGTTTCTATTACGACTTTGATGTGAAACAAAATTTCACCCCTGAGGACTTACAAAAAATTGAAACAACCATGAAAGACATTATTAAAGGGGGGCAACGATTTTCCCGACGAGTAAGTGATGAAAAGTCTTTAAGGCAGGAATTAGCACATGAGCCATACAAGATTGAATTAATTGGAATCAAAGGAAACCCACTTGATGAAGTAATGGAAGTGGGGGGCAATGAATTAACTATCTATGACAATATCGATTTTAGAAGTGGTGAAACTGTTTGGTCAGACCTATGTCGAGGACCTCATGTGCCATCAACAAAATATATAAACGCATTTAAGTTAATGAGAACTGCTGGTGTTTATTGGCGAAGTGATGAAAAAAATCCTCAATTACAAAGAATTTATGGCACCGCTTGGGCTTCAAAAGAAGATTTAAGTAACTACTTAATGGTGCTAGAAGAAGCCGAGAAAAGAGATCACCGAAAACTTGGTGTGGAATTAGACCTATTTTCATTTCCAGATGAGATCGGTTCTGGTTTAGCTGTTTTTCATCCCAAGGGTGGGGTAATAAGAAAAGTAATGGAAGATTACTCCCGTAAACGCCATGAAGAATCTGGTTACGAATTTGTTTATTCTCCACACATAACTAAATCAGCTTTATTTGAAACATCAGGCCATCTTGAGTGGTACAAGGAAGGCATGTTTCCACCAATGCAACTTGACGCTGAACTAAACCCGGATGGATCAGTTAGAAAACCGGCACAAAATTATTACTTAAAACCCATGAATTGCCCATTTCATAACCTGATATACAAATCAACTCCTAAGTCCTATCGAGATTTACCTTTAAGATTTTTTGAATTCGGAAGTGTTTACCGTTACGAAAAGTCAGGTGTAATTCATGGTTTAACCCGAGTTCGGGGCATGACCCAAGATGATGCACACATTTACACCACGTTAGAAAACATGGGAGAAGAATTAGATAATTTACTGAAATTTGTGCTGAACTTGCTCAAAGACTACGGGTTAACAGATTTCTATCTTGAATTATCCACCAAGAATTCCGAGAAATCTGTGGGCACAGATGCCGAATGGAATCAGGCCACCGAGATTTTAAAACAAGCTGCTGCTGCACAAAATATTCCATTGATAATGGATGAAGGTGGAGCGGCTTTTTATGGCCCAAAAATTTCAGTGCAAGTAAAAGATGCGTTAGGTAGAACTTGGCAAATGAGCACCATTCAACTTGATTTTCAACTACCACAAAAGTTTGAACTAGAATATAAAGATAAAGACGGTTCTGTTAAAAGACCAGTGATGATTCATCGTGCCCTATTTGGTTCAATTGAAAGATTCTTTGGTGTTTTAGTAGAGCATTATGCTGGTGCATTTCCACCTTGGCTTTCACCCGTACAAGTTGTTTGTATTCCTATCACCGATGATCACATTTCTTATCTAAAAGAAATAGCCGATAAATTAAAGCAAAAAGGTGTTCGAGTTGAAATTGATTCCAGTGATGAGCGTATGCAAAAGAAAATTAGAAATGCCCAAACCCAAAAAGTACCGTTCATGCTAATTGCCGGGGATCAAGATGTTGGGGCACAAGCTGTTTCGTTTAGATTTAGAGATGCAACACAAGAAAATGGTGTTTCTGTTATTGATGCCATAAAACGAATTGTTGATGCTATCGATAAAAGAATTCAGGTTTAGATGCCAACTCCAGAAACTGGTTTACCTGATGCCTGGATCAGGCTCTGGACACCTCACCGTGGACAGTATTTACATGATGTAAGAAGTGATGGCACAGTTGAACAAGAGTGTCCTTTTTGTTCAGCACCAAAGGTTTCAGAAGAAGATTCTTTAGTTGTTTTTAAAGGTAAATTAAATTATGTGGTACTAAATCTTTATCCCTATAACGCAGGCCATCTCCTAGTTGCACCCTTTAGACATTTTGCAGATTTTACTTCTATCACCGATGAAGAATCAAATGAAATGCAAGAAATCACTCGTAAAGCAATGTCGGTTTTAAGAAAAGCAAGTGGTGCACAAGGATTCAATATTGGGATGAATCAAGGTCCTGTTGCAGGAACTAGTGTGGCTGATCATTTGCATCAACATATTGTTCCGCGCTGGGGTGGGGACACCAATTTTATGCCCATTATTGGCAGAGCTAAATCAATCCCACAATTGCTAAAAGACACACAAATTTTATTAGCAAAAGCTTGGATTGAATAATGCTTGGAAATGCAAAAGCAAGAAATGTTGGAACAGCGATTGCTACCCCGTTTGCCAAAATTTTTCTTAAAATTGGCCTAACTCCAGATCTCATAACACTTATCGGCACTATTGGTGTTTCAGTGGTTTCATTGGTTTATTTTTCAAAAGGCCAATTTTTAACAGGGTCATTGCTCTTTGCGCTATTTGTGGGATTAGACGCAGTTGATGGCACACTTGCCAGGCTGTTAAATCGAAACTCTAAGTGGGGTGCATTCTTTGATTCGGTTTTAGATCGGATTGCAGATGGGGTTGTTTTAGGAAGCCTGGCTTTTTATTTTGCCCAAAATGACTTAAAGGTGTTATTTGTGTTGAGTTTAATTTCACTGGTGGCATGTGAAATTGTTTCCTACACAAAAGCTCGTGCTGAAAGTTTAGGTTTTAAATGTGATACCGGTATTGCAGAAAGACCAGAAAGAATAATAATTATTATTGCGGGAACACTTCTGGCAGGAGTGGGTTTTAATCATGGATTAGAAATATCGATTTGGATACTAACTATTGTGAGTGTTATAACAGTTCTT
>ERZ889217.703-NODE-703-length-19153-cov-29.512881_pt1 | contig 19153 bp, 19 predicted proteins | sample MGYA00521098_ERZ889217 | MGnify/ENA primary metagenome ERZ889217 (study PRJEB32303, sample SAMEA104408613) | aquatic metagenome | biome: Brackish water; feature: Pelagic; material: water | place: Baltic Sea | collected 2014-06-10T22:04:00 | depth 2,362 m ... | reverse complement strand
CAGAGGAGCTCCGAGGGGGACGCGAACGGGGAGTCGCTGGCAGATGGGGCGCTGTTTTGGTTAGGGGCCATCCTGGCGGGGTATCAACGGGGGTCACGGTTCTGGTGCCTAGGATCCACCAGACCAGGGGCGTCCACTGTGGCTGCCGGCAATTTCAGCAGCCAAGCCAGCGGCCCAGCCAGTGGCCCAGCCAGTGGCGGCAGCCCTGGGCCCGAGACCGGCGCCCAGGGGTCGCCTCAGGCCGTGGTCCAGCAGCGTTTCTATGGCCTGCTGCAGCTGGCCGAGGACGCCTCCCTCGAGGAACTGCGTCAGGCGTTTCGGCGCCAGAGCAAACGGCTCCATCCCGACACCACAAGCCTGCCGGCGGCTGTTGCCCAGGAGTCCTTCCGCCAGCTTCGCCAGGCCTATGTCATCCTGCTCGACCCCGAGCGGCGCCGCGCCTATGACGCCACTCTGGCGGCGGCCCGAAGCCAAGCCGGCCAGGGCCTGAGGTCGTCGCCGGCTGCCCCAGGTTCGGCCTCGGCTGGCGCGGTGCCGACGCGGGCGGTGGGGGTGGGTGGACCGGGGATCGGTCCGTTCCCGAACGGCAGCCCGACCTCCCTGGGTGGCCCCACCCCCAGGGCGAACCCAGCTGTGCCGGACCCTTGCCCAGGCAACAGCCCAGGCCCTGCCAGTCGCCCGGGCAACGGCGTTGGCGGCGCCCGGAACCCCGCAGCCAGCGGCCTGGGTGTGGGTGAGGGCCTGCCCAAGCCAGATTCGGTGCGGCGCACCCTCTCCGGCGGCGAGTGGTTTGCCCTGTTGCTGCTAGGCCTGGCCCTGGTGTTCTGCCTGGTGCTGGGGGTGGGTCTGGCCTGGCTACGCGGCACTGAACTGGTGCGCGAACCGAGTTGGTGGCCTGCCCAGGAGAGTTTGGAGCCCTCGCAGCCAGTCCCGTCGCTTCCGTCGACGGGGTTGCAGGGCTAAGGGCTTGCCCCGATCCCCTGACGCCCCCGGCAGCACCCCAGACTGGTCGTTGCCTTGGAGTTGCCCTTGCCCATGCCCTCCTTGCCGCCAGCCCAGACGCCCCTGTACAACCATCCACTCCCGGCGATTGAGGCCTGGTTGGCCGTGCTCGGAGCCGTTCAGCAGCCGGGGCGGCCCTGCTTTTGGCGCCTGCGTCATGGCGGTTGGAGCGCCGACCTGGAGCTGGGGGTCGGGGAGATCGCCGTGGTTTGGCAGCCGGGCAGCGCCAGTGATGGCTCGGCGACGGCGGCCGTGCGGCGCCAGTTCCCCTACGGCCTGTCCCGGGCCGATGTGGAGGCAGCGATCCTGGCGGGGCCCTGATGGCAAAGCCCGGGCTCAGGTTTGGGCCTGGCGGGCGCTCCCTCAGAGATCGTCTAGGGCGCGGCGGATGGCTGAGTAGCAGCGGTCCAGCTGGTCATCGCTGAGACACAACGGCGGCAGCAGGTAGACGACCGGGCCCAGGGGCCGTAGGAACACGCCCTCGGCCAGCACCCGCCGTTGCAGCTCCCGCCCGGCTGGATGCAGATAGCCCGGTTGTTCTACCGCCAGATCGAAGGCGGCGATGCTGCCGCAGAGCCTGGGCCTAAGCACCCGCGGATGGGCCGCCAGCCGCTCCAGGTGGGGCCGGTGCCTTGCCGCGAACCCCTGGTAGCGCTCCGGTTGGGCCTGGAGCAGGGCCAGGCTGGCATTGGCGGCGGCGCAACCGAGGGGGTTGGCCGTGAAGCTGTGGCCGTGGAAAAAGGTGCGGGCGTAGCCGGGATCGCTGTCGATGAAGCCCTGAAACAGCCGTTCGCTGGCCAGGGTCACCCCCATCGGCAGGAAGCCACCGGTGAGGCCCTTGGAGAGGGCCATCAGGTCGGGTTGCAGGCCGGCCCTGGTGCTGGCGAACAGGGAGCCGCTGCGGCCAAAACCCACCATCACCTCATCGGCAATCAGCAGGGCCCCCGCCGCCCGTACCCGGGCCTGAACCGCCTGCAGAAACTCGGGCCGCACCATGGCCATGCCGCCGGCCCCCTGCACCAGGGGCTCCAGGATCACGGCTGCGGTGGGCACCTCCAGCAGCTGGTCCAGGTGGTTGAGGGCCTGCCGTTCCCGCTCCTCCACCCCGTCATCGCCCCACCAGGTGGCCGGCCAGGGGCAGCGGGCCACCCCGAAGAGCAGGGGCTCAAAGGGGGCGGAAAACAGCGAGCGCTCCCCCACACTCATGGCTCCCACCGTGTCGCCGTGATAAGCCCCCTCAAAGGCGATCAGCTGCTGGCGGGCCGGCCCCTCCCCCCCCTCGGCGCGGTTGTGCCACCACTGCCAGGCGATTTTGAGGGCCACCTCCACGGCGGTGGAGCCGTTATCGGAGAAGAACAGGCGCTCGATGCTGCTGAGGGCCGCCAGCTGGCTGGCCAGGGTTTCGGCGGCCGGATGGCTGAAATTGGCAAAGATCACCTGCTCCAGCTGGCGGGCCTGGGCGGCGATGGCGGCGGCAATCGTCGGTTCGCCGTGGCCATGCAGGGTCACCCACCAGCTGCTGATCGCATCGATCAGCAGCCGGCCGTCATCCAGCTCCAGCAGGGCGCCCTGGCCGCCCACGGCCCGCAGGGGCGGATCGGCGCCGGCCACCTGGGTGAAGGGATGCCAGAGGTTGGGATGCCAGCTCATCGGTGCAGGGGGTTGGGGTCTGGTTGGGATTGCAGCCCCACGGCGGCTGCGGCTAGGGCAGCGCCCAGGCCGCTTGTTTGCCAAAGGGCAGCCAGGCTCTCGCGGTTGATAGCCGCCAGGGGCGGCAGGCAGGCCAGGAGGGGGACGCCCCCCAGGGCGGCCAGGGTTCTGGGGTTGTCGGCGTGGGGCGGGCCATTGAGCACCAAGCCGAGCACGGGAATGCGCCGCTGGGCTAGGGCCTCCAAGGAAAGCAGCGTGTGGTTCAAGGTTCCCAGGCCACTGCGCGCCACCAGCAACACCGGCAGGCCCCAGGCCTGGATTTGCTCGATCTGGAGCCGGTCCCGGCGCAGGGGCACCAGCAGCCCGCCGGCGCATTCCACCACCAACGCTCCCGCCACGGTTGGCAGGGCTAGCCGGCTGGGCTCGATCGGCGCACCGGCCACCCCAGCCCTGGCGCCCTCCAGTTCGGCGGCCCCTTCTAGTTCAGCGGCCCCTTCTAGCTCGGCGGCCCCTTCTAGTTCAGCGGCCCAGTGGGGGGACACCGGGGCGGCCAGGCGGTAGGCCTCTGGCAGCAGTCGGGGCTCGGGCAGCTGCAGCCACTCGCGCAGCCGATCGCGGTCGCCGCCGCCCTCAAGGCCGCATTGCACCGGTTTCCAGTAGCTGGCCGAGAGCCCCTCCACCAGTAGGGCGCTGACCACGGTTTTGCCCACATCGGTGTCGGTGCCGCAGACCACCAGGCGTAGGGGTTGGTTGTCTTGCGCGTTCAAGGGGGGCTCAAGGGGGTGTTTGGCGGTTTGCTCAGGGTTTGCGGGCTAGCAGGAGCAGCACCTCCCATTCCAGCGGGCATTCGCCCGCCCTGGGGGGCCAATGGGCCTGCAGGCGGCGCAGTTCGGCGGGGCTGAGCTGGCCCGCGGTGCTGGCCTGGGCGCCGATCGCCTTGAGCTCCCTTAGGAAGGCCAGGGCCTGGGGCCGGCGGCGGCTGAATCGCAGCCGTTGGCAACGCAGGAGCTGGAGTTGGCACTCCGCCGCCTCGATCAGTTCGCTGGCGGCGGGCAGGGCCAGCCCCGTGAATGGCACCCGGGCCCGCTCCGCCGCCTGGCGCCATTGCTGGAAGCTGGCGGCGCAGGGCACGGCCAGGACCAGCCAGCCCCCCCGGGCCAATTGGCTGGCCCACTGGTCCAGGTGGCGCCCGGGCTGCTCCAGCCATTGCAGGGCAAAGCTTGAGGCCAGCAGGCTGGCGCCGGCCAGCTGGGCGGGCAGGCCCAAGTTGAGGTCCCAGAGCAGGCGGGTGCTGGCTTCCCGCCCGGGCGGCTCGCTCTCCAGCAGGGCCTGGCAGTTGTCCAGGCGCAGCAGGTTCAGGTCCGGGCGCTGCAGGGCTATCGAGCGGGCGAGCAGGCCCGTGCCGGCGCCCAGGTCAGCCCGGGGGCCTGGCCCGATCGCCAGGGGCCGGCAGAGGTGGCCCAGGCGCCAGGCGATCGCCCGCTGGATCCGGGCTTCGGCCTCGTAGTGGTTGGCGGCGCCACTGAAGCAGTCCCGCACCCGCTCACTAAAGATCGCCGTGGGCAGCGCTGGATCGGCGGCCCTGGTTCTGGCCCTGGAGGTTTCAACCATGGGCTGGTGAGGCTGGTCTTGCCTTCTGGTGGAGCTCGGCGCCAGGTCCAGGCCCAAACAGGCATTGATCGAGCCAGTCAAGGACAGGGCCGATCAGGGGCGGTCCCTGCAGGGGCGCTCCCAGCAGGCTGTGGCCGATTCCCTCCAGGGTCCAGATTTCGGCCTGGGGTAGGGCCTGGCGCAGCAGGGCCCGGCTGGTGGTGGGCACGATGGCGTCGGCGCCGGCCTCCACGATCAGCACCGGCACCGAACGGGGAAAGGCCTGCGGCAGGCCATCGCAGCGGCCCAGCAGGGCCAGATCCTCCAGTAGCCGGGCGACCCCCGCCGCCTCGCTGCCCACCTCGGCGACGCCCAAGCACAGCTGGTCCAGGCGGGCCGGGGCCGCGGCCCGGCTCAGGAACTCGTCCAGCAGGGGGGCCAGCTCGCCCTGGTGGATCCGGCTGGCCATCGCCCCTAGGGCCGCCCGGGTGCGCCTGCCGCTGGGGCCGGGGGGCACAAAGCCGCCAAAGCTGGCCAGCAGCACCACGGCCCGGGCCTGGCTCCACAGCTCGGCCGGCAGCAGGTGCAGGCCCAGGGAATGGACCAGCACGGCGCCGCCTTCGCCAGGCCAGCGGGGGGCGTGGGGCGTTTGGCGGCCGTAGCCCCGTTCACCGGTGTGCAGGTTCCAGCCGCGGCTGGCGGCGGCCTGGCGCCAGGGCTCCCAGGCCCGCTGGTCGCCGGCCCAGCCGTGCATGGCGATCAGGTCCAGGGTCATGGCGCCTGCCCCAGGGCCTTCAGCAGCCGCTTCAGGCTGCCCGCTGGCAGGTCTTGGCGCAGCACCAGCCTTAGGCGCGAGGTCCCCGGGGGCACCGTCGGCGGCCGGATCGCCACTGCCAATAGACCGTGACCTTCGAGGCGCTGTTGCAGGGCCAGGGCCGCCTGCTCCTCGCCCACAAGCAACGACAAAATCGGCCCCTGGCCCGGCGGCCGCGGCCAACCGGCCGCGGCTAAGGCCCCGCGCCAGCGTTCGGCCCGCGCCCTCAGGGCCTCCCCCCAGCCGGGGTTGCTCTCGACCAGGTCGAGGGCGGCCAGGGCTGCGGCGGCCAGGGCCGGCGCCAGGGCGGTGGTGTAGCGGAAGGCGCCGGCCTGTTGCAGCAACCATTCGCCGGCGATCGCTCCGGTGGCCAGGAAGGCGCCACCGCCACCGAAGGCCTTGCCGAAGGTGCCGCTCACCAGGGTCACGGCCGGTTGGTCCCAGGCCAGGCCGCGGCCGCCGGGGCCAAGCACCCCCAGGGCATGGGCCTCATCAAGCAGCAGGGCCGCGCCGTAGTTGACGCAGAGGCTGGCCAGGGCAGCGGCGTCCGGCTGGCTGCCTTCCATGCTGAAGAGGCTTTCGCTAATCACCAGCAGCCTTTGGCTTGGCGCCTGGGCCCGGGCCTGGTGGAGGCGCCGCTCCAGGTCGCTTAGGTCGTTGTGGGCGAAGCGTTGTAGGCGGGCGCCGCTGGCCTGAACCCCCACCAGCAGGGAGTGGTGGCAGAGGCGATCGGCGATCACCAGGCTGTGGCGATCGGCCAGGGCACCGACGGCGGCCAGGTTGGCTTGGAAGCCACTGGGAAAGAGCAGCACCCGCTCCCGGCCCAGCCAGTGCGCCAGCCGCCCCTCCAGGGCGCTGTGCACCGGCCGGCTGCCGCTCACCAGCCGCGAGCCGCCGGCCCCCACCCCGTCGCGCTCAAGGGCCTGGCGGGCGGCGGCCAGCAGCTGGGGGTGACGGGCTAGCCCCAGGTAGTCGTTGCTGGCCAGATCCAGCAGGGACCCGACCGCCGGGCCCGTTTGGGGCGTCAGTTCGGCGGTGCCGCCGGGTTGGAAGTCGCGCAGCTGCCGTCGCCGTGTAGCCGGCAGGGCGGCTAGGGCCTCTGCCAGCGGGGCGAGGGGATCGGGGAAGGGGGTCACGGCTGGATCAGCCCTTGCCTGGTCAAGCTGGCCAGGCCCAACGTCAGCCCCGACGCTACGGCGCCAAAAGCCCGCCCAGCTCCCCAGGCAGACGGGGCCGTTGAACCGGGTAACCAGGTCAGATGGCCCAGCCCCAGCCCCTGGCCCAAGGACTGCCCCTGCCCAACGGCCGCGTGCTGATTCTGTTGGCCACCTTTCCGCTGGTTTGGCTGCCTCGGCTGTCGCTTTTGTAGAACTCCCGGCTTCCCGCCTATGGCCTGGGCTGCCTGGCGAAGGCCATGGAGATCGCCGGCGCAGGGTTAATGCTGCAGAACAAAACAGCGATTTTTTGGTTGCTTTTGTGCATATTGCCGGCTGGATTGCCGCCATTGGTGTGTATTTGGTTCCCTTGGTAAAAGCTTCGATTCTGGAGCCCCATATCACCACTACCGTGCCAATAGATGGGGTCTTCAGCTAGCTGCTGATCGTCTAAATGGATGAATTTTTCTGGATGCCCTGGCGTCTTTAAGGGCTGATTGTTTTGCGTTGATTAATGCTGGATGCCATTGTTCAGATGCTGTGATTCTGAGGTTGTCCTTGATGATTTTGGGATCGTTTGTCTACCTCACTTCCGCGGGTGCCCCTACGCTTGTGCCGGTGAGTTTGGCCGCCCAGGTGATCTGCGCCTGGATCGCGATTGCGGGCCAGCTTTATAGCGCCACTATGATTGACTTAATGCTGGGGCATTTTTACCATCGGCGAACTTGACGCCCGCTTGGGTGTGGCCCCGGCCCAAGGGCTTTAGGTCGTCAGCCCAGGGGTTCGCAGGCCACAAGGCAGGCCGTCACCCGGTCGCTCCAACGCACCACCACCAGGAGTTCCCGCGGGCTGCGGCTAAATCCCTTCTGGGAAAGGGCCGCAAACTCGGCGAGGTTGTCGTGGGTCACCAGCGGATTGCCGGCAAGGGCCCTGGCCCAGGCGAGGCCAAAGGCTTCGCCCTGTTCCCTTCGGCATTGGGCGCGGGCTGCATCGAAATCAACCCCCGCTTGGCGCAGGTGCACGAAGGCATCGAGCTCCGGGTCCAGGTGCTCCAGCCAACTCGAGAGTTGGCCCACGGCCCCCTGCCGCGCCGTGGTGCCGCCTGGGCCCTCCTCGATCACTAGCATCGGCGCCTCCAGGGACCAGTGATCCAGGGCCAGCAGGACCCGGGCGGATTCGGCCAGGAGCCGGCGGTGGGCGGCGATCAGGCTGGTGTGCTGGTCCTGGCGGAACTCCATGGCAGGCAATGGGGTTCCCCATCCTGGGCTGCGGTAGCCGCGGCGCAGGCGCCGCTGGCAACCAGCCCATAGGATTGGTCCATGCGCAGCGCCACCAGCGAGGTTCCCACCAGGGACGTTCCCCCCCTCGGTGAGCTCTTTCCATTCCCCCTGGATGATTTCCAGCTGGAGGCGATCGATGCCCTTAACCAGGGCCAATCGGTGGTGGTGAGTGCCCCCACCGGTTCGGGCAAGACCCTGGTGGGCGAATACGCCATCCATCGGGCCCTGGCCCATGGCCAGAAGGTGTTTTATACGACACCGCTGAAGGCTCTTTCCAATCAGAAGCTGCGCGATTTCCGCGAGCAATTCGGCGTTGAGAATGTCGGTCTAATGACCGGCGATTTCAGCGTCAACCGCGAGGCCAGCGTCGTGGTGATGACGACGGAAATCTTCCGCAACATGCTCTATGCCGAGGTCGAGCGGGGCGATGACCCCCTCGCCGACGTGGAGGCGGTGGTGCTGGATGAGTGCCACTACATGAACGATTCCCAGCGGGGCACCGTCTGGGAAGAATCGATCATCCATTGTCCGTCTTCGGTGCAGCTGGTGGCCCTCTCGGCCACCGTGGCCAATGCCGGCCAACTCACCGACTGGATCGACCGGGTGCACGGCCCCACCCGATTGGTGCTCAGTGATTTCCGGCCCGTACCCCTGGATTTCAGTTTTTGTAGCGCCAAGGGGCTCCACCCTTTGCTCAACGACGAGCGCACCGGCCTGCATCCCAATTGCAAGGTCTGGCGGGCGCCGAAGGGCTCCAGCCGCAAGGGCAAGTCGCCGCGGCCGCCCCAGCCCGAACCGCCGCCCCTGGCCTTTGTGGTGGCCCAGATGGCGGAACGGGACATGCTGCCCGCCATCTATTTCATCTTCAGCCGCCGCGGCTGCGACAAGGCCATGCGCGACCTGGGCAAAATTTGCCTGGTGACCCCGGCCGAGCAGGCCCGCATCAGCACCCGCCTGGAGGCCTTCGTGCGGGCGACCCCCGAGGCCGTGCGCGAGGGCGGCCACGACGAGGCGCTGCTGCGCGGCATTGCCGCCCACCATGCCGGCGTGCTGCCCGCCTGGAAAGAACTGATCGAGGAACTGTTCCAGCAGGGGCTGATCAAGGTGGTGTTTGCCACCGAAACCCTGGCGGCCGGGATCAACATGCCCGCCCGCAGCACCGTGATCTCGGCCCTGAGCAAGCGCACCGAGCGGGGCCATCGTCCCCTGATGGGCAGTGAATTCCTGCAGATGGCCGGCCGGGCCGGTCGCCGCGGCCTCGATACCCAGGGCTATGTGGTCACGGTGCAGAGCCGTTTTGAGGGGGTGCGCGAGGCGGGCCAGCTGGCCACTAGCCCCGCCGATCCCCTGGTGAGCCAGTTCACCCCCAGCTACGGCATGGTGCTCAACCTGCTCCAGCGCAATGAGTTGCCCAAGGCGAAGGAACTGGTGGAGCGCAGTTTTGGTCGCTATCTGGCCACCCTCGATCTGGTGGAAGATGAGGCCCGCATCGCCGACCTGCTCCAGCAACTGGAGGCGCTCACGGGCTCTGGCGAGGAGGTGGCCTGGGACGACTTCGAGGACTACGAGAAGCAGCGGGGTCGCCTGCGCGAAGAACGCCGCATTCAGCGCATCCTGCAGCAACAGGCCGAGGAAACCCTGGCCCATGAGCTCACCTTGGCCCTGCGTTTCTCCAGCGAAGGAACCTTGCTCAGCCTCAAATCCCCCCAGCTCAAGGGCCGGGTCACGCCGGCCGTGATCGTTGAGAAGATCGAGGGTCCGGGCCAGTTTCCCCAGCTGCTCTGCCTCAGTGATGAGAACGTTTGGATCCTGGTGCCCTGCCACGCGGTGGTGAGCCTCCATGCCGAGTTGAGCTGCCTGCAGGTCCAGGGGGTCCAGGCCCCGGCACTGCACCACATTGGCGAGATTCGCCATGGCGACCAGGCCAGTGGCGGCCTAGCCCTGGCCGTAGCCCACATGGCCCGGCGCCATGACATGGCCACCCCCCAGTACGACCTGGCCGGTGAGGTGCAGGCCCAGGCCCTTTTGGTGCGGGAACTGGAGCTAGCCCTCGAACTGCACCCGGCCCACCTGCGCGGCGACCGCAAGAAGATCACCAAGCAACGCCAACGCATGGAGGAGCTGGAGATCGAGATCGAGGAGCGCCAGCGGATCCTCCATCACCGCGCCAATCGCCATTGGGAGACCTTCCTGTCCCTGATCGACATCCTGCGCTTTTTTGGCTGTTTGGCCGGTAGTGAGGGGCTTGAACCCACCGAAATCGGCCGCACCGTGGCGGCGATCCGCGGCGATAACGAGCTCTGGATCGGCCTGGCCCTCATGAGCGGCCACCTCGATGAACTGGAGCCCGCCGACCTGGCTGCCGTGCTCGAGGCGATTTCCACCGAGGTCAACCGGCCCGACCTCTGGAGTGGCTATCCGCCGCCGCCGGCCGCCGATGAGGCCCTGCATGATCTGCGCGGCATCCGCCGGGAGTTGCTGCGCCAGCAGGAGCAGGCCGAGGTGGTGGTGCCCGTTTGGTACGAGGCCGAATTGATGGGCCTGGTGCAGGCCTGGGCCAAGGGGGTGAGTTGGAACGACCTGATCGCCAACAGCTCCCTCGATGAGGGCGATGTGGTGCGGATCATGCGCCGCACCGTTGATCTGCTGGCCCAGATCCCCTACTGCGAAGCCGTGAGCGAGCAGCTGCGCACCAACGCCCGCCAGGCCCTCAAGGCGATCAACCGCTTCCCGGTCTGCGAGCCGATTGACCTGGCCCCCGGGGGGGCTGGCCCCAACCTGGCTACGGTGCGGGCGGCCTAGGCGGCCCCAGCACCAGCCAAACCATCAACAGCAGGCCGCTGATGCTGACAACGGTGTAGATCCAATCGGCATAGGGGGTCCAGAACAGCCCCAGGATCAGGCCGAACCGCCCAGGGGCCATCCCGTCAGCGGGGGGCATCGCCACCAGCAACCGTCTTGGGACTCACCCTTTCTTGCGTCACGGTTAGATCCCCAGCCGTTGCCAGATCACCTCGAGGTTCTGCTGGTGCAGGGCGGTGGAGAAGCACTCGGCCAGATCTGCCGGGCTGAGCCGGCTGGTGACATCGGCATCGGCCTCGAGGTTGGCGCGGAAATCGCCGCCGGGCTGGTTCCAGGCGCTGTGGGCGTTGCGCTGCACGATCCGGTAGGCCTCTTCCCGGGCCAGGCCCGTGTCCACCAGGGCCAGCAGCACCCGCTGGCTGAACACCACGCCGCCGTAGACGTTCATGTTGCGGGCCATGTTCTCGGGGTAGACCCCCAGGCCAGCCACCACAGCGGTGGTTTCCCGCAGCATGAAGTGCAGGGTCACCGAACAATCGGGCAGCATCATCCGTTCCACCGAGCTGTGGCTGATGTCGCGCTCATGCCAGAGGGCGCAGTTCTCCAGGGCCGCCACCACGTAGCTGCGCAGCACCCTGGCCAGGCCGCCGATCCGCTCGCTGCGGATCGGGTTGCGCTTGTGGGGCATGGCCGAGCTGCCTTTTTGCCCCTTGGCGAAGTTCTCCTCCACCTCGAGCACGTCGGTGCGCTGCAGGTTGCGGATCTCGGTGGAGAAGCGCTCCAGGGCCGCGCCCACCAGGGCCAGGGTCTGCACGTATTCGGCGTGGCGATCGCGGGCGATCACCTGGGTGCTGGCGGTGTCGGGCACCAGGCCGAGCTTGGCGCAGGCGATCGCCTCCACCTGGGGGTCGGTGTTGGCGTAGGTGCCCATGGCGCCCGAGATCTGGCCCACGCTCACCACCCGCTCCAGGCGCTCGAGCCGCTCGCGGTTGCGCTCCACCTCCGCCAGCCAGCCGGCCAGCTTGAAGCCGAAGCTGATCGGCTCGCCGTGGATGGCATGGCTGCGGCCAATCATCACCGTGCCCTTGTGCTCGCGGGCTAGCGCCCTGAGGGCATCGGCCAGCAGGTCGAGCTCGGCGCGCAACAGGGCCACCGAAGCCTTCATCTGCAGGGCCAGGCCGGTGTCGAGCACATCGGAGCTGGTCATGCCCACGTGGATGTAGCGGCCCGCGTCGCCCACGTGCTCGTTGACGTTGGTGAGGAAGGCGATCACGTCGTGGCGCACCTCGGCCTCGATCTCGAGGATGCGCTCCACCTGGAAGTTGGCCTTGGCGCGGATCTCCGCCAGGGCTTCGGCGGGGACACGGCCCAGTTGGCACTGGGCCGCCGTGGCGGCGATCTCCACATCCAGCCAGCTCTGGAACTTGGCCTGCTCGCTCCAGATGCTGCCCATCTCGGGCAGGGTGTAACGCTCAATCAAGGGCCAGCGCCTGGCAACGGCCCGACCAATGTATGGCTCGGGCTGCAGCGCAGGCTTGTTCTGCAGTCGCCCGGGGTCCTTGCTGCGATCCTGGCTCGATTGGGCCAGGGGGGCCTCAGCCAATCCGGCTCAGGCGGCGATGGGCGACTTGCCAGTGCCCGTAGGGGCCCCAGCCCTGGTGCCGCACCCAGCAGCTGCCGGGCCGCAACAGTTTCAACCCGTTCCCAACAGGTGCCTAGGCCGGCTGGCTAGGGGGAACGGCCCTTGGGCCCCAGGCACACCGTTCTGGGGTGCCGTGACCTGCTTGCGCCATCTGGGTCCGCCCGAGGTGGGAGGCCATTGTTCAATCGATTGCTGGGCCGGCCGGCGGCTCCAAGGATTTTGTTCGGTTTCGTTTGTGGTTTTATGACGCCAGCTGGCTCACAGGCCCATGGCTCGCAAACAGCGCTTGGATCTGGTGCTGGTAGAGCGGGGGCTGGCCGCCAGCCGCCAGCAGGCCCAGCAGTTGATTCGTGCTGGCCGGGTGCGCAGTTCCGACCAAGTGCTGGATAAGCCGGGCCATGACATCGCCCCTGACCTGCCCCTAGAGGTGGAGCAACCGCCCCGCTTTGTCTCCCGGGGTGGTGAGAAGTTGGTGGCCGCCCTTGAGGCCCTGCCGATCCGGGTTGCGGGGCGGGTCTGCCTCGATGGCGGCATCTCCACGGGCGGCTTTAGCGATTGCCTGTTTCAACACGGCGCTAGCCGCATCTATGGCATTGATGTGGGTTACGGCCAGACCGCCTGGAGCCTGCGCACCGATGCGCGCCTGGTGCTGCGCGAGCGCACCAACCTGCGCCACCTCAGAGCAGACGACCTCTACGGCCCGGAGGACCCCTGGCCCGACCTGGCCGTGGCCGATCTGTCCTTTATTTCCCTGGGACTGGTGTTGCCGGCCCTGGGGGCCCTCCTGGCCCCGGGCCGCCGCGAGGCCCTGCTGCTGGTTAAGCCCCAGTTCGAAGTGGGCCGCTCCCGGGTGGGTAAGGGCGGCGTTGTGCGCGATCCCGTCGCCCATGTCGATGCGATCGAAGGAGTGATCCGCGCAGGCGCAGCCTTGGGTTGGCAGGGCCTTGGCCTGGTCGCCTCGCCAATCACCGGCCCGGCGGGCAACCATGAGTACCTGCTCTGGCTTGGCAGTGGCCTGGGGAGCGATGAGAATGGGGATGGAGACGGGGATGGGGGGGCTGGGGGCCTTAATGGGCCCCTAATTCGCTCCCTTGTGGCCCAGACCCTTGCCAGCCCCTGATTGCCGGCGATGGTCCCGGCAACCCGCGCCCTAGATCGCGTCGGTGTCCCGGTCACCGGTGCGAATCCGGATCACCGAATCGATGGTGCTGATGAAGATCTTGCCGTCGCCAATTTCGCCGGTGCGGGCCGCATCCTGGATGGCGGTCACCACCGTGTCGACCCGGTCGTCATCGACCACTACTTCAAGTTTCAATTTCTGTAGAAACTCAACGGTGAATTCCGAGCCGCGGTAGCGCTCGACCTGGCCCTTCTGGCGACCAAAACCCCTAACTTCGCTCACGGTCATGCCGACGATGCCGGCGTTGACCAATGCCAGCTTGACATCCTCCAGTTTGAAGGGGCGGATGATGGCCTCGATTTTTTTCATGGATCCGGGGGGCAATCGAAGAAAGTCTCCCAGCAAAACGCCAGGAACGGAAGGGGAGGGCGTGGGGCCCAGGAACGGCCTGGCTCCAGTCCATTAGGCGCCAGTCGCCCGGCACCTGATGTAGCTATAGCTACGGGGAGCCGCCGATGCTGGTGATCTGTGGAAGGAGCCACACCTGGGGCCCTGGCCGCAGGTGCCCATCCCTTGCTGTTTCGGCAGCGGCAGGCAGGGAAAGTTCCCCCTCGGGCCCCGTCCTTGTCAGGGAGCATTGGCCTTCCCGGTCGCTTGGCTAGGAGCTCTGCGGGCTGGCAGGACCGGGCTGGGGTGGCCTGGGGCGGGAGAGCTGGCGGCACCAGCCCAGTCCCTATCGTGGGTGCTGCAGCGATTGATGTCGTCGCTTGCCCCTGGCCCCTGGCCCCCTTGCCCTGCCGTCTTGAACCCGTCCGAGCCCCTCACCCAGACCCCCGCCTACGGCCAACGGGCCATCGCTGGCGCCCAGCTGATCTGCTTTGACAATCCCCGGCCAGGGCGGCCCTATGAGATTGCAATCACCTTTCCCGAATTCACCTGCCTCTGCCCTTTTTCGGGCTATCCGGATTTTGCCACCCTGCGCCTGATTTACCAGCCCGGCCCCCGGGTGATGGAGCTCAAGGCCCTGAAGCTCTACGTCAACAGCTGGCGCGATTGCAGCATCTCCCATGAGGAAGTGTCCAATCGCATCGTTGATGACTGGGTGGCCGCCTGCGCGCCCTCCTGGCTGCAGTTGGAGGCCGATTTTAATCCCCGTGGCAATGTGCATACGGTGATCAAGGTGAGTCAAGGCACGCGACATCCCTGTTGAGGGATTGCAGCTTCCATCTTGCCCCGGCATACAGAAAGGATTAGGGGCTAAGGATTGATTGCTTAGGTTGATTGAGTAGTTGATTTTTTTAGGTGGGATCAGGCTTTCCCCCAGCCATCTTTGGCCCCCATTGGCTAGCGGATCGAGCTGCAGACGGGGGCCTGGTTGAGGCCGACCCTGGCTCGCCTTGGCATCAGATCGTCTGCTCGGCCTGTTGCAGAGTGCTAATCAGAACGGGCAGTTCCCGGGCAAAGGCGGTGAGGTTGCGGTTGCAGAGCCCGCCCAGGTGCAGCCGACCGTTGGCCGGGTCGCTGATCGCCCAGAGCTGGCGCGTTGCCACCAGGCTCAGCACCCCCCCCACTAGGGCGATGCCAAAGCCTCCGTAGACCAGGGGTACGCCCGGATCGCGCTTGAGCAGGATGCCGCTGGCGGCGAGCACGTTGTCAATCCGTATGGGCAGGCCTTCGATCTCCACCGCTTCGCCCCCGGGCACCAGGCTAGCGATCGGTTTGGCCTCGGCCGAAAAAACCGTGACCGGGCCCTGTTCACTGCTGAGGGAGAGCAATACGGGCTGGCTGCCATCGGGGCGAGTCGGCAGCACGATGCCCCAGATCTGATCGCCCAGTTGGGGGAAGGTCTGCAACGGCAATTCCAGCACCGGGCTGCGTCCCAGTTGCACGCCGATTGCCGCCAGGGTCCAGTCGGCCTGATACAACGTGATCCCCCGAAAGCGCAGGGGGTGGTTGACGCTGATTTCGGTCTGTTTGAGGGTGGCCCCATCGGGCCCCTTCAGGGTGAGGGCAGAACGGAATTGTTCCGGCCGGCCAGCCGGATCCCGTTCGATCTGGAACTGGTCCACGGCCACCGTGATCTGGTTGTCGCCGCGGCTATTGAGCAGGTCCAATTGCCGGCCTGGGGCCAGGAATTGTTCCTGGCGGTGGCCCGCCAGCGAGCCCCAGGCGGCGCCCACCATCAGCACCACCAGGCCCGCGTGGACGAGTAGGGGCCCCACTCGGCCCGCCACCCCGCGCCGGGCCGCTAGGCGATCGGCCTGGACCTGGAGGGTCCAGCCCTGGCGTTTGAGAAGCTGTTCGAGTTCGCCCAACGTGGCGGCCGGATTGGCGCTGGCAATGGTTTCGGCCAGGGTGAGCTTGCCCAGTTGGCGAGGCGATTTGTAGTCGATCCAGCGCAGGGAGGCCTGCAGGGCGGGCCACTGGCGCCGCCAGCTGCACAGGATCAATGCCAGGCCTAGCCAGGCCAGCAGGGCCAGAAACCAGCCGCTCGAATAGACATGATCCAGCTGCAGGCGCAGTACCGCATCGCCCTTGAACAGGCCCAGCCAGGGCTGGTTGTCATAGAGCTGGTGATAGAGGCCGCTGGGCTCCTTCTGGGGCACCAGGGTGCCGAGGCCACTGCTGATCGCGATCACCAGCAGCAGGCCGATGGCCACCCGCAAGTCGGAGATCACGCCGAGCAGGCGGCCCAATTTGCGCTTGGCGATGTCCAGGAACGTCAGGTCAAACATCAGGGTGGCTTGCGCGTTAGATCCAGTTGGCCAGCAGGGTGAGGGCGCCCGTAATCAGCAGCACCACGCCACTGATCGGCGGCACCCATTGCCCCAATGCCCTGAGGGCCAGCAGGCGGGGCAAGCTTGCTGCCGCCGTACCCGCCAGGAGCAGGGGCATGACCTGGCCGCAGGCAAAGGCGGTGAGAAGCACCACGCCAGCCAGGGGCCGGCCGTTCTGGGCAATCCAGCCCAGCAGTACCGCAAGCACGGGCGTGGTACAGGGGGAGGCCGCCAGGCCAAAGGCCAGACCAGCGGCCAGGGGTGCGAGCGCTGGCGGCACCCATTGCCGCCAGCGCTCCGGATCAGGGCCCGCCGGCAGGGGCAGCCGCACCAGCCCCAGCAGGTTGAGGCCCATGACCACGGCTAGCACTGCCACCAGGCTGGGGATGAAGCCGGGAATCTGGCCGTAGAGGCGTCCGAGTAGGCCGCTGGCCAGGCCAAGCACCACGAGCGAGGCAATGATCCCAGCCACAAAACTGAGACTGCGGGGCCAGGCCTTGGCGCCCTGGTCGCCGAAGCCAGCCAGGTAGGCCAGGGTTACGGGCAGCAGGGAGAGGGAGCAGGGGCCCAAGCTGGTGAGTAGGCCGCCGCAAAACACCAGGCCCAAGGTGAGGGGGCCTGGAGCAGCCAGGGAGGTCTGCAGCAGCTCCTCACTGGCTCTGGCCCAGGCGGCCACGGGCAAAAGGCTCATGGCATCAGCCTATCGGTGCATCCCTGCGGCGGCGCCGACTGGAGGGCCTCGGGGCCTCCAGTCCGGCCCCTTCCAGGCTGCAGCGGATCAGGAGGCCTGCGGTTAAGAGGCTCGAGAGCAGGGAATTGCCGCCGTAGCTCACCATCGGCAGGGGCAGGCCCGTGGTGGGCATGGCGCCACTGGCCACGGCGATATTGAGGATCGATTGGCCTAACAGCAAGCTGGTGCAGCCGATGGCGACCAGCCGTTGTTGATTGCTGCGGCAGGAGAGGGCGACGCGCAGCCCCACCAGGCCAAAGAGCAGCAAAAATACCAACATCATGATCGAGCCGACAAACCCGAATTCCTCGGCGAACACCGCATAGATGAAGTCGGTGGACTGGATTGGCAGGTATTGCAGTTTTTGGGTGGAGAGGCCAAAGCCCGAGCCCCAGAGGCCTCCTGATCCGATCGCTAGCAGGCTCTGCACTAGCTGGTAGCCATCCCCTTGGGCGTCATTCCAGGGGTTGAGGAAGGAGGTGACCCGGATGCGCTGGTAGGTGTTGAGCAGGATGCTGCCGACGCCAACGCTGCCCCCCAGGACCGCAGTGCCCAGCATCGCCGGCAGGGGAATGCCCGAGGCCAGGGCCATTAGCCAGAGCAGCAAGCCCGTGAGGGCTGCCGTGCTGAGGTTGGGCTGTTTGAGGATCAGCAGGATGATGCCGCCAAAGACACCCAGCCAAAGCAGTTTTTGATCGACGGAAATCCGGTTCCAGTGGGAGAACAGGGTGGCTCCCTGCAGCACCACAAAGGGTTTAATCAATTCCGAGGGCTGGATCTGGATCGGACCGATCACCAGCCAGCGGCTCGACCCATTCACGGTGCTGCCAGCCACCAGGGTGGCCGCCACCAGCAGACCCGTGATCAGGAGGGCCGGGGCGGCCAGCCGCAACCAACGCCGCAGGTTGAGGCGGATCGCCAGCCAGAGCAGGCCCCAGCTGGCCACCATCCAGATCGCCTGGCGTTTGAGGTAGTAAGCCGCATCGCCCATCTCCCGCGAGGCCACCCACCAGCTCGCAGACGCCAGCACCAGCAGGCCCACCAGACTCCAGATGGCCACCATGCCCAGCAGCAGCCGGGCTTCGGCCGGCCACTGCCCAAAAGGTAGGGGTAACAGGTTGCGGCGTTGGCCTGGGTTGGGCCCTGGGGCCTGGGTGGCATCCACGGTTGCATCCACGGGTAAGTCCATTCAGACGCTTGGAGTTGGCCGTTGGCCCAGGGCCAGGGCCATAAAAAAGCCCGGCCGGGGCCAGGCAGCTGTCTCCAGCTTGAACGATGAAGGGGTAAGGGGTTTGGCGAACCAGTCTGTTGGTTAACCCTGTCAGTTGGCGATCGGTTAGTTGCCGACGTTGACCTGGCGGCGACCGGTGACCAGTTCCACCTTCAGGATCTTGCCGCCCTGCTTCATGATTCGCTGCTGTTCAGCGAACCAGCTTTCATAAGGCACCCACTTGGTGAAGAAGGTGTTTTGCAGTTCCCGTTGGCTCCGAGTTTTTTCAGGGCAGGGAATGCAGGCTGTGATCTTGAACAGGCGCATGGCTAAGGATCCGCAGGGTGTGCCGTTGGCAGGGATCAGTTACCCAGGCCGGAGCTGATGTAGTCGAAGTAGACACCCATTTCGCGACCAGCATCGGGGCCGACCAGCGCTGCGGTGGCTTCCTTCATGGCTTGGATCGATTGCACGGTGGCACCGATGGGCACGCCCAGGGAGTTGTAGGTCTCCTTGAGGCCATTAAGCACCCGCTCATCGAGGATGGAGGTGTCACCGGCCAGCATGGCGTAGGTGGCGTAGCGCAGGTAGTAGTCGAGGTCGCGGATGCAGGCCGCGTAACGACGGGTGGTGTACATGTTGCCACCGGGACGGGTGATGTCCGAGTACAGCAGTGCCTTGGCTACGGCCTCCTTGATGATCGAGGAGGCGTTGGCGCTGATGGTGGTGGCAGCACGAACGCGGAGCTCGCCACTGGCGAAGTACTGCTCGAGACGCCCCATGGAGGAGGTGTCGAGGTACAGGCCTTGGACGTCTGCCTGGTTGATGACGTTGGTGATGGCGTCTTGCATGGAACCTTGAAAGGAGGCGGAGGGGTGAAGGGAAGCAGCCTCAGGAGAGGGCGCCGACGACGTAGTCGAAGTAGAAGCCGGCTTCTTCGGCATCAGCGCCGGTGAGCAGGCTCGTGGACGCAGCCTTCATCTCGCGCATGGCTTCTGCCATGGCCTCGAGGGGGGTGCCGAGGGAGCGGTACATCTCACGGGCACCGATGATGCCGACTTCTTCAATCGGGGTGACATCACCGGCGATGACCCCGTAGGTCACCAGGCGGAGGTAGTAGTCCATGTCCCGCAAACAGGTAGCGGTCATCTCCTCACCGTAGGCATTGCCGCCGGGGGAGATCAGATCGGGACGCTTTTGGAACAGCTGACCGCCGGCCTGCTTGACGATGCGCTCGCGGCTCTCGCTCAAGACCTGGGCCACCCGCAAACGGCGCTGACCGCCACTCACGAAGGACTTGATCTGGTCGAGTTCGCCAGGGCTGAGGTAGCGGGCTTCGGCGTCCGCGTTGATGATCGAGTTGGAGACGATGCTCATGCAGT
>ERZ889217.701-NODE-701-length-19205-cov-13.577598_pt1 | contig 19205 bp, 18 predicted proteins | sample MGYA00521098_ERZ889217 | MGnify/ENA primary metagenome ERZ889217 (study PRJEB32303, sample SAMEA104408613) | aquatic metagenome | biome: Brackish water; feature: Pelagic; material: water | place: Baltic Sea | collected 2014-06-10T22:04:00 | depth 2,362 m ... | reverse complement strand
CCGGACAACGCCTTAGCAGGGCGCCCCATTCGGCCGCTCTGGCACCTCTCCAAAAATTCAAGAACGAGTAATTACTAATTTCATTACCCAAGCGACTTCTTAGTGTAACGGTCAAAGAATGATCCCTCTCGTGGCGGAACGGGAGGGATTCGAACCCCCGGGCCTTTTACAGCCGTCCGCTTTCAAGGCGGATGCGTTTGTCCACTCTGCCACCGTTCCGCTCGTAGACGCTATCTCGTAATGCGAGTTCTTAGTTCTGTCATCCAATCATCGGCTTCACGCCATCGAGCATCAGCATGTTCTCGTGCTGAATGTGCGTGCGCGCCACTAGCTGGATACGAACCAAGAAATTTCACATCGCCTTGTTTGGCGTGCAAGTCACGCAACGCATCAGCCATAAGTTCATCTTGAATATGTCCATCTGCATACATGATGAAGCAATAATCACCAAGACCGCCGCGCTTCGTCGGTCGCGAAAGCAGAACGGATAAATTAATTCGCCGTGCCGCAAACTCTTGCAAAATTGAAATCAAACTTCCTGGTTCGTCGGCCCGCTGAAAAACAACGATCGCCGTTTTGTCGTGACCAGTCGCACCCGGCACCACACCTTTGCCGACAAGCACAAAACGAGTCTGGTTGCCCTGGTGGTCGGCGATATCGGTTGCAACAACTTCGAGTCCATAAACATTGGCTGCATTTTTTGGTGCAATCGCCCCCAACTTTTCTGTCGTATTAGCGGCAACTATTTGCGCCGCTTCAGCTGTTGAGTTGGCTGCCCTTAACTCAAGTTCGCCAAAATTTTTGCGCAAATAGTTATGGCATTGCGCTGTTGCTACGGGTATCGACACGATGGCTTCTAGGTCGCTAACTGAAACACCTTTACGAGCAAGTAAACAGTGCTCGATATCCAGCACAATCTCACGCTGAATCAAAAGGTCGTAATCAAAAACCAGGGCATCCTGCGTGAAGTTGACTGTTCCTTCAATTGAGTTTTCAATCGGCACAAATCCGAGATCAACTACTCCAGACGCAACAGCATCTAGGACATCGGGCACAGTTCTAAACGCAACCAATTCGCATGAGGCAAGATCATTTTGTGTGAGCAACGCCTGCTCAGTAAACGTGCCCGCTGGTCCAAAATATGCGATTCGCTTTGTTTGATTTTTTACCACAGATACAAGGTTACGGTGCACAGAAATCGTATTCGTGGTCATTTTTCGAACCGTATTTCGCACTAGCCTGACTGCATGTTTGAGTATGTTGCATTTAATCCTTATAACGCGAGCCCAGAAGCGATGGCTAGCGAACTGACAAAAAAGTCAAGCGATGGATGGGAAGTTGTTTCAATTGTGCCGACATTTGATGGTCGCTATTGCGCATTTCTGCGGCGACCGACTGGCGCAAACTCGACAATTGCTGCACAGCAAACTCAAAGTGTTGCGGAAGCAACCACAACTACGGTTGCATCCGCGCAGACAAGCGCGACAGTACCGGCGGCGTGGTACGCCGACCCATCTGGCAGATTTGAACTGCGCTATTGGAATGGCAAAGAGTGGACTGAACATGTTGCTCGCTCGGGCCAGCAATTCACCGACCCACCTGTTGCCTAAATAATCATGCGAGCCACCTCGCTAGGCCACGCCGGAATACTCATCGAGAGCGGCAACTCAAGAATTCTTTGTGATCCGTGGTTCGTGCCGGCATTTTTTGGCTCGTGGTTTGTGTTTCCGCGCAATGACCAGCTCGACATTGAACTTGTCGCAAAAATTGAGTCGCCGACACACCTATATATATCGCACATTCACGGCGATCATTTCGATGAAGCCTTCTTGGCAAATCATGTAACACGCGAGGCCACTGTCTTATTGCCTGATTTTCCAAGTCGCGAACTCGAGCAACGACTATCAAGTCTTGGCTTCACAAAGTTCGTCAAAACTGAAAATGGCAAAGAGATCGCAATTGACAGCGAAACAAAAATTGCGATACATGTTGAAACTTCTATTACAGATGGCCCAGGTGGCGACTCGGCGTTGGTCGTCAGCGATAAAACTGCCAGACTCGTCAATCAAAACGACTGTCGCACTGGCAATCTTGATGCATTGCGCAGCCATGGACCAATCGACTTGCATTGGTTGCAATACAGCGGCGCGATTTGGTATCCGATGGTCTATGAGCAAGACCCAACAACAACGTTAAACCTCGCGCGCGCAAAAGTCGAAAGTCAATTTGCCAGAGCAATTAAATATGTCGAAAGTCTTGACGCTCGGGCAGTCGTGCCATCGGCCGGCCCGCCCTGCTTTCTGGACGAAGATTTATTTCATCTAAACATGATCACCGGAAACGAAATATCCATATTTCCTGATCAAACAAAATTTCTAGAGCGACTAAGCGCTCTTGGACGCGAAAATGACATCTTGGCGATACCTGGCACTGCCATTGATATCTCAGCCAAGAAAATAACTGTTTCTTCGCCCAACAATATTGACATTCCAGATATTTTCGCTAACAAAGAAAATTATCTTCGCCAATATCAAGCCGATTGGTCGGCATGGCTCGGTGCCGAAAAAGCCAAGTGGTCAAGCGCCTCATCAAACGCGCAGTCTGACTTACTTGGTGCGATACAAGCATGGTTTGAACCACTTCTTGACCTAGCCCCAGCGCTTCGAGCCGGCATCGGAGCCAACTGTCTGATTCGCACTCGTGAACTACAGATTCTGATTGATTTTGAAAACGGAAAGGTAACAGAGTTTTCTGATCAATCTTTCGGTTTTAGGTTTGACATCCCCCACGAATTGTTAAAGACCGTCGTTGATCAACGTGCCGTCGACTGGTCGAATTCGTTTTTTCTTTCTTGTCGATTCACTGCTTGGCGATCTGGCGAATTTAATGAATACCTGTACAACTTCTTCAAGAGCCTCTCGGTTGAGCGAATGACCCGTGCCGAACATGAAGCCACTGAGCGATTAAGTTTCAACAAAGATCTCAGTGACGAAATTGAAATCGGTGACTATGTGATGCAACGAAAGTGTCCACACCGACAAGCCGACCTGTCAGTATTTGGTGAAATCAACGGCAATACGCTTACGTGTTCACTGCACGGTTGGCGGTTTGATTTGACAGATGGTCACTGTCTTAATGCCGAAAATCGACCACTGCAGGTTCGCAAGAAGACTAAATAAATTTTGACTACTGCTGATTTACTATCGGTAACTCAAACCAGATAGTCGCACTGTATTTGACCCCGCCCGTAATTTGCGCACTGCGATGCGGATGTGTCACCAAACTGGGCCATACAACCATCTCACCGACTTTCAAATCGCGGTTCGAAAAGTTTTGACGCGGAAATTCAAGTTCAGCACCTTGATAGTTATCGTTCAACTTGATGCTTGCCGAAACCTGGGCGACGTCATGATGCATTCGTAACTCTTCTTGCTGCCCGACTTGATATTTGATGACAAACACATCTTGAATTCCGTGATAGTCAATTAGCGGCCATTGTTGCTGCAATTGCGGCCAGATGCGACCACCAAAGTCAACCTCAACAGCATTAAACAACCGCGGGCTAATTACTGCGAGCGAAACTTCATGACCGGGCACAGGATCATTTGGATTGGTCTCGAACGTGCCGGTTAGTTCAGCAGCGCGAATCAACGCCCCACAAAAGTCTGGAGTCCAACATGACAACGCGAACATCTCATCAGCAACTTTTCTAATTTCAACCGACGAATCGACCGAATCTCGATATCCCAAAATTCGCTCAAGGTCGGTTGTCATTAACTCTCCATCAATATCGTCAAACTTGTATCTGACATCTAATAGTTGCATTCTGACAGCGTGCGAAACGATATCTGTCAAACCTTGCCACTGATAGCCTTAGAACGCGTGAACCCATTAGATGCCCCACGGCGAATTTCGTTTGATTTAGCCACAATTGCCTCTGTCGTCCGCAAAAAATGGTGGGTGATACCAGTAACCATGCTGATTGGTGCCGGATTGATGTTTTTTCAAGAGTCTGATCTACAAACTTCGCCACGGTATTACACGTTGACCAAAACATACGAGGCGCTAAATGAAATGGCGCCACTCGCCTTGGTCGACTTGAACCCAGCTCTTTTCGAGCCCATACCGAGTGAAACTAGCCAACTCGCTGTATTACGAAGTCAGAAATATGTAGAAAAAGCGCTGGCCGGTATTGATGGCGACTTAGATATTCGAGTCGACAAGTCAGAGACACGTTTTGCGCTGACAACTGAAGGTGATATTTCTGAAGCCAGACGGTTTTCGTTCTCACCGGCTACAAACGCATCGTTCACATTTACCTGTACCGAACAAGACGAGATCAATTGCGCTTTGGCAATTGAAAACTATCTGCAGCTTCTCATCTCGCTGAGAGCCGAATCAATAGAGACTGGCCTCACACGATCACGTGAACTTGTAGATCAAATGCTGGCCCAATCGGCGAAAATAACCGAAAGCCAAAAAGACCGACTCACATTACAAAAAGTAGCGCTCGAAGAATCGGTCAAACTCGCCTCTGGCGAGATGCAACTTATTGCCGAAGATAAATATTTTGGTGGCGAACAGATCACCACTGTTGGCCGAAACACATATTTGTTTGGCTTACTTGTCGGTCTGATAATCGGCTGTCTGATTCTTTTGCAACTAGTCATCACCGACAACCTCGTCCGAAATCAGAAGAAACTTGTAAGTCTTGTCAGCTTCCAAAAATTCTTGGGCAACGTTGATAAAAAACGCAATCCGAACTCAGTTCAACATTTAGCCACTGCGATTCGTGGTGCTATAGATATGAGCAATACAACAAGTTTGAGATTTTTCCCCGTTGATTCAAAACTAGACAACGAGGCTCTCGTCAGCGAGTTGAGCGGCGTAATCGGGTATCAAGCCTTGTTGGTTAGTTCATTGGCAAACATTACGGCCACCGACTTAAGCCCAAATTCAAGCTCACCAATAATCATTCTGGTTAACCAACATCGATCAAAAATTTCTGATCTCGAATCAGCATGGACGCTCGCCGAAAAATCAGGAAATACAGTCGTTGGTGCAGCCTTAGTCAGCAACTAATGACAAACCAACTTAATTTTCGCACTCGAATGGCTCTGTTCGCAGAGCGAATTGGTCAAACAAAAAGTTTCGTATCTGTCACTGGTGTTATTCAATTCGTTTTAGATGTGCTCGCTTGGTCGGCCGCAGCCGCGCTCGCCCTAATTTTGCGCGCTTATTTGCAAGATGAGCGAAACATCAGCGAGGCAGTGCAAAACACTCTCTATCGTGTTTTGCCAATCGTGGCAGTCGTGCAAGCAGTCACGGGTTACATCGTCGGCATCTACCGTCGCAGGTGGCGTTACGGCAGCTTTGACGAAGTAAAAGGTTTGATTCTTTCTGCATTCATCACCACATCACTTTTATTGACCATTCGATTCACCGACCGATCGGTCGACGCTTTTCCACGCAGCGCAATAATTGCTGGTGGCATTCTTGGCCTTTTCTTTACTGGTGCCAGCCGATACACGTGGCGACTAATTCGCGAGCAGCTTCGTCGACCGTCAGAACAAACTGCAAAGAAAATTTTGATTTACGGCGCCGGCGAAGGCGGCATTCAAATTGTCAACACGATGTTGCGCAACCCAAACTCAATTTATTTGCCAGTTGGCTTCTTGGACGACAACACTTCAACTCATCGCCTCAGAATTTCGGGAGTTCCCGTATTGGGCGGTCGTGACTCGATTCAAAAAGCCGCACTTCGCACTGGGGCGACAACTTTACTCATTGCTATTCCTTCTGCCGAATCAAACATCGTCAGCGAAATCGCCCAAACTGCACGTGACGCAAAACTCGATGTAAAGATTCTTCCTGCGGTACAAACCTTAAATGAGCGGCCAGTAGATGCCAGCGACATTCGTGACCTGACCGACGAAGATCTTCTCGGACGCCGTCGAGTCACGATCAATCTGGACGAAATTTCGGAATACTTGGTAAATCGTCGCGTATTAGTAACGGGTGCTGGTGGCAGCATCGGCAGTGAGCTTTGTCGCCAACTGGTGCGATTTAATCCGGCCGAAATCATCATGCTTGATCGAGACGAGAGTGCGCTTCATGAAGTTCAACTGTCTATTTACGGTCGCGCACTACTTGACACACCCCAAACTGTTTTGGCTGACTTGCGTGATGCGAGTGCAATTAACGCAGTGTTTGAGTCAAGAAAACCTCAAGTTGTATTTCACGCTGCGGCATTAAAACATTTGCCACTTCTTGAGCGATACCCGCATGAGGCATATCAAACTAATGTTCTCGGTACTTTAACCCTGCTTAAGGCGTCTCAACGATCAGGTGTCGAAGTATTCGTCAACATTTCTACTGATAAGGCAGCAAACCCAATCAGCGTGCTCGGATACTCAAAACGAATCGCTGAGCGTCTTACTGCCGAGTTCGCTTTTAACTCAGGTCCGGGCAAATACATTTCGGTGCGATTCGGAAACGTCCTTGGTTCGCGCGGAAGTGTTCTGATGTCATTTAGAGATCAGATCGCCAAGGGTGGACCAGTGACCGTGACCCATCGAGGTGTCACGCGATATTTCATGACTATTTCTGAGGCTGTTCAACTTGTTATTCAAGCTGGTGCAATCGGTTCGACCGGAGAAGTTTTGGTGCTCGATATGGGCAAGCCGGTAAACATCTATGAAGTTGCCGAACAACTAGTTCGCAATAGTGGCAAACCAATCAAGATCGAAGTCGTTGGTCTGCGTGTTGGCGAAAAAGTTCACGAAGAGTTATTTGGCGAAAACGAAATTGATGAACGACCACGGCATCCACTTATTTCTCATGTCGCGGTTAAGCCAATTGACAAGTCAAGCCTTAACACCGAGCCCGCCGACTCGCGTGAACTTATGATCAAACTCCTTCAAGAACAATAAATTTAAAATTTCGCAATTCTGTCATCGCGGCTGCCAGACATTGCGGCGACAAGCAGCAGCCACATGAAGTGGTTGCCGACAACAAAGCTCTCCTGGGTCGCTGCTGCTAAAACAAACCAGGTTGCTGCGAAAGTCCATTGTCCGGCAATTTGTGTTTGCGCGCGCTCAAGCTGACGAGCACCGCTCCATAAAATGGCCAAAATAAACAGACCGGCGCCAACTATTCCGCCGCCTAGCAAAACATCCATAATCGCACTGTGAGACCAGGTGGTGCTTGAAATTGCCCACCAAAACTCGCGTTCATGAAAAAAGTTTGGGGTGTTCCACGCAGAGAACCATCCCCAGCCAAAAATTGGCTTGTCAAGAAAGCCATCCCAACTAAAACGCCACAACAACGTTCGACCACTGAAGTCAAGTTTGTTATCAAATAGGCCAAGCAAAGGTTTCTGAAATCTGAAACCGATCCAAGTGAGCAAAATAATCGCTAAAAGAAATAGCGGATAGATCGTCTGCAACATTTGCCGAGCCGAGATAGACGTCTTTCTTTGAATCTGCCTGACGATTGTCCAGAACCCCCAGACAAAAATGAAGACGCCGATGGCCCCAAGCGATGTTGAAGACTTAGTTCTTATCAAAAGCCCGATATTGAGCAGCACCACATCCGCTAAAACAATTGTTAAAGGCACCCAAAATCTTGGACGTCGCACTATCAAGATCCATGCGAGGGCGCCAGCAGCAAGAAACCCTAGCGCTGCGGGCGGCGCGAACGAATTGCGATTGAAATAGATGCCGACCCAATAATTTTCGTCGAAGTTGACTGCACCCGACCAGTCGTTGCGCACGGCATACCAAGAAAGTAATAAGCCTGGTTGCATCGCAACTAAAAATAATGTGAGTTGTTGTAGCAGAGTAAAACTACGAGCGATATAAAGCCCAGCAAGACAAGTAACAAAAAGTGACACCGAAGCAACGAGTGCATAGCTACTTGCCGTGGCCCAAGCAGTAGAAAGCAACATCCAACCGCAAAAACAGAGAAGTAAACCCACTGGTCCCCGCAACATATTTTGCGGAATACCTCGACGGGCCAACAACACAATTGCTGGCAACTGAAAAATCAAATAAGTCGAATACTTCGTTACCTCAAGAACGGATGAACCAGACTGTCCACTACCTTCCCAAAGTTTTAGCACTGGACCTTGAGTCAAGAGTGCTAACAGAACTACTACATAAAAGTATTCGATCCAATTCAAAACACTAGGCAGGTAATGACGAGGCAAATGCACTGAGACATAATCTATCTGAGTGGTCATCTGAGCAAGATGACAGACCGCGATCAACGAGATGCGGGTTGAGTAGAATGACCTTGTGACCTTTACAAATCAGGATTACGACACCTTGATTACAGAGTTGATAAACGAGATCAACGCTGTGAGAAATAAATATGACGCTTTTAGCCAATTCACTGAAACAAAAGTTGCTGATTTTGTTCATACCAATCGCCATCTGAAAAATTTGCTTGCGCGAGAAACCCAAGAGCTTGCCCAACGAACCCAAGATCTCGCGATTACAAATGCCCAGCGTGCACAGTTGCACGCAGAACTTGTTGCAGTTACTGCACGATTAGACGGGCTGATTTTTCAACGGAATAAAGCTCGAAGTCGCGTTAAATTTCTCGAAGCGTCACGTGCCTATAGATTCGAGCAAAAGCTGAGGAGTATTGCTTCCCGTTTGTTGCTTCGCAAATAGAATTCGGAATGTTGAAACAGTACCCAGTAATCATCACTGTTCGTGACCGCCTGACGTGTCTGCAACAACTACTTAACTGGCTTGAAAGTGTCGGACAAGACGAAATCTGGCTCTGTGATAACGCCAGCACCTACCCGCCACTTGTTGAATTTCTCAAGTCAACCAAACACAATGTTGTTCGCAACGGCTACAACCTTGGCCATCGTGCACCGTGGCTGAGTGGCTTGGTGCCCGAACTCGGACATGATCGCTACTTTATTATCTCTGATCCAGACATTTTGCCAGATGAAAATACGCCGCTAAATGTTTTTGAGTTGTTTGAAGAAACGCTGCGGAAGAACCCCAAATTAGACAAAGTCGGTTTTTCTCTGCGCATTGACGACCTGCCAGATCACTATGTGCACAAACAAGATGTCATTACATGGGAGTCGCAATTTTGGCGTGACAAATTGCCCTCTGGTTTTTATTCGGCTCCGATTGACACAACTTTTGCAATGCATCGACCCGGAGTAGGTCACTTAAACTCAAACTCGCTGCGCAGCGCCCCACCATATACCGCTCGACATTTGCCTTGGTACTACGATTTAAGTAAACCAACTGCCGAAGACGATTATTACAACCAACACGCTGACAAGTTGATAACCAACTGGAACAGTGACAAACTACCGGCTTCAGTTATTGCGGTGCTCACAAAGTTGCGCGCAGAGAAAAAAGAGTAAATTCAACCATGACCAAAAATGCCATTGAGGTGAAGTCGCTTTCAAAAAACTTCAGGCTCTACCATGAGCGAAATCGATACATAAAAGCAGCGTTTCTACGCGGCAGACGCGCGAAATACGAAGAGTTCATCGCACTCAACGATGTTTCGTTTGATGTGCCTCACGGAGCAACACTCGGAATCATTGGTTCTAACGGATCGGGCAAAACGACAATGCTCAAATGCTTAACTGGCATTTACACACCAGAGCGCGGTTCAATCAAAATTGACGGCAAAGTCGCTGCGTTGCTTGAGTTAGGGGCGGGCTTTCATCCTGAATTGACGGGTTCAGAGAATGTTTATCTGAACGGCGCAATTCTCGGCATGACTAAACGCGATGTCCAACTGAAGTTTGACAAAATTGTCGAGTTCGCAGGTCTTGAAAAATTCATCAACACGCCTGTCAAGAATTTTTCATCCGGAATGGTTGTGCGACTCGGATTCTCAATAGCCGCCCATGTCGAACCAAAAATATTGCTGATTGACGAGATTTTGTCTGTCGGTGACCAAGATTTTCAGCGCAAAAGCACCGAAAAGATAGAAGAGTTTCGGCGTGAAGGTCGAACGATTGTTGTCGTAAGCCACAGCCTTGGTTTGGTTCAACAACTGTGTAAAGAAGTGATCTGGCTCGATAAAGGCAAGATCAGACAATCAGGGCTGGCTACCGATGTTATTTCTGCCTATACAGGTGGCAGCTACGCAGTACATCTAGAACGCGACGATGAATCGCGCGAACGCTGGGGCACAGGTGACGCACGTATCAACTCAATCGAGCTTCTTTCTTCAGATGAGACAAATGTTAAGCATTTCGATTCGGATGCTGCAGTTAAAGTTCGTTGTCAAATCAATGCCCACGTCCGACTTGAATCGCCAATTTTGAGAGTGCGCATAACGAAACTCAATGGCGATGTAGTTTGGGCAACATCAACGCAAAGAGTTTCGAACTCTATTCGTGTGTTAGACGGACCAGCGACTGCAACACTCGACATCCCCAAATTCGGACTTCTTGAAGGCACGTATTATCTGTCGGCTTCAATTTCAAATTCAACAAGCACTACTGAGTTTGATCATTGTCAAAACTGGTTGAGGTTCAACGTTCATAAGACCAACCTGTTTGATGAGGGAATTGTTTCAGTTGAGTCTTCTTGGAGTCTTGAGCGACAACACCGCTAAAGCCTTTATGGTTTTAAAATTCTAAAGTTCTTCGGCGAGTCGGCGCTTAAGCCGATTAAAAACTGCGAGTCCAGCAATTAAAGAAACAATTGATGCAACACCAAGAAAAACGAAATCTCTTGGGTCTGGAAGTGTTCCGTGGTACGTCGTTGCTCGAAAGCTTCGGATGAAGACTGCCGTTGGATTCCAATGCAAAATAGCGTGCACCGGGCCTGGAACTTTGTCGTCAAAGATCGATGGGTCGTAGATGACGGGTGTTGCAAAAAACCAAATTTGATTGATGATCGTCCATAAATAAGGTAGGTCACGAAAAAAAACCGCACTGACACTTAAGACGAATGCAATGCCCATGGCAAACAATGCCAAAAATATCATCAGTAAAACGGTGACAGGCAAGAATGGCAAGACAAAGCTCCCTGCAATTGTCAACGCAACGCATACAAGCGTCATTTCAATCGAGAATTGCACTGAACAAAACAGAACTTGCGAGATAACCAAACTTTCGCGAGCAAACGCCACTTTTCGAACCAAAGTCGTATTGCTCAAAATTGCCTGTAGTCCTACGCCGCAAATGAGCGAGAAAAACCCCCACGGAATCAAACCAGTCAAGAGATATAGACCAAAAGTGGTAATACCAGAAGGGTCTCCAATCGGGGCTTGGGCGCCGTATAGCACACCAAAAACGAACGTATATATCGCCATTTGAGCAAGCGGATTAAGCATCGACCATGACCAGCCCAAGATTGATCGTCGATATTTGCTTCGCAGTTCACGCAATGTCAAGTTCCACAGTAAGTTGCGTGAGTTGGCTATATCTCTAAGCTGTTGCATCAAGTTACAACTTACCATTACTTCACTCAGGTAGAATTGGGTTTAGTTCATGGACGACAACTCAAAACGCTCAACATCACTGCCGGCGAAAGAATTACAAAGCGAGTTGATTCAGTTGCAAGCCAAGTTACAAAAAGCCGAAGAGAAAATCATGAGCCTAGAACTTGCTTTGATGCAATCGCGAGATTTTGCAATTGGTTCGGCTGCCCAGGCCGGCGAGGCAGTCGCAAACATGAACAAATTTCTTCATCTCAAAGATCTACTAAAAACAGCAAATATTCATATCGAAAACCACGAAAAGCACATTGCGAGACTTGAAGCTACTCTCGGCGAAGTTGGACGAGCTAACGAAGTGCACCGTGCTAAATCGAAACAACTCGATCTCGTCTACGAATCAGCATCATGGAAAATCGGCAGATTTTTTATGCTGCCGATTCGAGCAATCAAGCGCATCGCGCGATAGTTGGCACGACTATGCGAATCAGCATCGTCACGCCCGTTTATAACCCACCACAAGCTGCATTCGAACAATGCATCGATTCAGTTCTTGGGCAGACACACTCAGATTGGGAATGGTGCCTCGTTGATGACTGTTCTACTCAAGCGTGGGTTAGAACTCGACTCAATGAATTGCAGGCACAAGACGCAAGAATCAAGGTTTACCTCAGATCACAAAATGGTGGCATCGTTGCGTCTTCAAATGACGCCCTCGCCCTAGTCTCGAGTGAGTTTGTTGCATTGCTCGACAACGATGATGCATTGCACCGAAAGGCACTAAAAGAAGTTGCAAGCTACATCGCAGCAAACCCATCTGTTGACTACATCTATACAGACGAAGACAAAATCAACCAAGATGGCGAACACTATGAGCCATTTCTTAAACCAAAATGGTCACCAGAAAGGTTCTTGGCGCAAAACTATTGCTCACACTTGTCGGTAATTCGCACCAGTTTGATAAATAGAGTCGGTCGATTTCGAGACGGATTTGACGGTTCGCAAGACTACGACTTGCTATTGCGTGTTACAGAGCAAACAAAAAATATCGCGCATATTCCCAAGATTCTCTACCACTGGCGTGCTGTTGCCGGTTCGACTGCTCTTGCGGGCGATAACAAACTTTATGCATTTACCTCGGCGACCAGAGCTATAAGTGAACACCTGGCGAGACGTTCAATTCAGGCCGAGGTTGGCTTTAATCAAACCAATTTGATGGTTACGGTGAAACGAAAATTGACTAAACACCCGCAAGTGAGCATCATCATTCCGACTTGCGGAACGCGTAAGGCAGTTTTCGGTGTTGATACTTGCTTGGTGGTTAATGCTGTTGAAAGCATCTTGAGAAAAACGACGTATCCGAATTACGAAATCGTTGTCGTAGTCGATAAGGGCACCCCCGCCGAGGTTTATACCGACCTGAAAAGAGTGGGGCAAGATCGTATGAAAATCGTCGAATACGACAAACCCTTTAATTTTTCTGACAAATGCAATCTCGGTGTAGTCAGCACCGATGCACCTTTGGTGATGTTGCTTAACGACGATACCGAAGTTATCAGCCCTGATTGGCTTGAAACCATGGTCGGACACATCTCCGAGTCTGATGTGGCAATGGTCGGACCAATGCTGGTTTATGAAGATAACCGCATTCAAAGTGCTGCTCACTCAAACACCCCGACTCCGCATAATTTCTGTCGAGGATATTCGAGTAGCGAACTTGGAGATTTTGGCATGCTTGCGTGCGCGCGCGAATGCAGCGGCGTTACTGGGGCTTGCGCATTGATTAAACGCGATGTTTATCTTGAAGTAGGCGGAATGAGTGAGAGTTTTCCGCTTGCATTTAATGATTGCGACTTTGCATTTAAAGTTCTAGAACGCGGATACAGAATCATTTGGACACCACACGCAAAACTTTTTCACTTTGAGACAGCATCAAGACCCGACCACGTTGAACCAAAAGAAGTTGAGTTGATAACAGCTCGTTGGGGTCGAAATTTCGGTCGCGACGAATATTGTCGAATCCAATAACTATTTTGTGGGCGAGGGGGGACTTGAACCCCCACGTCCTTGCGAACACTGGCACCTGAAGCCAGCGCGTCTGCCATTTCGCCACTCGCCCGAATGGACTATTGACGCTAACAGTTACTCTCAGATGCGGGGCGTAGAATTGGTGCATGTTTGCGCGCGCATACGGCTCTGCAATCAGGCCATTAAACCTTGGTCGCGAACTTCTTGGTTTGATCGACTCAATGGACAAATCGAGCCCATTAAACCCAGATTTCGTGGTCAATTTGAACGCCACAGACTATGAGGCTTTTGCCGATATTGAAAAGTATCTGCTTCGCGAACTTGCCGAGGCTGCAACCCAGTTTGCTGAGCGAAATGACTTGAGACATCAAGCACCAATCTCTGTGATTCTCAGAGTAGATGATGCAATCAAGGTCGGAAGCTTCTCAATAACCAATGAAATCGAACGTGAAACCATGACTGATGCTGGTGCGGTTGCAAAAGTTTCAGAAATCGCTCAACCAATGAATAGCTCTCCTCGGCTGGTCGAGGCTGCTTTAGTTTTGCAGAACGGCGAGAGAATTGCCTTAGACACAGACTCACTAAAAATCGGCCGTCAAGCTTCATGCCGAATCGTGTTTAATGACAGTAACGTCAGCCGCGAACACGCACAATTGCGACGTTCGGCCGATGGTTGGAAACTCTTAGATTTGGGCAGTACTAACGGCACAAAAATCAACGGGGTCAAAATTACTGAAGAGCAATTGCTGGTAAACGGCGACGAATTGGGTTTCGGTACATCAAGCGCAAAGTTTGAAATTTCGTGATCATCAATCACGTTAAGAGTTGGCCCAACTGATGCTGGTTAAATGGGGTGCATCGAGCGACACCGGAACTTTGCGAGTACAAAACGAAGATTCATATCTTGCCCAAGACCGAATTTTCGTCGTTGCCGATGGTATGGGTGGCCATAATGCAGGCGAAGTTGCAAGCGCCATGGCTATCAAAATGTTGGCGGATGCACAAACAACTGGCATTGCTGACGCAAATCAACTGGCCCGAACTATCGAACAGATTAACCATTCAATTTTTCAGGCTGCCGCAGATCAAACTGATCAACGTGGCATGGGGACCACACTCGCTGTATTAGCAATTACACCAAATGAATCAACGAACGAAGTTTCAGCTGCTGTGGCAAACATCGGTGACTCGCGCACGTATCTATTTCGCAATGATGAATTTCGCCAAGTCAGTGTTGACCACTCTTATGTACAAGACTTAGTTAGCGAAGGCCTGATAACTCGTGAAGAGGCACGCACGCACGCACGACGCAACATAGTTACCAGGGCTCTGGGTATTGAGCCGAACGTTGCGGTCGACACTTGGACACTGCCTCTGATCAATGGCGACAGATACGTTTTATGTAGTGACGGTTTGGTTGACGAAGTTACCGATGAAGCAATAGAAAAATGCGTTAAACAAAAAATTGAGCCGCAAAAAATCGCCGATCAGTTAGTCGCAAGTGCCAATGCCAACGGTGGCCGCGACAACATAACCGTCATTGTGGTTGATGTGATTGGAGACGGCGCTAACTCAGTCGCGTTCTCACCTGTAGCCGCCAAAAAGACGCCCGAAAAGAAGTCGTTGATGAAAAAACTTATCCTTAGTGGCGCTGCAGCAATTTGTGCCGTCGTAGCAATCGTGCTTTTGAGCTCGTATTTGCGCAGTGGATATTTCGTTGCTTATGAAAACTCAAAGCCTGATGCTCGAGTGTTGATTTATCGTGGCAAGAACTTTTTGTGGGTAAACCCAACTGTTGAAGCCGACAGTACGTTGTCGCGCGCCGATTTAAGTCTCGGCTTGGCACGCGAAATCATCGCGCAGCCATCATTTTCATCTTCGGCCGATGCTCGTGACTACGTCAATCAAATTCGCGATGTAGTTGAACAGACAACACCATGAGTCAAAACAACCGAACCATCGTCAACGACCGATACGAAATTGGCAAACGCATTGGGCGTGGCGGCATGGCCGAAATATTCCAAGCTCGAGATATCTTGCTCGACCGTCCTGTGGCGTTGAAAGTTTTGTTTCCAGAGTTCGCAACAGACCCCGCGTTCGTCGAACGTTTTAGGCGCGAGGCGCAGGCCGCGGCGAACTTAAATCATCCCAATATTGTCGGCGTCTATGACTGGGGGAAAGTTAACAACACGTATTACATTGCCATGGAATACGTCAATGGTCGAACCTTGGCAGATATTTTAAAGCAGAGCGGCACACTCACACCAATGCAAGTATGCGATCTCATCAGCGAAGTTGCGTCTGCGCTGATTTCGGCGCACCACAATGGCGTGATCCACCGCGATATTAAACCGGGCAATATTCTTGTCAGCACAACAGGCCAAGTGAAAGTCGCCGACTTTGGTATTGCCCGTGCGCTTGGTGCAGGAGTTGAACAAGGACTCACACAAACTGGTGCAGTCATGGGCACGGCAACATACTTCTCCCCCGAGCAGGCTCAGGGTGCATCGACGGATCAACGCAGCGACATTTACTCGCTTGGCATTGTGATGTATGAAATGCTCTGTGGAGTTGCGCCGTTCACTGGTGAAAACGCCGTAGCGATTGCCTACAAACAAGTTCATGAGCGTGCCATGCCGTTAACTCAGCGTCTGGCATCGATTCCGATAGACGTTGCGGCGATTGTTGCTAAGTGCATGGAGAAGTCACCCGACGATAGATATTCAAGTGCAGAACAAGTGCGAGACGAACTACGTCGATTCGTGGAAGGCATGCCCGTTTTGGCCGCAACCGATAAAACATTGACCGGGCAGGCAACACAAGTTTTGCCACAAACCGATATCAATGCGACAACCGTGATCGATGCACAACACTCGGCTACAGAGTTGCTTCCTAAGACTTCCGGAACAGCGACAAGACCAACTAATTATCCGCCGTATGACGACAAATCTCCGCAACGCACTGCAGTATTTGTTTTCGGTGCACTTATTGCCGCAATTGTCTTGCTCGCAGGAGGGCTCTTTCTGTATCAAACCCTTACCCGCAATTCGGCGAACGCATCGATCACCGTTCCTGACGTGCGAAATTTGACGGTTAAGCAAGCAAGTGAACAACTGCTGGCATCAGGTTTTACGCCAATTCCGTATGCTGCAACTAAAGACGGTGTCGGCAATGACATTGTTTACGCTCAAGATCCCCCGCCAAGTGTGCTCGCTCGATCAGGCGATCAAATCACAATCACTTATAACCCTGCGAGCACTCCGATTGCAGTGCCGCTTGTCCGCGGATTGACGGTTAAAGAAGCAACTGCTCTTTTGGCTCCGCTCGGATTAACGCTTTCAATTAAAGAAGTCGTCAACGATCCGAAAGTTCCAGAAAATCAGATCATGTCGCAAGATCCGAAAGTTGACACGCAGGTTCGTTCTGGCTCGACGATTGTCGTTGTCGTATCGGGTGGTCTGGGTCAAGCCACTGTGCCAAATGTGCAAGGTCAGGTAGCCAACGCAGCACAACAATTGTTGCAAACTTCGCCGTATAACTTTGTTGTTACTTTGGTCAACGAAGCGAGTTCGACGATCGAACAAGGTCGCGTAATTCGAACCGAGCCGGCAATCGGTGCACAAAGCCCAGCAGGCGCAGCAATCACGGTGTTTATTTCATCGGGTGGAAACAAAGTTGCCGTGCCACAAATCGAAGGCCAGACCGAAGCTGACGCGCGCTCACTGCTTGCAACAGCCGGATTGACTCCGGACATCAAATATCAAGACGTGCCGATCGGCGACCTCAACGACGGCAAAGTTATTACTCAAGGCACCGACACCGGAACTCTGGTTGACCCTGGATTTGTGATTCGCTTGACCATTGGTCGTGCTGCTACAACTCCGTAAAATTATTTCTTGCAGCGCTGAAGAAAATTTCTGACAATCTCGCGACCGTGATCTGTCAACACACTTTCGGGATGAAACTGCACACCTTCAATATCTAACTCACGATGGCGAACTCCCATGATTATGCCGTCAGATGTCGATGCAGTCACGTTCAAAGTGCTTGGTAGTGAACTTGGATCAATTACAAGCGAGTGGTATCGTGTCGCACGAATCGGTGAGTCGATGTTTGCAAAAACGCCTGATTGGTTGTGTTCAATTTCAGAAGTTTTGCCATGCTGAAGCTCAGGTGCACTTACAATACGAGCACCAAACACTTGGCCGATTGCTTGATGGCCGAGACAGACCCCAAAAATCGGTGCTTTGCCAGCGAACCTTCGAATTGCCTCACATAAAATTCCGGCATCGTGGGGTTGACCGGGGCCAGGTGAGAGAAGAACTCCGTCAGGTTTCAGTGCAATCGCTTGGTCAACAGTAATTTGATCGTTGCGCATCACAATCGGCTGTGCCCCAAGTTCGCCGAGATATTGCACGAGGTTATAAACAAAACTGTCGTAATTATCGATTACCAAAATTCGCTCGCCAGTGTTATTCATCGCCTTCAGCCTGCCTGAGATTTGAGCAATTACAAAGTGATTTATCCCCCTACACTTAATGAAGTTATGGCAAGCCAAAAGCGTCGCGGTGGTGGTCGAACCACCCCAAAAGGCACAAAGCCTGGTCGCGTGCACGAAACCCATCGTCTTGATACATCAGATACGCATTCGATGCACGGACAAAATATTGCTGATGCATCATCGCGATATACGCCACCAACGTTGCGTGAACAACGCGTCAGCCCATCGTGGGTGCCGATCTTGATGTTTTCACTGCTTGGCCTTGGTGCTTTGGTGATCTTGCTTTACTACCTAGGCTTCGTGCCTGGCGGTCGAAACAATTGGTATTTGTTTTCTGGTTTGCTCGCGGTTCTCGGCGGTTTATACACCGCAACCAAATATCACTGATTAGTTTCAGTCAAGCGGCGCAACTAAATCCATATCTTCTAGACAATGTCTTGGTGGCGGCGGGTTTTGATCTGGCGCCATTGTCATTCGTAATTCGGTGCCACAGCTTGAGCATCGATAACGAACGTTAATTCGGCGCATTTCTCCTGCGGGCGGCGGTGGCGGCAGAGTTGACGTCATTCCGCGCAACATGCCAAGACCAATCTTCCAGATGAAATATAGAAGTACTAAGCCTAGACCGAACCAAATTATTGATCCCAGCATCTTGGGTTTGAATTATCTAGCCGAGGCGTTCAATAATTGTGGCGTTTGCAAGACCGCCACCTTCACACATCGTCTGCAAACCGTAACGACCACCAGTGCGCTCGAGTTCATTTAGAAGCGTCGTCATCAGACGAGTGCCTGATGCTCCAAGTGGGTGGCCCAATGCGATTGCGCCACCGTTGACATTGACTTTCTCCATATCTGGGTGAATTTCTTTTTCCCATGCCAAAACAACTGAAGCAAACGCCTCATTAATTTCAACTAGGTCGATATCGCTAATTTTTAATCCTGCTCTTTCTAAAACTTTTTTCGTTGCCGGAATCGGAGCGGTCAACATGTACCGAGGATTTTCGGCAGCGAGTGCGAAATTAACGAAACGAGCGCGTGGCTTTAGACCCAATTGCTTGGCACGCTCTTCAGACATGATCAGTACCGCAGTGGCACCGTCAGTGATTTGTGACGAATTGCCGGCCGTAACTTTGCCACCATCTTCAAGTGGGCGATATGCCGGCTTGAGAGTTGCAAGTTTTTCGAGTGTTGATTCACGAATGCCCTCGTCGGTAGTCATAACGTTGCCTTCAGAATCAAGCGT
>ERZ889217.700-NODE-700-length-19205-cov-24.564491_pt1 | contig 19205 bp, 19 predicted proteins | sample MGYA00521098_ERZ889217 | MGnify/ENA primary metagenome ERZ889217 (study PRJEB32303, sample SAMEA104408613) | aquatic metagenome | biome: Brackish water; feature: Pelagic; material: water | place: Baltic Sea | collected 2014-06-10T22:04:00 | depth 2,362 m ... | reverse complement strand
ACTTCCCTGCGCCGGCATGACCCGGATCAGGTTCGGAGGGTGTGATCTCAGCCCGTGGGACGAGGGTTGAATCAGCTGGGCTGATCAACTTCTGTCCGGGCACCCCTAGTGACATTCGAAACCTAGCAAGGCCGAAACGGCAGCTGTTGAAGAGCGGGCCTCAGCCCTGCAACCCATTGAGTGCCACCGCCACCACCCGATGGTCCCGGTCCTGCTGCAGGGCCGCCAGGGCGGATCGGGCCTCGATCGCCCATGGAACTCCTGCCGGCGCCTGGGATCCCTCCCTCACGAGCCGTCCCAGGATCTCAGCAGCGCCGGCCCGCACCGTGCCATCGCCATCGGCCATGGCTAGCCGGGCCAGATCGAGCAGATCGCCGGGCTCCATCTCGGCATGCTCGGCCACGGCCGAAAGGATGCTGCAGCGCACCAGCCACTCCGGGTTGCACTCAAAGGCCTGGCGCAGTAGGGGCCAGGCCCGCGTTAGCGAATGGCTCACCAAGGCATTGGCCGCCTCAGCCCGCACATTGGCATCGAGATCGCTGGCCAGGGCTATGACCAGGGCCTGCCAGCCGGCCTCGGTGGGCTTGACGCCCAGGCCAGCGCAGCTCAAGGAGCGCACCATGAAGGCTCTCTGTTGCAGGCCCAGCAGCAGCAAGGGCACCGCCTGCTCGGCCGGCAGCTCCCGCAAACCGGCCAGGGCCGGCATGGCCCGGCTGGGATCTCCCGAGAGGATCGCCTCGCGCTGCTGGTCCAGGGTCATGGACCCAGGCTAGGCGGGGGGGCCGGTTGGCGCAGGGCAGCCAGCAGGGCGCGGCGGCGGCGGCGGCGGGAAAGGGCGCTGTAGCCCAGGAGCCCGGCACCAATCAGCAGGGCGGGCAGGGCCTGCCAGCGATCCGGCCCCTGGCGCAGCAGCAGGGCCCCTAGGGCCAACACAATCAGCAGCGGCGAAGCCAGGGCCAGCAGGCCCCGGCTGAAGCCCTTCGGGCCACTCATGGTTGGGGCCCCGCGCCGGCAGGGGCCTGCTGGCCAATCCAGCGCAAGAGGCTCAGGCTCAGCACCTGCACCCCCACCGCCAGGGCCCCCTCATCGGGATCGAAGCTGTTGCTATGCAGGGGCGTGCAGCCGTTAGGGCCCGCCACCCCGAGCCGAAACATGGTGGCGGGGGTGTCCCCCTGCAACTGGGCGAAATCTTCGGCGCCAAGCGAGGGCTGCTCCAACCAGATCACCTGGTCGCGGCCCAACAGGTCGGTGGCCGCCTTAGCGAGTAACTGGGTGAGGCGGCCATCGTTCTTCACCGGCGGGGCGATGCAGCGATAGCGCACCCGGGCCTGGCCGCCGTGGCCCTGGCAGAGGGCCTGCACCGTGTCCTCAATCCAACCGGGCAGGCGGGCATGGACCTCCAGGTCGAGGCAGCGCACCGTGCCCAATAGGCGCACGTGGTCGGCGATGACGTTGTAGGCCTTGCCGCCCTCAATCCGGCCAAAACTGACCACCACCGGATGCAGGGCATCGAGGCGGCGGCTGATCGCCTCCTGCAGGCCGCTCACCACCCGGGCCGCAATCCAGATCGCGTCGGTGGACTGGTGGGGCCGGGCGCCATGGCCGCCCTCGCCCAGCACCTCCACCTCCAGCTCACCGGCGGCGGCGGTGAGGCTGCCGGTGCGTACGCCAATCGAGCCCACAGCCAGGCTCGGGAACACGTGCACACCAAACAGGGCCTCCACCCCCTCCATGGCGCCATCGGCAACCATCCAGGCTGCCCCCTCCGCGGTTTCCTCCGCCGGTTGGAACAGCAGCCGGATCCGGCCGCTGAGCTGGGCCGCCAGGGGCGCCAGCAGGCGCGCCACCCCCAGGCCCACGGCGCTGTGCAGGTCGTGGCCACAGGCGTGCATCAGGCCCTGGTGGGTGGAGGCCCAGGCGAGGCCCGTGCGCTCCTCCACCGGCAGGGCGTCCATGTCCACCCGCAGGGCCACCAGCGGCACCCCAGGCCCCTCGGGCCCGAGCTCCGCCAACACACCCGTTCGTCCGACGGCTTCACGCACCCGCCAGCCCAGGGCGCGCAGCTCACCGGCGATCAGGGCGGCAGTTTGCTGTTCCTGGCCGCTCAGTTCAGGGTGGGCATGCAGATGGCGGCGCAGGCCAATCAGGTCGGGCAGGGCCGCGGCCAGGGCGGCCTCCAGCCCAAAGCGCTGCCAAAGATCCGAGCCAGCATCTGCCGGCCCAGGGCTGGCGGGGGCTCCCTGGAGGCTGGCCGGAGGAGCGGCCTGGGGCTGGGCCTGGGCGGCGGACGTCATCGGCTGGCCAGGGCGAGGAAACTCTCGAGGGCGTGCACCGGCTCCGGAGGCCAGCGCCGGATCTGGGACAACCATTCTGACTGGCGGTAGCGGGGATCGAGCCCAGAGGCCGCCGCCCAGTGGCTCTCCGCCTCGCCAGCGGCGCCCCGTTGCCAGAGCAGGGCCGTGAGGCCAGCCCGGGCATCGGCAAATAGGGGATAGCGGCGGATCAGGTTGCGCAGCTGCCGTTCAGCCTCCACCAGGTCCCCCAGTTGGAAGGCGGCCAGGGCAGCGCTGGAGCGGGCCATGGCAAAACTGGGCCGGGCATCGGCCGCCGCCGTGAAACTGGTCCGGGCCGCCAGCCAGTCGCCGCGGGAGCCCTGCACGTTGCCGAGGTTGTAGAGGGCGGAAGCGTCGGCGGGATCGCGCGCCAAGATCCAGCGGTAATCAGCCTCGGCGGCGTCCCACTGGCCCAGGGACTCCTCGGCGGTGCCGCGGTTGAGGTGGGGATCGCCCTGGCCTGGATCAAGGGCGATGGCCCGGCCCTGGTTAGCGATGGCAACCTGGGGATCGCCCAGGGCCAGGGCCACATTGCCGCGGTTGCTCCAAGCGGCCGCATCGCTGGGGGCCAGCTCGAGCACCTGGTCCCATAGGGGCAAGGCATCACCGAAGCGACCCTCACGGCTGGCGCTGAGCGCCTGATCAAACAGCTGGGGCAGGCTCAACTGAACCGCCAGAACCACTGCCAGCAGGGAGGCGATCACGTTGCTGCCTCGGTCAGGGCGAGGTGAACCCGGCCGGCCTCGGTGATCACCCGGCCCCGGGGCGTGCGTTGCAGCAGGCCCTGTTGCAACAGAAATGGCTCCACAACGGTTTCCAGGGTGGCCGCGTCTTCCCCCAGGGCGGCGGCCAGGGTGTCGAGGCCGACGGGGCCCCCGCCGTAGCCCTCGAGCAGGAGCGTCAGCAGGCGCCGATCGCTGGCATCGAGGCCGCGGCCATCGACCCGGTGCAGGCTGAGGGCCTCATCCACCAGGGCGGCGTCGATGCGGCCATGGCCGCCCACCGAAGCCACATCGCGCACCCGCCGCAGCAGCCGGTTGGCAATCCGGGGGGTGCCGCGACAGCGGCGTGCCACCTCCAGGGCGGCGGCGCCATCGAGGTCCACCTGCAGCAGGCCGGCAGCCCGCACCACGATCGCCTGCAGGTCCTCAAGGCCGTAGAACTCCAGCCGCTGGATCAGGCCAAAGCGATCGCGCAGGGGCGAGCTGAGCGAGCCGGCCCGGGTGGTGGCACCCACCAGGGTGAAGGGGGCGATCTCGAGGCTGCGGGTGCGGGCGGTGGTGCCCTTACCAACGGTGAGGTCGAGGCGGAAGTCCTCCATCGCCGGATAAAGAATCTCTTCGGCCACCCGGTTCAGCCGGTGGATCTCATCGATGAAGAGAAGCTCCTTGGGCTGGAGGTTGATCAGCAGGCCGACAATGTCGCGGGGGCGCTCCAGGGCGGGCGCACTGGTGATACGGCAACGCACCCCCAGTTCTTCGGCCAGCACCAACGCCATGGTGGTTTTGCCCAGGCCAGGCGGGCCGTAGAGCAGCACATGGTCTAGGGCCTCCTGGCGGGCCAGGGTGGCCTCCACGGCAATGCCCAGCACCTGCTTGAGCTCCCGTTGGCCGATGTAGTCGGCCAGGCGCCGCGGCCGCAGGCTGTCCTCCCGCAAGATCGGCGCTGGGGCGTCAGCTGCCGCCTCGGCGCCGAAGCCAGGGCTGGGGTCATCGCCCGGGCCTAGGGCCAGCCCATCGCCGGGCAGGGGCGCCGGATCGACCAGCCGTTGCTTCAGCCTGGAGGTGCCTGCCCCGGCTCCAGCCTTGGCGGCTGCGTCGCCAGGTTTGGAGCGGCCAGGGCGGGCCGCGCCGGAGCTGGAGGAAACGATCGCCATGGGGCGAGGGTACCGGGGGCTCCCTAGGGTCGGACGATCCTGGCGGCAAGGTCAAAGCGGCGATGGCGAAGGGCGGAAGCAAGAGTGCCGCCAAGGCGAAGCGGGATGCCGCCAACAAGTTGCTGGCGGACAACCGCATGGCGCGTCACCAATACGAGATCCTCGAAACCCTGGAAACGGGCGTCGAACTGCTGGGCACCGAGGTGAAATCGATCCGGGCCGGCCAGGTGAACCTGCGTGATGGCTTCTGCCTAATCCGCAATGGCGAAATGCAACTGCACAACGTGCACATCTCGCCCCACAGCCACGCCGGCAGCTACTTCAACCACGATCCGCTGCGGGTGCGCAAGCTGCTGGCCCACCGGCGCGAAATCGACAAGTTGCGCGGTGCCCTGGATCAGAAGGGACTCACCCTGATTCCCCTCAACGTCCACCTCAAGGGCTCCTGGATCAAGGTGACGATCGGCCTGGGCAAGGGCCGCAAGCTCCATGACAAGCGCCAGGAGGAACGGCGCAAGCAGGACGTGAAGGAAACCCGGGCCGCCATCGCCAGGCTCTGAGGCCCTGGGCTGGGGCGTTAGGGCCTGCCTCACTAGCCCCAGGCCGCCTCAGTTGGTCGAGGTCGGCGCGGCGGGTGGGGCAGGCGGCCCTGAGGGGGGAAACGGACTCGACGGGGTTGGGCCAGGAGCACCCTCCTGGCCAGGGCTGGCACTGCCAGCCCCTTGAGCCGGGGCCGGGTTGGCGCCCGGGGGCAGCACCGGTGCCGTAACGCCGGCGGGGCCCACGACCGGATCGGCCCTGAGCGAGAGGGTGAGCATGGCCGGGGCCACACCCGTGTTGGTGACCAACAACTGAACCGGCGAGCGGCCCACCTTCACCAAGCTGACGACCCGCAGGGGCCCCTGGCCCTCCAGCACGCTGCCGTCGGCACCAAACACGGTCATCTGCATCAGCGGCGAGCCATTGACCCCCAGCACCAAGCGACTGTGGGGCGGCAGGCGGATCGGGAACAGGCGCGCACCGCCGGCGGCCACCTCGGCAGACACGACCCCCATCTGGCCGAGGGCCGCCTGGATCGGTTGGATCTGCACCCCACCAAGCACCTGCTCGGCCGCGGCGTACCAAAGCTGGCGGTAAGGCTCGGGCGGAATGCCGCCGCCGGATCGGCCCGGCAGCAGGTTCTGGGCACTGCCGGATACCAATTGCTGCAACACATCGCTACTAAGGCCCTGGGCCACCAAGCCCGATTGGCGCTTGTCCCAGTCACCGCCGCTAAAGCTGCCAAGCCGGGTGCGGATCTCCAGGGGCAACTGCTCCACCCGGCTGATCCATTCCTCCGCCAGCCCAGTCCAAACCTTGCGCAGGGGGGCATCGTCGAGGGAATCGCTGGGCAGCCGGCCGCCCCGTTCCGGGTACTGGGCCAGCAGGCTGGCATCGACCAGCTTCAGGAACCAGCCCCGGTCGATCTGGAGGGCCCTTAAGCGATTGAGCAGTTGCTGGCGCTGGTCCACCTCGGTGGGCGGCAGGGAGGCCGGCAGCTGGAGCGCATTGCCGGCGTCATTGACATTGGGGGCCTTGCCGCGGCCCAGCAGCAGCCAGCCCAGGGCCGTGCCCACCACGGCCGACAGCACCAGGGCCAGCACCACCGGCCAAAGCCGGCCTTCGGCCGCCGCCTCCTTTTCCTCCTGGCGGGCCCTCAGGTTCACCGGCGGGGCCGCCTGCTCACGGCCCATGGCCTCAGCCTGGACCCTGCCCTGGACCCTTCCCTGGGCCTTGGCGAGGGCCCGAGCAGCGGCCGCGGCCCGGGCATGGGGGCCGGGGAACTCAGCGCTAACGGACGGGCCCGGGGGGATCCCAGGGTCTGGCAAAACGCCCACTGGCTCCACCCCTGGGGGATCGGCAGCCGCAGCCGGCTCGGCCAGGGGCTGGGGCACCAGCACCACCGTGCGATCGGCCCGGGCCACCGGACCCGTGCTCTCCGGCATCGCCAGCTGTTGGATCGCCGCCAGGGCCTGGCCAGCGGAGGCAAACCGCTGGGCGGGATCCTCGGCCAGCAGGCGCCCCAGGGCCGCCGCCAGGGCCGGTTCGGCATCGAGGCTGGCCGGCCAGCGCCAGGCCAGGGACACCGGATCAAGCAGGGCGGCGGGTTCTTCGCCGGAGAGCAGCACCAGGGCCACCACGCCCAGGCCGTACAAGTCCATCAAAGGCTCGGCCTGGGCGCCAGCCCCCAGCTCCGGCGGCCCATAGCCCGGGGTCACGCCGGCCATGGCGGGATCAACAGCCGTGGCGGGACCAACAGCCGTGGCGGCCCCCCCAGCACCAGAGGCGACGACACTGCCGCGCACCAGGCCGAAATCAAGCAGCACCGGCAGGCCATCCCGTTCGCGGCGCAACAGGTTGGCTGGGGTGAGGTCGCCATGGATGAGGTCCTGGCTGTGCAGCACGGCCAACACCGGCAACAGCTGGCGCAGCAGCAACACCACCTCCCCAGCGCCGAAGACCAGCTGGCGCTGGCGACGGGCCACCTGCAGGTCGGCGTAGGTGCGGCCCTCCTGCCATTCCCGCGGCAACCACAGATCTCCGGCCGCCTCGATCGGGGCTCCGAAGCGGGGCACCTGGGGATGGAGCACCCCCTGGAGCCGGCCCCAAACCTGGCGCCGGGCCTGCTGCTGGGGCCCTGGTGCCAGCTGGCGCAACACCATCGGCGCACCGCCCGCCAACTGGTCACTGGCGCGCCACAGCACCCCCTGGCCGCCGCGGGACAATGCCGCCTCAAGCCGATAGCGCTCGGCGATCAGCTGGCCTACCGCCACCTGGCTCATGGCTCTCTCTTGGCTGGCACAGCCAGGGAAGGGTGGCGCTCAGGTTGCTGCAAACCCTTCCCGACCAGCCAGTCGGCGTCATAAAGCCGGGACCGATAGCGATCACCGCTATCGCACAACACCGTGACAATCGTGTGGCCGGGACCGAGGCGCCGGGCCGTTTCCACCGCCGCCGCCACATTGATCCCCACCGAGCCCCCCAGGAACAGGCCCTCCTGCCAGAGCAGGCCGTAGATGGTGTCGAGGGCGTCCTGGTCGCTGACTCGCACGGCATCGTCGATCGGGGCGCCCTCCAGGTTGGCGGTGATCCTGCTGTTGCCAATCCCCTCGGTGATCGAGCTGCCCTCGAGGCTGAGCTCCCCCTGCTTCACCCAGGCGTGGAGGGCGCTGCCATGGGGATCGGCCAGCACGCAGCGCACCTGGGGATTTTGCTGCTTGAGATAGAGGGCCACGCCGGCGTAGGTGCCGCCGGTGCCCGTGGCCGCCACCCAGGCATCAACCTTGCCGTCGGTCTGGTCCCAGATCTCGGGACCGGTGCTGTTGAAGTGGGCCCGGCGGTTGGCCAGGTTGTCGAATTGGTTGGCCCAAACGGCGCCCGGGGTTTCGGCGGCGATTCGGCCCGAAAGCTTGACGTAATTATTGGGATCCCGGTAGGGAACCGCCGGCACGGTGCGCACCTCGGCGCCCAGGCTGCGCAGCAGTCCAATCTTCTCCGCCGACTGGGTGTCGGGAATCACAATCAGGGCCCTATAGCCGCGGGCGTTACAGAGGTGGGTGAGGCCGATGCCGGTGTTGCCGGCCGTGCCCTCCACCACCGTGCCCCCGGGGGCCAGCAGCCCCTGTTCCTCGGCCTCCAACAGGATGCCCAGGGCAGCCCGGTCCTTGACCGAGCCGCCTGGATTCATGAATTCGGCCTTGCCGAGGATCTCGCAGCCGGTGAGATCGCTGAGGGCGTTGAGCCGTATCAGGGGGGTATGGCCCACGGCGCCCACAAAACCGGCTGTAATCCCCCCCATGCGCTGGCCTGACGATGGCGTGAACTGGTGCGGCGATCGTAGGGGCGGCTGACGCCCGAACCGAAGGCTTCTAGGGTCGTGCCAGATACTTCGCGCCGTTGCCCCGATCTCCCACCGCCACGGGGCTGTTGCCGCGGCTGCGGGAGATCCGGTTGGCCAGCGAAGCCCTGATCGCCCCCCTGGAGCCGGAAGACCTGGGCCTGCAGGGGATGGCCGATGCCAGTCCGCCGAAATGGCACCTGGGCCACACCAGCTGGTTTTTTGAGGAGTTCCTGCTCAAGCATCCGGAACTCTTAGCCCTGGTGGCCCCCTACGAGCCCTCCGACAGCCGCTGGGGCTACCTGTTCAATTCCTATTACGACGCCGTTGGCGCCCGCCACCCCCGGCCCCAGCGGGGCCTGCTGACCCGGCCCGCCATTGGGGAGCTCCTGGCCTGGCGCCAGCGGGTCAGCGCCGGCCTAGAGCGCCTGCTGGAACGGCTGGACGGGCTCGATCCCCAGCAGGCGGCAGCGCCCCTGGCCCTGGTCGAGCTGGGGCTGCAACACGAGCAACAGCACCAGGAGCTGCTGCTGATGGACCTGCTGGACGGCTTCAGCCGCAATCCACTCGAACCCAGCTACAGCCTCGCCAGTGATGGTCCAGAAAACCGCTTTGAGGCCCGCGCCCGCAAGGGAACGGAGCCTGGCCAGACCTCCGCTTGGCTGGACCACCCCGGGGGCTTGGTGGCGATCGGCCACCCCCAGGGCGAGGTCGGCCCCGATTCTTCCGTCGGCGGCTTCCATTTCGATAACGAGGGACCCCGTCACCGCGTTTGGCTTGAGCCCTTCAAGGTCGCCCGCCAGCTGGTGAGCAACGGCGCCTTTGAGGGGTTCATCGCCGATGGCGGCTACCGGCGTCCCGAGCTGTGGATGAGCGAAGGCTGGGCCGTGGCCAACCAGCGGGGCTGGCAGGCCCCCCGCTACTGGCGCGGCGACTGGGAATTCACCCTGGCCGGGCGCCGGCCCCGCCACCCCGAGGCGCCGGTGCGCCACCTCAGCTGGTTTGAGGCCGACGCCTTCGCCCGCTGGGCTGGGGCGCGCCTGCCCAGTGAAGCGGAATGGGAGATCACGGCCCAAGGGCTGGACCAGGTCCAGGGGCTGCTGTGGCAGTGGACCGCCAGCCCCTATCGGCCCTATCCGGGCTTTGTCACCGCCGCCGGCGCCGTCGGCGAATACAACGGCAAATTCATGACCTCCCAGTTCGTCTTGCGGGGCAGCAGCTTCCTCACCCCCGCCGGCCATGACCGGCTGACCTATCGCAACTTCTTCCCCCCTTCCAGCCGCTGGATGGCTGCGGGCCTGCGGCTGGCCCGGGGGGGCGAACCCCAGTGACGGTCCCAGAGACAGTCCCCGGGCCCATCCTTGAGACCCCCCCAGGACCAGGACCAGGCTGGCTGAATCTGGGCAGCTGCGATGCCGGCAGCCGGGATGCAGGCCCCCTGGCCTCTCCAGAGGTGATTGATCTGCACCCGGCGCCTGCGGACATGGAGCGCCTGGTGATCGAGGGGCTCCGCCGCGACCCGAAACAACTTCCCGCCTGGTTCCTCTACGACGACGAAGGCTCAAGGCTTTTTGAGCTGATCTGCGAGCAGCCCGAATACAGCCTCACCCGCACCGAAACCGCCCTGCTCGAACGGGAGGCCCCGGCCATCGCTGCGGCCCTCGGGCAAGGGGTATTGGTGGAATTCGGGGCTGGCAGTGCCCGCAAGGTGGGCCCCCTGCTCGAGGCCATGGCCCGTCAGGCAGCCCCGGCGGCCAACCCCGCACCCAGCCCCGCACCCAACCCCGCGCCCGGGCAGCCGGCCTACGTGGCCCTCGACATCAGCGCCAGCCACCTGCAGGAGGCCTGCGACCGCTTGCAACGGCGCCATCCCCAGGTGCCCATGCTCGGCATCTGCTGCGACTACAGCCAGCTGGAGGCCCTGCCCAGCCACCCGTTGCTCAATGGCCAGGCCCACCTGGGCTTTTTCCCCGGCAGCTCCCTCGGCAACTTCGAACCGGCCGCAGCCCAGGAGCTGCTGGCCCAGCTCCGGCACCTGCTCGGCCCCGGCGGCCAATTGCTGATCGGCATCGACCAACCGAAATCCAGGGAGCGCCTCGAAGCCGCCTACAACGATCGGGCCGGTGTTTCGGCCGCCTTTGCCCGCAACCTGCTGACCCGGCTCAACCGGGATCTCGCTGGCGATTTCAACCCCCAGGCCTTCCGCTATCGGGCCCGCTGGCAGGCGGCCGAAAGCCGCATCGAAATGGCCTTGGTGAGTGAGGAATCCCAACGGGTGCAGCTGGCGGGCCAAACCTGGACCTTTGCCAGCGGCGAGCCCCTGATCACTGAAACCAGTGCCAAGTACGGCGCCGAGGCCTTCCTGGCCCTGGCCGCCCCGGCCGGTTGGCGCGGGGCGGCCCGCTGGAGCGACCCTGACCACGACCTCTGCCTGCACCTCCTGGTGCAGGCAGACTGAGCCCAATTGCCCTCCAAGCCCATGTCCCGGGAAGAGCAACGCCAGGCGGTACGCCAACTGCGCGAGAGCCTGATCAGCCAGCTGGAGACCCTCTACCGGGACGCCTTCGACCAGCTCACAACCCAGAATCTGGGCGAAGGGGGCATCGCCCGACTCACCCAGCTGCTGCTGCGCTCCCGGGAAGCGGCGATCACGCCCCTGCATGAGGAGATCGAAGCGCCCCTGATCACCCGGGCCCCGGAGCCATCGCCATGAGCACCGGCCCGGCGGGCTGGTTCGAGCAGCTCGAAGCCCAGCTCGAGCGCCAACTGGCAACCTTTCTGGCCGCCAATCCCGCCCAGGAGGCCCTGCTGCAGGAGCAGGAACAGCAGGAGAAGCAGCAACGGCTCAAGCGCCGCCGCCTGGAGCTGCAGGGCCAGGCGGACCAGGCGCGCTCCGGCCTGTTGACCCTGGTAGCCGAAATCAACCAGTGGCAGCAACGGGTGCAACGGGCCCGGGACGCGGGCGCCGACGACCTAGCCGACCGGGCCGGGCAACATCTGGGCCAGCTGATGGGCCAGGGCCGGGACCGCTGGCAGGCCCTCGCCGAACTGGGCCGTTCCTTCCAGGCCGTGGAAGCCGAGCTGGAGCAGCTAGCCCGCCAGGCCCCTCCGACCAGCCAGGCTTCAGGCCATGGACGGGCGGAGGGGCCCCCAGCCTCCCAGGCGAAGGGCGGATCCGAGCCCGAACCCCTCGACCAGGCCTGGGCGGCCTTTGAAGCCCAACAGGCCCTTGAGGACCTCCGCCGCCGCCAGGGCTGAAGCCCATGGAATTTCTGCTCTCGAAACTGATACCCCTGGCCCTCTACCCCCTGGGTCTGGGCCTACTGCTGCAACTCAGTGGCCAACTGGGCCAGGCCCGCCGCCGCCGCTGGGGGGCCTGGCTATCGGGGGGCGGCATCGCCCTGGTCTGGCTGCTGGCCATGCCCTGGACCAGCCGGCAATTGATCTGGGGCCTGGAAGAGCGCAGCGCCGCCCTCACCCCCAAGTTGATCCCCACGGCCGATGCGGTGGTGGTACTGGGGGGCGGCCTGCGGCCAGCCCTGGCCCCCCGCCAGGGGGTGGAGGTGGCCGAAGGGGGCGACCGGCTGCTCACCGGCCTGCGGCTACTGCGCCAAAACAAAGCCCCGCTGCTGGTCACTAGCGGCGCCCGGGTTAGTTTCACGGCCGACGATCCCGCCCCGCCGGAGGCCTTCTGGGCCCGGGACCTGGCCCTGGAACTGGGGGTGCCGGCCCACCGGATCCTCACCAACCCCGGCTCCCGCACCACCGCCGAAGAGGCCCGCGACATCGGCTCCCTGGGCCGCTCCCGCCAGTGGCATCGCATCCTGCTGGTGACCAGCGCCTTCCACTTGCCCCGGGCCCTGGCCACCTTCCGCCAGCTCACTGGCCTGGAGGTGATCCCGGTGGCCTGCGACTACCAGCTCCCCAGCCGGGCTCTTTACGGCCGCCCAACCCTGGGGAACAGTCTCAAAAGCCTGTTACCCGATGCCGAATTCCTCTATCTGAGCACCGTGGCCCTTAAGGAACACATCGGCCTACTGGCCTACAAGCTCAAGGGCTGGTCCTAAGGGCTAGCCCTGGGCCTATTTCTTTGGTGCCGGGGGCACCAGGCTGACGCCCTCAGGGGGTGGGGTGGGATCGGGATCGGCGATCAGCATGTGCTGCAACACGATCTCGGGGCGTTCACTATCGCGCCAGCGGATGCGATAGGCGGGCATCTTCGTGCCCCGGCTGGTGGTCTGCTCCACCGGCTCCATCACCCAACCCCGGCGGGAGCGTCCCTGCGGGTTGCGCTTGACCACTGGGTCCGCATGTTTGAAGCGGAAACCGACGCGCTCACCGCTCATATTCAGGAGAGCCCCGTGCGGGGAGATTGCCTACTGTGACCAATTATCCCATTGCGTCGGCAGCGGACCTAATGGCAGGGACCCTGCACCCCCTTGACAGGGGAGGCTCGGCGCTTTGCTCAAGCGTCCGGGCGCCCCAGGGGCTGCCCTTCTGGTCATCCTTCGGATCGCGCTTCTGGCCGCAGCAAGGGGAAGGCAATCACGTCCCGGATCGAGGCACTGTCGGTGAGCAGCATTACCAGGCGATCGATGCCGATGCCCAGGCCGCCCGTGGGGGGCATGCCCACCTCCAGGGCCTGGAGGAAGTCCTCATCCACCCCCTGGGCTTCGAGGTCGCCGGCGGCGCGCCGGTCCTGCTGGGCCTCCAGGCGCTGGCGCTGGTCAACCGGATCGGTCAATTCGCTGAAGGCATTGGCCGTTTCGCGGCCAACGATGAACAGTTCGAAGCGCTCGACCAGCCCTGGCTTGCTGCGGTGACTACGGGCCAGGGGCGAGATCTCCACCGGGTAATCGGTCACAAAGGTGGGCTGGATCAGGTTTGCTTCCACGGTCTGCTCGAAGGCCTCGTTGAGCAGCCGGCCCACCGAGTCGGCCAGGGCCGGAGCCTCGAGGCCCTTCACTGCCATGGCGGCAGCCGCCTCCTCCCGGCTGGTGAAGGCGTTGAAATCAAGGCCGCAGGCCTGCTCCACCAACTCATGCATGGTCCCCCGCCGCCAGGGGGGCGTGAGATCGATCTCCGTGCCCTGGTAGGTGATGGTGGTGCTGCCGCAAACCTGCTCACAAACCGAGGCAATCAGTTGCTCGGTGAGGTCCATCATGTCGGTGTAATCGGCGTAGGCCTGGTAGATCTCCACCGAGGTGAACTCGGGGTTGTGGCGGGTGCTGATCCCCTCGTTGCGGAAGATCCGCCCCAGCTCGTAGACCCGCTCAAAACCGCCCACCACCAGCCGCTTGAGGTGGAGTTCGGTGGCGATTCGCAGGGTGAGGGGTAGGTCGAGGGCGTTGTGGTGGGTTTCAAAGGGCCGGGCATCGGCGCCACCGGGCACGCTCTGCAACACCGGCGTTTCGATCTCGAGAAAGTCGCGTTCATCAAGCCAGCGACGCATGGCGCTCACCATGCGGGCCCGGCGCCGGAAGGTTTCGCGGGTCTGGGGTGACACGATCAGGTCGAGGTAGCGCTGGCGATAGCGCGTCTCCACATCGGCCAGGCCATGCCACTTATCGGGCAGGGGCTGGAGGCTCTTGGTCAACATCCACCAGGCCGTGACCTTCACCGACAGCTCGCCCCGGTCGGTGCGGCGCAGGGTGCCGCGCACGCCGATCAGGTCGCCGGCATCCACTAGGGACGTGATCTGGGCGAAGCGGCCGGGGGCCGCCGCCCCATCCCCAGGCCCGCCCTCCGGCGGGGGCCCGTCCAAGGTGGCCTTCTCCAGGTAAAGCTGGATCGGGCCGGTCTCATCGGCGAGGGTAAAGAAGGCCAGCTTGCCCATCACCCGCCGCGTCATCACCCGGCCGGCGACGGCCACCTCCAGGTCCCGCTCTTCGCCCTTGGCCAGGTCGGCATGGTCCTGCTGCAGGGCCGCGGCGCGATGGCTGGGGTCAAAACGCAGGGCATAGGGCCCCTGGCCCAGCTCCGCCAGGGCGCGGGCTTTCTCAAGGCGGGTCTCGCGCAACTCCGACAAGGCAGCAGGGCTCTCAGATGGGTTCCATCCTGCAGGAACGCAGGGGACCCAGGGGCGCCAAGCGCTCAGCTGGTTTGGATCCCTCTGTTCAAAGGGGCAAGGATCGGCTTTACGCCAATCGTCCAGCCACCAATTAACCGGCCGCTGCCGCCAAGGCCGGTTCACCCGTCCGTTGGGAGGCGTAGCCCGTGCCGCGCACGGTGAGGATCAGCTCCGGGTTGCGGGGATCGGGCTCGAGCTTGCCCCGCAGCCGGGCCACGTAGACATCCACCACCCGCAGGTCGGCGGCGCGGCGGGGCGGGTAGCCCCAGAGCTGCTCGAGGATCTCGGCCCGGGGAACCACCCGGCCGGGCTCCCGGAACAGCAGCTCCAGCAGGCTGAATTCGGTGTAAGTGAGGCCGATGCGCTCGCCATCGCGGGTCACCTGGCGGCGGTTGGTGTCCACCACCAGGTCGCCCACCCGCAACACGCCCTGGCCGGCCGTGACTTCGCGGGGTTCGGCGGTTGCGGAGCCCCGGCCGACCCGGCGCAGGATCGTGGCGATCCGGGCTTCCAGTTCCTTGGGGCTAAAGGGCTTGGGCAGGTAATCGTCGGCGCCCAGATCGAGGCCCGCCACCCGCTCAGTGATGGCATCGAGGGCCGAGAGGAAGATGATTGGCACGCAGGATTCGGCCCGCAGGCGACGACAGACGGCGAAGCCATCCAGCTTCGGCAACATCACATCAAGCACCACCAGATCCGGCTGCTCCTGGTGGAACAGGGCTAGGGCCTCCTCGCCATCTTCTGCGCAGATCACCCGATATCCGGCCAGATGCAGACGCATCACCAGAACCCGGCGCACTGCCGCCTCGTCATCAACCACCAACACGGTGGCCCGATGGTCCCCTTTGGCGGGGGGCTGGCCTGCGGGGGAGTCGGGCTCCTGAGCGGGATCAACGTCCAGTCCGTTGGCCATCCCACCAGGGGCCTGGGGAGAAAGCCCGGTTTCCGGGGCTCCCACGGGGTCCTTGGCCTGATCGGAGCTGTCCTGACTGATAGAACCCTGCTGGTGTAGGGGCTGATCCTCCAGGGACATATCCGGGCCGGGGATGAAGAAGTGCAACCATACCCCTTGCCATCAGCGTTTTCCTGGCCTACGGCCCCGAAAAGAGCAGCAAATCGGGGGATTTAAGGTTTTCTTCGTTTCCTCACAGACCAGGGCCTAGGGCCTGTTTAGGGCCAGCGAGCTGTGGCGTAGCTGTTCCATTGGCGCTCGGCCTCGGCCAGGGCCCGATCGCTGCTGATCTGGCCGAGCATGGCCCGTTGCAGCTGGGTATAGATCACGGTCTGCAGCCGCTTGACCCCCGGGCTGGGGGGCACCAGCACCCGGGCCTGCCCGAGGGTTTGCACCGACAGCTGCCGGGCCTGGCGCACCAGCCGCCCCTGGGCATCGGCAGGCCGCTCCAGGTCCAGATCGGCCGCCACGGCCTTCAGGGCTGCCTTGGCAGAGGGCAACACCCTGGCCTGGTTGGCGAAGCGGGCCTGGTTGGGCCCATCGGTAAGGAACAGGGCAAAACTCAAGGCCTCCTTGGGCAGGGCCGACTGGCGGGAGATCGCCAGGTTCATCACGGCCACATTCGAGGCCCCGTCAGGCCCCACCAGGGGGGGATAGGGGGCGGTCACGGCGGCAACCCGGGGGGCATTGGTGCCAATCGCCCGCAGGTACTCGGCGCCGCTGGCCACCTGGGCCAAATCGCCGCTTTGATAAAGCTCAATCGCCCGGCGGTAGCCCTGGCTGACCACTTCCCGGGGCAGCAGGCCGCGCCGATAGAGGTCGCTCCAGAAGGCAAAGGCGCGGCGGCCGGCGGGACTGTTGAAGGCGGCCCGGTGGCGGCCATCGAGCAGGGTCACCCCCATCTGCACCATTGACTCCAGCAATTCGGCCGAGTCATCCGGCACCACGGTCACAAATAGGGCGTAGCGGCCGGTGCGCCGTTTCACCGCCTCCGCATAGGCGGGTACCTCCGCCCAGGTGGCGGGCGGCTTGGCGTAGCCGGCCTGGCTGAGCAGCTGGCGGTTGGCCAGGGTGATGCGGGTGGTGAGGTACCAGGGCAGCGTGTACTGGTGCCGGGTAGGAACGCCCGCCAGCGGCGGACCCTCGCTGCGGCCAGCCCCCCAGATCGAGGCGAGATAGCTGTTGGCGGTGGGAGCCGGTAGGAGCGGATCGAGGGGCAGCAGGCCGCCCTTGCTGGCCAGGTTGGCGGCAAACAGGGGATTGAGATTCACCACATCCGGTGCCGTGCGAGCAAACACCGCCGCCAACAACTTGCGCTCCACCGACCCCCAGGGCAGGTCAACCCAGTGGACCTTGACGCCGGGATGGAGCGCCTCCCAATCGGCAATCACCGCCTGGAGATAGCCGTTGAATTTGGGCGAGAGGTCCAGGGTCCAGAACTCGATTTGCCGCTGGGCTGGCTTCTGCGCCTGCGGTGGAGCCGTACATCCCCCGACTAGGGCCACGGCCAACGCCAACCCCAAGCCAACGGCCCGCCCCCGGCAAACGGCCCGGCCCAGGCCAAGCCCGAGGGCCTCCAGCCTGCCGGCCCAACGGGCCCCCCATCGCCTAGGTCCAGCCATCGCCCCAGCTTCGCAGGCCCCGGTGGCCCTAACCCCTAGGGCTCCGCCGACCGGGGGGATGGAACACCCGGGTGAAAGGGTGGAACGATGAAAGCAAGACGCCCCAACCAGGTGGCGCATCATTGTTTCCCCAACCTTCTTGACCAATCCCATGGGCGTGAACTCCGTCACCCTTGTCGGCCGGGCCGGCCGCGACCCCGAGGTCCGCTATTTCGAATCGGGCACCGTGGTGGCCAACCTCACCCTGGCCGTGAACCGCCGCAGCTCCAACGATGAACCGGACTGGTTCAACCTCGAGATCTGGGGCAAGCAGGCCCAGGTGGCCGCCGACTACGTCAAAAAAGGATCCCTACTCGGGATCATCGGCTCCTTCAAGCTCGACCGCTGGACCGATCGGGCCACCGGCGAAGAGCGCAGCAAGCCGGTGGTGCGCGTCGACCGGCTCGAATTGCTGGGCTCCAAGCGGGACGGGGACCAGGGCGGCGGTGGCTTCGCTGGAGCTGGCTACGGCGGCGGCGAACCCAGCGAAGAAGAAGTGCCGTTCTGAGGGGTACCTGCCAGCGGGCGGCGCTCAGCTTCTGGCCGAGCGCCGCTTCCAGAGGCGCAAGCCCAGGGCGGCAATGCCGACGAAAAGCGCCAGGGCCACGAGGCCGTTAACGCTCCCCTCCACGGGCTTGACCCAGGCGAGTACCTGCTGCCATTGCTTACCCAAAACCCAGCCAGCACTGGTGAGGGCCAGGTTCCAGACCAGGCTGCCGGCCGTGGTCCAGAACAGGAACGGCCCTAGGGGCATCATCTCCACCCCTGCCGGCACGGAAATCAGGGTGCGGATGGCGGGGATCAACCGGCCCCAGAACACCACGGCCGCGCCGTGGCGTTGAAACCAGCCCCGGGACTCGTCGAGCTCCTTAACGGAGAGGCCCAGCCAGCGGCCATGGCGCTCCACCAGCCCCTTGAGCCGCTGCTCATTCAGCAAGCGGCCCAGACCGTACCAGGGCAAGGCACCCACCACGGTGCCGGCCAGGCCCGCCAGCACCACCAATACGAAGTTGAGCTTGCCCTGGCCCACATAAAAGCCGGCCAGGGGCATGATCAGCTCCGAAGGAATCGGCGGGATCACGTTTTCCAGCACCATGGCGGCAAAAATGCCGCCATAGCCCCACTGGCCAACCCACTGCTCCACTAGGCCGTTGAGGGATTGAAGGAATTGCGCCATCTGCGGTTCCGCCCGGGATCTAACCCCGAGTGTGGCCCAGCCCGCGCCCTGGCAGGACTCCAGCCCTGGAGGCTGGCCCCCATTTCGGGCCAAAGGCCGGCCCCTCGGCATTCAAGCCAGGGTGGGCGGCCAGCAAAAAGCCCGGCCAAGGGCCGGGCTGGAAGGGGTTCAGGTCACCGGCCTGGGCCAGGGCCCAGCGGTGATCAGTAGCGGTAGTGATCCGGCTTGTAGGGACCAGCCACGGGGATATTGAGGTAGGCGGCCTGGGTGTCGCTCAGCTCGGTGAGCTTGGCGCCAATTTTCTCCAGGTGCAGGCGGGCCACCATCTCATCGAGGTGCTTAGGCAGCACATAGACCGCCTTGCCGTACTCGTCGCCTTTGGTGAACAGTTCGATCTGGGCCAACACCTGGTTGGTGAAGGAGTTGCTCATCACGAAGCTGGGGTGGCCGGTGCCACAGCCCAGGTTCACCAAGCGGCCTTCGGCCAGCAGGATGATGCGATTGCCGTTGGGCAAAATGATGTGATCCACCTGGGGCTTGATGTTGTCCCAGGTGTATTGCTTCAGGGACGCCACATCGATTTCGTTGTCGAAGTGGCCGATGTTGCAGACGATCGCCTGGTCCTTCATGGCGATCAGATGATCATGGCGGATCACCTGGAAGTTGCCGGTGGCGGTTACGAAGATGTCGACATCGCCGACCACCTCATCGAGGCGGACCACCCGGTAGCCCTCCATGGCCGCCTGCAGGGCGCAGATCGGATCGATTTCGGCGATCATCACCGTGGCGCCGAGGCCCCGCAGGGACTGGGCTGAACCCTTGCCCACATCGCCGTAGCCCAGCACTAGGGCCACCTTGCCGGCCACCATCACGTCGGTAGCGCGCTTGATGCCATCCACCAGGGATTCGCGGCAGCCGTAGAGGTTGTCGAACTTGCTCTTGGTGACCGAGTCGTTGACGTTGATCGCCGGGAAGGGCAATTCGCCGCTCTTCTGCATCTGATAGAGACGGGCCACGCCGGTGGTGGTCTCTTCAGTGACGCCCTGGATGTTGGCGTAGATGCGGGAATAGAAGCCGGGCTGGGCGGCGAGTTTTTGGCGAATCGAATTGAAGAGGGCGATTTCCTCTTCGTTGGAGGGGTTGGCAAGAACGGAGAGATCCTTCTCAGCCCGGGTGCCCAGCACCACCAGGCCGGTGGCGTCGCCACCGTCGTCGAGGATCATGTTGGGCGTGCCGCCATCGCCCCACTCGAGGATGCG
>ERZ889217.699-NODE-699-length-19247-cov-11.408399_pt1 | contig 19247 bp, 4 predicted proteins | sample MGYA00521098_ERZ889217 | MGnify/ENA primary metagenome ERZ889217 (study PRJEB32303, sample SAMEA104408613) | aquatic metagenome | biome: Brackish water; feature: Pelagic; material: water | place: Baltic Sea | collected 2014-06-10T22:04:00 | depth 2,362 m ... | reverse complement strand
AATGATATGCCATATTTTCTTGAATTAATGTATTCGTTAATTTGGAAATAATATCTGAAATATATGAACATATTTGCAATTTCAGATTGTGGGAAAAGAGAAGTTTTATTGCTAAACTTCAATCCCTGATCATCCATCGGACACACCACAAAGAATACGCACAATGAACGCATACAAAACATTTACCAGCCTAACACAATCATGCGAATCGTTGATATATAAACGGATGCCGTACCAAGTATTTAATATTGTGTGGGATAATATTGACAGGGTAGATAAATACATATACGAAGATTATGACGAGTACTGTATTTATGATGATTATGTTGATAAGGGATCTTCTAAAAAAACAAACAAAAAACACCGTTTAAAAATAAATAAAGCAATAAGATATATGTGTTTATAAATATAAGAATGCTTTTTTTAATGGAATTGTTCAAACCTAAATTTTGTTTTCGTAAGTTTTATGTTATGGAAAAGTTCGATAAGTCGAAATGTAAATGTTTTTTAACATGTAAGTACCCGCCTCCCAACAAAGTAGAGCCTATCTTCGTTCCTAAAAACAATGAAGATATACGGTTTAAATATTTGTCTAAAAGTTGTAATTCTTAAATATTGATAAAAACTTCGTTGGTTTGATTTTTCCTTTTTGTGATTGAGCGTAAGAGAACATGTTACCGTTTCCTAAGATGAAACACCGTTTTTGTGCTCGACTGATTGCTGTATACAACAGTTTCTTTGCGTCACTATTCGACCACGAGAACTCGTGGTTCTCGCCGATGATCAGGACAATATTTTCGTATTGACTCCCTTGAACCTTATGTACCGTCAAACAATACGCCAAATTGAAATCTTCGTACAGTTCGTCGATTGTTATTTGTTGTTTAAGATTTGTGTGGATGTAGTCAACGTCTATACAATTGTCGACAACATTTCTTGTTATACGGGCTACATCGCCGTTTGCGTAAAGGTCTGTTTCTGTGTAGTTGTTTACTACCCTAACAACAATGTCATCCTCTTTGATAACATTGTTATTCTTGGTAAACTTTTTTGAAAAGAAGGGTGTTTTGTTTGTGGAAAACACGGATTGGAGCATTTTGTTCGTGTTGACGGTACCTTCGGGGTGTTTGTGTTGAGGAGAGATGAATTGACAATTTGTTGGAGTAAGATGGAATTTCGTTATAAGTTTTTTAATGTTTGCTTCGGAGTAGTTGTAAAAGAAGATAGATTCTTTGTCGAAATCGGTATTCAAAATAGTTTCGCCTTTGTTCAACTTGAGAATTACATTCTTAAGATTGCCTTTTTCTTGGCGCTTGATTGTTTTGAGATAGGTAACTTTGAATAGGTTGGATTGAAGAATGGACGCCAACGGATAACCCCCCGAGATGGGAGGCAATTGCTGATCGTCTGCTAATAAAACTAGTTTACAATCGAACACCTTACACCATTTGATTAATTTGTGGAATAGAATATTGTCTACCATAGAGAACTCGTCCACGATCATCAATTTTGGATAATCGCTTTTTAACTCAAGAAACCCGTCGAACAACAACTTGTGAATGGTGCCTATTAAACTTTTTTGAATGGAACACTTGTTACGTATATTATTCACCGCCATGCCAGTGGGCGCTGCTAAACAAATGAAGTCGTTTTTGTAATAACTACAAATACAATCCGCTATCGTTGACTTCCCTGTTCCGGGTAGGCCACATATGACACTCAGTTTGTTTCGGATGGCGTTGATAATAGCTTTGTTTTGTTTCTTTGTAAATGTAATGGCATGTTCGGTTTCGTATGTAGAGATAAATATATCTAGATCGGTTTGTGTGGATTGTTTATCGTAGAAGATGTCCAATAGGTCGTCACCCATATTGACTTCGATGTCATACAACTCAGGTACGGTGTACAATGTCTTTTTGTTAAATTCGACTTTCATACATACGTTCTCCAATACCTCTTGAATGTCCGCATCGGGAAAATATTGTAGGAACTTTTGTGTGAGGTAGAATTTATCGATGTAGAATTGGTTGTTTTTGAATAGAACAAAATCGAAAATCCAAGCTTTGTAAACGAGATTTTGATCGAGATCGCAGAGTGAAAACTTATCTGCGATATCTTTTGCTTTTTCGAAGTTCATAACATTTTCTGGTAAAATGACAAATTTATATGGATTTGTCAGTATTTCGCTGAAACAATAGTTGGGATCGTATCGAAATACATTCAAAAGTTTGTAAAGGGAGTTATGATGTAGGTCGCATTTAGACAGGAGTTGAATGTATACAAACGTTTTGTCAGTGACAATTTGTAAGTCGGTCTCTATAAGAGGCTCGTATTTGAACTCTTTTCTGATCGAGGTGTATTTCTGGAACAAATGTGAAGCAATTTCTTTGTTAGATTTCACACTAGGCATGGTTGCATTAAATAGTATAATAATATTTATTACAAATAAAACTAAAATCAAATTTTTATCTAAATTAGTTTGATTTTAAACTTTTCAACAATGATTGCTTTTGTTATGACACTCTTATCTTCTTTAGGAGAAGTTGTATGCACAATAGGCGTGGTAATAGTTTGAGTGTTTATTTTTTGGTCATTTTTGTGAACGATCGTTTTGTATCTGTTGATGATTACGGTGCCGTCGGGTAATGTACGTTTTACGGGCGTGGGTAACTCGATTCGTTCCGCTTTGTAATAGAAGGTTGCTTTATCTGATCCTTTTGTTTTTTCCCTCATAATAAACTTGATGGAACTCTGGTCACGATATTTGTAATAGTCGGACTTTTCATCGTTAATCAATCGAAACAACATGGATCCGAACTTTTTGGCGACTATACCTGGTTCTTTGCCTTTGTAATAAGAGGAAGTTGGTGATATGTATCCTATTCCAGATCCAAACACTTGAAAAGACCGGCACGAATTGCCGGAGTTGCTACTTCGACATTTAACCATTTTTTAATAATTAAAAATATTTTTTAATGCATATCTTTTTATATTTCTAATTATTAAAATGACCCTATTTTCAAGTACAGGAGCAGTCGATAGTAATGTATGGACACATGTAGCCGTTGTCTTGGACAAAGAAAAAAATATAGTCAAATTCTTCAGGGACAATTTGTTAGAGGGTTCCATTGACGCATCTGCTTTGAACTTGGTAAATAATAAAAATGTTATATCTATCGGTAAGAATGACGGAGGTGATTACTTTTCGGGCAAGTTAGACGATGTTCGCTTGTACGACCGTGCGATAACAACCGATGAAATTACAAATTTGTATAACGAAAAATACACGAACAACCTTATCTTACATTACGATTTTGAACAGTATGATCATGCTACCGGTAAGGTGTATGATGAAAGCAAATACGGAACCCACGGTAATTTAATCAACAAGGAAATAGAATCTGAAGATTTCACCAAGGATATAGGACAATACGTGGTATCTGGAACAGCGTTTAAAGCAGAAATCGATCAATACATTGATATTCCTACAACTTCTAGCAACATCGTACAAGGTAAAAATCTGGAGAACTGCACCTTCGCCGCTTGGGTGAAAACGAACAACCTTAACTCGTTCGAACCCATTATACACAAACCGGGCGTGTTCTCCTTTGGTCTGAACTACGGCCACGCCACTTTGCAATTGGGTGACGGCACAACGTTCCACGATTTACCCGCCATGACATTGCCCGCGGTAATCGATGATTCGTATACATATGGTAGTGACCGTAGTATATACGAAACCAATATATATAAAATATATGGTGAAGGTACAGACGATTATATTTTTGGAAATAACAGCACTACTGATTTAACTATTCCCACTTTAATATTGGAGCAATACGCAACCAATATCGAAACATACAGTTTAGGAGATGTTTTTGCTTGTTTCTATACAAAAGACAAAAAATTATATATGTATGGTAAAAACACATCTGGACAATTTGGGAACGGAGTTACAAGTGCTACCGGACAGGGAGTAACCGATGTAACTTCTTTTCTACCATTCCAAGATAGAGTTATTCATATTTCTTGTGGAAGAGAATGTACATTATTGGTAACTTCTAAAGGAGAAGTATGGGGGTCAGGTAGAAATATTGATGGTGCGTTGGGTCAAGGCACATTTACAAATTATAGTTCTTTCGTTAAGGTACCAATTGCCGACAAAGTGATAAAAACTGTTGCTGGTGCACCTACAACACTTTTTTTGACTGAAAAGAATGAAGCGTATTTCACTCAATACAGTCGACCTAATGGAACAAACAATCGGGTAAATGTTCCAACAAAAGTTGTTTTACCAGGAAATGAAGAAATTATAGATATAGGTTCAACTGCTGTGTCCCAAGCATTTTTAACCATAGACAAGTATTTGTACATGACTGGAGAAAATATCGAAGGACAGTTAGGGAACGGTCAAAATTCAACTTTGTATTCACAATTTAAACATACTATATATTTTCAACCAGGTACCAACGATGAAGTTAAAAGCATAACATGTGCGCATAGAAACACTTTAATTTTAACAGTTGCTGGTGAAGTTTGGTCAATGGGACGACAACCAACACAATCGAATGTCGAAAACGGACAATATTTTCCGAATAGATATAAATTGGGGGGTAATTATTTTGTAAATTGTAAGTTAGTGGTTGCAGCATCATCATACGACTTTATATTACAAACGACAGATAACACAATATATAAAATAGTTTATAACACAGGTCTTCAATTAGTTTCTGGATTACCAAAGGAACCTTTGTATCCAAATTATACTTCTTTCGAAGGTGTAAATCATATGATATACATATTCGGTACATACACTATTAAATTGAATCCACTGTCAGAACCCTCCAACGACAAACTAATTACCGACATCAACTTCAACAAACCCATAGAACTCTCTTCCGAACTCCCTGGACAAACTCTAGAGTTAACCCCGGGGTATCAAGATGGTGGTGTGGCGGTGAAGATCAACGAAGTACAACATATTGAATTAGATGGAAACTCGTTTTCGAATGTGAACATGAACACCATGACGTTCAGCGCATGGATCAAACCGGATTCGGTTCTAGGAAATCAGACCATACTGTCAAGAAACGGTATTGAAAACAATATCAAGTTGCAGATGGTTGACAATGAACTCATGCTGAGCATAAACAATGCAGATAATCCTGTTTTCAAAAGTTTGACGGGTACTAAACAGTATGATCAAACAACAAACGCTTACAATGTAAATGTGTCAGGGAAGGTGAAGGATTCTTCTGGTGGTAAACTATATGTGTTCGCACTTAATGCCGATTACACTGTAAGTTATTTGGAAAATCAACTGATATCGTATGCAAAGGCGAATGTGACACCCATTGATTTTGAAAAAGATAATGTGTTCAAGGTGTTTGAAAAAGATTTTACCACATATAGCCGGAGTATATTATCATCATCCGTGAACGAAACCATTCAGTTTGATTCTGATTTCAATGTGTACTTCGTGGCAATTGACGGATTGCAGAAGGCAACCGTGGAGAAGCTGCACTACAACGAATTGGTCAATCTAACCACGGTGGACAGCGGCTTCGAAATTAAAAATGTTATACTTACGGTCACACAAAGCATCCATGTGGAGTACACCATCACCACCCCCTTGTCCAATCCGGTGGAGGTGCGCGCGGTGGCGTACATGCATCCCACCGACTTTCCCACCAACTACACCAAAATCGCAGATCTTAATGCAGGACTGACCAATTCCGAGCGAACATTCACTCTGACCGAATTGTACAACAAAACCACCAATCAAACCGTGTCCAATATAGCGGCGGTAAACACCATCTACCTGTATCTGTACGCGGTAGACACCACCAACGGACAAAGAGTGAGCGGTAACGAGATGCTGGTGATCGAGGAGCGTGGACCCTATGTGTACATACCCAACGTGCTGTACGATCAGTTCAACAAGCAGGTGACCATCTCCGATGCGACCATATTCACCAGCACATATGTGCAAACCGTGTACCCTCCGGTTGTGTTCGAGTCCAGCGTGAGTCTGTCCGACTACGGCGCTGTGCTCGAGTTTTATCGACGCTATTTTACTCCCTTAAATGTGTACTTGCAACCCTACACCGTCGAGCCTCTCGACACATTCGAGCTGTACGACGCCTTCACTGCTTTGGACGGCACAAAGGAGAAGATTGTGGACGGCAACTACAAGATTGTGATGCTCTTCGTGATGAGCGACGGATCCATCAAGATCAAACCGGGCGGAGGCGGAACCGGATTGAGCATTCCCACCGTGAAATGGGCGACTTCTGGATTTGTGAATAATCAAGACAGTGGTGATATGTACTGGGGACAAGATTGGATAATACATATGAACACCCAATTGAGCGGAGACGGAAACCGATTCCTTGCAACGAATCACACCGGTAATCACGCATATATATACGAGTACAATCTTCAAACACAAGAATGGGGCAAGTTCGATGTTAACGGTGCTTTCACGAAAGACGATAGACACAATTTGACCATGTCCGGTTTTTACGGTAATTATGGTATAAATGGGTGCATATCAGCCGATGGCAATACCGTTATTGTAGGTTCTTCTCTAGATCATTACCGAGGTGCCGCCTACATATGGCAATTCGATGAATCAACATACCAATGGGGCAAGTTTAACGCCGACGGCTCATTTACCGCGGGTACACCCCATACCGTCGGTGATAACAACATGACATGGCGCGAGGGTCATCCGTATTGCCACTATGGGCAAAGTTGCAGTTTAAGTGCCGATGGTAAGAGAGCGCTTATCGGTGGCGGGTATAACGATAACAATCGGTTCAGGTGTTACATATGGGATTACGACGAGTCGACCGCAACTTGGGGCGGATTTAATAATACCGATGGTACTTATCAAGAGAATACACCGTACGAAATTTACAAATCCGGAAACAACTGGGGATACGGTGGTATCCGAATAAACTTATCCTATGATGGAAAACGATTAATGTTCTCTAATTATTTGAGCAACGCCACATCGGGTCTTGCTGGTGTGATGGATTACAACGAAGATACGCGCGAATGGGGGAAATTGGAGTTGGACGGAACATTTACCTCCCATACAAGCGAGGGTTACGCAAATAGTGGATATGATAATGATCATCACAGTTTGAATGTATCGGGTGTTCATTCGTATGTGGGTATGTACAGTCAACTATCTGGTGATGGCAAGACGGTCGCATTAATGGGTTATCATAATCACGATCATGGAGCAACAATAGTTTGGCAGTTCAACGAAGAAACATATGAATGGGGGAAATTTGGCCCTAATTATGAAACCTTTACCTCTGGCGAATGGCATTATCTAGAAAAGCACAGCGGAGTAGGACATCATGGTCAAGGTGGTGCTATTTCTGCTGATGGTAGAACTATAATCGTTTCGGGTAGTTGGCAAAACGGAAACAACAAAGTGTTTTTGTGGGAGTACAATCCTAAAACAGCAGAATGGGGGAAATTCAAAGAGGACGGCTCTTTCGTAGCACCCACTAGTATAACGGACCACAGCGCAACCCATTACTTCAACCATAGCAGTAATGTGACGGCCTATTCCAATATCTCCGGCGACGGTTCAACCGTCATGGTATGGCAAAGCACCCAAGTGCGTCTGTGGAAAGGGTTGATCACCCAAGAGGAACGCTCCATCGTGTCCTACACCGGCGGGGGAGGGATCGGCAAACATATCAAACTCGAAACCGTCTTGAGCACCACCGTGGACTCCGTGGAGTTCAAGGAGCTGTCTGGAGGAGCGTCATTCGCTGTGTATGATGTCGATTGGAGTAATGAAACGACAAACAACGATAACACATCAACGGGAGACTATCGGTTAACACCAGGCACAGCTGCCAATCCAAATGTAGAATTCGGCACTAATAGAATGGTTGTTGGAAAACCGGATAATAATACCGGTGGAAAAGTTCGCGTGTACGATTACAATGATGCCACCGACGAATGGGGTAAGTTTGATGCGAATGGTTCATTTACCAAAGATGTCTTTTATAATCTAGATTTAGCGAACAACCCACCTGGCCATTATGGTTACGCAGTTGGTATATCATTGGATGATAAAACTATTGTGAGTGGTGGTTATTATAATGCTACCGGTTATGGGTGTTTGTTTGTATGGCATTATAACGAGGAAACTGCCGAATGGGGTAAATTTAACACGGATGGTTCATTTGTAACAGAACCCCATGATTTAAGTAATCCGTCAAACAGTTGGAGTGGCCATTCACCTCACTGTAAAAAGATAAGTGTGTCTATTGATGGTAAACGGTTTACTTTTAGTGGTGGTCAATACTCTAACAATGGAAGAATATATATAATAGATTATGACGAAGAAACCGCTATGTGGGGACGAAAATATCTTGATGGAACATTCAAATCTTATGTTGATAACGATTTTTCAACAATGACCATAATTGAAACCAATAATCCGTCTCTTGCATTCAACACCACTATGTCTAGAGACGGTAAAACAGTGGCAGTTGGTAGACATACAAGCAATACTCATGGATATGTATATGTATGGAAATACAACGACGAAACCATGCAATGGGGCAAATGGAACTCGGATGGAAGTTTTACGCCGATTACAGAGAATGGTGATGGTAAATTCAACGGATTTACATCGAACGCATATTACGATTTGGAACGAAATAATGCGGTCTCACATTACGGTACTCAAGGAGGGCCATGTTTTTCGATTGACGGTAACACATTAGCCGTTATTTCGTACCATAGTAGTAGTGCGGGCACATCGTACATATGGCAGTACAATACCGAAACCCATGAATGGGGTAAATTCAACGCGGATGGTTCGTTTGTTAAACCAACATCAACATCTGATCACGAGGGTGTTCATCAGATATACAAATCTGGATTGAATTCACATTGGGGACATGGTGGTGATCTGTCCGGAGATGGTAAAACAATCATCATCGGAGGACATAATAGTGGCGGAACAGCGTTTATTTTTGAATATGACGATGCGACTGCTAAATGGGGTAGATTTGAAGCTAACGGTTCGTTTACTGAAAACGAAGGGCATCGGTTTTATTCAAGTGTATCGAATTGGGCTATAAATTCAAGTATATCTCCTGATAATCGATTTGTATACATTGCACAAGACTCAGCAAATGTGGAAATCTTCAATGGCGTTATAAGAGCCATAAGAACAGAAGTTAAAATTGGTGCTGGGACAACAGATGGTTTGATATCCTCCCCATTGGTGTTCACCGGAACCGTGAAAGTCGACCAAAACAACGACACCACCTACTATGTGATTGGTACGCTAAACAACACCTTAAATCATACCGAAGTGCGTGATTTGATTCAAACCAACTCGTACAACGCCGCTATAATAACCGAGACGCTCACCAAGGGTAGCGGAACCGAAAAGCTGTCCAAAGTCACCCTGGATTATGTGCTTGACAGTCAGAACAAGATTGTGGAGTCCTACAAGGTCAACCAAGCCACCGTGTACCTGTACGCCACCAACCAAAACATCGCGTACGACTACATGACCAAATTATACGCTCGAACGCCTTTCATGGGAAATCTGTACAGCGTGATCACCTCGATTAACTATGACAAGTTTGTGGACATTTCATACATAAACGCTAGCGTTATGACATCCGATCTCAAAATCACCAAATACTACAAACCCCTGCCTTTCACCAACAATGTGGATCCGACCAAGTTACGATCCATCAAGAACTTTATTATTAATAACAGCGATGCCGTGTTGCAGCAGATCAACATCAATGTGGTGTACGATCTGCCCGTGATTGAGATCACCCACGCGTATGAAAATCTGAGCGACCCCACCCAAACGACGAGCATCGACATGACCAAACCCAACGATTACTCCTTCTTCATGGTGGTGGAGGACATCCAGGGCAACCAGGAGCTCAGTTACACCACCTTCTACCCAGGGATATCGTCCGTTTCTAAAATCGGCGCGAAAATTGACAAGGCGGAGATGCCCCATGTGTTTGACGAAAACGGACCTCAGGGCACGCTGTTCCAGGTTCACGACACCGACTGGAGCAACGAAACGACGAACAACGACAACACCTCCAACGGGGACTATCGACTGTCCCCCAGTCTAGGAGCTAATTACAATGTTGCGTCCTTCGGCACGAACCGTTTCGTTGTAAGCATTAACAATTCCTCCACCGCGGGTAAAGCGCGTGTATACGAGTACAACGCCGAAACCGACGAGTGGGGTAAATTCGTGGCGAACGGTTCGTTCACGAAGGACACCCCCCACATTTTCGACGAAACTAATGTTAGTGGGGGTTACGGAATAAATTGTGCCATGTCGTTGGACGATAAAACCATGGCCGTCGGTGGTTATAAAGATACGAATGGTCAAGGTGTGTTGCATGTGTACAAATATAATGAAGAAACAGCAGAATGGGGCCGATTCAACGCGGATGGTTCGTTTACCGCAGGAGACTATTACGATTTGAGCAACACATCGAACAATTGGAGTGGATACTATGTTTATACCCGCAGAATAAACCTGTCCGCAGACGGAACTCGCTTGTCCTTCGGAGCTCACGGAAGCAGTAACCAAGGACGCCACTACATCATGGACTACAACGAGGAAACTGCGGAGTGGGGAAGGCAGTATGGGGATGGTACTTTTAAACCGTATGTGGTGAACGATTTCACCACCATGACGGTGTTCGACGGTACGGGTAGTGGATACACCAACTTCGGATACTTCAGTTTTATGTCCGCCGACGGTAAAACACTGTGTATTAGTCAAAATATCGATGCGAGCAGCGGAAACTGTTATGTGTGGAAGTATAACGACGACACTAAAGAATGGGGTAAGTGGAACACTGACGGTTCGTTTACGGCCGTACCCGCGAATAGTGACGGAAAACTGAATTCGATGACACCTGATGCTTACAACAATTTGAAACGAACTAGCGCGTCTACCTATTATGGCGGTTTGAACAGAGGTCCGAGTTTATCTATTGATGGTAATACATTAGCTGTTATATCATATACTGCGAATGGTTCTGGAAGTACCTACATATGGCAATACAATCCCGAAACCCACGAGTGGGGCAAGTATAACGCGGACGGATCTTTCTCCACACCCACACCCACATCTACTTCTGATCATAGCGCGGTGCATGTATTGTACAACACAGGCACAGGTTTCATAGGTCATGGTGGTGATATATCTGGTGATGGTAAAACCTTGATTACTAGTGGTTATTGGGGTGGTGGAACCGCATTTATCTGGGAGTACGACGACACCACCGCCAAATGGGGTCGATTCGAAGCCAACGGTTCGTTTACAGAAAATTCATCCCATCGCATGTATTCTGGAGGATCAAATTGGGGATACGACTCTTACATCTCGCCCGATAACAGGTTTATATTTATACAGTGGAACTCGCAAAATGTGGAGATCTTTAAGGGCGTCAGTCGAGGTATCCGTTCCGAAGTCCTCTACGGAGGACTGTCACGAGCACCCAAGCTCACCTTCAAGGGCGAGGTGCACCCCTCCGACACCGACGACTCTGTGTCCCAGTACTATCTCATGGCCACTACCAATCTCCTGACGCGCACAGAGGCCCGTGCCCTGTTCGCCGACGCGTCCAAATCGTCCGCCATTATCACCGGCGACGAGAAGGGTTTTACTAGCAAAAAAATAATTAACACAAATATTCCCAATGTGATCACCAAGGACGGTACAATCATGCCCATCAATGTGGTGAACAACGCCACTGTGTATCTGTACACCAAAGAGCTGAGAGCACCGATTGACTCCGGTTACGAGGACATGGAATTGATTTCTATTACTCCCTTTGACACCAAACCCTACGCGGTGGTCAACATCGTGCAGTCCTCCTTCTCCGGAGAACTACAGATCGCGGGTGCGGTGTTCTCCGCCTACCACAACATCGACAAGGTGTATACTGTGCTCTACTCCAACGACACCGATCTGAGCGAGGTGACCGACGAAACCATTAAATTCACTGCGGAGGCCAATGTGACCGATGTGCCCGCCCTCACCCTCTCCTCCACCACTCCGAACAATGTGGGCATCTTTAGCATGGTGCCCACCAAGGTGATTGACAGTACTGGATCGTATGTGAACATCGAAATTTCCAACATCACCCGCTACCAGGTGCGCTTGGTGGCGATCGACACCAACGGGCAGTACACCGTGGTCAAACCGACCTCCGAGGACGACGGCGACTACGAAGTCCCCACCTCCTTAACCGTAAACATCGACAGTGTAAGCATGACGGACACCACGATTAACCTCAAGGCCACCGTTGCGTTGGTCGACTTCAAATACTACGACTACTACGCCATCGCTATCACCCAGCCCGACACGAAAACCAAGTATGAGATTCGCAATATGTTGTTCGACGCATCCCGATACACCGCGATTAAATTTTCCGAGAAAGAGACAGAGAGCACATTGAAAGCTAGTTTGACCCATGTGATCGACATTGCGAACGACCGCACCGTGCTTGCGTCTCAGGTGAACTCCGCGCAGGTGTTCGTGTATGTGAAGGCCAACGGCACCGTTGTGGGTGGTGGGTTCGAGGACATCGCCAACTATCACTATTTCGCCGTATCCGCCGCACCACATGCGTCGATTGCGGAAGCAGAATACATTCCCTTCCAAGACATGATTAAAGTGACCACCGCGTCCGCCTACTCTCGCTTCAACGAGATCGTAGGTATATATCCGGTTATCGCCTTCGGTAAAGATGTAGACTTGGAGGAGAACACCGATAAAGTGTACCAATTCATCGTGGACAATTTGGTGGAGCAGAGCGTGAATCTGCCCGTGTACGCCGTGAACGATGTGATATCCTCCGCTCAGGACATTACTGTCGCGTACAACAACCTGGACGACTCCACCGACACCATATTGGTGGACAAAAACTCCCAACTGCGCGTGTTGATTAGAGACGCAACCGGCGGGTACGCGTTGGGCAAATATCTAGGCAACAACGATGGTATCACGGTGTACAACACGGATTGGAGCAAACACATCGACGAGAACAAGCCAGGTGATTGGCAATTAACTGTTACCACTAATCAGTCGAACATGTATTTCAGCGCGGACGGAAAATTGTTGATCGCCAAACACGGATCAACAACCGCCGGAACTGCCAAAATCTTCGAGTATAACGAGGAGACCGACCAGTGGGGCAAATTTAATACGGACGGTTCGTTCACCAATAACGCTTCACACGACTTCAACATCACCGCTTCACATTTTGGTATTAGTGAACCCCCCGCCATTTCCGGAGACGGTAAAACCATTGCTGTTGGCGGATATTGGAGCAGTAATCCGCATACCGGTCAAGGTCAAGTGTATGTTTGGCAGTTCAACGAGGACACCCGCCAATGGGGCAAATGGAAAGCTGATGGTTCGTTCAAAGCCGGCAACACAATCGATTGCGCGCACGATTTGAGTAACTATGCGGCGAGTGTCAATGCGTATTACGCCACTGGTTTGAAACTCTCGCACGACGGCAAACGATTGTTCGTGGATCAACCGCAGTGGAACAACAACGACGGTCGACATACCATATTTGATTACAACGATGATACCTGCCAGTGGGGACGCAAATACGCGGACGGTTCGTTCAAAGCGTATGACCCGAGTAGCTCAACTAACTATTCCACCTACTATGTGATGGATATTGTCTATCAATGGAGTGGTTGGTATAACGACATGTCAGCGGATGGCAAAACATTGGTGTGTGGTCAAAACAACGGTAATGTGGTGGTATGGAAGTACAACGACAAAACATGCGAATGGGGCAAATGGAACAGTGACGGCAGCTTCAAAGCCGTGTCCGAAAATAGCACAGGACGATTCGAAGGCGTGCAAAGCGACAATGTGGCCTATTACGATTTGAAGAGAAGCGGTATAACCAATTACGGAGAGGACAAGAAACTGTCCGCAGACGGCAAAACACTCATTGTCGGTGGTAGCGCAAGCACTACCGCAGGAACTATCGTCATCTGGCATTACAACGAAGAAACCCACGAATGGGGCAAATTCGAAGCGGATGGTTCGTTCGTAGCACCTACATCCGCCTCAGATGCCAATTCACCACACATCATATACCGAAGCGATAACGGTTATATCGGAAGACACGTCGGTATCACACACGACGGCAAAACGGTACTAACCGTTGGTCATAACAGCGCTTCGGGGAAAGGGTACATCTACGAATACAACGACGACACCGCCACATGGGGCAAATTCGACGCATCCGGGTCATTCACCGAAAACGAACCCCACAGAGTGAGGCACGCCGTGACCAACTTTGGGCACGGTGGCGTGATATCCCCGTGCAATCGATTCGTCGCCGTTCACGAGAATACGACAACCATGCATGTGTACAAAGCGACCGTTCGAGACGACGCGGTTCGAACCATTGTGTTCCTTGATGGTATTACCGGTGATGCGGGTGAAATTACTTTCGACTCCAAGATACGCACCAACATCGACTCCGTCGAGTTCAAGAAAAAGAGCGTAGTACTCAAGGGCAGTGTGGTAGCGGACGAGAATTACAAGACCATGTATTACATCCTCGCCACAAGCACCCCTCTTACAACAAATGATGATAAGCGTGGCATTATGAACGGTCTGGGATTCTCCAACGCACTGGTTATCCCCGAAACCCAGATTGACGCCAACTCCACCGAAAAATTATCCGGCGTGGAAATCACCCATGTGGTGGATAACAGCCTCGAAGGTAGCTACTCCGTGCATCGCATCGACGCCCTAAACCAACCGTACATCTACCTGTACGCGACGGACTCCGAACCCGGACACGAAGACATCGACATGAAACAGGTGATGGAGGACGGAGTGGAGGATATCACCCCGTATGTGTCCGGATCGTCCAGCACGGCAAAATTCAAACCGTTCGAGGGCGAAATTATGTTGTCCGGTTTGACCTGCTACTCCGCCTACAACGACATCGTTAAGGTCTACGAGCCTATCGTGGCATTGAAGAGTGTGGTCAAAAACAGTCTCAAACCCCTTAAACTTTCATCCGATTTGTTCGCTTCTATTACATTCAATTCCACAGACGATTCCAACGCAAGCTCACAAAGTAACGACACTTTGGTGATTAGGACCTTTGGTGACGCAGACGCAACCTTCGTGTGGAGCACCCAAAGCACCAAATACTCAGGCACAACACCCGACTACTTGAACGGCAAACAGCAAATTCTGATGGGACAAAACATGAACTACACCGGCGCTTTGAACATTAACATCGGTGAGTTGATGAACGCAACCGTGTATGTCATGCTCGAGCACGACGGTTCGTCCTATGTGTACGCGAACGGCTTGGATACCCTTTTGGTTGCAGACGGATGGACGCATTTGAGCGAGGATAACACGAAACTTTCCATCTCCTCCAACAATGTCCACATCTTCTCCAAATCCTTCGCCAAAACCAACAACATCACGATACCCGCAAACGATGGATCGGAATCACAATTCCAATACCAGATGGTTATCGATATCGAACGAATCAAATTCGATCTGGAATATGTGAAGGAGTACATTACTACCAACAGCATCGCTCACACGGACATTAATGTTCCACAGAACAGCATCGGCGTGTTGCCTGACATCAGCGGCATACATTCGATTGTGAACATCTCTGGAGAGAGCCAATTGATTGATGTAATTGAGGATTGTGAGATTTACATTGTCTGCGAGGATGCAAGTGGAGTGATTGGGATGACTCCGTACGGCACAAACAACGATTTATCAATTATCGTGAATCGCAGCGATTGGTCACAAGAACCGGATAACAACGCGGATTACCTTATACCTATGACCCATACAGAAGGGTATGTATCCATGAGCGCGGGGGCAATCTCCAGAATCCTGCAGACAAGACATATCAATACATCTTCCGGATATGCGAGAGTGTACGATTACAATCCGGACACCGACAAATGGGGTATGTACAACCCTGACGGTAGCTTCAGCGAGAACACCTATCACAACTTGGACCAATCGTCCACATACGGCAACTACGGTCTGACATCCGGTATATCCTTGGACGGTAACTCTGTGTTGGTAGGAGGGTATTTAGATGCGAACAACGGAGGGATGTTCGTCTGGCAGTGGAACGCCGACACTTACAAATGGGGCAAATACAATGGTGACGGATCGTTCACGAATGATGAACCTCATGATATATCTATGAAGAACAACTCTGCTGGATGTTATTACGGACATGGGCAAAAATCCTACATATCGCACGACGGTACACGCGTGGCTACGGGTGGTCAAGGAGGTAGTTACAACCGAATCTACATCTGGGACTACGACGAGGACACCGCCCAATGGGGCAAGATAGAGTATCAGACCGGCAATTTCATTCCTCGAGACGGCGACAGTTTCGTGCCAAACTACATCACCACACCCAGCAGCGAGTCGCACGAAAGATGTATGTCTGCAGACGGAAACACTATATTGGTGTGTAGACATACTAGTTCTACCGCAGGTGTCGCCTACACATGGAAATACAACAAAGAGACCTATGAATGGGGTAAATTTTATCCGGACGGAAGCTTCGTAAAAGACGAATACTACGATTTGAGTAGATCCGGAATCAACGCCTATTATGGTCATGGTAATGGATCGATGTCCTTATCTGCTGACGGAAAAACCGCGGTGGTCGGTGGTTTCTATAATAGTAATCACGGTAGTATGGTGGTATGGCACTACCACGAAGAAACACACGAATGGGGCAAATGGATGGCGGACGGCACCTTCATGGCGGGTGGTACAACCAGTGGAATGACTTATCCGGACTCCGCCGGGTATTACATTGAAAAAGGAAGTCAAGCGGGACATTTTGCGATCGAAAACATAACCTTGTCCGCGGACGGAAGACACATCGCTACGGGTGGTTATGAGCAGCATACCATGTGGGTGTACGACTTCAATCCCAAAACGAATCATTGGGGTCGATACGACTCGTCAGGTACATTCCACAAATGGGACGAAGACACCACCTACAGCGGAGGCGGTAACCGCATTTACAACACAGTGTCCAACTTCGGTCAATATCCCGGTCTGTCTCCAGACAACAAGTTCGCATTCAGCTCACACAACAACATCAATCTGTATGTGTTCAAGGGTATACCTACCGACATCAATCACGAGTTTGTGTTCGCAGAAGCGGAAACATCGTCACATACCATCCAATACGATTCAACCCTTCGAACAAAGGTCAAGGCTTCCACCCTGTCCAACAAGCTAACTTTCACGGTGGACATCACAGCGGACGAAACCTACAACACAACCTATTATATCGTCGCTACTGTAGCACCGCTGTTGACCAACCAAGAGAAACGATTAATACCCGCTACCTTCTCGTTAAACATGACATCCAGCAGTGTGAACGCAAGTGAAAAGGATTCTGTGAATGTGGAACTCACGCAAGTCATTAACAATTCGGTGTCAAACGCCAACTACCAGATGATAGATGCTGCATCGATCAACTATGTGAACATATACGCGTACGCCATTGCGATTAACATCTACACCAACGAAAAATACGAGGACATTCATCATTTGGAAATCCGCGGCGACGACATCATGTTGCGATTGAACGAAACAGAGAACAACTTCGAAATCTCCGGATCGGTGTTCTCTCACGACGGCGACATCACCATGCTCAAATACGCCGTGTTCACCGGCGATGTGGATCTGTCCAACATTGATGAGGTTGAGCAGTTTGTGATCGATAACGGTAGCACTATCTCCGGTTTCAACTACCCCGAACAGTATGTGTTCAAGACATTCAGCACCATCGTCTCTACAGCCTTCGAATCCGACTTAAGTTCGACCACTACAGTATCTATGGTGGAAGGTGAAGACTATCAAATACGATTAGTGGCACAAAACGACAACAACAACATTGTCATGCTATCCAACAATCTGCGATTCGAACTGTTTGAGGACATACCCTTCCAATACAACTACATCGACAACCAGACCGACAGCATGATGTTCAACAAGACCATCAACGAGAAATGGTGCGCCATAGACACCAACAAATTCATCGCTTACACCTGGTCCGCCTACAAAGATACCAATTCCAAATACGGTATCTATTTGATGATTGCCAACGCTAACAGCGGAAGCAAGTCCGAAATCTACGAGGTGAAATATGATGGTTCAAGCGACTATGTGTTGCCATGTGTGTGCTTCGTGAACAGCAACATCGTAATTGCATATCAATTAAGAAATGGTACTTCCAATTACGGCAGTACGGTGTACTACAATGTGATCGAGTACGACGGTACCACCATTCTGAACAACACCGCATACACCCACGGTACCGAGACACGAGACCGAAACTCCTTGACCGACATCGTGGCGCTGAACGACACGCAGTTCATCATCACATGGAACGATTATACTCAACATCCCTGGTATGTGAATCATTGCAGTCGTCATTGCTGCGGACACCACGCCGGTTGGTATTACTACTACGACATTCGATACATCGTCAAGGACACTACGGGCACAACCATTAAAGACACCGTGGTATTCGAGAACAACGACACTAACGGAGATTACCACAAGGTGTGTTTACCCTCGATCAACACCACCACCACCTATTACGGTGTGGTGAATCAGTACTACGGTGAGATATACCTGGAAGTGTACAAGAAATCGGACAACTCTTTGGTGCTCGACAACAAGGACATGAACACCACCGGTCTGGCCAGCTGGAATGTAAACGATGCCAATCCGATCTGCATAGAGAGTTTGACTCCCGACAACTTCGTAGTGGTGTGGTTCGACAACTACTTCACCGCCAATCACGCCAATAAGATATACATCCGAGAGGTGACATACAACGGCACTTTCGTAACGAACGAGATCTTGTTGGACACAACCAGCAACTACTACAACTACGGTCGTCCTAAGATATTCACCAACAACAATGAATACGATTTGTTCGTAGTAAGAGCTGAGTTAACTAATGCTCCGAACTATCCTGTGTATCGTTATCATTACAAGTTAGATGCTAGTTTCAACATTATATCAACAGAAATTAAATCGTATGTTACTGATTTAGAATTAAATATCTTACCTCATATTGGTAACCCTATGAATATTATCAAATTAGATGAAGATAAATATCAAGAAACTATTG
>ERZ889217.697-NODE-697-length-19271-cov-17.714769_pt1 | contig 19271 bp, 19 predicted proteins | sample MGYA00521098_ERZ889217 | MGnify/ENA primary metagenome ERZ889217 (study PRJEB32303, sample SAMEA104408613) | aquatic metagenome | biome: Brackish water; feature: Pelagic; material: water | place: Baltic Sea | collected 2014-06-10T22:04:00 | depth 2,362 m ... | reverse complement strand
TAGAATACTCGGAACACAAAATCAGTACAACCAAAAAATAACCAAGTGTTGGTTGCAATCGTTAGTTGCAATCAAGGGTTGTATGGGGGTAGGTTGGGTGCTTAATTTATTTCAGGTGAGGTCGAGCCTGACTCGCCGATGTATCGACCACAAGCCACCCCTGAAGACCAGGCCCATTGGAAGTTGTAACCACCGAGCCAACCAGTGACATCAACCACTTCGCCAATGAAATGCAAGCCTGGCACCCGTTTAGACCCCATGCTGCGTTGGTTCAATTCGTTGGTGTCCACGCCCCCGCGCATGACTTCAGCTTTCTTGAACCCTTCGGTACCCGTGGGCACGGCACGCCAGTCTTGGATTTTGGCGGCAAGTTCCTTCAAACCCCTGTCTGACCACTCGGCGAGCTTTCGTTTGCCGGCCTCTGCCAACCAATTTTCAGCCAGCCGTTTGGGCCAGAAGGCGGTCAGCGCGCTGCTCAGTTGCTGACGCGCCCCCGCTTTAAGATCAATCAGTGTCTGGGCCACGGGCACGCCTGGCATCAGGTCAAAAGACAGTGACTGGCCGGGCTGCCAATAGCTCGAGATCTGCAAAACCCCGGGGCCTGAAAGCCCACGGTGGGTAAAAAGAATGTCTTCAACAAATGGGGTCGCCTGTGGCTGATCTGCCACACTCACCCGAGCCACCACCGAAACGCCCGCGAGCGGCACAAAGGGCTGCCAGACCTCAGGATCGAATTTCAGTGGCACCAGCGCCGGTCTCGGGTCGACGACCCGTAACCCAAACGATCTGGCCAAGCGCAATCCATAATCGGTGGCACCGACCTGCGGCACAGCTGTGCCACCAGTGGCAATTACCACGCGGCGAGTTTTGAGGGGGCCTAGCGTGGTGTTTAGCGTGAAGCCATTTGGCGTTTTAAGGATCTCAGTGACCTCACAGGGCATGCGCCACTGAACTTGCGCGTGATCGCAAGCGGACTTAAGCATCTGGATGATTTGATCGCTACTGCCATCACAAAACAATTGGCCACGGTGTTTTTCATGCCAAGCAATACCGTGACTGTTGACCAGATCAATGAAATCTTGGGCGCTGTAGGCCGAGAGCGCAGCCTTACAAAAGTGCGGGTTACCCGAAATGAAGTTCTCTGCACTCACGTCTCGGTTGGTGAAATTGCAACGTCCACCGCCCGAGATTCGGATTTTTTCAGCCAGTTTATGGGCATGATCAATCAATACGACCTGCTGCCCGTACTGACCGGCGGTGGCCGCGCACATCATGCCGGCCGCCCCGGCACCTACCACCACTAAATCAACGGTGTGCATCGCGACAAACTCTATTCATCCCGAATGATGCAATCAACGTAGTAACGCGGCTGGCCATCCGGACCCGTATCCTGTGCCAAGCCGTGAATGTAGGTTTCAAACCCTGGAAAAGAAGCATTGAAATTACGCGCAAATTGCAAGTACTGCACAATCGTGGCGTTAAATCGTTCGCCAGGAATTAATAACGGGATACCCGGTGGATAGGGTGTCAGCAGCACACCAGTGACTCGTCCCTCAAGTTCATCAATCGACACGCGCTCAACTTCGCCGTGGGCCATGCGAGCAAAAGCATCCGAAGGCTTGAGCTCTGGCACCATGTCGCTCAAATACATTTCGGTGGTCAAGCGCGCCACATCGCTGGCTCGGTAAGACTCATGGATTTTTTGACAAAGGTCCCGCAAGCCCATGCGTTCGTAGTGACGGTGATCGCGACAGAACTCAGGCAGGATGCGCCACAGTGGTTGGTTACGATCGTAGTCGTCTTTGAACTGCTGCAGTGCGGTCAACAGCGTGTTCCAACGGCCTTTGGTGATACCAATGGTGAAAAGAATAAAGAAAGAATACAGGCCGGTCTTCTCAACCACCACACCATGTTCGGTCAGATAGCGCGAGACCAGCGCCGCGGGGATGCCCGTCTCACCAAAGCTGCCCGACATGTCCAGGCCAGGGGTAACGATGGTCGCCTTGATAGGGTCGAGCATGTTGAAGCCTTCAGCCAAATCACCGAACCCATGCCAGTGATCGCCGCTCTTCAAAACCCAATCGGCTTGTCCGCCAATCCCTTGGCTGACCAAGTGATCTGGCCCCCAGACTTTGAACCACCAATCGGCGTCGCCAAATTCGGCTTCGACTTTACGCATGGCACGCCGAAAATCCATTGCCTCGCGAATGCTTTCTTCAACCAACGCTGTTCCGCCTGGTGCCTCCATCATGGCCGCCGCCACGTCACAAGACGCAATAATGGCGTACTGCGGTGACGTTGAGGTGTGCATGAGGTAGGCCTCATTGAAAATATTGCGATCAAGCTTGCGGGTCTGAGGCTCTTGCACCACGATCTGCGAGGCTTGTGAAATACCAGCCAAGAGCTTGTGGGTTGAGTGAGTCGCAAAGACCATGGCGCGCTCGCTACGCGGGCGCCCGGGACCAATCGCGTGCATGTCCTGGTAAATCGGGTGAAACGCCGCGTGTGGCAACCAAGCCTCATCAAAGTGCAAGGTATCAATCATGGTACCAAGCTTTTCTTTGATGGTCTCAACGTTGTAGATCACCCCATCATAGGTGCTTTGCGTCAAAGTCAGGATACGCGGCTTGGTATCGCGTGCTTTGCGCGCGAAGGGGTTGGCTGCAATTTTCTTTTCAATACTTTCGGGTTCAAATTCGCTAAGCGGAATTGGACCAATGATGCCCATGTGGTTACGCGTTGGGCGCAAGAAAACCGGAATAGCACCCGTCATGGTAATGGCATGCAAGATTGACTTGTGGCAGTTGCGATCTACCACCACGATATCGTCGTTGGCCACGTTGGCGTGCCAGACGACTTTATTTGACGTCGAGGTGCCGTTGGTCACAAAAAAACAGTGGTCGGCATGAAAAATACGGGCGGCGTTTAATTCAGACTCAGCAATCGGGCCGGTGTGGTCGAGCAACTGACCGAGCTCGTCGACCGCGTTACACACGTCCGCGCGCAGCATGTTTTCACCAAAAAACTGGTGAAACATTTGCCCCACAGGGCTTTTGAGGAAGGCCACGCCACCCGAATGTCCTGGACAGTGCCAAGAGTATGAGCCGTCTTGAGCGTATTTCACAAGCTCACGGAAAAACGGCGGTGACAAACCGTCGATGTAGCTGCGCGCTTCACGAATGATGTGACGTGCCACAAACTCTGGCGTGTCTTCAAACATGTGAATGAAGCCATGGAGCTCGCGCAAGATGTCATTCGGAATATGCTCGGAGGTACGCGTCTCGCCATACAAGTAAATGGGGATATCGGCGTTACGGAATCTTAATTCGCCGATAAAGGCGCGCAGGTTTTTGATCGCGCTGGTGTGATCAATAGCCGCGTCAACGTCGAACTCTTCATCGTCAATTGACAAAATGAAGGCGCTCGCTCGGCTCTGTTGCTGCGCAAACGAACTGAGGTCGCCGTAACTGGTGACGCCAATCACTTCCGTGCCCTCGGCCTCTATTGCCGAGGCTAACGCCCGAACGCCTAGACCTGAAGCGTTATCAGAGCGGTAGTCTTCATCAATGATGAAAATAGGAAAGCGAAATTTCATTGGCACAGCTCCATTTTATCAAGTGCGCGGTAAGGTCACGCCACGTTGGCCCTGATATTTACCACCACGATCGCGATATGAGGTTTCACAAACCTGATCGCCCTCAAAAAACAACATTTGAGCGCAGCCTTCGCCCGCATAAATTTTGGCGGGTAACGGCGTCGTGTTCGAAAACTCTAGTGTCACGTGGCCTTCCCATTCGGGTTCAAGCGGTGTGACGTTGACAATGATCCCGCAGCGGGCGTAAGTGCTTTTACCCAAGCAAATCGTCAAAACGCTGCGTGGAATGCGGAAATATTCAACGGTGCGGGCCAATGCAAAAGAGTTTGGCGGGATGATGCAAACATCACCACTGAAATCTACAAACGACTTTTCGTCGAAAGCTTTGGGGTCAACAATCGTTGAATTGATATTGGTGAAGATCTTGAACTCGTTGGCACATCGTACGTCATAGCCGTAACTGCTAGTGCCATAACTGACAATACGGCCTTTCTCACCCTCGCGCACTTGGCCAGGCTCAAAGGGCTCGATCATTCCTTTCGCGGCTTCGCGGCGAATCCAAGCGTCGCTCATAATGCTCATGGCTTTCGTTCCGATGTAGAGGCAAAGACCGAATTTTACGCCCAAGGCCCGGCCTTAACTCAAACACGGGTCCTTGGGCAGCCATATTGGCTTATTCGCGACGTTTTTCCACCACCACTTGGGGCATTTTGCTGCGCATGTCTTTGGGTAACGCCGCCACCAGACCGGCCAAACGGCCAGCGATCTCCCGATACAGGCCGGCCTCGGCAGAGTCCGGATTGGCAACAATCGTCGGGTGACCGGCATCGGCGTTTTCTCGAATAGCCAATGTCAAGGGCAAGCGTCCCAAACACGGCACAGAAAACTCTTTGGCCATGCGCTCGGCACCGCCTTGACCAAACAAATGCTCAATATGGCCGCACTCAGCGCAGACATGCACAGACATGTTTTCGATCACCCCCAAAACCGGTACTTCCACTTTTTCGAACATTCGCAAACCCTTGCGCGCATCGAGTAACGCAATGTCTTGCGGCGTGGTCACAATCACTGCACCGGTCACCGGCACCCTTTGCGCAAGCGTCAATGCGATGTCGCCCGTGCCTGGGGGCATGTCCACAATTAGGTAATCAAGCTCACCCCAGTTGGTTTTTCGCAATAACTGTTCGAGCGCCTGTGTCACCATTGGGCCACGCCAAATGGCTGGTGAATCAGCATTAACCAAAAATCCGATAGAGCTCGCTTTCAAGCCATGACCAACCATGGGCTCCATGGTTTTGCCATCGGCAGAGTCTGGGCGACCAGAGACGTTGATTAACAATGGCACGCTGGGTCCATAAATATCAGCATCCAGCACACCGACCAAAGCCCCTTCATCACGCAATGCCAAGGCCAAATTAACCGCCGTGGTGCTTTTGCCCACGCCGCCCTTACCCGAGGCCACCGCAATAATGTTCTTAACCCCAGGGACTCGATCAACACCAGCGCGCACGGCGTGGCTGGCAATTTTGGGCATTACCGTTATTTTGGCGTCACGAACGTCAAGGGCGTCGAGCGCCTGCACCAAGGGCGCCAAAATCATGGCTTGGCTGCGGCTCACGGGGTAACCGGGTGCAAATGTCAGGCTGACTTGGCCGGTTGCCAAATCAACAGCAAGGTCTTTGACGCTCTCTTTGAATGGCCGCCCTGACAAGGGGTCAGTTGTTCTTTCGAGCAGGGCTTGGATCGTTTCAGGTGTAACAGTCATTGGTTATTCCGCTTTAAGGGGCGTAGAATCGAAGTATGACTTTGATTCCAACCCGCTTTAGATTCTTCGTATGATAGATTTTATTGGTCGTCTTTTTCGATTCGTGGCCCTAGCGCTTGTGGCGCTTATCGGCTTAGGAATGGCATTAATTTTTACATTTTCAACCATTATCGCTGTTGCCATTTTGTTTTTGGTGGCCCGACTGCGTGGCCAACGGTTCTCAGTGCAAGAGTACTGGACAAACCGAAAGGCTCAGCGCAAACCCATCTTTACCAAAGGGAACGCGGCTTCAAGTGAACGGACTCGCGAGAACGTGACTGACGTCGAAGCCCGTGATATTCGTTAGCGCCAATCAAAATTCGCTTCTTATCTTAGGGTCGCATGCCTGTGCATTAAAATAGCCCGCTTAAGCTTTTGTCGGGAATCCTATGTCGCGCACGCTTTTTGTCACCACTGCCCTACCTTATGCCAATGGTTCGTTCCATATTGGCCACATCATGGAATACATCCAAGCCGATATTTGGGTGCGCAGCATGCGAATGGCTGGGCATACCGTCCATTTTGTTGGCGCTGACGACACCCACGGCGCGCCGATCATGCTCAAAGCTGAGTCTGAAGGCATCACACCACAAGCCCTAGTGGCACGTTATGCCGCTGAACGGCCGACTTACCTCGACGGTTTTCACATCAAATTTGATCATTGGCACTCGACCGACTCGCCTGAAAACATTGTGTTGTCTCAAGATATTTACAGAAAGCTCAAAGCAGCCGATTTAATCGAGACCCGGTCCATCGAACAATTCTTTGATCCCGTCAAAGGCATGTTTTTACCAGACCGCTACATCAAAGGTGAGTGTCCCAAGTGTCACGCCAAGGATCAGTATGGTGACGCCTGTGAAAAATGCGGCGCGGTCTTCGCCCCAACAGATTTGATTGAGCCCTACAGCACGCTCACTGGTGCCAAGCCCGTCTTGAAATCGTCTGAACATTTCTTTTTTAAGCTTTCAGACGAACGCTGTGTGGCATTTTTACGCGATTGGACCGCCGGTCAAAACGCGCGAGGCGTGCCACACTTACAAAATGAAGTGCTCGCCAAAACCCTAGAGTGGCTTGGCGATAATGACGGCCCAGCCAAACTCGGGGACTGGGACATTTCTCGCGATGCGCCTTATTTTGGGATTGAAATTCCCGATGCGCCAGGCAAGTATTTTTATGTTTGGCTCGATGCGCCGGTGGGTTATCTTGCCTCGCTGATGGCCTATTGCCAAAAAATTGGTCTGAATTACGACACCTTACTCGACCCTGAAGGTGATACCGAGCAGATTCACTTCATTGGCAAAGACATCGTCTACTTTCATGCGCTGTTCTGGCCAGCGACCCTGCAGTTCTCTGGACGCAAAACCCCTGACCAACTCAATGTCCACGGTTTTATTACCGTCAACGGCGAGAAGATGTCAAAGAGTCGCGGAACCGGCATTTCACCCCTGCGCTATCTGGAACTGGGTATGGACGCCGAATGGCTGCGCTACTACATTGCCGCCAAGCTCAACAGCCGAGTCGAGGACATTGACTTCAACCCAGACGATTTCTTGGCTCGGGTTAATAGCGACTTGATTGGCAAATACATCAACATCGCCAGCCGCGCGGCCAATTTCATCAGCAAGCACTTTGAAGGGCAACTGCGCTACAACGGCGATGAGGCTGTATTAAATGCCCAATGGTTGGCCGCGAGCGATGAAATCCGAAATCACTTAGAAGATCGTGAATACGGTCGCGCCATCCGTGAAATCATGGCCCACGCTGACACAATCAACCAAGGGTTCGACACAGCCCAGCCTTGGGTTTTGGCGAAAACCCTTGCTCAAGCCACAGACGCACAACGCGATGCGCTACAAGACATCTGTTCGCGCACCTTGGCTGGCTTCAAAGCGTTATCAGTCATGCTGACCCCGATCTTACCGGCGCTAACCGAACGGGTCGCTAAAGCACTATTCAACTTGGATCGTTCTTTTGTCTGGACAGACGCCGGTGTCTTACCAACCCATGTGGCGCCTTTTAAGCACCTGATGCAACGGGTCACTCCTGAGATGATGGGGCAGTTATTCGAGCCACCCGAAGAGGCTCAAGCCCCGCCCGTGGCTCCTGGCGGCGAAGCCATTGCACCAACCATCACAATTGATGACTTTGCCAAGCTTGACCTGCGGGTGGCCAAGATCGTCGCTTGCGAGGCCGTTGAGGGCTCACACAAGCTCTTAAAGCTCACATTAGATGTGGGCGAAGGCACACACAGGCAGGTTTTTTCAGGGATCAAGTCAGTTTATCGACCAGAGGATTTGGTCAATCGCTTGACAGTAATGGTGGCTAACCTAGCGCCACGGAAAATGAAATTCGGAGTCTCTGAAGGCATGGTGTTAGCCGCGAGCCATGCCGATGAGGATACCGATCCTGGCATTTACTTGCTAGATCCCACTAGCGGTGCCACACCGGGTATGCGAATCCGTTAAGGCTATTGCGACCTTTCTTGAACTAAGGCATCAACGGCACTGGGCGCAGCGCGGGATCCAATGTCTCGCGCTCGTCAAACACAAAGCACGTGCCCTCGTAGCCTGTGCCACCCGCTTGCTCAAAGTATTTCAAAATACCACCATCAAGCTGATAGACATTATCCAGACCAATTGACCGCATATAGATGGCCGCTTTTTCACAACGGATGCCACCGGTACAAAAGCTAATGACGGTCTTTTCTTGCAGATCATCGGCATGGGCGCGAACCGCCTCTGGAAAATCGGTAAAGCGGCTTAACTGCCAAGATACCGCCCCCTTGAAAGTACCAGCCTGCACTTCAAAATCATTTCGCGTGTCTAACAACACCAGGGCCCGACCCCTATCATCTTGACCCCGCTCAATCCATCGTTTGGCCGTGAGTGCGTCGACTGCCGGAGCCCGACCGTCTTGCGGTTGTATCGTCGGGTGATTCATCCGGATGATTTCGTTTTTGATTTTGACCTTGAGCCGCTTAAAGGGCACGGCCTGCGATTCGCTGTACTTCACCTGAAGTGCCGCGAATTCGGCGTGCGCCCTTAACCAACTGACAAACCCATCAATAGCCGTTCTATCACCCGCCAAGAAAAGATTGATCCCTTCCGCGGAAAGCAACACAGTGCCTTTTAAGTCATGGTCTTCACATGCTTGCCGAACCGCTTGCTTGAAGCTTTCGAGCTGATGAAGGTTAACAAAGTGGTAGGCAGCAATATTGGTAATGGGCATGGGACTCGATGCAAGGGTCAAGAAGTGGTTTTGTTGGTGGTGGGGTTGGCCGACGATATGGATTGAGACGTTTGTTCAACGAGGGGCTCATTGGATCCGACCGGTGGCTCAGGAGCGATAGATTTGGCAAAAGACAGCTCATAGAAAATTGAACTGTCGAATTTTTCACCTAACAACGTCCGGGACAAAAGCTCAGCGCCTAACAGTTGCGGTGAAAAAACCATGTCGGCATTCACGCGACGCATTTTCTCTAAGTTTTGGCTGGCATTAACAACAGCCACTGTTTTGGCCGGGCAGTCGTCAAAGGACTTGACCGCCAAAACAATAAAGGCATTGTCCGAGTCATCGTCACGCAGGGCCAACACGACCTTTGCATCCATGACACCTGCCTCAAGTAATGTTTCTGTACCTGAGGCATCGCCCCAAATAATATCGGTATTAGGCGGGTACTCATGATTCATATTGGTCTTAAGGATCACCGTTATCGCCTCTCCCTTGGCTATCAAGCTTTTATAAAGGTTTGTCGCCAACGGTGTCGAACCGCATAAGATCAAATGGTTTTTTCTCATGGAATGTCTCGTTTTACGCTGAATCAACTCTCGAAGTTTGCCGCCAATCAAGGGCGCGATAACGGCCCCGAGTGCGGTTGCAAAGACCGTGATGCCCACCACAACCACAGAAACCACGAACAAACGAGAGGTATGGGTGGTTGGCACGATATCCCCAAAACCAACTGTTGACATCGCCACAACCGAAAAATATGCCGCCGTCGCAATGTCTTCAATCGGGGGTGTGAAGTCTCTGCCCAAATACAGCGACCCCAACATGGCGTACTTCATCAGCGACCCAAAACTGGCCAAAGCAAACAGGGTGCCCGCGGCTAGACTGCTACGACTAAAAATCGACCAATAACGAATCAAAGCCAATATCAAGACCACGTTGTACAAGATAACCGGGTCGTATAGGCTAACGGCTTTCAAGGCCGAGATGATGGTGGTGGAGATCAAAAGGATCAGGCTAAACGCCCAAGCCACGCGAGCTCGAGCCCACAATCCAAAAAACATCAACAACAAGCTCAGTGAGAAAGCAACTGAAGGCAAATCCAACAACCCAACAGCCCGAATGATGTCACGCCAGGATTCCTCAGAAAACCAGGACAAATGCTCGCCATTTAAAACCCTCGCAGCCAGCGGATACCCAATCCAGAACGCATCAAATAGAACCGCAAGCGCCAAAATTTTGGCTAAGTGCCCATTGAGCCATATGGCAGTCCGGCGCAGCAACGTGGGGCGAAGTGAGATTGCTGCTGGAAGATCGCTCATGATTTGGTGTCCAACGCTACCAGGCAAGGATTAAAGAAATAGCGCAGTGGTGCGCAATAAACCAAATGAAGTTTAGACCATAACCATAAAATGGCTAACCCCATAGATATGGCGCCTGTTACTCGGACTCTGGCGACTCAAGGCTTTTGAGTTCAGCAAACTTTGCCGCCATTGTGGGGTTGCCCCGCGCCAGTTTTTTGATCGTGACGTCTTGCGCCTTATCGTTGGCCAAGCGCAAGTTTCGATCGGTGCCGAGCAAAGCCTCTTTGGTTTTTTGCAAGTGATCAATCGACTTATCGATCTCATCAATCGCCGTCTGAAATCGCTTGGCGGCTAGGTCGTAATTTTTTCCAAAAGCGCTTTTAAAATTTTCAAGTTGCGCCTCGAAGTTGGTGATGTCAATGTTTTGCGCCCTGACTTGGGCCAGTTCGGTTTTGTATTTGAGCGAATTCATGGCTGCGTTACGCAACAACGTGATGATGGGGATGAAGAACTGAGGGCGTATCACGTACATCTTGGGGTAGCGATGAAACACATCCACAATCCCGCCGTTGTAGAGCTCGCTGTCGGGCTCTAACAACGACACCAACACCGCGTACTCGCAACCTTTTTCAGTTCGGTCTTTGTCTAGCTCTCTGAAAAAGTCTTCATTCTTTTTCTTGGTGGTGGTCTCATCACTCTCATTTTTCATCTCGAACATGATCGACACAATTTCGGTATCGCTCTCGTCCCTATCCCGAAAAATGAAATCCCCCTTGCTGCCTGCGCGCGCATCGTTGTCTTTTTCGAAGTAAGCCCGCGGAAAGGCCATGGCGCGCACCCGATTGAACTCGGTTTCACAATGTTGCTCAAGCGTTTCGCCCACCATCTTGGTGGACAGCCGTGCTTTCATGTCGCGCAATCGATCAATGGCGTCATCGCGGTCTTTGAGTTGCGTTTCGTACTTTTCTTTTAATGACTGCTCGGCCAAGTGTTTTTCGAAGACGATTTTTTCAAGACCATTCTTTAATTCATCACGCTCTTTTTCAACCGCAGACACGGCCTCAGTGATGGCGAGTTTTTGTGTCACAGTGCCCGCATCGAGTTTGGCTTTCAAGGCTTGGATCTCGATTTCTTTAGCTGCAGTGGTCTTTTGCAACTCGTTCAGTAAGTTGGCTTGAGCCAACTCGGCCATGGCTTCTCGGTCGCGCTTGGCTTGCACAAGATCATGGGCTAGCGCATCACGTTCTTTTTCAACAGCACTTAGTGCTTGGGCGACGGCCAGTTGGCGCGTAACCTCCCCGGCATCGAGTCGCGCCCTCAGGTCTTGTATTTCAGCTTCTTTGGCCGCCGCGCTCTTTTGCAACTCACCAGTGATTTTGGCTTGAGCCAATTCGACTGCACTGCGTTTGTCCTGCTCAGCCAATTCAAGCCGTTCATGCAACTGCTTTTCGAAATCACCATCGCGCACTTGTTTCAGGATGTCGGCGTAACCGGTCTCATCGATTTTGAAGGCTTTGTTGCAATGCGGACAAATAATTTCATGCATGATTTTTATTTGCTCTTTGGGCGATTGTTTGCTTGATCGGTCAACCTGAATGCTCACCCGACAAATGTCTGAGTGGAGCGGGTGATGGGAATCGAACCCACGCTTGAGGCTTGGGAAGCCGCCGTTCTACCATTGAACCACACCCGCACTTGGTAACCATTTGATTTTTAATGGTTTTTTAGGTTTTCACAGAAAATGTGCAACGACCAATTGCTAAGCCGCAGTTTATCACCACATCAATGATCTTGGGCGCGCTGAAAGCTCAGTCAAAATATCCTTTTTTTTGGGGCTTGGCCATACAAATGGGTGGATCTAAAAAAATAGCTGCAGGATCCGACTTGTTAACAAACGAGACCTCAAATAAAGAGTTGTCGGATTTTTGCTTGATTAACATGCTGATTTGTCGATTAATGTCGGAATTTTGTATGTTTGCGACCGTTTTTGTCGGAAATTTGTACGATTGTTTTCTGGACCCACTTTATTTGTACCTAATTTCAGTTCCTAACAAGGGCGCAACCCACTCGGGGTTTGAGCGTCTAAAATAACGCCATGAACATTCAATTAAACGGTGAGGCCAAGCCACTCAATGAGCCCTGCTCAGTGGCCAAACTGCTCAGCGAGCTCAGCTTGGCTGATAAGCGGGTGGCTGTCGAAATCAATGGTGAGATTGTGCCTCGCAGCCAGCAGGCGAGTCGGTTGCTCGCGGCAGAAGATCGCGTCGAAGTGGTTGTTGCAGTGGGTGGCGGTTGATGACTGATCTGATGAAAGAAGCCAAACCACTGACTGATGCTACTGAAACCATCGAATCGGCCACGCTGCCCACGGGACTGCACATCAAAAGCTTTGTGCATCGACGTAGCCACATGACGCAAGGTCAGCGCTTGGCGCTGGAGACCTTGGGCTCCAGTTGGGTATTGGATTACACCCCTGAAATATTGGATTTTGCCCAAACGTTTGGCCGCCAAGCACCCACAGTCTTAGAGATTGGTTTTGGGATGGGTGAAACAACAGCCACCATTGCGCAAGCACAGCCAGATGAGAATTTTTTGGGTCTCGAGGTTTTTAATTCAGGTGTGGGGGCTCTGCTGGGACGGATTCAGTCGCATCAGTTGAGCAACATTCGTATCATTTCCCACGATGCGGTCGAGGTGTTGCAGCACATGATTGCGCCGCAATCGCTGGCTGGGGTCCACATTTATTTTCCCGACCCTTGGCCCAAAACCCGGCACCACAAACGCCGGCTGATCCAAGCACCGTTCCTAAAGCTCTTATGCAGTCGCTTGGCCAGCGGTGCTTATGTTCACTGCGCCACTGACTGGGAACACTATGCCCATCAGATGCTTGATGTACTGCAAAACGAGCCCGCCTTAGAAAACACCGCCACGGGTTTTGCGCCTAGACCAGACCATCGACCACTGACAAAGTTTGAGTCACGCGGATTGAGGCTTGGCCATGGGGTATGGGACCTGATTTTTAAGAAGCGCTAGCAAAAAGCCAGCAAGCGCTCTTAACCCCTGAACCGACCAAAGCCGCTACCCAAGGATTTCATGCCGCCCATGGCCTTGAGCATCTTGGACATGCCACCATTTTTCATTTTCTTCATCATGTCTTGCATCTGCTCGAACTGTTTGAGTAGCCGGTTGACATCTTGCACCGGCACCCCAGCGCCGGTGGCGATACGACGCTTGCGCGAGGCTTTTAAAATTTCCGGCTTGGCGCGCTCAAGCGGCGTCATGGCATTGATGATGCCTTCGGTGCGACGCATCTGTTTTTCTGCTTGCCCGCCTTGCAACTGACCGGCCGCGGCAGCCAGATCACCAGGTAGCTTTTCTAACAGGCTGCTCATGTCACCCATTTTTTTGACTTGGCTCAACTGCTCTTTGAAGTCGTTCAAATCAAATTTATCGCCTGACTTCAACTTACCCGCGAGTTTCTCGGCTTGGGCCATGTCAATGTTTTGGTGGGCCTGCTCAACCAAAGACACAATGTCACCCATGCCAAGCACGCGCTGCGCCATGCGGTCTGGATAGAATGGTTCAAGGCCATCGAGCTTTTCAGAGACACCCACAAACTTAAGCGGTTTGCCAGTGACGTGGCGCACCGACAGCGCCGCACCACCCCTGGCATCACCATCGATTTTGGTTAAGACCACACCGGTTAAGGGCAATGACTCACCAAATGCACGGGCGGTGTTGACCGCGTCTTGACCTTGCATGGCGTCAACCACAAACAAGGTTTCAACAGGCTGCAGCAGCGTGTGCAGCATCTGTATTTCTTGCATCATGGCTTCGTCGATACCCAGACGACCGGCCGTGTCGACGATCAGGACGTCAATGTGCTGTCGCTTGGCGTGATCAAGGGCAGCACGTGCAATGTCGGCAGGCTTTTGCGTCACATCTGAGGCAATCCATTCGACACCCGCTTGAGCGGCCACCGTTTTTAACTGCTCAATGGCTGCTGGCCGATAAACGTCAGCACTAACCACGGCAACCTTTTTCTTACCCGTCTTGCGTCCGTTTTGAACGTGACCGCCTTGAGCCAACCATCGCGCCAACTTACCGGTGGTGGTGGTTTTACCCGCACCTTGCAGACCCGCCATCAAAATCACCGCTGGCGGTTGTACCGACAAGGAAAGCTCTCCAGCCTGGGCTCCCAGATCACCACCCATCAAAGCAGTCAACTCGCGGTTAACCACGCCAACAAGCGCTTGGCCTGGGCTTAGGCTGCCAACCACTTCTTCACCGAGCGCTTTTTCTTTGACGCGTTCGATAAAGCTTTTAACCACCGGCAGCGAAACGTCCGCCTCAAGCAAGGCCAGACGAACTTCTCGCATCATGTCTTGCGTGTTGGCTTCGGTTAACCGCGCCTGTCCACGAATGGTTTTAACAACTCGGGTTAGTCGTTGAGTGAGGTTTTCCAGCATAGGTCCACCAATAAAGGGGTGAGGTTTCGCTTAAACTAGCGTTATGGCTTCTGGCATTGTATTTCACACCATCGCTGCGTTGGTCTATCTTGGTATGTCGACCCTACTTTGGGGGGCGTTGCAGGCCGGAAAGCCCATGGATTTTCTTGGGCGCTACACCCGCTGGGGCGTCTTGGTGGCACTTTTGTTCCAAGGGATTGCCTTAAACGACAAAATATTAGCCGGTGGAAACCTACAACTGAGCTGGGTGCTAGCGCTTTCCGCGGCTATTTGGTTGGGGCTCATTGTGTTCTGGTTGGAAAGCTTGGTTGTCAAAATTGATGGTTTGCAACTGATTTTGTTGCCGATTGCCGGGGTTACTTGTGCTTTTGCCGCGATATTTCCCACCTCACACTTAATCACCAGCGCGACCGAAACTGCCCTAAGAGGACATTTGTTGTTGGCGCTTGGCGCTTACGGCCTGATCACCATTGCGGCTATGCAAAGCCTTTTAATGGCAGCCCTTGACCATCACTTGCATCATCCGCGTCAAGCGGCCAACCAGACGGCTAGTCTGCGCCGGGCATTAGGTCGGATGCTCGATGCGCAACCCCCCCTGTTGGTGCAAGAGCGGTTGCTGTTTCGTGTGATCTGGATTGCCTTCGTCGCGCTATCACTAGCAGTCATCTCTGGCGGATTGATTTCCCTAGCCAGCACGGGCAGATGGCTGCCTTTTGACCACAAAACCGTTTTCACCATCCTATCTTGGACCACTTTTGGTATTTTGTTGCTCGGTCGTCACTTACGCGGTTGGCGTGGACGTATTGCGCTACGCTACACCTTGGTCGGCTTTGTATTTGTAGTGCTCTCTTACACGGGCAGCCGTTTTGTAATCGAAGTCATTTTGGGTCGTACCTAAACACATGGGAAAATTCCTGTTTTGGGCAGCAGTGATCATTGGCGTGTTATTGGTGACACGGATGCTGACGCACTACGCCGCCAATCAACGCAACAAGCCCACACAAAAAAAAGGCGGGCCGCAAGCCATCAATGAGCCTGAAGAAATGGTTCGTTGTGCACACTGTCAGGTTTTCTTGCCGCGCTCAGATGCACTTAAACAAGATGATCACCTGTGGTGTGGTCCTGAGCACGCCAAAAAAGGCGTGCGCCAACCCCGGTGAACACAGGCCACATGACCGATGGTTGGCTGACCTTGCCCGGTACAACCCGAGCGCTGTCGCCAAACAGCAACCCGCGTGCGCCAGGCGCCGTGATTGATCTGTTAGTCATTCACAACATTAGCTTGCCACCCGGTCAATTTGGAACCGGTTTGGCCAAAGATTTGTTTTTGAATCAAATCGACATCTCTATTGACCCTTGGCTCGAGAATGTCAGGGGACTAAAAGTCTCAGCACATTTTTTGATTGAACGCGATGGGCACCTGACGCAATTCGTTTCATGCAACGATCGCGCTTGGCATGCGGGTGTGTCTGCCTTCGATGGTCGAACAGCTTGCAATGATTTTTCAATTGGCATTGAGCTTGAGGGCACCGATGACCTGCCTTTCACACCCGCCCAATATGCCGCACTAAATACCCTGACAATTGAACTGCGAGCACACTACCCGTTAAGTCATGTGCGCGGTCACAGTGACATCGCCCCGGGGCGTAAAACCGACCCAGGGCTATGTTTTGATTGGTCAGCTTATGCCCAAGGTGCAGGCTGGCCTGCGCAGGCACTGCCCGTGCAGGCTCAGACCCATAACGCCAACAGCACCCCGCCCCCAACAACCCCAACCACCTAGCTTAGCTTTTGAGCAATAGGGCATTCAATCGTTGCACAAACCCCACCGGGTCAGCGAGCTGTGAACCATCAGCCAAGAAGGCTTGATCCAACAAGACGGACGACCAATCGGCGAATTGCTCATCGCTTGATTGCTCGATGCGCTTGATCAAGGCGTGCTCTGGGTTGATCTCCAAAATCGGCAGGACCGTTGGTGCCGCTTGGCCGGCGGCTTGAAGCATGCGTTGCAAATGCGGGCTCATTTCGTTTTCATCGACAACCACGCAAGCCGGTGAGTCCACCAAACGCGTGGAGACTCGAACCTCTTTGACCCGATCTTTCAATGCTTCAGTCAAACGGCCAATCAATGGCTTCAGGGCATCGGCGACTTCGGTCTGCTTTTTCTTTTCATCTTCGTCAGCCAGGTCTGCCAAGTCAAGGCCGCCTTTGGCCACAGAGGTCAAAGCTTTGCCTTCAAACTCGTTTAAGTGAGAAAGCATCCACTCATCAACCCGATCCCAGAGCAACAGCACTTCGATGCCTTTTTTGCGGAAAATCTCCAAATGTGGGCTCGATGAGGCGGCCTTGTAACTTTCAGCAGTGACGAAGTAAATCTTGTCTTGCCCTTCTTTCATGCGTGACACATAGTCAGCCAAGCTCGCATCTTGTACGTCGGTCTCAGCCTTGGTGGAGGCAAAGCGCAACAGCTTGGCGATGCGGTCTTTGTTGCCCGCGTCTTCGCCAGTGCCTTCTTTCAACACTTGTCCAAATGCTTGCCAGAAAGCGGTGTAATCCTCTTTCTTGTTTTCAGCCATGTCCTCTAAAAGGCTCAGAATACGCTTGGTTGAGCCTTCTCTGATGGTGCGAACATCGCGGCTTTCTTGTAGGATTTCGCGCGACACATTCAGTGGCAAGTCAGCCGAGTCGATCACGCCGCGAACAAACCGCAAGTAAGCTGGCAACAGTTGTTCGGCATCGTCCATTATGAAAACGCGTTTGACATATAGTTTGACGCCTCGCTTGGCATCACGATCGTAGAGGTCAAAGGGTGCGCGCTTGGGTAGATAGAGGAGCTGCGTGTATTCGCTGCGTCCTTCAACACGGTTGTGTGTCCAGGCCAGTGGGTCCTCGAAGTCGTGCGAGACGTGTTTATAAAACTCGATGTATTGCTCATCGGTGATCTCAGCTTTGTTTCGGGTCCAAAGCGCGCTGGCCTGATTAACAGCCTCCCACTCGCCGGTTCGTTTCATTTCTGAGGCGTCTTTGTCCCACTCTTCTTTGGGCATTTCAACGGGTAGTGAAATGTGGTCTGAGTAGCGTCGCAGTACTTCGCGCAGCTTCCAGCTGCTCAGAAAGTCATCTTCGCCTTCACGCAAATGCAAGACGATTTCTGTGCCACGTTGTGCCTTGGGACGGTTGGCAATTGCAAACTCGCCCTGGCCGTCAGAGCTCCATTCGACGCCTTCTTCAGGCGCGAGTCCGGCTAGACGACTGTAAACCGTGACTTTGTCAGCCACAATAAAAGAAGAATAGAATCCGACGCCGAATTGGCCAATCAACTGTGCGTCTTTTTGATTGTCACCCGTCAATTTTGAGAAAAACTCACGGGTACCTGAGCGCGCGATCGTGCCCAGATTGGCAATCGCCTCTTCTTTGCTCATGCCAATGCCGTTATCCGAGATCGTAATGGTGCGCGCGTCCTTATTAAAATCAACCCGTACCTTCAGTTCCGAATCACTCTCAAACAAAGCTGGCTCGTCCAAAGCCCGAAACCGTAACTTGTCGCACGCATCAGAAGCGTTGGAAATCAACTCCCGCATAAAAATCTCTTTATTGCTGTAAAGAGAATGAATCATCAGGTGCAGCAGCTGCTTAACTTCTGCCTGAAATCCCATTGTTTGCGCCGAAGATGGCTTGGTCGCCTCTGTCATCGTTTCACCCATTGCTTAAAAGCTATTCGTTAGAAGGACGGCTAAGCCACAAACCTGAAGTTCGAGCAAAAGCCGCAATGTCGTTTATTTGGGGCCTGTCACCCCGATTTCAAGGCTTAGAACACCTCTTTAAACCGACCGGTCCGCCCCTTAAAAGACTGAGATCGAATTTGCACGTATAATCCACGTTCCAAATGAGATGAGCCTCATCGAGAAAGTGCCCGGGTGGTGAAATTGGTAGACGCAGGGGACTCAAAATCCCCCGCCGCAAGGCGTGCCGGTTCGATTCCGGCCCCGGGCACCACGGCTTACTAGCCATTGTTTAATACAAGCCCTACCCCATTAATTAACGCCACTCCAGCCGAATTGAGCCTAGCTACATCGCCCTTGCAACCGCAGATGGGTTTTTTAGTGCTTCAATTTTTTGGAGAAATGGCTAAAATAGCCATTAAACCCACTGGAGTTTTCCCATGCGAGTCTCAGCCACTGAAGCAAAAAACCGATTCGGCAGTCTTTCTGCCATCGCTAAACGTGAGCCTATTTTTGTAGAGAAAGCAGGTCATCTTGATACCGTCATCATGTCAGCCGAGCATTACCAGGCACTAAAAGCCAACGACGACAACGTCAGTCGGGCGGCTCGTAAAAGACACTTTGAAAGCGAGTTCGGTGACTGGATCGCTGCGCAAAACGCCCTGATCGAGACAAGCGGCATTCCCGGTGCCGAACTGCGTCCTTGGTGAATCGTCGATGGCACAGTATGACGTTTTTACCAATCCAAGCAAAAGTGCAGCTGATGGCATTCCTTATGTAGTCGTCATTCAAAGCGATCTGCTCGATGCGCTCGCCACTCGAATGACCATCCCGCTAGCGGTATTAAACGATCATATAAAGGTACCCACCGCCTTGTGTCCTATCGTTACAGTAAAAGGAAACCGCTATCACGCGCTTGCCCATTACGCGGCACCGTTGCCAGCAAAAGCCTTGAAGCGCCCTTTAGCTAATGTGGAATCGCAGGCCGATATGTTGGTGTCAGCAATCGACACGGTCATATCTGGTATCTGAGGACAACAGTCACATTTGCGCCAGTGCAGTACTTGCCGAGGGAAATTAACGGAGGATCTCTACACTTATGAACTGTCTACTAAACCGGTAAGCTTACGACGCAAAGCCTTTATTCAT
>ERZ889217.696-NODE-696-length-19275-cov-20.474350_pt1 | contig 19275 bp, 17 predicted proteins | sample MGYA00521098_ERZ889217 | MGnify/ENA primary metagenome ERZ889217 (study PRJEB32303, sample SAMEA104408613) | aquatic metagenome | biome: Brackish water; feature: Pelagic; material: water | place: Baltic Sea | collected 2014-06-10T22:04:00 | depth 2,362 m ... | reverse complement strand
ACAGCCACTTCCTACCGGGAACATGTTTTTTGGCATCTGGATTTTTGGCATCTGGGTTTTTTGGTGGGTGGGACGGATAACTCCGCGGAGGGCTGCTGGTGCTCTCGAGCGGGCTGTCGCGGCGGAAAAAACCGAGGAAACCAGGCCAGGACCAGGTCGATCGCGTAGCGAGTGGGCACCGGTAGCCCCGGCTGGTCGCTCGCGATGTGCCCACGCTTGGATACTCCCGGAAGTCTGTCACCGCCGCACCGACACCTCCAGCCGAAGGGCCGGAACAGGGGGAAATCTCGGCTGCTTTTCGTCCTGACCTGCTCCGAGGAGGCCGCTACACTCGACCGCATGGTACGCGATCATTTCCCTTCCGCGCCCTATCAGCCACTCGCCTTTGCCGGCGGGCTCGAACCCGCAGCTTACTACTGCGGTCCGGCCGAGGACGAGGCGCTCGCCCGCCTGGAGTGGCTCGTCGCCGAGCGGCAGCGTTGTGGACTTGTCGTGGCCGATTCGGGTATGGGCAAGAGCCACCTTGTGGTGACGGCTGCCCGCCGGCTGGGCGGACTGGCCGCGGAGGTGGCCGTGCTCTCGCTGGCTGGTCTGCCGGAGGGCGACTGGACCGACCTCCTGCTCGCACGGCTGCCGCTCGACACGGCCAGTCGCAGCGAACCGCTACGGTCCTGGCTCAAGCTCGAAAACCGGCTCCGTGAAAACACCCTCATGGGTCGACCGACCGTGCTTATTTTCGACGACCTCGACTGCGCCCCCGCTGACGCCCGCGAAGGTGTCGCCCGGTTGGCCTCAGCCGGCGAGCCGGGGTTCGCTACCACCGTGGTCGTGGCCACGGCGACGCCTGCCGGGCTCAGGCTGGTGCCGGAGGCCGTGCGGCAGCGGGCTGCGGTGCGGATCGATCTGCCGGGCTGGAGCAGTGCCGACGTCGCCGCCTACCTGGCGACAGAACTGCAACGCGGAGGCCTGTCGCCAGAGCTCTTCCGTCCCGCGGCTGCCCCGACGATCCAGCGGTTTGCCCGGGGTATCCCCCGGGATGTTCGGCGACTGGCCCACCTGGCCCTCACCGTGGCGGTCGGCGAAGGGCTTACCTCAATCGATGCCGTCACGATCGAGCAGGTCTGGCGGGAACTCGCCCCGGCCGGTGTTCTTAATCCTCCGGCCGCTGGCCCCGAGCCGGCAGACCAGCGGGCCGCGGCCCAGGTGCAGCCGGTTCGCCGGCTGTGGGGCTGAGGTCGGCTGATCCCGGCTCAAGTTCCCCTGCTTTTCGAGTCAGGCAGCGGGTGACGTACACTCGGTCCCCTCACAGGCTGTTATCAGGAGCGTCTCCGTGGGCCGCAAGGCTACCGTATCACCATCCCGGATCGTCGCGATTTCCCCCGACGACGGCTCGGCCATCGATCTGAAGAATCCCGCCCTGGCCGCGGTGCTCTCCTGGCTTGTGCCCGGCCTGGGCCAGCTCTATCAGGGCCGCACGCTCAAAGCCGTCCTATTCATGGTGTCGCTCACAGGGATCTTCCTGGTCGGCATGAGGCTCGGTGACGGCAAGGTCGTCTACTCATCATGGCGAGCGAGCGACCGCAGGCTTCATTTCCTCGGCCAGGCGGGCATCGGAGCCGCCGCCATTCCGGCAATGCTTCAGAGTTTTTTCACCAGCGGGGTAACCCGGCAGCCCTTGCCTTTGGGCGGCTGGTTTGTGCCTCCGCTGGTTCGCGGGCAGATCGTATCGGATGGCTATGCCACACGAGTTGCCGCATCGGATCCCGACATCGACGCCGACGACTTTCGGCCTCATCCCGGAGGCAAGCGGTTCGAGCCGCGGCAGCCCGGCGACCAACTCTCGCTCTGGCACCGCAGGCTTGGCCGGTTCTACGACATTGGCACACTCTACACGACCTTTGCCGGGCTCTTGAACCTGCTGGTGATCTACGACGCCTGGGCCGGGCCGATGCAGCCGGCGCGAGACGGAGAAGAGTCGAAAAAAACGCCCAGCGGCGGGGGGAAACTATCTCGCTAGACGATTGGCTTGAGCCGGGGTACACACAGAGGCTCAAGCTACGCGGAAGACAGGGTTGCGTGGCGGGGAAGCCCCCGCATTCCGCTTCGAGTTCGGAAAGGAGTCTGATCGATCGTATGGCTCTCGGACTATGTGCAGCGACCATGGTCGCTCCCCTCCTGGCGTCGTTTGCCGACCGCGTGCCGGGCATCTTCTTCGGGCTGCCACTCTTGGCGCTCGCCAGCCTGATTTTCGCGGCCACCCACCATGAAGATCCTGCCGCGATCGGGATGGCGACCGTGCACTGGACAGTCTGGCTCGGAGGAATTCTCGGAGTCGTTCTGGCCGTCGTGCTCCTGCTGGGGTTCGTCTGCTAACTTGCCCCGAGCCGGCGGAGCTGGCCGCAGGCGGCGTCGATTCGGGAGCCTTTCCGCCGGCGGACCTGGACGTTCACGCCGGCTGCTCGAAGGATCTCCAGAAATCGCTCGAGCGACTGCCGTGACGGTTCCCGCCAAGGCATGCCGGCGACGGTGTTGTAGGGAATCACGTTCACAAGCGCCGCTCGGCCGCCGAGCAGGTCCACGAGTTGCTCAGCATCCGTGGTTGAGTCGTTGGTGCCTCCGAGCAGGACGTATTCAAACGTCAGCCGCCGGCCCGAGGCCTCCCAGTAACGGTCGGCGGCCGCCATCACCGCGTCGATCCCGATCGCCTTGTTGATCGGCACGAGCCGAGTGCGGAGGGCATTGTCGGCGGCGTGAAGTGAGACGGCCAGGTGGTAGCCTGGATTCAGGTCGGAGAGCCGGTCAATCGCCGGCGGCAGACCGACGGTGGAGATCGTGATCCGCCGCTGCGAAATGCCCAGGCCCTCTGGATCCTGGGCGAGTGCCAGTGCGGGCAGGAGCCGGTCGAGGTTGGCTAATGGCTCACCCATTCCCATCACAACGATGTGGCTGAGCCGTTCGTCGGCGGGCAGGAGCCGTGCGAGACGGAGCAGTTGCTCGACGATCTCACCGGTACTGAGGTTCCTGACCACGCCGTCGATACCACTGGCACAGAACACGCAACCCATCCCGCAGCCCACCTGCGAACTGATGCAGACTGTCCGCCGCAGCCCGTCCCGCAGGAGCACGCATTCGATCCGCTGGCCATCGGCGAGTTCAAGGAGCAGCTTCTCCGTTCCATCGTCGGCCTGCTTGTGGACCGCTACGGTCGTGGTCCAGATTCGAAATCCGGCGGTGAGCCGCTCCCGTAGGTCCTTGGACAGGTCGGTCATGTCGGCAAACGATTCCACCCGGCGGCCATGGAGCCAGCGGCGAATCGCCCGGGCCCGCCAGGCAGGCTGGCCCATTTCCGCCACAAAGGCCTCGAGCTTTCCTGGGGAATCCAGGATGTGCGGCAGGCCCGTCGGCCGCTCCTCGGCCGGGGCTGTAGCACTGATTACGGGAAGGGCGTCTTCGACGGGCATTCAGGCGGCGATCGAACCGGCCATTGCCCACGGCCAGTCAGGCTGGCGGGCAGACGGCGCAGGGGGTAGATTTTGGTGTGGCAGGTCGCTCGTTCGACCTCCTCCAATCATACCTTGCTGCTTGGCCCCGCCATGACCGAACCACGCCCTCAACAGCAGCCTGAACAGCGGGCCGAAGAACGCACCCAGTGGGTCTACGACGAGCAGGCCTTTCCTGTCTGGAACCGCTCCTTCAACCGGGCCGATCGGACGGACATGATCCAGGACGACCTCTGGGCAGGCCGGAGTATTGCCATCATGCTGTCGACGCTCGTGGCCGTGGGCCTCGCTCTGGCGCTGGGAACGCTTGCGTTCGTGGCCAATTGGCGGTGACTTGACCGATGCCTGATGCGGCGGTCAGCGGATCGGCACCGGCCAAACTCAACCTCTCCCTGGCGGTGTTGGAGCGGCGGGCTGATGGGTTTCATGGAATTGAATCGCTGATGGTGGGAGTGTCGCTGGCCGACACGCTGCATCTCCGCCGGTCGGCCAATCCCGGGATTCAGTTGAGCGTGCGGTTCGCAGGCCCCCTGGCCGACCGACGGGCTCACCTGCTCGCCTTCGACGTGCCGGCCGATGCCACCAACCTTGTCGTCCGCGCGGTCACGATGTTGGCTGCAGAAGCCGGCATCGATCCTGCCCTCGAGATCGAAGTGGTCAAGGAGATTCCCCCGGGGGCCGGCCTCGGCGGTGGATCGAGTGACGCTGCGGCGGCCTTACGTGCGGCTGCCACGCTCTGGCAGCTCGACTGGCCTGGAGAGCGGCTCGCCGCGATCGGCGGTCGGCTCGGCAGCGACATCCCCTGGTTCTTCGCAGGTGGCCCGGCGATCGCCACCGGTCGGGGCGAGCTGATCAAGCCTGTTTCGCCGCTTGGGCCGCTGGCCGCCGTGATCGCGATGCCCGCTGTGGGCCTCTCCACACCGGCGGTCTACCAGGCTTGCCGGCCCGACGCCTCCCGTGCAGGCGCGGCCGCCCGGCTGGCCGCCGCCCTCGCGGCAGGTGATCTGGCCGCCGCCCTGCCATTGATGCACAACGCCCTCGAAGCCCCAGCTCGATCGCTCTGCCCGGCTGTCAACCGGCTGCTCACCGACATCGGCCGAGCAGGCGGCCTGGCTCCTCGGCTCACCGGCAGTGGCAGCGCCTGCTTCACCCTCTGCCGCACGCTGCGGGAGGCACAGAGCATCGCCGCCCGGCTTACAGCCCTGGCTGATGCCGGCCAGCCCCGCTGGCCGGTCGTGGCTGCCGTGCAGGTGATCGAGCGCGGCTGACGAGCAGCCGGTGGAATCAGACTGTTCGCCCGCTGCCCCAGGTCACTCAGCTGCTTGTTCGCCAGCCGCCTCGTGGGCATAGAGCAGGGCCTCCTGCATGCCTGGAGTGCGAAATCCCTCGGGCACATCCTCGATCACGGCAATGGCCTCGGCGAATCGGCCCGAGTCGATCAGGGCAGAAGCCAGGTTATGCCGTACCTCGACGTTTGAGGGATAGCGATCGGCCGCCACGGCAAAGGTGATGATGGCGTCGTCCACGCGGCCAGCCTGAGCGTAGCCGGCGCCGAGATTCTGAAGCACGTAAAGGCGGTTTGGATTGGCAGCCAAGGCCCGTTCGAAGCAGGCCGTGGCGGCGGCGTGATTACCCAGCCGCAGGTCGGCCATGCCTTCGAGGAACGCCACAGGCACCCCGAGCGGATCGAGGGTCTTCCAGGGTGTGGTGCCTTGACGGGCGGCTTCCCGCATTGTCAGCCAGTCACCATCATGCTCGGCTCGCCGCGCGATCATCACGGAGTGTTCTTGGGAAAGTGCTGCTGCTGCGTAGGTGATGCCGAGGACAAGTGCGGCCAGCAGCGGTGGTGCGACCAACCAGCCGGGCAGCGGCAGGGGACGGGTGGAGGCCGCCCGAGTGGCTCGTTCGAGGAGCACGATCACGGCAAGATGGACGGCCAGCACCGTCTGATGGCTGACTCGATCGAGTGGAAAGTCGAGGCAGGAGAACACGAGGTTTCCCACGAGCGCCGCCAAGGAGGCGGTGGCCAGGCGGGCATCGGTCGGATTTGACGACCGGATGAGAATGGTGCGGATCGCCAGCAGCGAGAGGAGCAGGACCAGAGCGAAGGGCACGATGCCGAGCAGCCCCTTTTCGGCGCCCACCCAGAGAAAGTCGTTGTGGGGCTGCATCCAATTGTGACTGGAAAGCCGGGAGAAATCGGGGGGCAGGTCTTGCCGATCACTGCCAAAATACTCGTGGAGTCGGATCGGAAAGTTCCCCGCCCCGACACCGCCGATCGGATGGTCGATGATCATCTGCGTAGTCAGCCCCCAGACCAGCGTGCGTCCGCCATCACTTGGTCCGTCGGCCTGATGCGGGCGATTGACCACGAGTCGCCGCAGTGACTCCCCGGCCGGCGTATCGGTGAGCGCGAGACCAACCAGCAATAGGGCGGCGATGACAGCCGCGAGCGAACCGCGAACAAGGCTGCGGCGAACGGCGGGCGGCACGGCCAATTCCTGGCTGTGCCGCAGGAGCGTGGCCATGGTCACGGTCAAAGCAGCGACCCAGCCCAGCCAAGCCGCCCGGGACTGCAGCACCGCGATCAGGATCGTCGCCAGGGTGCCAACGGCCGTGGCCAATCCTCTCCAGGGCCCCGAAAACACGCAGGCTCCGCAGACACACCAGGGAACGACCAGCAGGAGAAAGCCGGCAAACAGATTGACGTTCGACATCATTCCTTCGAGCAGCAGTTCCTCGACCGCGCGGCGACTGGGCCAGCCCTCGAGCAGGAGCGTCGCCACCGGCCAGCCCCCCACCACCACTGCCACAAGCGTGGCAATCACCGCCATCTCCAGAAGCCGATCCCGCCAACGATGGTCCAGCGGTAGCACAAGAATGCCCAGACAGAGCACAAGAAAGGCTGCGAGGGTCCGGAAAAGATCCGTGAAGCCTGCCGAGATATTGATCGCTCCGACCAATGACAGTCCACAGGCGACAAGATACGCGGCTGCGGCGGCCACGATGGGCGAACGCAGAGCCGAGCCGTCGACCCGGCATTTCACCGCGGGCAGGCAGAGTACCACCGGTACGGCAATTGTCAGTCCGACGAGCAACGCCAGAAGCCGGGGCAGCTGCGACACGTCATAGATCCGGGGATCGACGATCAGATGCAGACCAACGAGCATCGCTGCCAGGTAGGCGGTTGCGAGTCGGCTTCCTAGCGTGCGGTCGCCGTCGGCCAGAGCCGAAGACTGTACGGTCTTCATCGGGATGGCCCTTGGCGATCGGAACAGGCACGCTCACGGCCGCGGCTGACCGCCACAGGTTCGCCACGCGGTACGAACGGCCGCGGTCGGAACCCGAGGTCGGCCGTGGCGTCGGCATGGTCGAACACGAGATCCTCGTTCATTCGCACTCCCATCGCCGCAGAAACAGCCGGGACCAGCCCGAGGCTGGCCGCCGGGATCGCGAGCAGCCGCCACGCCCACTCCGGCAGCCGCACGGTCCGTGGAGCGAGGCCGTGGCTGCAGCAGACCCGCTCGACAAGGTCACAAAACGCGAGTCGTTCGCCGCCGGAAAGCGTGTAGATCGGCCGGGGTTCGGGATGGAATGCAGCCGTCAGGCAGGCCATGGCGACGTCATCGGCGTGGACCGGTTGCCGCAGGCCGGTCGCTGGGCCGCAGAGTGGAAACCAGCCGAATCGGCGGACACAGGCGGCGATGGCCGAAATGTTTTTATCGCTGCGACCGTCGTAGATCATCGTCGGTCGCAGAACGGTGGCAATCACGCCCTGTCGTTCGGCCCAGGTAAGTACCGCCTGTTCCGCGGTGGCCAGCCGCGTAGCAAGCAGCCGTTCGGCTGGATCGCCCGATTGCTGCTTCGTGACCAGGCTTGTCGATGAGAGCAGGGCCAGCTGTTCAGTCCCCACCGAATCGAGCCATTCGAGCAATTCAACCGTCACCCACAGCGGGCACAGCGAGATCCAGACCGGCACGCGGTCGACTCCGTCCGGCAACGGTTGTCCGGGCCGTACCCAGATTGGGCCTTTGGCTGCTTGTGCCAAACTCTTCGGTGGTGTTCGCGAGCAGGCCAGGACGGTGTGTCCTCGCCGCAGGAGCCGCGGGATCAGAAACCGGCCCACGAGGCTCGTACCTCCGAGCACACCCACCGGGACATGAGGCGCCGGCGAAAATGGCACAGAGGCGGTCACGAGGGCAGCGTCCGCGAACGGGTCGGGTGGCTCCGAGCGGCCGCCGCCAGCTGTGATGGCCGGAGGGTTGACGGCATTGCTGCGATGCCGCGGCCAATGCTCCGGACCACATGCACCATCGCCACGGCTAAAAACCGCAGCCAGACGCCTGCTACCACCAGGCCAAAGAGCCCTGCCGGATAGGCCTGGCGGAAGTGCTTCCTGTAGAAGCGGATCATGCCGCGATGCTTGTGCCATTCCACGGCTAGCGGGCGGGCACGGCTGCACATCCCACGGTGATGAACAGCGGGGGCATCCGGCACAAACAGCACCCGCCAACCGGCGGTGCGAAACCGCAGGCACAAATCGAGATCTTCGCAGTGCAGGAAGAAACCGTCGTCCCAGGGGCCGGCAACACTGAAGGCTGCGCGGCTGACCAGCACAAGCGCGCCTGAGACCGCCTCGACATCGACCGGTGCGGCTGGCAGCGGCTCACGATGGAGATAGAAATCCGATAGCAGCCGGGGGGCCAGCCAGGCGAACCGACTGAGGCCGAAGCCTCGTACGAATGAACGCCAGGGAGTGGGGACGCTTCGCCGGGCTCCCCCTTGTTCGTTGCCGTCGAGGTCGGTGAGCAGCCCGCCGACCATGCCAACGTGTTCGCTGGAGTCGAGAGCCCGAACCAGTGCGGCCAGCGAACCTTCTCGCAGAATGCAGTCGGGATTGAGAAACAGGATCGCACGCTCGAGGGCTCGGGCAGCGCCGAGGTTGCAGCCGGTCGCAAAGCCCGTGTTGATTTTCGAGCGGATGACCAGCAGCCGGGGATGGGCGGCGAACCGGGCTGCGACCGATTCGAATGGAACGGGGTTCGAGGCGTTGTCGACCAGGATCACCTGCCGGGCCTGGGCCAGGGCCGCCTCGAGGCATTCGGCCAAAAGACGGCCGGCGTTGTGATTCACGATCACGATACTGACAGGTTCACCAACGCTTGCCGGCCCCTGCTGATCGTTCAACGCCCCGTCCGTTGACAGCCCAGGTCCCACATCATGCCTATTTTCCATAACGAAACCTGCCGGCGGGCCTGAACAACCCGTCGCTTTTGCCAAGACCTGCCCAGCCCTTTGACAGCATCCCACTTGCCTCGGGCGAATGCACCTCCTCGGCCGCGGTGGCCGAGAATCGCGCCCGTGAGGATAGATTGGGCAAGGTGGGCAAGCAAAACAGGGCAAACAAAAGCCCCGGGTGTGTTCTTGACCACGGTCCACACCAGGTTTCGGTGACCGTAATAGGTGGCCGCGCACCCCGCTCCACTCCCCCCGCCCACGTGCTCGACCACGGCCTCCGGAACGTACCGGGCGGTATGGCCGGCGAGCCGGAGGCGGTAGCCGAGATCAACATCCTCTCCGTAACAAAAGTAGTCTTCGTCGAACCCGCCCGCTTCGACCACAGCAGCTCGGCGATAGAGCGCTGCGGCCGCGCAGGCTGAAAATATTTCCCGGGCTTCAAGATCCGGCGGCCGCAACCGCCGGCCATGCCCCTCCCGCCAGGCCAGCCCGCTGAAGTGCCAGCGGTCTCCGATGCCGTCGAGCACTCCCGCTGATCCGGCCAGCATCTGCCGCGATCCGAAGGCCACACAGGCTGGGTATTTTTCCGCGGCGGTGACCAGCGCTTCGAGCCAGCCCGGCTCAGCGAAGGCATCCGGGTTGAGCAGCGCTACAAACTCCGTCTCGGCCAGCCTGATGCCGTGATTTGAGCCGGCGGCAAACCCGACGTTGGTGGAGAGTGGCTCGACCTGTGTCCGGCTGGCGAGCCTGGAATCACCTGCCACGAGCCGGCGGCAGGCAGCGAGGGAGCCGTCGCTACTGGCGTTGTCGACCAGCATGATCCGTTCGGGCTTGAGTGACTGTTCTGCCAGGCACTCGAGACAGCGGACGCCATGCTCCCCGGCGTTGAAGTTCACGATCACGACGGTGACGGCTGGCGACGGCATGAGCTTGACGGAGGGACAGACTGGTACCAGTGACAAGAATACGTCACGTCCTGCCCGGGCTGCTCCGGAGGAACCCGTGCCCGATCGCCTGCCGCGGCCTCACAAGCCACCGCCGCAGGCCTTCACTTGACTGGGGGAATCTGGCGACCTAGGGTCAAAGCTTCCCGAGGCAGACCTGCCTCACCCGCCCCTGATTTTTTTCCGGCTCACGCCCTCCATGCCGCCTTCTACGAGTCTTCGTCAGGCCTGGCAGGAGTGGTGGGAGGGTTCCTGCAATCTGCGGGCCTGGTGGACGCTGGCCCGCTACGACATCGTGCTGCGGTACAGGCGGTCGATACTCGGCCCGCTCTGGCTGACGATCAGCATGGGGGCGATGCTGCTCGGAATCGGGCCGCTCTACACGGAACTCTTCGGCGCATCGAAGACTGAATTTTTTCCTCACCTGGCTCTGGGCATTATTTTCTGGCAATTCATCGCAGGGTCGATCAACGATGGCTGCACCACGTTCAGTAATGCAGCCAACCACATCAAGCAGGGAGATAATCTGCTGGCGGTGTTCGGCTGGCGGGTCTGGGCTCGCAACCTGATTCAGTTTGCCCACCACATCGTGCTGATCGTACCGCTGGCGATCTGGACCGGTCTGCGGCCCGTACCGGCCAACCTGCTGTTCTTTGTCGGCTTTACGATCGTGCTGGTCAACCTGCTGGCAGCCGCATTCTCACTCGGGATCGTCTGCGCCCGGTTTCGAGACGTGCCCCAGGTGGTCTCCAGCCTGATGCAGTTCCTGATGTTCGTGACGCCGGTGTTTTGGCTGCCCGACAGGCTGCCGGCCAAGGCCCAGGCGCTCCTGCTGAATCCCTTCGCCATCCTGCTCGACGTGGTTCGTGGCCCACTACTCGACAAGCCGCCACCGGCCTGGGCCTGGATGACGATCCTCGGCTGGACTGTGGTCAACGTGCTCGTAGCTGCGGTGCTCTTCACCCGCAAGCGGGCCCAGATCGTCTACTGGTTGTAGCGACCCATGACCCAGATCCGACTTCAGGACGTGAGCGTGGCCTTCCCGATCTTCGGTGCCCATGGCACGTCACTCAAGCACACGCTCACGGCGAGTGTGACCGGGGGCCGGATCGGCCGCGACGCCGGTGTGACGATCATCCAGGCGCTTCAGGATATCTGCCTCGACATCCAGGAGGGAGACCGGGTGGGCGTAGTGGGACACAACGGCTCTGGCAAGACAACGCTCCTGCGAACCATGAAGGGGGTCTATCCGCCCCAGAGCGGCCGCCGCGAGGTGGCCGGCCGGATCGCGAGCCTGGTCGAGCCGGTGCAGGGCATGGAGCCTGAGGCCACTGGCTGGGAAAACATCGCCCTGCGGGGTGTGCTCACCGGGGTTTCTCACAGCGAGATGCAGCGGATTACCCCGGAGATCGCCGAGTTCAGCGGCCTGGGCGACTACCTGGAGATGCCGGTGCGAACCTACTCCACTGGCATGCTGATGCGGCTGGCATTCTCAATCGCCACCAGCATCCGCTGCGACATTCTCCTGATGGATGAGTGGCTCTCCGTGGGCGATGCCGACTTCAAGGAGCGGGCGGAGGTCCGACTGCGGGAGGTCGTGGAGCAGAGTGGGATCCTGGTGCTCGCCTCCCACTCGGCGGAATTAATCGCCCGGGAATGCAATCGGGTCGTGCAACTCGAGCACGGCCGAGTCGTCCGTGATGCTCCGCTCGAACGCACGCCGCCGACTCGGAGCTGACATGCCTGCCTGTCACCGGCCGCAACAGTGCCTCCTTTCCAGCGATGGCCCCGGGTCTATTCCAACGGTATTCTCCCGGGAGGCCCTGGCCAAACCAGCTGGCGAGATCTCCTGTCCGCGGCACGGTACGGTCGGAATCACATGAGTTCGTTCACCCGCGGCCGGGAAGACACCAGCCGTTCGCAATCAACCTGGGCGACCCGCGGAACCTGGTTGGCCGTGTGGCTGCTGCTGTTGCCCGGAGGCCTGGCGGTCTGGATGGCTTCAGCGCTGCTCCATGACATCCCCTGGGGTGATCACCTCACACTCTTCCGCGACGCGGCCATCGCCGAGGGCATCTCACTCGAAAGCCTATTTCGGTTTCACAACGAGCACTTGATTGTTCCCACCAAGCTGGCCGTGGCCCTTGATTACCAGCTCTGGCACGGGGCCAACCTGCTGCCGGCGGCCTTGGGAATTTTGTTGACCCTTGGCATCGTCGCGATGGAGGCCTGGATCTTCCACCGGGCCGCGGCCGCTCTCGCACCCGCGAGGATGGCGTTTGTGACGGCTGTGCTGGCCGCAGTGCTCATCAACGGTCGGCTCACCTGGACACTCACGTTTCCGATTCTGCTCCAGCATGTCTCGGCGAATGCCTGTGTCGTGGTCGCGACCGCGGCCTTCGCGATGCTCGTCGCGGGAACCTGCAACCATCGAGGCCGGACCTTGGCTGTCTGCCTGGCTGCGGCGGGGCTGGCGGCGATCTCGAGTGCGGCCGGTGTCTTCGCGCTACCGGCGGCGACGGCGGCCACGCTCCTGCTCGTGATTGTGTCGACAATCCGACCAGCGCATGGAGCGGGCTATCCAGGGCCTTTTTCCACTTGGGTGACTTCAGGAAACCCTCCCGATCTTCTCACGCGCCGGTCGCCCTATCCTGCGGCGGCAGACTTGGTCGACAGTCCGCTGTGGCGAAGCCCATGGCGGGGTCCGGTTTTGGCCGGCCTGCTCGGTGGCGGCGGGGTCGTGGTGGCCTATGCGGTGGCGTATGGACGCACCGCCGCGGCAGCGGGCCGATCACCACCCGACATCGTCCAGGCCCTCCGGTTCGCGATGTACTTTCCCGGGGGGGCCTGGTTCCGCGATGGCACCTGGCCGATCGTTCACCGGGCCGATCCCCTCCTGCTGCACGCGGTGGTGCTCGGCTTCTGGCTGATCCTGGCGGGAGTTGTGATCCGGCTCTGGCACCGCCGCGACCGACTCGGCGAGTTTGAAATCTTTCATCTGAGTCTGCTCCTATTCGTTTTGATGACGGCCGGGGTCGGTGGATTGTTCCGCGGCGGGCTGGGCGATCTCGAGGCGCTCAACAAGAAGTATCCGCCGACGTCGCTGCTGGCCTGGGCCTCGGTTGTCTCACTGATGCTGCGGGAACGGCTGGGATGGCTCTTCGAGACAGAATCGCGGAGCCGAGTCAGGCCGCTGGCCTTGGCAGCCGCCATGGTGGCTGTGATCCTGCCCGGAGATCTCGTCGAGTACCGAGCCTGGACCACCTGGCGGGACGAACTCCACGACTCGATCCGAGCCTATGCGGCAGGCGTGCGGACCGAGGCGGTGCTGCTGCACTTTTTTCCCGCTGCGGATCAGGCCGACAGACTGCTCGCACCGATCGAGCAGGATAAAGCCTATTGGTTTCGGCACCGTGACGGCGTTGCAGCCGTGGCGGCAGCGGCACCAACGTCTCTTTCGGCTGGCGGCAGACTCGAACGGGTTCCGGACCACACAGACTACTCGCTCGAATTCATCAATGACTCGGAGCTGCCGCTGGGGAAGCCACCGGTGCGACTGCCCCGTGGCTCCGGACTGCGGCTGGCGGGCTGGGCGGTCGATCGTGAGGCGCGTGGCGAGGCTGCCGCGGTCGAACTGGTTCTGGACGGCACACGGTATCGCTGCCGATCGGGACTTCCCCGAGGCGACGTGGCGGAGTTTTTCAACGCGGCAGGATTCGCTAATGCGGGCTTCGAATGCCTCCTCCCAGCCGGGTCCCTCGTTCCCGGCGAACACACCCTCAAACTCTGGATCGTGCTCGCCGACGGAGAGCGGTATCTGGAAACCCCCACCTACCGGATCATCATCGATTGAGCGAGCGGCCCGCCCCCGAAATTGCCCTTGGCTGCTATTGATCAGCGGGCTGGAATCGCGATGTCGAAGGTATTGCTGCCCGGCTGCACTTCGAATCGGAGCGTCGACCGGGTGCCGTACCCGGGCGGGATGGGAACCAGATGCAACTACTGGTCTGTAACACTCTCGCCCTCGTTGCGATGAGCCATGGCATAAATCGCGTCGCCGCTGACGGAATCAGATGTCCAAACGGAGCGAAGAGTCTGTCGAGTGCCCGGCCAGAACCGAGGCACGCAGCGGAACCGTCCCAGGAAGGTTGACGGCGACCGCGAACCGTTTGCCGTACTTGGAGCTCAAAAGTACCTACGGAGTGACAACGGTCCGGAGAAGTTCGTTGCGAAGGAGTTCCGGGAATGGCTGGCAAGGGCATGCATAAGCACGCGCTACATCCTGAACGCGAGCCCGTGGGAGAACGGCTACGTGGAGAGCTTCAACGGCAGGCTCCGCGACGAGCTGCTTGACCGGGAGCTGTTCCTGAGCCTGCCTGAGGCTCGGGTGGTTCTTGGCCAGTGGAGGGTAGGTTACAACCACAGGTGGCCTCTAGTGGCTGACCCCGGCGGCATACGTTGCCGGGCTGAATGATACGGCCTCCGGGGTGGTCTCGGGGGCGACGCGTGATGTGTCTCCGGTCGGGGCTGCGCTTCTCCCTACGACACACCACGCAAACTCTTGTTCCCCAACTCTCTCATGAGCACTGGCACAGAACCCGGGGAGGGGATAGTTGACAGCCGGCTATTCCGGCGTGAATTCTAAGTCACTTCAGTGGCCTTGCTTTCCCAGACCAGCCCCCGCCGGCGACTCGGCCCCAACCCGTAGGCCGTATGCCCGGAGATTGACCGCGGTCATCGCGGCTAGGAGCGGTGTCCAGGGTTCGTAGCGACTCGACACAATTCCCTTGTTCGAATCGTGATTCGATGGATCGACTCCCGCCTCGTCGGGATCGTTGTCGCTGTAGCGATGCCAATGCCACCCCACGCAGGCTTCATTCCGCAGCAGGGAGAGGGTGAAATGCTGGTAGAAGCGGCCGCGATCAGCCTGTGTCGGCACCAGCCAACCGGCGCCGCCAGTGTTGCCCAGGCCGCTGTCGGCTCCCTTGGCATAGAACTCGGTGACGATGAAGGGACGACCCGATTCGGTCGCCCACATCGACAGCAATTCTGGATCGGGCGTCCAGGCGTGATAGTAATTCAACGAAACGACGTCGCAGTGCCGACCGCAGGCGCGGAACACTTCCGGCCGCCGCAGCGCCTGGCCATGCAGCCGCATCCCGAGAAACAGATGATGAGGATCGTGCCGGCGGATCGCTTGGGCCACCGTGATCAGATACGTTTCGCAGGCATGCTCGAGGAATCCGCTGCGTTCCGCATCGGTCGGAGGCCGCCCGTCAGCGATGCCACCGCGGGCTTCTGCCAGCCAGGCTTGGGCAGCGCGGTGGCCGGCGTCGGGTGTAGGCAGCGCGAGGTAGCGGTCGAGCAGCTCCGGCGACCAGGGTAGTTCGTTGTCGGCACAATGACCGATCAGCCAGGGATCATCGCGAATCAGCGCGAGTTGGGCGGCGTGTTCGTCACAGAATGCAGGAAACTCGGGATCGAAGATGAAGGGGCAGTCGCCGGGATAGCCGACGTGTCCGGGGAGCATGACCGTTCCCCCCCGCCGGCGCCCATAGGCGGCCATGAAACTCCACAGCTTGACGTATGGCAAGGGCGCGGGCCGAGAGCCGAGCAGGTCGGCAGCTGACCAGGCCCCGAGGGTGTTGAAGCCGGCAGCGCGGAGCTGGTCGATGGTGGCGGCGGCCCAGCCGTTCTCGCCGCCGAAGGCCCGCCCGAACGCGGCCCGGGCTGCCGGCGAGTCGAGCGGTCGAACCGAGTTGGCACCAATGCTGAGAAAGGCAAAGCCGTCCGGATCGACGAGCCACCAACGGTTGTCAGTCCGTTCGACGCGAAAGTACCCGCTGGGTTTGGTCGGCAGGCCTCCACAGCCGCCGAAGCGGCTCCGGGGCAGGTCAAGCGGAGCGGGCGGGTTGGCGAGCGTTTCCGTCGGCTGCGGCCTGGACGGACGCTGTGGTCGACTGGCCACATCGACCATGGTCCAGGCCTCATCACTCCGCGCGAGGCCGCTGAGCATCCCTGGTGGCCTCGACAGCCAGATAACCAGCAACACAGCCGCGGCGAGCCTCAACTGTCTGGGGTAAAGGCCTTTCCCGGTCGCCGGATCTCGCGGCAGACTAGGTCCACAGGCCCCTCCACCACTTCGGCGTCGGTGCTGGATGGCTGGCCTCACGGTCCCTCCTTGTTTGATGCGCCATACGACCGCGTGGACACAGCCCTTGGGATAGGGCCGCCGACCGCAAAAAAGGACAGCGTCAGCCGAGCGCGGGCCGGCCACCGCCGGTCGGTTTATGGCCGCAGCCGCCGCAGAAACCCGGCGATGCCTTCGGTCTTCAGCACCTCCCAGGCCCGGCCGGCCACTTGGCTGCGAAACCCGGGATCTGCCACCGCCCGGCCGATCAGATTCCTCAGGCCGGCTTCGCTGCCAGCCGAACCGCCCTGGCCGGCCGAGAAACCCGGTGTGAGCCGGGCGGTGATGGCTTGAATTGCCGCCGCCGCAGCTGCTTCGTCGAACAGAGCCGGATACTCGAGGCGGCCCTGCTGCTCCCACCATCGTTTGAAGCCACCCCGCCGCTCGTTCGCGAATGGATCGGGAAATGCCTGCTGCAGGTCGACCCGCTCCCGATAGACGATCCGCGCGGCAGCCGGTACCGGCGTGCCGTCGGCGAATCGGCCAAAGGCCCAGGGCACGGCGGCAAGCGCATCACAGCCGAAGCTGGCAATTGCGGCAGCATACCAATCAATCAGGGCCCGCACCGCCGGCTGATCCGCGGCATGCTTCCAGGCCATCTCTCGATGAGCGCCCGAATCAAAACCTGTGAAGTGATAAAAGCCCAGCGGCTCACCATCTACACGCACGTCGTCGGGCACGCAGCCCGTAACCCGTCGCGTAGAGACGTTCCAGGAGGCGACGTTGAGCCGGCTGGTGCGGAGGATCGCAGTACCGGGGAAAAACCCGGGCACAAGATCGATCCACCGCTGGTCGGTGAACAGCCCCTGTGGGATCGCGTCGCGGCAGAAGTGGTAGCAGCGGTCGGCCCACCAGTCGGCAAATGCCAGGCCGACGTCAGTGGGAGCGACCGCCAGAAATCCCAGGTTGTATGTGCCGTGCTTGAGGGCGGCGATCTCGTTGTCCATCACGCCTTCAAGCTCAGGCTCCGGCCGGGTGAGATGGGGCGTCAGCGCGATGTTCGCGACCTTGATCGCCTCCTCCACCTCCTCCAGTGAAGAAAACAGAACCGTGTCAGGGTCGAGGTAGACAACGCCCCGACAGTCGGCCCGGGCGAGCAGCTGCCGGAGCAAGAACGGTTTGATGGCTGTGGAGAGTTCGACGATTCCGTGGCAGAAGGTCCAGCCGCGGTGGTCGGGGATACCCAGATCGGCGACCGGATGGACCTCGTCGAAGCCCTCGATTGCGAGGTCGAGGGCAGTCGGGAATTCGTCGGCCAGCGCCAGGTGTATTCGCCAGTCAGGCTGATGCCGACGGAGCGAGGCCATGAGCGCCCGCACCTTGGGCACGTAATTGCAGGCGGCGCTGGTGAAGACGTGGATCGTAGTCATATCCCGGCCTCGTTGAATTGGCCGCAGGACGAGTTGGCGAAGCCAAGGATTTCCGCCAATAGGCCTGGGCCGTCTGCCGTGGCAGCGACATAGCCCAGTGGGTGAGACCTCGCCAGATCCGCCGGCGCTCCGAGATCGAGCGACACCAGGGGCAGCCCCATCGCGAGCGTCTCATGGGCCACGAATGAGAATGTTTCGGGGCAGATCGACGGCAGGAGCACCAGATCGATCGCATGCCGGGCGACGAGTTCGGGGAGTTGCTCTCGGCGATACCCGCCGGTTTGCAGGACGACGTCGGCCGGGCAGGCGGCGTCGACCTGGCCGATCACCACGATCCGCACGGGAGCCCCGGCGGCGACGATGGCCCGGGCGAGATCAGCTACCACCACCGCACCTTTGTGCAGCGAGATTGAGCCGATGACTCCGATCACAAGCGGCCCGGCGGCGGTGCGGGGCCGCCGCGGTACCGCCGCCAGGTGTGGCACGGCATGCGGCCGAACCGTGAGCCGCGCGGCAAGATCGGGATAGGCCCGAGCGAGCAGCCGGCGGGACGACTCGGAGAAGCAGCGGATCCCGGTGGCTGCGCGGAGCAGGCTCCCCCAGGCATCCCGCCAGGCGTCGATCGAGTCGCAGGCGGCCAGGGAAACGAACCCGTCGGTCTGGGCCGGCAGGCATTCGCGGCAGCGAGCTCGATCGGGAACGCCGCAGAATACTCCCTGGTCATCGAGCAGGAAGGCCGAGGGACAGACGGTGTAGTAGTCGTGGATCACGATCTCGAGCGGGGCCCGGGATTGCAAAGTGAGGTCGTGGAGAAAACGGCAGACCTCGAGCCCCTGGGGAAACGAGACGCCGCAGTTGTACGTGATCGCCTGAAGCCGGACGCCTTCGAGTCGCTTCCGGACCGCCCCAAGCGTGTCGCAGCTGGCAGCCCGGGTGGGCTGGCCGCGTTCGTGGAGTTCCAGACTCAATGTCAGTGCTGAGACCGTGAAGGTGAGCAGCACGACGGCGACTCCCGAGGCGGAGAGTTCGGCGATCACGCGATCGCGGTAGGCATGAGCGCCGCCCCCCATCGAATGGTCGAGGATGAGCGTTACGCTTCGGCCCCGCAGGGCCATGGTGAGATCCCCTTCCGATATGGACGCCAGGTCTGCCCGCGAGCGGCGGCGGAGTTCACGGTATTTTTGCAGGGCTATTTGCAGCCGACCAAGCCGCACATGGGCCCAGGCTCGGCCTACGAGGTACCGCCAGCCGATGCCCGCCCGCTGCCGCGGAGTGTCGGCGAGGGGAAGGTCGAGGGGCACCGTGTGGTGGCTGCCATCAGCAACAACGAAGGCGAGCGATGCCGTCAGCGGTCGCTCCCCAGGCCAGCCGGCGAGGAGCATGAAACCGGCCTGGGCTGCAGCGGGGTTGTCGGGAAAGGCGGCTGCCACGTCCTCCCGCGGCCGCTCGATCGACACGGCCACTCGGCGGGTAGACTCGTCTGCGAACCATAGCTCGAGCCAGGCTTGAGTGATCCGCGACTGGCGGGGCACGGCCCAACCGAAGCCGAACAGACCCTTGGGCGAGACCACGAGGTGGTCAAGCTGACAGAGCACTGGTTGGTTCATCCTCGCCGCCGCCCCGGCGGCTGTTCGAGGCCGGCCGTGAAGACCTCGACCTGGCGAGTCAGCTCCTCGATCCGGTGGAGCCGCTCTCGGGCGAGCTGCTCGACACCAGCGAGCGCCGTGGCGGTCTCCCGTAGTTGCCGATCGAGAGACTCAAGAGCCGCCAGCCGTTCGATGGCAAGCTGCTCCGTAGCGGAAAGCGCGGCTGCGGTGATCTGGAGCTGGGCATCACGGTCTGCAAGCAATTCGAGCCGCTCAGTCGCGAGCGCCTCGGCCGTGCCCAGGGCTGTGGTGAGCCGCTCAAGCTCCCCAAGTCGCTCGGCGGCAAGCTGCTCGGCGTGTCCTAAGGCATGGTCGAGTCGGCGCGTCGCCGTGAGCCGCTCAGTCGCGAGCGCCTCGGCCGTGCCCAGGGCTGTGGTGAGCCGCTCA
>ERZ889217.695-NODE-695-length-19321-cov-11.509914_pt1 | contig 19321 bp, 11 predicted proteins | sample MGYA00521098_ERZ889217 | MGnify/ENA primary metagenome ERZ889217 (study PRJEB32303, sample SAMEA104408613) | aquatic metagenome | biome: Brackish water; feature: Pelagic; material: water | place: Baltic Sea | collected 2014-06-10T22:04:00 | depth 2,362 m ... | reverse complement strand
CATGACACGTTCCCTCATCTCCCCGGCCGCACGGCTTGTAATTGTCGTCGTTGTTCTGTTGCTCCCCGAACTCCAAGCGCAAACGACCTATTACTGGGACAGCAACGACTCCAGTGCCGGTTTTGGCACGGCGCAGGGCACATGGGCTTCGCCAACCACGAACAACTCCACCCAAGGCTGGAGCACCTCCTCGGCGGGCACCAACGCCATGTCCGGCACGACAAACACCACCACTTCCGATGCGTTGAATTTCGGCACCTCCTCGGACGGACTTGCGGCGGGCACGATCACCGTCTCGGGCACAGTGGGTGCCAATTCGCTCACCTTCGGCTCGGCCTCGGGGGCAATCGTGCTCTCCGGCGGCACCATCTCCCTCGGCGGCACAACACCGACGATCACTGTCAGCAATGCTTCCGATACGATTTCCTCGGCAATCACTGGCTCGGCAGGCCTCACCAAGAGCGGCTCTGGCACGCTGATTCTCTCGGGCTCGAACACCTACTCCGGCAATACGACGATCAGCGTTGGCACACTCAAGGCAGGGAGCACGACGGCGCTGAGCAGCAGCAGCGCGATGAGCGTCGCGGCTGGGGCCACTTTGGATTTGGGGGGATTCAACAATACCATCAGCAGCCTCTCCACAGCCACCGGCACGATCACGGATAGTTCGAGTGCCGGAAATGGGGGAACTTTGAGAATCCTGAGCGCGATGCCCGCTGCCACCACCGCACAGCTGTTCACCGGCAGCATGGGAATCCAGCTTTTTGGAGGAAACACATTTACCTCTATTCTCTCGAATACATCGAATACCTATTCAGGCGGCACAGTGTTTGGAAATGGGGCAGGCACCACCTTCACACGACTTTTTGCGAGTGGCACGATTGGCTCGGGTTCCCCTGGAGCGCTCACAAGCGGCATCTACGGAACGGGCGCGATCACTGTGGGTGCATCCACTACGGATCGAGTGCAATTTTACATCTTCGCTGCCGCAACCATAAACAACAACCTTGTGATCAATAGTGAGCAAGGCAATGGAGTGAACGAGTTAGGTGCGTTCCGTCTCGAAAGCTCGGGCAATACGATTGCGGGGGCAATCAATGCCAACCTGGCGGATTTAACAATCAACGCCATGAACGGCGGAGGGCGCACGCTAACGATCACTGGAGCCATTTCCGGCAGCTACGGGCTCAATGTCATGACCGCAAGTTCCGGAGGCTTGGAGGTCACCCTCAACAACGCCGGAGTCACCAACAGCTATGCTGGGAACACAACCATCAGCACGGCCAACTCCACATTGACTCTCGGTCGGGCAGACCAAATCGCCAACGGTGCGGGCAAGGGCAACCTCATCATCAACTCCGGCACCTTCAAAATGGGCGGCTACAATGAAACCATCAACGGACTCTCTGGCAACGGCACCATCGACGGGGTGAGCGGCACGCCGACTTTGACGATTGGCGATAATGACACCACCTCCACCTTCTCCGGCGTGATCAAAAACACCTCCGGCTCGCTGGCTTTGACGAAGATCGGCTCGGGCACGCTCACTCTCTCAGGCAACAATACCTACTCCGGCAATACGACCATCAATGGCGGAACGCTCGCCATCGGCAATAACATGACGATCGGTGCCCTAGCCGGCGCTGGCGGCAACCTTTCACTCGGAGCAGGATTCACCCTCACTACCAACGCCTCCACAAGCACCACATTGTCCAGCATCGTGCAAGGCACCGGCAACTTGGCAAAATCCGGCTCCGGCACACTCACGCTTTCCGGCAACAACACCTATTCGGGCGATACTACCATCAATGCCGGAACGCTCGAAATCACCAGCACCGGTCTGCTCGGCGGCGGCACCTACTCGGGGAATATCACCAACAGCGGCACCTTCCTCTTCGGCTCGAACAGCAACCAAACCATCTCGGGCAGAATCAGCGGATCTGGAGCCATCACCAAAAACGGCACCAGCAGGCTGTCTGCCAATATGACAGGTGGCACCATGGGCCAAATCACCGTCAATGGTGGAACATTGCGTTTGAACAATACCGCAACTCTAAATAACGCCAACATACTTATACTTAACAGTCTGACCACGATCAACAACGGTTCGACCCTGGAATTCGACGCTAGTAGCACGGAAGGTCGCGTTAGGATCGCTGGCGGCGTCACCTTTGGCGCCAGCGGAAACAATACATTGGCTTATAATACCTTCAGTGGCACTGGCGGCTCAATGCTTATCCAAGGTTCATAAACTTTCACTACCCTCGGAGGCACGACTAATTATATCACCACCAATGCAGGTGCCTACTTTAACTGTCAAGGTGTAGCGGGTCGATATGCCATCTTCGATGTGGCCGACGGCACGGATGCCACCGACTTGGCGGTGAGCATGGCAGTGGTAGATAGCGGTATCAGAAAAAGCGGAGCCGGCGTGCTGACCCTGAGCGCCAGCAACACTAACATCAATGCCCTCGACATCACCAATGGCACACTGGAGTTGGCCGGGGCGGGGCTCTTAAACAGCGGCGCTTTCTCCGTCGACATCACCAACAACGGCACATTGCACTATAACGGCTCCAACGCCCAAACCCTCTCTGGCAATATCAGTGGCACGGGCGCTCTAACCAAATCCAACACCAGCACTCTCACGCTCACAGGATCTAACTCTTACTCCGGTGCGACGACGCTCAACACCGGCACGATCGTCATCGGCCACGCCAATGCCGCTGGTAGCGGGACGATCACCCAGACCGATGCCACCTCGCTTCTGAAATTCGACACCACCGGCACAATCACAAATGTCATGTCGGTCTACAATGTCCTCGCCACCCAAAGTGCGACCTTGAGCGGTGCGATCACAGTGAACAATGCCACTTGGGACATCGAAACCGGCGACACACTCACCGTCTCCGGCGCGGTCTCCGGCAGCGGCGGCGTGACCAAAAACGGCGGCGGCACATTGATCCTCTCCGGCTCGAATTCCTACAACGGATCGACAGTCATCAACGCCGGCACACTGAACGCCGCCAATGCCAACGCCCTCGGATCCAATAACACCATCCAAGTCAACGGCGGCACGCTGCTCGTGAGTGCCGACGACGCCATCAACGGAATGAACATCACCCTCAACGGCACCAGCACGACCGTGGCTGGTCTGGCTTTTAGCGGAAACTACAGCGGATTGGTGGATAACTTAACCTTGAGCAATAACTCGATCATCGACCTGGGAGAGGGAAGTGTATCCATCATGTTCGATACCATTGTCATGAGCACCTACATGCTCGACATCTACAACTGGACCGGGACGACGCTGTGGAATGGGGGAACCGGCAACGACACGGACAAAGTTTATTTCGGCCAGGACCTCAGCGACGCCGCGCTGGCGAAAATCAGGTTCCACAGCGGTGCGGTGGGCGTTGGCGACAGCTTCCTCGGCAGCGGCTACGACCTAGGTCTTCAGGCAACGAGCTGGGATCCGGGACTAAGCGGCTACCACATCATCCCCGTTCCCGAACCCGAAACCTGGGCCACCGGCCTCCTGCTCGTGCTAGGCAGCGGTGTCTGGCGCTGGCGGAAGAGAAGCTGGTTCAGCACACAAAGGATGGTGGGCGCTGCGCCGTCAGCGCCTTAAGAGGGTAGGGCGTCCTCGCCGCCGGTTGCCGAAGACCAAACCCATTTCTTCACAAATCAAATGATGATGCACCCCAGCAATCAGACGGCGGCCAAACGATCCTGCCTTTGGTTTTCAATTCACGGGGATTTGCCATGCGCTCCGAAACAGCAGGGGAGCGCCAATTACTACAATGGGCTTTCTCCGTGCCTTGGTGAGAGACCGCTGAAGGCTTAGGCGGCGTCTTTTTCCTGCTTGCGGCGGAGGATGGGGGATTTTTTGCCTTCAACGACGGCTCGGTTGAGGGTGACCTCGGAGATGTCATCGCGGCTGGGGCAGTCGAACATCACATCGAGCATAATTCGCTCGATCATGGAGCGGAGGGCGCGGGCACCGGTGCCTTTGCGGATCGCCTCGGAGGCGAGGGCGCGGAGGGCGTCTTTGGTGATGTTGAGATTCACGCCGTCCATGCCGAGGAGCTTGGTGTATTGCTTCACCATGGCGTTTTTCGGCTCGGTGAGGACCTGGACGAGTTGTTCCTCGGTGAGTTCGTCGAGCGAGGCAACGACCGGGAGGCGGCCGATGAATTCGGGGATGAGGCCGAAGGAGATCAAATCCTCGGGTTCGACTTTTTTAAGGATGTTGGAACGGGAGGTTTCGGAATCCGCACCGATCGCGGGGGCATGAAAACCCATGGTGCGACCGCCGAGGCGGCGTTGGATGATTTTTTCGAGGCCGACAAAGGCTCCGCCGCAGATGAAGAGAATTTTCTCGGTGTTGACCTGGATGTATTCCTGTTGGGGGTGTTTGCGGCCGCCTTGGGGTGGGACATTGCAGACGGCGGCTTCGAGGATTTTGAGGAGGGCCTGCTGGACGCCCTCGCCGGAGACATCGCGGGTGATGCTGACATTGTCGGTCTTGCGGCCGATTTTATCGATTTCGTCGATGTAGATGATTCCCATCTCGCAGCGCTTGACATCGAAGTCGGCGTTTTGGAGGAGGCGGAGGATGATGGTTTCGACATCCTCGCCAACATAGCCGGCCTCGGTGATGGAGGTGGCGTCGGCGATGGCGAAGGGGACATCGAGGACATTGGCGAGGGTGCGGGCGAGGAGGGTCTTGCCGGAACCGGTCGGACCGAGGAGAAGGATGTTGCTCTTCTCGATCTCCACCTCGTCGAGCGCCTCAAGATGGGCGACTCCGGTGAAGGGCTGGGTGAGGCGTTTGTAGTGGTTGTGAACCGCGACAGAGAGAACTTTCTTGGCGGTGTCCTGCCCGATCACATGCTGGTCGAGGAGTTTTTTGATCTCGGCCGGCTTGGGAACGCGGAAGGTGGGCTTTGTTTTTTTGGTCTCTTCTTTGAATTCCTTCTCGATGATGCCGCGGCAGATCGTGATGCAACTATCGCAAATGTAGACACCGGGGCCCGCGATGAGCTTGCGGACTTCGGCTTGGCTCTTTCCGCAGAAGGAGCACATCGTGAGATTGTTTGCGCGGGCCATGAAAGAGAAGTGAGGAGATGATTACTCGGCGGCTTTTTCAGCGGCCTTGACGGCGTCGGGAAGGTCTTTGCGGGACTTCACCACCTCGTCCACGAGCCCGTAGGCCTTGGCTTCGTCGGCGGTCATGTAGTTGTCGCGGTCGGCGTCTTTTTCGACGGTTTCAACGGTTTGGCCGGTGTGGTGGGAGATGAGGCGGTTGAGGCGTTTCTTGAGTTTGAACATGAACTCGACCTGGCGCTCGACATCGCTGGCTTGGCCGCGGGCGCCGCCGGAGACTTGGTGGATCATGATGTCGGAGTTCGGCAGGGCGTAGCGTTTGCCCTTGGTGCCGGCGCAGAGGAGAACGGCTCCCATGCTGGCGGCGAGGCCCATGCAGTAGGTGTTCACATCGCAAGTGACGAACTGCATGGTGTCGTAAATGGCGAGGCCGGCTGTGACCGATCCGCCGGGGGAGTTGATGTAAATGTTGATGTCTTTTTTGGCGTCTTCCATTTGGAGGAAGAGCAACTGGGCGATGACCAGGTTCGCGACATTGTCATCAATCGGCGTGCCGATGAAGATGATGCGATCCTTGAGGAGGCGGGAGTAGATATCGTAGCTGCGTTCTCCGCGGCCTGTTTGTTCGACGACGATTGGGACTAGCATGGTGGAAAAATCAGTTGGTGGCTTGTTGTTGGGCTTCCGCAGGGGCTGAAAGCTCGGTCACGGTAGCATTCGAAAGCACATAATCAAGGGCCTTGGAAATACGGATTTGTTCCCGTAGACGGTTGATTCCGCCTTTGCGGGAGAGGTCTTTTGCAAGCTTCTTGACGGGAATTTGGTTGCGTTCCGCCGTCTCGAAAAGGGCCTGATAAAGTTCGCTCTCGCTCTCTTCGAGTTTTTCCTGCTCGGCGATGCGGAGGAGGACGAAGTTGGCGCGGACGCGCTCGCGGGCGCTCTCGCCAGCGGTTTCGATGATTTGGTCCGTGTGGGACTTGATCTCGTCGTCGCTCATGCCACGGGCTTGGGACTCGGAGACGATGTCTTTGAGAATCGAGCTGGTCTCGACGGCGACAGCCTGCTCGGGGAGTTCGCAAGTGAAAAGGCTGAGGAGTTTTTTCACGGCGGCGTTGCGCTTGGCGACATCGAACTGGTAGTCGGCGGATTCCTGCTGGCGCTCGCGGATTTTTTGTTTGAGCGATTCGAGGGTTGCGCCGGGTTCGATCTTCGCGGCGAGGGCGTCATCGAGGGGCGCCATTTTGCGGGTGTTGATGCCGTGAAGGGTCACGGTGTAGTCCACCTTTTTGCCTTGGATTTCGGGAACGGGAAAAGTCTCCGGGACCTCGAGGGTGAAGCTGCGCTCTTCCTCAAGTTTCATGCCCTCGATGGCCTTGGCGAAACCTGGGATCAGCGTTCCTTCGCTCATCAAAACCCAGCCATTGCGGCGGCCGCAAAGCTGGGCTGGGGCCTTGGGAACGACTTCCGAGAGGAGTTGGCCATCGACCTTGCCCTCGTAAGTCACCACAGCGAAATCCTCCATCGCCAACGCGCGGTCGGTGACAGGTTCGAAGGTCGAGTGGGGATCGCGGAGATACTCGAGGAGTTGATCGACATCGGCCTCGGTGACGGGGCGTTTGTAGGCCTCGAGCGCGAGGTTTTTGTATTCGGGAAGATCGAAATCCGGCATGCGCACCACGGTGGCGCGGATTTTCATGGATTTGTCGGCGGCGATGCTCGACTCGGAGATTTTCTCGATGGCATTGAGGCGGAGGTTTTTTTCCTTCGTGGCCTCAACGACGGCTTCATAGGAGAGGGATTCGGAGACCTCGGATTCGATCTCGCGGCCGTAGCGAGACTCGATCATCGCCATGGGGGCTTTGCCGGGGCGGTAGCCAGGGATGCGGGCTTGTTTTTGGTAGGCCTTCGCGACTTTGTTCCATTCTGTTGTCACGCGATCGGAGGGCAGGTCGATCTCGAGGTTGACGATGCAATTGGGCTGATTATCCAGAGCTACATTCATGATGAGCCCGCCAGAAAAGCAGAATCATTCCGGAGCGGCAACCCGCCACTAAGAAAATTTCGCGGACGCGAGGGCGGTCGCCTTACGGAGACTAGGTTTCCGCTACGCCGTAGAATTTCTCACCGAGGTGGATTTTTTCGCGGCCGTTCGCGGTGCGCCATTTGTTCGAGTCGCGCAGGGAGTAGATGCAGCCGCAGTATTCCTGCTGGTAGAAATGCTCGCGTTTGGAGATTTCGAGCATGCGCTGGGCGCCGCCGCCCTTGCGCCAGTTGAAGGTCCAGTAGGCGAGATCGGGGTATTTCGCCGCCGCGCGCTCGCCGCAGCCGTTGATCTGCTCCATGTCCTTCCAGCGGGAAATGCCAAGGCAGCTGGTGATGACGGGGAAGCCATTCTCATGGGCGTGGAGCGCGGTGCGCTCGAAGCGCATGTCAAAACACATCGTGCAGCGTTTGCCCTTCTCCGGCTCCCATTCCAGGCCCTTCGCGCGCGCGAACCAGTTGTCGGTATCATAGTCGGCATCGATGAACGGAATGCCTTCCTTCTCGGCGAAGCGGATGTTCTCGGATTTTCGCAACTCGTATTCCTCGCGAGGGTGGATGTTCGGGTTGTAAAAATAGATCGTGTAGTCGATGCCCGAGGCCGACATCGCCTCCATGACCTCGCCGGAGCAAGGCGCGCAGCAGGAGTGGAGGAGCACTTTCTTGTGTCCACCAGGCGGCGTGAGGATGGGGCGGTCTGTCATTGTTGGGTGTAACTAAAACTCAGAAGAATTAACCACAGAGGACACAGAGAGCACGGAGAGGAAGGATTTTCATCCAATGAGAGTCCGCTCTCGGGCTATCCGGGCCTTACTTCGCCTTGCCTTGGTTGGCGACGGCGTTCATGGCAGCGGCGATGGCTTCCTGGTCGCCGAGGTAGTAGCTCTTGATGGGCTTGAGATTTTCGTCGAGTTCGTAAACGAGCGGGATGCCGGTGGGGATATTGAGTTTCAAGACCTGCTCCTCGGTGAGGTTGTCGAGATGTTTGACGAGGGCGCGAAGGGTGTTGCCATGCGCGGCGATGATGACGCGTTGGCCGGTCTTCACCGTCGGCGCGATTTTTTCATGCCAGAGCGGAAGGAAGCGATCGACGGTGTCTTTGAGACACTCGGTGAGCGGGAGTTTTTCCTCGGGGATTCCGGCATAACGGGGATCGTGGCCGGGCCAGCGCGCGTCGGATTTTTCCAAAGCTGGTGGCGGGATGTCGTAGCTCCGGCGCCAGACGAGGACTTGGTCGTCGCCGAATTTCGCGGCGGTCTCGCCTTTGTTGAGGCCTTGGAGCGCGCCGTAGTGGCGTTCGTTCAGGCGCCAGTCTTTTTCCATGGGAATCCAAAGCTGGTCGAGTTCGGTGAGGACGCCCCAGAGGGTGTTGAGCGCGCGCTTGAGGACCGAGACATAGGCGATGTCGAACGCGAAGCCTTCCTTCTTGAGGAGTTCGCCGGCGGCCTTGGCCTCGGCGCGGCCTTTGTCGCTGAGCTCGACATCGTGCCAGCCGGTGAAGCGATTTTCTTTGTTCCAGGTGCTTTCGCCGTGGCGGATGAGAACGAGTTTGTGCATGGGTGTTTTGAGATTGAGCGGGGAGCCTAGTGGGATTCCGAGCGTCATGACAAGAATCGGGAGATTCGGTGCTTTCAAGAAACTCCCGCGCCGCGTTCAATCCGGCGCATGAATTTTTCGAGCTGATGGACGCGTTGGATAGAACTGTTGCGCGGTGTGTCCGAGGCTCGGGCGCTGAGGTTGGCGCTGTTTGTCTGGGTGGTATATGCCGTGATCATCGCAGGGATTGTGGCGGTGCAGCCCGATCGGCGCACGGTCACTCCCGAGTATCGCGAGGCTTCGGAAAAGTGGTGGGCCTCCCAACCTGATATTTACACAGAGAGAAACGGTTTTCTCTATCTGCCGCAGGCTGCGATTCTTTACACGCCTTTTGCTTTGTTGCCGAAGCCAATCGGGGAGCCGTTGTGGCGTCTTGTCATGCTTGCCACCTTGGCGGCGGCTCTTTGGATGGGAGCTAAAAAGCTCGGAGGGCAAAAATGCGGTCAGTTTTTTTTGATCGCCACGATACTCGTTTTGCCGTCGAGCTTCGCTAGCGCAAGAAATGGACAGGTGAATATGTTGCTGGCCGCCACCTATCTCTTAGCCGGTTTCAGTATCGCGGCTCGTCATTGGTGGAAAGCGGCGTTGTTTTTTACCATTGCGCTCGCGCTGAAACCGATTTCCTTGGCGCCAATACTCCTTGCTGCGGTGGCGTTCCCTCATTTGATCCTGCCATTGGCTGTCGGCACGGTGTTGCTCGTGGGCCTGACTTTTGCTCACAGCGACCCGAGTTATGTCATCCAGCAATATAAGGATTTTTGGGAGTGCTGCGTTTCGAATGGAGGTCGTCCAACGGGACATTCTTGGTGCGACATAGCTGGAATGTTTCGAACCTTTGGGTGGCAACCAAGTCATGAGCTGATGTGGGTGACTCGAGCCGTTGCTGCGTTGCTGGCGCTGGGGCTTGCGCTGCGGGCGGCCCGAAGGCCTGATCCAATCCGGGCCTCATTGAGCGTGATGCTCGTTGGTGGAATCTATCTGATGCTTTTCAACCCACGCACGGAGACAAATTCCTATGTGATCTTGGCGGCCTTTATTGCCCTGGCGGGGGCCTATGAATTCGTCACCAATCGCTCATCCTTTCGGACTTGGGCGTTTGTGGGACTGGCGATTGTTTTAGGAAGTGAAAATTATGGGTGGCCGATTTTCCCATTAACAAATTTGTGGCTGAAGGCTCTATGCACCACGTGTCTTTTGGTTTGGTTGGTTCCTTCCATTGTGAGGGCCCGGAAACCCCAGCCGTTTTTGCCGCCACTAGATGCCGGTTCCGAAAAGCCTGGCATGGCATAGAGCTAACGGGAGCGGGGTCGCTTTTTCAAAAGCTCGGCGGCTTGTGAAGCCATGATTCGCAGGAGCGAGCGGAGGGCGGCGGGGAGCGAGGTGTGGCGGTTGCGGTTGGGTTCGCGGATCGTGTAGAGGAGAAGCATGCCGAGGAGGGTGGCGGCGGCTTTGAGGAAAAAGCCGAAATGATAGACCGCGATTCCGAGGCCGCGCTGGACGAGGAATTCCTCGAGGAGCGCACCGGCGAGGATCGGGGCCACTCCCATCGCGGTGGAGGTGATCCCGAGATAAATGCTGATCGCGGCCATGCTGCTTTTTTTTGGAACCAGATTGAGTAGGAGGTTGAAGGAGCTCAGGAAGAAGGCGACCGAGAAGAATCCACCCCACAGGAACATCGGGTAAAGGAGCCAGGAATTTCCGGGAGTCAGCACCGCCCACATGACATTCGAGGATTCCCAGACGAGCATTCCGAAAACGAGCACTGGGATGTTCCCGGCGCGGTCGGCCACGCGGCCCCAAAATATCCAACCCGCGACGGCGCTGACTGTGGAAAGGGCTGTGAGCAACGCGAAGACATCGGGGCCAAGGCCCAATTCCTCGAAACAAAATACCGGGCCGAACGGGCTGCTGAAGCCCATCCAAAAATTCGTCCACGCCGAGAAGAGGATGAAAACCGGGAGGCCAGGGGATTGGAGGCATTCCCGGATGGCTGCGCCGAAGCCGGGGGATTCGATGGCGGCGGTGGGGCGTGGGGCGTGAATGGTGTGGAGGGTCAACAAGCCGAAGAAGCGCGAGGTGGCCGCGAAACCGAGAATCAAAACAAATGGCCAGATCGAGTTCGGGAGGAGTTTAAAAACAAGCATCACGAACCCGAGAAAAATCAGTGTGCCGACTGCGATAACCGAGTTGCGCCGGCCCAGATAGCCGCCGCGCAACCTGCCGGGAATCCAATCGCAAATCCATGCGATCCAACCCACCGAACTGAACGCTCCGCTCAGGCTCACAAGGGTGAAGAACACGGTGAAAATCACGGCCACGAGCGTGCCGCCGGTTTGCGGAAGGAAGGGAAGCGAGGCGACCAGTCCAAACCAGAACAGCAGATTGATCCAAGCCATCACGAGCGTGAGGCGCTTCGGGGAGGCGCGGCCGGTGAGAAGAGGTAGCGCCAGCGTTTGCGCGGCGTTTGCCAGAAACGGGAGCGAGACGAGAAACCCGTAAACTGCTTTTTCCAAACCGAACCACTGCGTGAGCAGCGCGGAGAGCACGAATGCACCCGGCATGGCAACAACGCTGTAGGGGGTGGTAAAAATTCCTTCCGCAATTCCCCTGCGGAGATTTTGCCGCGTGCTGATCCTCACTCCTCGATTTCCGGAAAGCTCAATCGACCTCCTCAAACTCGATCGTGGTAAATTTTCCCATGTGGATGACGGCCGTTTCAAGCATTCCGTTTTTCACGGTTTCTATCTTGGATTTCATTTTCACCCGGCGGAGGTCCGCGCCGTTTTTACGGCTGATATCCTTTGTAACAATGGTGGCGCGGTAACGGGTGCCGTCGGGGAAACCTTCTCCCCGAAAATCGCGCCTTGAGTGCGCGTTGTTGTAGATTTTGCCGGTTTGAATGGTGGATGGAATCGCGACTTTGACCCACGCCTTGCCGTTGGCTCCCTCAGAATAGATGAGAATAGTGAATTTGCGTTTCGTCCGGTTCCAAGAGGAGATTTTAAATTGTTCCTTTCCGGTCCAACCGATGCCCTCGACCTTGATGTCGTTGCCCCGCTCGCCGGCGATGGCGTGGCGGATCACTTCGTGGGTGGATCCCCCGATTTGGGAATACCATTTCCAGATGTAGTAATGGAGATGGTTCGGGTCGCGTGGATTCGCGTAGTCGCGGGCATTAAAAGGTTCGGGCGCCTTGAGGAGTTCGATGGCGCCGTCTTTTTCGACGATGTCGAGTTTGGTGGCGAGGATGGCGGATTCGCCGTCGGAGGCTTCGAGGACTTTGCGTGGGTTGATCGAGGCTACGAGGCCATCGTGGTCGCGGCGTTTGGTGAGCCCCATCGACCACCCGCTGGCATTGTCGGACCACGGAAGGTTGATGGTGTTGAGACCTCGTTCGAGGCAACGCCCGAGGATGGTGACGGTCTTATCGTAGGCGTCGAGTTCGTTGATTAGGCGGTCGCCGTTGACATCCGCAGCGTTTCCGGAGCTGTCCCAAACGATCCAAGATTCGGAGGACAGCACGCCTTTGTCGGCGTGGCCGTGTTTGGCGAGTTTCGCGCGGACGAGATCGTAATGATCCCAGACTGCTTTGATGATTTTTCCGTCCATCATGCCGTAGCCGTTGAGGTGGTCGGAGACATTGAGGTTGAGCGAATCAACGAGGGGCATGAGTTCGGCATTCGAGGCGAGGCGTTCGTAGAAATCCTCGAGGGCGACGGCTCCTACGCCTTTGAGCCCATCCAGTTTGGGGCACGCTTCGCAGGGCGAGGTTCCGCCAGGGGAAATCAGGACGGGCTGGGCCGGATGTTCGTTGTAGATGGACCGGATCGCCTTGGCTCCGGGGATGAACATTTCGGAGATGAGGAAGTCGATGTTGCCGTCTTCCATCATGCTCTTGAGGTTCGCCTCGTGGTGGAGTTGGTAGGATCCGACGCGGCCTTTGAAATGTCTGGCCATACGGGTGACAAATTTTTTGTATTCGCCGTGTTTAGGTTTCCATGGCCCCGCTTTTCCGCTCTGTGAGGCCCAGTCCGGGCAATGCCAGAAGACGAGTTCGACTTGCAGGCCGCGCTTCACGCATTGATCCACAGCGCGGTCGATGGATTGCAGGTAGGAAGACATGTGCCGGTCGTAGTCGGTATTTTCCGGCGCAGGTTCGGCTTGGGCCCAGCTCACCCAAAACTGGGCATAACTGCTATCGCGCGCGATAACGGGGCGTCGGGCGTCGTAGGCGTCGCTGCCGGCAAGGCCGAACGGTTGCCAGCGCACTCCAACTAGCATGTGGTCGTTCGTCCATTCGTATCGGGCAGGTTTCCGCAGAGGCTCCCCGATTTGCGCGGGCTGCGTCTCGCCGGGCTCTAGAACCTGCTTGGGAGCGCAGGAGGCGAGCAATAGCAAAAGGGCGAGTGCCGGGGACCCCCAGTAGAGAAAACCTTTCATGGCGGGCTCAGGGATGTTTGCCGTAGGCTTTGAGCTCATGCTCGTAGTCCTGCTTGAAGCGCAGGAGGGTCCACACCAGCGTGATGACGGATAAGGCGAGACACGCCAAGCCGAGCCAGGTTTTGCCGATGATGAGTTCCCCGATGCCGTAGATCAGGGCCATGACCATGACCATGCCGATAACCCACGAGACCATCGTGCGGCCGAAGCTTTCCACGGGGTCGTAGGGTTGGCCGAGTTCGCGGATCACGGGCTTCCAACCCATCGGGAAAGGCCGTGCCATGAGGAGGAATTTTTTTAATCCCTCCATCGGTTCCGGCGGCGTGAGCATGGTGACGATGAAAACGGCGACGGTGACGGTGACGAGCGCGAAGAGCATCCGCGCTCCGGTGAGCGAGGCGGCGGTGGAAAAGACCACGCCGTCCGGAAGGTTGAGCAGCGCTGCCATGGGGGCATCGAAGATTTTAAAGACCAGCATTCCGAAAAGAACGAACCAACCGACCAAGAAGCCAGCCATGGCGCCGTAGCGGTTGAGGCGCCACCAGAACCATTGGGCAAAGGCGATGATGATGCCGCCGGCCCCGAGAACATAGGCGAGGGAGAGGAGTTGGAGGATCGAGTCGGCTTTGAGCGAGATGTAGGCCCCGGCTGCGGCGATGAGCACGGTGGCGAATCGACCCATCACGACATAAGTGCCCTCGGAGGCGTCCTTGTTGATGAAGCGGCGGAATACATCGTTCATCAAATAGGACGAGCCCCAGTTGAACAGCGTAGTGATCGTGGAAATGAAGGCCGCCAGTAGCGCGGCGACCAGAATGCCACGAAGACCAATGGGCAGAATCATCATCACCATTTTCGGATAGGCGCTGCCTTGCTCGGCATCGGGGATGTGGGGAATCAGGATCAACGAGCAGAGGGCCACGACGATCCATGGCCAGGGCATGAGCGCGTAGTAGCAGACGGTGTGGAGGAGTTGGGCGCCGCTCGCGTGGTTGGAGTTTTTACAAGCGAGGAGGCGCTGGGCGTTGTAGCCGCCGCCAATCGCGATGCTGATTCCGAGCAACACGAAGGTCACGAGGTCCCAGATCGGCAGTTGGCCGGGCTCGGAGCCGATGGCCGGAATGAGATCGAGGTTGTTGCCCGACCAATGGCTGAGGGCGTGGAGTTTCTCCACCATGACGGCCGGGCCGCCCACGGCGATAACGGACATCACCGCGAGGAGAACGGTGCCAAAGACAGCAAAAATGAGCTGGAAAAAGTCGGCGTAGACCACACCGGAGAGCCCGCCGAAGGTCGAAACAATGATGGCCAAAATGACCACACCGATCGTGACATAGATTCGCATCTCTGGAGGAAACCCGAGCGCCTCGCGCGAGATGGTTTCCATCGCCTTGATGACCCAACCGCAAGTCAGCGGGCACATCACGAGCGCGCCGAATGCGCCGCCAAAGCCCCGCAGGAAGCTGGCAAATCCTCCCCCGAAGCGGGCCTCGACCAGCTCGACATCGGTGAGGAACGCCATGCGGCGCCAGCGGCGGCCGAAATAAACCGCCGTGAGAACCGCCCCGGTGAAGGGCAGGCAAAATTGCCACACGAAATGGATGCCGTGCTCGCGGATCAGCGCGGTGACCCAGATCGGCGTGTCCGCCGCGAAGCTCGTGGCCGTGAGCGAGGCGCCCGCCGCGAACCACGGGAGCGAGCGACCCGAAACGAAGAACGACTCCATGTTCTTTCCGCCGGATTTGGTGAAATAGACCGAGATTCCGACGCTGGCCAACAGCATGAGGACGATGGCCGTGTAATCGAGCCAGTGAAGGGTATAATCCATAAGGTGCAGGGGTGGGGTGTTGAGTCCGAGGAGCTAAGCCCCGTTGCCGGGGCTTGGCAATTCGGTTTTAGATCGATGCCGCGAAGCCGGATTCGTGAAAAACGCCTTCGAGTTTGTGGACCGCACCCTCGGCCGTTTCGACGGTCTCGGTCGGGAGTTCCAGGCTTTTGCCCCGATCGTTGCCAAAGAGGACTCGGCGTTTTTCCCCGGTGAAACGGGCGCGCCACCAGCCTTCGGTGCGATCCCATTCGAGGTCGAGAACTCCACCGCCGCGCAGGCGCATTCCTTTGAGGCTGCCGTGACGCCAACTCCAAGGAAGCGCCGGGAGCAAGCGGAGCGTGCCGGGTGTCGAAAGCGCGAGCATTTCGTAAACGGCCGAGGTGATGCCGTTATTGGCCTCGGTCTGGACGAGAGGGCGCGGGCCCTTGCGGTAGTCCATCGTGATGCCCATGTCGCGAAGGTCGTTGTGGGCGGTGAAGAGGTTCACGCCGACGACGGAGCGGCAGAGGAGTTGCAGGGATTGCAGGGCGCGGCCGGGCTTGCCAAGGCGCGAGTAAATGTGCGCCATGTGCGAGAGCGACCAACCGGTTTGGTCCACCAAGCCGACGACAAGGCGTTTCTCCACCGCAACGCGGCAGGCCTCGAAAAGCTCGGTGTTGTCGGGAGTGATCTCGAAGCCGGGGAAGAGCGGGTAGAGGTGTGAGAGGTGGCGGTGGTGGTAGTTGTCCTTCTGGCGGGGGTCCACCCATTCGGCGATCGCGCCGTCCTCGTTGATGCGGTAGGGCGGGAGCTTTTGGAGCATGCCCTGCCAGCGCTTGGTGTCCTCGCTGTCGCCGCCTTCGACGAGGCGCACGGCTTCGATGAGGTTGCCTAGCAATTCGCGCACGAGGGCGAAATCCATCGTGGCGTCCACGCAGATGCGGGCCGGGTGGCCTTTCGCGGTGACATGGCCAAGCGGGTGGTTCTCCGGCGAGTTGCCGGGGTAGCTGTGGAGGAGACCATCTTTGCCTTCCAAGAGAAAATCTTCGTAGAACCAAGCGACCTCGCGCATGAACGGGATGGCGCGCTTGGCAAGGAATTCGCGGTCGCCGGTGTGGAGCCAGTAATCAAAATAAACCTGCGCGAGCCAGGCGCCGCTGCCGGTCCAGAACTGCACATGCGCCTGGAGATTCTTTTTCAAGCCGCACTCGGGCGACATGTAGAGCGGGGGCAGGATGCCACGGCAGGCGAACATGTTTTTCGCGTTCGTGCGGAAGTCGTCCATGCGCTCTTCGAGTAAATCGAAAACGCCCTCGACGCATTCGGGCAACCCGCCCGGCAAAGCTGGCCAAATAGCCATCTGGAGGTTTTCGTTGAAGAAAAAAGTGCACCACCACGGCGGGAGGTAGTTGCCATTCCAAATGCCTTGGAGGTTCGGCGGCAGGGTGCCTTTGTTCGCGGAGGAAATGAGAAGGTAGCGGCCGAAATTCGCCAGGCGCGCGAGCAGCGCGTCGGGCACATCGCCGCGGTAGGCTTTCATCAAAAGCTCGTCGTTCGAGAGTTCTGAGCATTCCACATCGAGGTCGAGCACGCAGCGGCCGTAGCGCTCACTGTGAATCGCCTCGTGGCGGGCTTGCAGGTCGGTGCGGGCGACGAGTTCGGCGAGTCTTTCGGTCTCGGCTTTCAACTGCTCGGGGGTCGGAGAGATGAGCATGTTGGCGACGATGCGGCAGCCGGGCTTGGGAGTGACGCGAACGGTGTGGCCGCCGATGCGTGAACTTTCCAAATCCCCCCAGTGGGCGACCACGGTGCAGGACACTTCATCGGGACCATCGAAGCGCGAAGCGAGCCAATTGGGGCCGAAGGTCGTCGTCTGGCGGATGTTCAAAGGCTGTTGGCGGTCGGTGTGGTCGATGGCCTCGGCGAGGTCTTGGGGGGTGAACCACAGCATCATCTCGGCGGGCGCCCCGCCTTCCTCGCAGGGGTTGAGGACAAAGCAGGCATCGGCGGAGGAGACAAACGCGGTGCGCTGAAAGTGATGGTTGTCGAGTTGCCAATCCACGCCGGCGACGCCTTTGGAAAAATCGAGCCAGCGGCGGTAGTTGCGGAACGCTCCGGGAATCTCGCGGCGGATATTTAGGACAGGGCCGGGGATGTAGTGCGCGCTGTCGGCGATGTAGCCGAGTTCGCGCCAAGCTTGGCGGTAGACATCATTCGCGGTGGCGAAATCGCCGGCCTCGAGCAGGCGGCGGACCTCGGCGAGAAGGTGGGAGCTTTCGGGGAGTTGTGGCGAGCTGGCTCCGCCAAAGTAGCGCTCGTGGTTGAAAAGAATCCGCTCGTGGGCGAGTCCCCCGAATTGCATCGCGCCGAGGGTTCCGTTGCCGAGTGGTGAGGCGTCCCGCCAGTCGAATGCCGCGCTCTCCATCCACGAGGAGTGGATGCCTTTATATGCCTTTCTTGGAGTCATGTTTGATTTTGGAAAAGTGGGGTTCTACTTCATGGTTCCGGGAATGACCCGGCAAAAATACGCGCCCTGCGGCTTGCCCGAGGCGCGCTGGCCGTCGATGACGGGTTCGAGAAAAAGCTCGCCGGCGGGGAGCTCGACTTCCATGCGAATGCACTCGGTGTCGGCGGGGATTTCAGCAGTGATCGTTTTGCCGGCGAGGTCCAGGCGGGCCACGCCATTCGCGAACGCCTTCGGCTCGGGAGATTCAGCAGGACGCTGGCGGAGTTCGAGGGTGTAGATGCCGGGAGTTTTTACATCGACCAGCCAGCCTCCAATGGCGCCATCGGTGCCCATGTTTTTTTTGCCTTCCTGCCAGCCGAGCAAATTCTCCTGCTCCCATGTGCCACCCGAGAGTTTTTCCTGGGTGGCGCGGCTGGGTTGCCAATCCATGCAGGTGAGATCGACTGGGCCGAGGCCGGGCAAGCCGACAATGAAAGGTTGGATCGACATCGCCTCGGCGCGCACGGAATTCCACCAATCCAGATGTGCCTGGCGGAGCCGGTTGGTGATTTCGGGGTTTGCTGCGGCGATGTTGTTTTTTTGGCCGGGGTCGGCTTCCAGATCATAAAGTTCCTCGCCGTTGACGAGGCTGTAACGCTGGTCGCGGACGGAGGCGTTCAGGAAGGGGAGTTTTTTTTCAGGTGTTCCTGAAGCCCAGCGTGCCACATGGGTGGGCACCACGCGGTCGGACCAATCGGCGGGCTGTTTGCCTGTGAGCAGGATTGGTAGGAGCGAGCGGCCATCGGATTCAGGGAATTTGGAGAGATCGAGCGAACACGCTTGCGCGAGGGTGGGGAGGATATCGTAGAGCGAGCCGAGGGTGTTGACTTTTTGGTCTGCGGGGAAATGCCCTGGCCACGAGAAAACGGCTGGAATCCTGACGCCGCCTTGGTATGCGGAGCCTTTCGTGGCGCGCAGGCCGCCATTGAAATCCCCGGGCCGGGGCGAACCTCCGAGTGCGGAGCCGTTGTCCCCGAGGAAAATGACGATCGTCTCGCGGTCGAGGCCGTCTTTGGCGAGTTCGGCGAGCATTTTTCCGAGTTCGGAGTCGAGGTTCGTGATCATGCCGTAGAATTTGGCGAGGTTTTTCGGCAGGCCCGCGTCGAGGTAGGGCTTGGCCCATTCTTTGCCAATCTGGAGCGGCACATGCGGGGCGTTGAGCGGGAGGTAGCAGAACCAGGGTTTTTTCTCGGCACGGATCCACTTGAGCGCCTCATCGACGAAAATATCGGTCATATAGCCCTTGTAGGGTTTCCACTGGCCGTTCTCCTGGAGGTGGGGGTCGAACATGGTGTTTCCCCAAAAATCGGGGGTCTGGCCCGTGGCTCCTCCGCCCACGAGCAGGGTGTGCTGGAATCCGCGGTCGATCGGGTGGAAGGGGCGGGGATCGCCGAGGTGCCATTTTCCAAAAATCGCTGTGCGGTAGCCGGACTTCGCAAACGCATCGGCCATTGTCGGGACTCCCGCGCGCAGGATATTTCGTCCCTCGATGGTGTGGGTGACGCTTGAACGAAATTCGTGCCGGCCGGTCAGCAATGCCGCCCGCGAGGGCGAGCAGGTCGGGCTGGCGAGAAAATCCGTGAATCGAACGCCCGAGGCCGCCAGAGCGTCGAGGTGAGGGGTTTTCAGGATGGGGTTCCCTTGGAAACCTGCATCGCCGAAGCCTTGGTCGTCGGTCATGACGAGCAGCACATTTGGGCGGGAGGGCTCGGGATTTTCAGCCGCAAACGCGAAGCCTGCAACAGCAATCAATGCGAAAACGGGGGTCAGTAGTTTTTTCATAGGAGGGATCAAGGCTGGGCCGGAGCGGGAGGGTTTGGAGG
>ERZ889217.693-NODE-693-length-19347-cov-29.837446_pt1 | contig 19347 bp, 18 predicted proteins | sample MGYA00521098_ERZ889217 | MGnify/ENA primary metagenome ERZ889217 (study PRJEB32303, sample SAMEA104408613) | aquatic metagenome | biome: Brackish water; feature: Pelagic; material: water | place: Baltic Sea | collected 2014-06-10T22:04:00 | depth 2,362 m ... | reverse complement strand
CTGGTTTCTTTTTCGTAACTGACTTTCTCGCGCGTGCTTTTTTGGTGGCTGACTTCTTCGCAGGCAGATTCTTTGTCATCGGTGTTTGTTCTTCTTGCTCGTCGCTGATCGAGTCCTGTTCATCGGCGTTGTACTCTAAGCGGTTGACTTCACTGTGTTTACTCGTGTCTTCTTTGCGTTGTTGCGCGATTCTGGTTGCACTGGCGATACCTTTGGCATTATCTATGTCGTCTTGCTCATCATGATCAGATTGCTCTGAATCTTGTGTTTGGGCGTTACTACTTCCGTTGTCGTAAGGAATAAATGTAGGTTCAACGATCTCTTTAGCGGCCGATTGAAATTCGTTTGCAGTGTCTGTGAACAGGGCCTTCATCGAATTGGTAGTACTCATCATCTCTTTAATCGGCTCATCCATCACTTTACGAAAGTCAGTCTGAACACCAGATGACATCCGCTTTAATTCGGCATAAAGTTTGCCCATCCGTCGAATTGCGTCAGGCAACTTTTCAGGGCCGAGAACGACAAGACCAATGATCAGCAAGAACATTACTTCGCTGCCGGTCATATTAAACATGCTCAAAGTCTAGGAGATACCTTCGCATATCATTTGAGTGTGCAACAGCGACTTCCCTCTAGATTTGAGCGACCAATTTTATTTGCTCATCGGGGCGCAAAGGCCCACAGTGCCGAGAACACTCTTGAATCGTTTGAGCTGGCTGTGCGGCTCGGTGCGACAGGATTAGAAACTGATGTTTGGCTATCTAAGGATGGCGAGGTTGTCTGCGATCATGATGGAGTTGTGAACAAAAGGTTGAGGCGAATATCGATCAATAGATTCAATCGCCATGACTTATCGAGTTCAATACCGAGCCTTGAAGAACTATTTGAGCGTTGCGGTAGAGATATCAATTATTCAATCGACGTTTGTGATGAGTTGTCAATAGACCAAATTCATGAACTAGTTTCTCAAGGCGGCACTGATTTCGCCAAAAAAGTATGGATATGCAGTCCAAATTATTCGTCACTTTGCAAGTGGCACGATAAGTACCCGAATCTCCAATTAGTAAATTCAATACGCTTATCAAAGATTTCGGAAGGTCCTGAACGTCGTTGCGCAAATCTTGCGAAGCATGGGATTGTCGCGCTGAATATGCACTACACCGATTGGAATGGCGGGCTAGTTGCTCTAGCGCACCGTTTCGGTTTAGCGGCTTTCAGTTGGGATATTCAGCACATTGAGTTGATGAGTGATGCTTTTCGTATGGGAGTTGACGCGGTATATAGCGACTGGACCGACCGCATGGTCGATGCATACCGAACTGAGTTCAGCGACTAAGTCGCCGTTATAAAAGTTTCCACTCGCTCAAAGGCCAAAGCAATACAAACGCCTGACCGATTATTAAATTCTTCTTGATCGGCCCAAACATGCGACTATCAAATGATTGTGGACGATTATCGCCCATCAAAAATACTTCGTCCGGCTCAATCTTCATCGCTTCCATGTCTACAGTGCTGCAACGGTCAGTAGGCGCAGTCATCTCGGTATCTCTTTTGGGCAAATAGGGTTCGGCAAGTTCAACGTCGTCGATGAACACAACGCATTTAGATATCGAGATTGTTTCGCCACCTAGCGCTATTACGCGTTTGATCAGGTCGTCATGTTGAATTTCATTGCCGTTTGGTATCGCACGATCGAATACAACTACATCACCTCTGTCGATTTCGCCGATGCGATACGCCAATTTATTTACGAGCACACGGTTATCTGAAAACATTGTCGTTTCCATGCTGGGTCCAGAGATATAAAACTGTTGCACCAGAAACACGCGAATAACAATTGCAAACGTGAGTGCGACCCCGATCACACTGAACCACTCGAGAAACGCTCTGAGTTTTATAAAAATTCTTCGTTGAATAGTTGCTTCTGTTTTATTAACAAACGAATCAATCGCTTCATCGTCTAACTGCACGCGTCAATCGTAACGCTGTAGCGAAGTGAATCGTTATAGCGATGCGATCAACTTGTCGACTCTTTCGTCCTTGTGCTTGAAAGGGTCTTTACATAAAACTGTGCGCTGTTGTTGATCGTTAAGTTTCAGATGAACCCAATCAACCGTGTAATCGCGCTTGCGTTCTTTCGCGCGCTTGATGAAAGCGCCGCGCAATTTTGCCCGAGTGGTTGCTGGTGGCTGGTCTTTGGCCATCTCGATGTCTTGGTCATTGCAGATTCGATCAACCAAGTTGTGATTTTCTAGTTTGTAGAAAAGTCCTCGGTTGCGGCAAATATCGTGATACTGCAAATCAACTAATTGGGTTCTTGCATCATCGAGCGCCAAGTCATGTTTCTTTCTGAAGGCCTCAATCAAGTGATATTTGATAACCCAGTCAACTTCGCGATTTAGTTTTAGAGGATCATTCTCTATTGTCGATACACAATGCTCCCACATTTCTAAGGCCTTCATCTCGAGCGGCGCGTATCCATTCGTATCCGAGAACATAAGAGCCTTGTCGAGCAGTTCGCGTTGAATATCTAATGCCGACAACTCTCGACCAGAAGCAAGTCGAATTTTGCGTTTGCAAGTTATGTCTTGACTGATCTCACGTATCGCCCTCGTCGCATTCTCTAAGGTGTAATCGCGCAGGATATTCGGACTCTCCTCCATCATTCGTAATACACACGCTGTTGAACCCAGTTTCAAATAATTCGTGTACTCACTCATATTTGAGTCACCAACAATTACATGTAGCCGGCGATATTTCTCTGCATCAGCATGCGGCTCATCGCGCGTATTGATGATCGGTCGGCTTCGAGTTGTCGCCGAGCTTTGGCTCTCCCATATATGTTCAGCGCGTTGAGCGATCGTAAATATCGGCCCCCTCGAAGTCTGCAAAACTTTTCCGGCGCCAGTAAAGATCTGCCTTGTAACTAAAAATGGAATCAACACCTCGGGATACCGCTCAACATCGTCAGTGCGTGCCGTCAAATAGTTCTCATGACAGCCATAACTATTGCCCGCAGAGTCCGTGTTGTTTTTGAAAAGATAGATCGTTCCGCGAATGCCCTCTTCGCGCAGACGTTGTTGTGCGCCTTCAAGAAGTTGCTCAAGAATTCGCTCACCAGCTTTGTCGTGAACAACGCAATCGTAAATCGAATCACATTCAGGAGTTGCATATTCCGGATGAGATCCGACGTCTAAATAAAGACGAGCACCATTTTCTAAAAATACATTTGAGCTTCGACCCCAACTAACAACTTTTCGAAATAAATATCTCGCTACTTCGTCTGGGCTAAGTCGACGCTGGCCACGCAACGTGCAGGTGACTCCGTATTCGTTTTCTAGGCCGTATATTCTGCGATCCATATAGAAAACCTAATCAGTCTGGCAGTGCTTAGTCGTATTGAAAAGCTGATCAGCCGATTATTGCCTCAATTTCACTTTCATCAATTCTTCGGAAACATCGGCGACGTCCATTACGTTCGAGAACAGCGATCTCTAAATCTGCGTACTTAAGTTTTGTTTCTGCACCCGAAAGAGCAGCTATTGCATTTTGCAAGACAATTTTAAGCGAAGTATCTGCCACATGACTGATTTTGAGGCGGTCGGTAACGGCTTGCGAGTCTCCACCAAGCACACTGAAATCATGCTCGTCTAAAACTGTGCCGTCATACATCACATGAAACAGACGATCTGCGCTTTTGTCAATCCCGATTTCTGCGACGAGCAGTTCGACTTCCATTGGTTTTGGGGCTTCACTGAAAACTTGACTGAGAATCTGTGCGTACTGATTCGTCAAACTACGTGCGTCTACATCTTGACGCGAAAATTGATAGCCCTTAATATCTGCCGAACGAACGCCGGCAACTCTTAGTTGATCAAACTCGTTATATTTACCGACACCAGCAAAAGCGATTCTGTCGTAGATCTCACTTATCTTGTGCAGTGTTGACGATGGATTCTCTGAAACTAGCGCTATTCCGCTGTCATACTGAAGTGCAACTAAAGCTCGACCGCGCGCGATACCTTTTCGGGCAAAGTCTGCCCGATCTTTCATGAATTGTTCCGGTGGTACGTAATACGGAGTGTTCATCGTGCGCCGACTTCGATTGCTATATCACTATAAATTTTCGCCGATGTTTCGTCTGTTACCGAACTCCAGCCTTGTTTCGTGATCGACGCAATTACTGGATAGATTCCACGCATTGAATCTGGCCCCCCAGTCGCCGAATCGGCATCTGAAGCTTCCCATAATGCGCGAGCGCAGAGTTTTACGGCGTCGTCTGTAGACAATTCTCGACGCCACGAAATTCGCATCACCGTAGATGCATGCAACATTCCTGAGCCTGTCGCTACGAAATCTTTTTCTTCATACCGACCACCGGTTACGTCGTAGTCCCAAAGGCGTCCGGAGTCTGTATGAAAATCAAAACCCGCGAATATCGGCACAACAACTAAACCTTGCATTGCAGCCGGCAGATTACTCCGAACAAAACTCGATAGCTGATTGGCTTTACCTTCAAGCGAAAGAGTTTGGCCTTCAACTTTTTCGTAATGTTCAAGTTGTAGTTGAAACAACTTGATCATCTCCATTGCCGGACCGGCGGCACCAGCAATTGCAACACCGCTGAACTCGTCAGCCTGAACGACTTTCTCCATGCTTCGGTGGCTGATTAGATTGCCAGATGTGGCTCGCCTGTCGCCAGCCATAACGACGCCATCTTTGCAACGCATTGCAACACAAGTTGTCGCATGAGGAATTACTAATTCGTGGTCTACAGAAACTGATCCAAATGGCGATAACCCGACACGCTTGAGAAGTTCGCCAAAATTTGCTCCTGGATCTGAACCGACCTCAAATATTGGCATCGACATACTTTTTAGGATACGCCTACTGGCCGCCCTTCTGCACGTAGTTCTTTACGAAGTCCTCCGCGTTTGACTCAAGGACTTCGTCAATCTCGTCTAGCAAATCATCAAGTTCGGAAATCAGTTTTTCACTGTTCACTGCAGGTTTGGTTTCGTCAACAGTGTCGGCTTTTGTCTTAACTTTTGTCGGCTTCTGCTTGCGAGTGGTTTCAGGCATATGCGCACCATAGCGAATAATCAGAGCGATGTAAACACCGCTTTTTGAAAGACGGGTATTTATTCACTAATCAATTACTGGGCTTGAAGCTTGAACTAGTAACAGCATCACCGAGTGCAGAAATCAAATCGGATGGGGTCAAGCAACGATCAAAAAGTTCTTCGGTCATCGCCTTAGTTCCGCGAAGGGGCTCAATCATCGGGATTCTTTTTAGTGGACCCGAGCCAATATCAAACACAACGCTGTCCCAGTTGGCGGCGACGACATCATTCGGCCATTTCTCTAAACATTTGCCCCTGAAATACGCGCGTGTACTTTCAGGTGGTGCGGTGCATGCGTCAAGCGCCTGTCGCTGTGAGACCAATGTTTCGAGACCAGCGCGTAGCGCAAGACATTTGTCTGGGCGCATGTCGTGATATTGCAAATCGACCGCCTTAAGTTTTGCGTCTGTATCTCGCAAATTATGCCTGGTCACTAACCCATCGATGATTCGCTTCTTGGCGACCCAATCGACAATATGTGCGACACTCAGCGGGTCACTCTGTAGACCCTCAATTACTTCTCGCCAACGGCGCAAAATATTTTCACCTGTCGTCTGGCCAACCGATTCGAGACCAAAACTATTTGCATAGCGCTCGGCATATTGATACAGAGATTCTTGTATTTCAAGCGCGGTCATTCGTTTATCGTTCTCAAGCAAAATCGCCTGGCGCAATGTCGGGTCATGACTGATTTGACGAATCGCGGGTACTGGGTTAAGTAGCAGTAAGTCTTCAGGCAACTGATCGTCCTCGATCATTGACAACAAGATTGCTGTCGTTCCAAGTTTTAAATAAGTCGCAACTTCACTCATATTGGCATCACCAACTATCACGTGAAGTCTTCTGTATTTAGTTGGATCACAGTGTGGCTCATCGCGAGTATTAACTATTGGTCGTTTCAGTGTTGTTTCAAGGCCGACCTCTTCTTCGAAAAAGTCAGCGCGTTGGCTGAGTTGAAATGCAACCGATTCGTTCGGCATAGACTCGAATTCTGTACCGACTTTTCCGGCGCCACAGAACACCTGTCGCGTAACAAAATGAGTTGTTATCAATGCGGCCATCTTGGCAAAAGGCAATGCGCGTGCGAGCAAATAGTTCTCATGGCATCCGTAACTATTGCCTTTTCCGTCTGAATTATTTTTATAGGCGATCAATTCGGCACCTTCGGGCAAGAAACTCTTCGCAGCGATCATGCTTTGTCTCACGATTTCTTCGCCCGCTCTATCAAAAATTAAGGCTTCATCAACCGATCTACATTCTGGAGTTGATACTTCTGGGTGTGCATGGTCAACGTAATATCTGGCACCATTTGTCAAAACCGTGTTCACCAAGTGCATCTCGATCTCGGGTGGAAAAGAATCGTCTAACGAGAGACCTCTGGCGTCATTTCCTGGTTGCTCGTCTTTGAAATCCCAGCCGACATTTTTATCGAAGCGACCTACATATGAATTAATCAATAACGAAGATGCCGTCACGGCACTTGCATCCATGCCCTTGGCGATGATCCCATACTCGGTCTCTATGCCACAGATTTTTGGAATGCTCACATATCCCTCAGAGATATTGTCCAGTGGCAGTTTTTTCAATCGCTCGGCCGCCCGACTTTGGGTCGCTTTCGTTGTTGACAAGGGTGCGGATGAATACGATTCGCTCTCCTTTTTTGCCGGAAATTTTCGCCCAGTCGTCCGGGTTTGTTGTGTTCGGTAAATCTTCGTGCTCTTTGAATTCTTGACGAATTGACAAAGTCAGATCCTGCAATCGAATACCGCGTTCGCCCCCAGCGATCAGACGCTTAATGGCAAGTTTTTTTGCACGTCTTACGATATTTTCAATCATTGCACCTGATGCAAAATCTTTAAAAAACATCACGTCGCGGTCACCATTCTGATACGTGACTTCAAGAAATCGATTGTCATCGTCTTGTCGATACATCTCAGCCACAGTCGCTTCAATCATTAATGAAACCGTTCGATCTAGGTCGCCGCCGTTGCGATCGATCTCGCTGGCCGAAATTGGAACCTCACTCGTCAGATATCGTCCAAATATCTGTCGCGCTGCATCTGCATTTGGGCGATCAATTCGTATTTTTACGTCTAACCTTCCTGGACGAAGAATTGCTGGGTCAATTAAATCTTCACGGTTCGTTGCACCAATCACAATTACATTTCGCAAACCTTCTACTCCGTCAATTTCGGCAAGCAATTGCGGCACAATGGTCGACTCCATATCTGAAGAAATACCGGTGCCACGAGTTCGGAACATCGAATCCATTTCATCAAAGAAAACTATTACGGGCCATCCCTCTTCGCTTTTTTCGCGCGCTCTTTGAAACACCAATCGAATCTGGCGTTCGGTTTCGCCCACATATTTATTTAACAACTCGGGTCCCTTGATGTTGATGAAGTAGCTTCGAGCCTTTTCTCCACCATTCGCAGTCGAAACTTTTTGGGCGAGGCTATTTGCAACCGCTTTAGCAATTAAAGTTTTGCCACATCCTGGTGGTCCGTACAACAAGATTCCTTTGGGTGCGGGTAATTGGTGTTCGGCAAATAGTTCGCTATACAAAAATGGCAATTCAACTGCGTCTGCGATCTGTTCTATTTGTGAGTCAAGACCACCGATATCTGTGTATGAGATATTGGGCACTTCTTCGAGCAGCAAATGCTCAACGTCGGGCTGTGTAAGTCGCTCTAGTAGTAGGTTTGATTTTGAATCCATCCGCAATAGATCGCCATTTCTAAGATGCATTCCACGCAAAGTGTCTGCTAGTTCACAAACTCGCTCGTCATCACCGCGTCCAGTGACAATGGCTCGGATGCCATCTTCAAGAACCTCTTTAAGATGAACTATTTCGCCGATTGGTTCAGGAGCACGAACCTTAATGACATTGAAACTTTCGTTGAGAACCACTTCTGCACCACGCTCGATCTTTTCAAAATCAATATCGGGGTTGACAGTTACTCTCATTTTTCGACCGTTAGTCAAAATGTCAACCGTTAAGTCATCATTTTTCCCCACGATAACGCCATATCCAGAAGGTGGCTGCGTTAACTTTTCAACCTCATCTCGTAGCGTCGAAATATGTTCACGAGATTCTCGAAGTGTGTACGAGAGTTTTTCGTTTTGAGCTACAGCGTGAGCAAGTTGACCTTTGGTCTCAAGCAATTTGTCTTCCAAGTGTCGCGCATGCTCGTGTGCTGATTCAGCACTCTCGTCTTCAGCTCGTGCCATCGTGAATTTCGCCTCTCCGCGTACGTCTCTGCCTACCGTATAGGTCAATCGGTACGATGCAAAAATCGTGATAGAAGTAAACCGCCAAGACAACGAATTTGCCGTGTATCATAATCTCGTTGCGGTATAAGTCTTAAACGAGGGAGCGTCAAATGAAGGTATGGATTGATCAGGATCTCTGCACAGGGGATGGTCTTTGTGAAGAAATAGCTCCTGATGTTTTTACTTTGTTAGATGACGGTTTGGCATATGTTCGTGAAGGTGCGAAAGTTTTCGCAACAGCTAAGGGCAATGAGCAGGGTGCTGCAGGAGTTGCTAATTTCGCCGACTCGATGCTTGATGCCGTAGTTGAATCCGCCGAAGAGTGCCCAGGAGAGTGCATCTTCATAGAGCCGTAATTTTTCGGTTTGTGGTTTTAAGCGCCGATATATCTTGCGCTAGTTAAGAAGCCAGTATGTGCAACCATTCTGTGGTCAGGGCGAACAGACGCACCTTCAATATGCCAAGTTCGGTGTAGAACCTCTAACGTTCGGCGGTCAAGCCATCCGTCCCCCATTGCTTCTTGGGTTCGCACAGCCTGAGTGATGCTCGGCGAATAAGAAACTACTAGCGCGCCTCTTCTCAGCACCTTGTTGGCGTGTTCGATGACCTGCCATGGTTCAGGTAAATCTAAAACCATTCGATCAAATTCGGTTTCTTCGATACCTAAATAAGCGTCACGAATTGAGACCGTATACCGTTCGAGCGCTGATTCTCCGAGAAATTCACGAACATTTATCTGCGCACGATTTGCAAAATCTTCTCGCAGTTCATAACCAGTGATGATTGCCCCGTAGCGAAGCATCGTCATTGATAACGCGCCAGATCCGAGCCCAGATTCGAACACTTTTACACCCGGCGTGATGTCAGCCATCATGCAGATCGGTGCTAGATCTTTTGGGTAAATAACTTGCGCACCGCGTGGCATCTGCACAACAAAGTCTTCAAGGGTCGGGCGCAAAGCAATGTAGTACGCGCCTTTAGTCGATTGCACAGACGATCCTTCGTGCGCGTCAATAATCAGACTGTGCGCGAGAAAACCAGCATGGGTGTGAAATTCGCCGTTTTCTTTTAAAGTAAATAAATAACGTCGCTTCTTGACATCAAGCAGCAGAACTTTTTCGCCGTAACTAAACATCTGCGAGTCTTATTTCGAAATATCTAAACCACATTTGCATCAACGAACTGAACGCGATTTGATCGTAATTGAGTCGCCTTGCTGAAACTTGCGTCGAACAACTTGTTGGCTAGATGGTTTCAAGTGTCTTCGCATAAATCGATACACGCCGAACCAGAAACTTAACTTGGCAGATCGAGCAATGAGTTTTTGGATCATGAGAATGTATTTATCTTCGTGTCGATTATTTGCTGCTGAATATTTCTATGATGCTGCGGTTCTTCTTACCTTTGCGCTTGCCCAACATGAACGCCGTCAATAACGCCGCCACCGCGACTCCGATTTTAATTAATCTGATTTGCTCTGATTTGTCTGCAACTTTCGATTGAATATCTTCCTGAAATAAAACCAGTTGGTTTTGTAATTCGTCACGCGTTACGCGTTGCTCTAGTTGCTTCATGAATTACTTTTCGAGTGTGCCACGTTTGATTCGCGAATTCGCCAAATATCCGACGACTAAACAAATGAAAACTGTGATCAGATAACAGAGCCACGACCAAGTATTGGATGCACCCAATGGGGTTGTTTGTACCAGCCTTAAAACACCAAGCGAACCAATCACTACGCCGATACTTATCAACACGGCGGCGAATAGCCCAAACCCGAGCCAACGACCAGCACCACGTAGTGGATCTATCGCCTCTTGTTTTGCGTATTTGATGACGAGTTCGTACAACTCTGAAATCTTGATCTTTGCTTCGTCAGCGGGCACACACACATTCTACGAGGTCGCCCTATTTAAGTGGTGCTACCTTTTCGAGATCAATTGAATCGCCGCCTGATGCCAACGATGAAATTAGTGAATTCCAAATTGGGATATATATCTCTGTGGTTGAAGTACCGGTGCCATTTAAGAGCAAAGTAAATATTGTTGAATGGTCGTCGCTAAATGGAAAAACCCCAGAAAGCGCTTTTACTCCTGTGAGAGTGCCGGTTTTGCCTCGCAACACATTTAATGCTGGTCCAGTCATAAAGTTCTCGCGCAACGTTCCAATAGATCCTGCGATTGACATGCCCTTGACTAGGTCGCTGTTCGCGCCAGCACGCTGCAATAACGAAGTCAGCAAAGCGCACGTCAAATGAGTTGACCGGTCCAACCCTGACCCATCGCCAAGCACAACTCCAGCTGACGGCAGTTGCCACTCAACAATCTTGTCAGCGATGACTTGTAAACCAGCGATGCGTGTCGCGGAACCTTGCGAAACTCTTCCAATTTCTTTCAACAATAGTTCAGCGGTGTTGTTGTCACTATTTGTCAACATCTCGGTAACTATGTCACGAAGTGGGGCTGACTCAATTTTCGCGATCTGGGGAGTATCGGGTGGTGCGGTGTCAATATTTGGTAAACCTTTGACGAAGATTCCACTTTCTTTTAATAGTCGAGTGAACTCTTTTGCGGCGGAGAATGCAGGGTTTACTAGTTTGACCGGAGAGTCAGACGTGTTCGCATCGTTAATCATTAATGCACCAAGTGGACCAGCTTCAGTGCCGCGGATTCCGTCACCCCAATTAGGTGAATAACGCTCACGATCATAAAGCGATTCATCACCAACGACGCCTCCTTGAATACTCTTGACGCCAGCGGCAACCAGAGATTCAACAAGATCTTCAACATATGTAGGTGTCAAAGTCGGAAACTTCTCGGTAGGTGGATACGCGCGCGTTGAAAGTAATGGATCGCCAGAACCAACAAGCCAAAGATTTCCACGCACGACAGAACCCTCTACGACGCCAAGAAGTTTCGTAGTGAAAACCGTGTCTGGTCTTATGACGTCAAGTGCGACTTCTGCTGTGAGAAGTTTCATGTTGCTGCCCGGAATTAACGCAAGATCTGGTCGCAAAGAGAAAACTTCTTGATCATCGGTGCGAACTGTTAGGCAAGATTCAACAGGTAAGGTCGTGCCGAGTTGTTGCAATTTCGCGGCCACTCGCACCTTGAGCGTTGAGTCGATAAGTGCTTGAGGAATTCTTCTTGCCGAAAGTATCGGCGTCACTGGCGGAGGTGCCAGCTGGTCTAAGATTTTAAGTGTTGCGGTTCGAGTTTCTTTAGTCTTGGCGACTTCCATCGCAGAAACCAAAGGTACGCATCCAATAAGTGTGACAAATAGCAACACACCGACAAGAGTGTTGATTTGTGTCCGTTGGCAATACTCATTGAAGCGTTGACGCTGCCTTCGAAATATCACCGAGCGACTCCAAGCCATTTTGAATATTGATATGAGAGTGCGAGAGATCTAGCCGCGCGTTGTCCGTTGGCGTAGCAAAGTCTGCCCGACTCTTGGACTGCTTTCACGCCTGGGTTATTGATATCAGCCACACCTAACTCTGTAGCTACAAGAATAGGTTTGCCTGTTTCTACAGACAGTTCAAAGGCGGCTTGGGCGAATCGTTCGTCTTGCCGTTGGTGGTAACTGACAATTCGTTCTAATCCAAAATCGGGATAGAAATGACCTTCGGTCATTAGTCGCGCTTGGTTTGATTGAATTCCAAGTCCAAGAAAAATTATTGAGTCGACACTTGGATGCGCGGCGATTAGTCGCATCACTTCAGGAATCGTGTCGCGTGTCTCTCCACCCGCGCAATCGACTGGATTATTGTGACTCCAGCGATCTGGTAACAGCGCCGAAATTGCTTTGCTCAAATCTTGAGGCAAAGTGATCAATTTCAATACATTGTCGTTCGAGATGACGTCAGAGGTCACGACTCCCCAGCCACCAACAGTCGTTAGGACAACTACATTTGGCCCCTTTGGTAGTGGCTGAGTTGCAAAGGTTGCAGCGATATCAAAAGCCTCTTCAGCGCTGGCGACTCGAGTTACGCCATTGGCAAAACAAACTCCATCAAAAACACGATCGTTACTTGCTAATGCACCGGTGTGACTTGCCGCAGCAAGTGCGCCGCTTGATGTTGATCCGCCTTTAACTACCACAAGCGGCTTAACAGCACTAATTGATTTCATACTCGCTGCAAGTTTTTCGCCATCTTGGATTCCTTCTAGGTAAACAAGTGCCACTGATGTTGCTTCGTCAGTAGCGAAAAAATCTAAAACTTCAGGCACCCCCGTGCATGCAGCATTGCCGGCCGAAATCGCACGAGCAATACCTACATTTGTAAATCGCGCATAGTTCATAAAACTTGAAACGAAATTACCGCTCTGGCTTGCCACCGAGATAGCGCCTTTTGGCGGATACGGCCCAACAATTTGTGCACAAAGATTTGCTGGTGTGCTGACTAGACCTTGCCCATTCGGACCGATTAACAAAATGTCGAGTTCGCGTGCTTTATCTTTTAGCAACTGTTGGGCTTGCACACCAGACACGCCGGCTTCGCCGTAACCAGCAGAAGTGACGTAAACAGAGCGAATATTTTTTCGGGCACAAGCTTCAAGGATTGAAATATTCGTTGATGCAGGCGTGCATACGAAAGCCAGATCAATCTCATTTTCTGGTAGATCATCAATTGTGGCTACAGATTGCACACCTAGTACTTCGGCAAGTTCGAGATGCGTGGCGAAGATCTGACCCTTGTAACCGCATGAAATGAGATTATGTAATGAGACGAAGCCAAACTTTCCTGGGTGGGTTGAAGCACCGACAACCACTACGCCTCTCGGATTGAATAGCGACTCAAAAAATCGACCAGTTGAATTTGATGACTGCGATTCTTTTGACGGTTTCAGCGAATTTTTTACAACCAGTGCATCTACCCCGACTATAGAACCATCACTTTTTATCAAGATCGGATTGATATCAATCGATGAGATACTTGGGTCGCTTTCGGCTGCATCTGATAACGCAACTAATGCATCTGCTAGTTGGTCCTTTGAAACCGCCGACTCACCACGAAAATTCTCAAATATCTCTTGTTGATGCAACCGTCCTTGCAAAGCGAGAGCGCCAGACTTAGACAGCGGCACGGGAGCGAAAGCAACATCTGCGATTACTTCTGCATATATACCGCCAAGGCCGAGCATTACAAATAATCCGAATTGTGGATCGCGCATAACCCCGGCAATGAATTCGCGCTTTCCTGATTCCATTTTTGCAATCAAAAGTGATACTTCGCCATCGTCGGTAGTCGCTTTCGCTAACAATTCGCCTACGGCTATTGCCGTGGCGCTAGCAGAGTCAACACCAAGACGAACTAGCCCTCGCTCGGTCTTGTGCGCAATTGAGTCACCGCACAATTTCACAACAACAGGAAAACCAATTTGTTCGGCTGCCTTGACAGCTTTTTCGATTGGATCACCATCTAGAGTGACTTCTATTTCAGCAGCGAAAACGACACCGAATTGTTGAAGAAGCGATTTAGATTTAGTCTCTGAGAGCGTTGTCTGACCCGAGATAATCACATCGTCAGAGTAGTGTGAGACGCATGCTCAATGTTGTCAAAATTTTTTTATTAGCCGTACTCGTCGGATTCTCAGTCACAACGCTGGCCAATCTTGGAACCACGGTTTATATGCATCGTGCGCTCGCCCACAAGGCTTTAACGCTTCATCCTTTTGCGGTTTTTTGTGCGCGTTTAACAATCTGGCTTTCAACCGGCATCCGACCGCGTCAATGGGTCGCGGTACATCGCAAACACCACGCGTTCACCGATCAAGAAGGCGATCCTCATTCGCCAGTGCTTCTTGGCTGGAAGAATGTTCAGATGCGAAATGTCGCTTTGTATCGCATCTCAGCAAATGATCCTCAGACAGTTGAGCGCTACGCAAAAGATCTACCCCAAACTCGTTTAGACAAATTATTTTTTGATCGTGCGCTAGTTGGTCTCGGCCTTGGGATCGCACTTTTGGTGTTTGTATTTGGGCCAATGATTGGATTACTTGCTGCAGTTGTTCATTTGAATGCATACCTTGCGGGTTCTGCAGCAGTGAACGCGATCGCACATCATTTTGGTCGACAGCCATACGCCAACGGTGCGGGCAATTTGCAATGGCTTGCATTGCTCACTGCCGGCGAAGGCTTACACAATAATCATCATGCTGCGCCGACATCGGCACGACTCTCGCACCGATGGTACGAACTTGATCCAGGTTGGTGGCTTATCAGAGTTCTTAGTTCGGTAAAGCTCGCCAAAGTACGACTTGCGACTGTGCGCCTAAAACCGTCTGCACACCGCGTGACTGTTTAAAAGCAGCGTTTAATATCAGTGTCTAATATCAGTGTCTAATATCAGTGTCTAATATCATGGTTGAACAATGCAAATAATTTCAGCCCTTTTCGTAGAAAACTTTGCGCTTCGTCAAGCACCTGGTCCAAGTACTCGAATTGATTTAACTGGCGCCTTCTTTTCGATGGCAGCGCCGACTCCTGTACCGGTCACGATTGATCCGCATCTGGTTGTTTTGATTTATTGCAGCTCTGACGAGCCTGGTAACTCGCTTCTTGAAGTAATTTTTCGTTCTGGGCCATCTGCGGATGATGAGCAACTGGCTCGCAATGTAAGCCCGTTTACCGTTGAACCGGGGAAATTTACCTACAGGCTGGTTCGTGGAGAGCTACTTCTAACTAGTTATTCGCAGATTTTCGCGCACTGCCGAATCGGTACTGCGCCGTGGCATCTGGTGCCTTTAACGCTTTTGCCCCCAGTCGTCGCTGGCTTAGATTCAGACAACAGCGCATAATCCAACTACATTTGTCGCAATGAGTTTTCGATTATCTGAGCAACAAGACGCAGACGCAGTTTCGGTAATACGAGGTTTGGCGATGGACGCCCCGTTGGTCGCAAAGAGTGGCCATCAAGGAACAGCGATGTCTCTTGCTCCACTGGGCCATGTTTTATTTAGTCGAATAATGCGCCACAGCCCGAAAGATGCGAACTGGAGAAATCGAGATCGTTTCATTCTCAGCAACGGTCACGCATCGATCTTGCAGTATGCGTTGCTATTTCTAAACGGTTACGGATTGGAATTAGACGATCTAAAAAAGTTTCGTCAGTTTGGTTCTGCGACTCCAGGTCACCCAGAAGTTGGACACACTGCTGGCGTCGAAGTTACAACGGGGCCGCTCGGTCAGGGTTTTGCAAATGCAGTTGGAATGGCAATTGCCGAACGACATCTAAGGGCACGTTTTGGTGCTGTGGCTTGCGATCATCACACTTACGTCTTAGCGGGTGATGGATGCTTCATGGAAGGAATCAGTCACGAGGCGGCTTCTCTCGCGGGTCATCTAAAACTTGATCGTTTGATTTGTATTTTTGACGACAACGGAATCACCATAGATGGCTCAACTTCGCTGTCATGTTCGGATGATGTCGCTAAGCGGTTCTCAAGTTATGGCTGGAATGTGATGCAACTTGGAGAGATTGCAGATGATATGGATGCACTCGAAGATGCATTGATCACAGCGCGATCGAACATAGGTGCACCCACATTGTGCATTTTGAAATCTCACATCGGCACACCGTCTCCTGATTTCACTGACAGTCATGAAGCACATGGAAACCCGTTCAATAGTGGTCATGTTGCTGTGACGAAAAAAGTCATGGGCATCCCAGATGAACCTTTCTGGGCACCAACTGAACTAGTTGAGGCAATCCGTAAAAATGCGATGACCCGTGGTGCGGAACTTGTTTCTAGTTACAACAAAGACATTGCGTCACTGAGCGAAAGTTATCTATGGGATGCTGCTTGGAGCACACCTAACTCAAATTCATTCAGTTCATTGTTGCCGAGTTATGACGAGACTGCGAGTTTTGCGACTAGGCAGATTATTCAGAAAGTTCTTGACGCTTCACTTCCTGCACTGCCCGGCCTAATCTCTGGCTCAGCAGACTTAACTGGCAACACAGGCACCAAACTTTCGAAGCAGATCGCGCAAAGTGCGAAGGCACCAGACGGTCGGCAGATCTATTTCGGCATCCGAGAGCATGCAATGGGTGCAGCAATTGTGGGTATGGCTCTGCACGGCGGGGTTCTACCGATTGCTGGCACGTTTTTTGTTTTCGCTGACTATATGCGTCCTGCAATTCGTCTTGCAGCCATTTCTGGTGCTCGGTGTGTGTTTATCTTCTCGCACGATTCTGTTGGCGTTGGTGAAGATGGGCCAACACATCAGCCTGTCGAGCAACTCGCCTCGTTGCGAGCAATCCCTGGGTTGCAAGTAATTCGCCCAGCCGATCCAAATGAGACGGTGGCGGCTTGGTGCGCAGCCGTTGACCATAACGGCCCTACAGCGCTGATTTTGTCGCGACAAACCGTGCTGAGCGTGACTGATGGATCAGCTGTCGCTACTGGCGCTGGTGTGGTGCGCGATTGCGAAGGCAAGCCGACAATTATTTTGGTGGGTACGGGCAGTGAAGTCGGTTTGTGCGTTACCGCTGCGACAGAACTTTCTAAGACGGGTGAAAAATGTCGCGTCGTGTCAATGCCAAGTTGGGATCGATTCGAGCGGCTGACCAAAGATCAACAACAAGAAATTTTTCCGAAAAATATTCCGGTGCTATCAGTTGAGGCTGGAGTAACTATGGGTTGGGAGCGATACGCAGATCAGACAATTGGCATCAATCGTTTTGGTACGAGTGCGCCTGGTGCGATCGCGCTTGAGAAACTTGGCATCAGCCTAGAAGCAGTGGTGCAAGCATCTAAATCGCTGATCAACGACTTCAAGACACAATGAGCGACCGACTAAATCGTTTATTCTCCGAATACGGACAAAGTCCGTGGCTAGATAATTTGAAACGCAGTTACATCACTAGTGGAGAACTTGATCGGGTGCGTGCGAGCGGCATCCGAGGACTCACTTCAAACCCGACGATTTTTCAGAAAGCAATTCAGGGTTCCGATGATTACACCGAACAGTTCAAGTCATTGATCTCTTCGAACTCGAGCACACTTGATAGTTACTGGGCACTCGTGCTGCAAGATATTCAAGGTGCATTAGATGTATTTGCGCCACTCTATGAGTCTTCAGGTTGTCTTGACGGTTTCGTCAGTGTTGAAGTTGATCCGAACTTGGCAAACAAGGGTGATCAAACTTTGATCGCCGCGCGTCAACTTGACGAGCGTGTCAATCGTGACAATGTAATGATCAAGATTCCGGCGACAGCAGAAGGCATCCCCGCAATTCGCACGATGATCAGCGAGGGACGCAATGTTAACGTGACGCTAATTTTCAGTCTAGAGAGATACCAGCAAGTTATGGATGCATATATTCAAGGTCTCGAGTTGCTCGCAGTGAGTGCACCACAAAAAGTCGCTGGTGTTGCCAGTGTTGCTAGTTTCTTTATTTCGCGAGTTGACACAGATATCGATCGATTGCTAGAAGCAAATGGCAATGACGGGGCACTCGCCCTGTGTGGAACGGCTGCTGTGAATCAAGCAAAACTCGCCTATCAAATGTTTGAAAAAACATTCTCCGGCATGCGTTGGAGTGAATTACTCAAACACGGTGCGCATGTGCAGCGGCCACTTTGGGCCTCGACGTCAACAAAAAATGTCAAGTATCCAGACACGCTTTATGTCGACGCGCTCATCGGGCCCAACACAGTCAATACGTTGCCTGACGTGACTGTCGAAGCGTTCTCAAATCGGGGCAATCTTGCACAGACGATCACAAAAGACATCGACCTAGCGAATACACAATGGTCGCAACTCAAAGATTTCGGTGTGGATGTCGCTGATGTAGCCGCTCGGCTTGAGCGAGAAGGTGTGAAATCGTTTCAGAGTAGTTTTGATGAATTGATATCTGTGTTAACTGCAAAGGCAACAGAATTGAATCAATGAGTCAGAACACACCGATCGACGACTCTAAGTTGAAGTTAAAGATCGATGAACTAGTAACAAGTGCAATTTCGCAGCGAACAATCAACAAATTAGATAAGAAACTTGTTGTTGAACTGATCACAACTTCCCTGAAATTAGCCAATGACAAGCCCAACACGTTAAATCTAAAAATCGCGTCTGCGGCGCTAACCGAAATGCGAGAAGCATTTGTGATGTTTGCTCCGTATACGAACCGTAAAAAAGTAACAATTTTTGGATCAGCGCGAACAACTAAAGACGATCCGTTGTACAAATTGACCCAAGAGGTCGCGAAGTCTCTATCTGAGAACGGTTGGATGGTTGTGACCGGTGCCGGACCAGGAATCATGGAGGCGGGAATGTCTGGTGCCGGACGTGAAATGTCAATCGGTGTCAGCATTCGTTTACCTTTTGAATCTTCGGCTAATCCGATAATTGCTGGCGATGAGAAATATGTATCGATGCGTTACTTCTTCACGCGAAAACTAATGCTGGTTAAAGAGTCAGATGCGTTTATCTGTATGCCAGGCGGTTTCGGCACGCTCGATGAGATGTTTGAGTTATTGACATTGCTGCAAACTGGCAAAGGTAATCCTGCGCCGATTGTGTTGCTAGACCTTACAGGTGATCCATTTTGGGAAGACGTTGATACGTTTGTTAAGAATTCGTTGCTTCCACGCAAACTTGTTTCAGAGTCTGATTTGGCGTTGTATCACGTTGCCTCAGGTGTGCAGGACGCGGTCGACACAATCAAGAACTTTTACCGTAACTATCACTCAACACGAATAGTTGGAAACTTGACTGTGATCAGACTTCGAGAAGATGTCTTAGATGCCAGACTTGTGGAGTTAAACCAACAATTTGCATATCTCTCAAAAGCTGGGACAATTACGAAAATAATGCCGACTGCTGCAGAGATTGCCGATAAAGACAATCTCGATTTGTACAGAATTGCATTTGAATTTACGAGGCGTGACTTCGGGGGCTTACGAAAGTTGATTGATCAACTCAACCAACAATAAACCGAATGC